>Ga0194113_10002464_pt1 | contig 25306 bp, 21 predicted proteins | sample TA2MahC200mmetaG_FD_146193 | JGI IMG/M metagenome (GOLD analysis project Ga0194113, IMG submission 146193) | Freshwater microbial communities from Lake Tanganyika, Tanzania - TA2015017 Mahale Deep Cast 200m | ecosystem: Environmental > Aquatic > Freshwater > Lake | place: Tanzania: Lake... | reverse complement strand
AACGGCTATCTGGATAACACCACTGAGGCTGTAAAAGCGCTTCTGAAAGAGCAGGGGCTGAAGCCAGCCGATATCACCAAAGCCGTCCTTTATACTCACGATGCCAGAAGACATCAGCAGGTAGCCAGAAATATCGGCTTAGATTACAAAACTCAAGTTCAAGACAGTCTGTTCGCAAATGTAGGCAATTGCGGTGCCGCTTATGCCCTGATGATGCTGGCAGGCGCTCTGGAGGCAGCCAAGACTGGCGATAAGATGCTGCTCTCCAATTACGGAGACGGCGCAGATGCATTCATCATCACCATCGCTGACGGAATAAAGAAACTGTCACAGCGACGTGCGATAAAATATCATCTCGACTCCAAGCTGCCTCTGATGAGCTACGATAAGTACCTGCGCTACCGCGGCATTCTTCAGGGATATACTTTCTGGGAGAACCAGTCGGCAGCCACAATCTCATGGCGCGACCGCAGGTGGAACATCAACTGCCGCGGCGGCAAGTGTCTGGTCTGCGGCAATATCAACTTCCCGCCGCAGCGGATTTGCATGTACTGTCAAGCCAAGGACCAGTTCGAGGAGGTCCGCCTTGCTGACAGAAGAGGCAAATTGTTCACCTTCAGCAAGGACAATCTGGGACCCAGCCTCGATTCGCCTATCATCCTCTGCATCATAGATTTCGATGACGGCGGGAGATTCTACGCTCAGATGACAGACCGCGACCCCGAAAAGATAGAGCTCGAGATGCCTGTAGAGCTTACCTTCAGATGGATGCACAGTGAACGGGGTATCCGCAATTACTACTGGAAATGCCGCCCTCTGAGAGGAGCTTAAGGACTCGTCCCGAAGACTCGTTCTGAAGGAAGGTGAATTATGGAAAGCATTAAAGATAAAGTTGCCATAGTAGGCATGGGCTGCAGCAAATTCGCCGAGCACTGGGATCGCAGCGCCTGGGATTTGGTCGTCGAAGCCACTACGGAGGCACTCGAAGATGCAGGCGTCGGGCTTAAAGACGTCCAGGCGGCATGGTCGGGCACGCTGGGATTCGCCGGCGGACAGAGCCTGGCTTACCCACTGAAACTCGACTATATACCAATCGTGAGAGTGGAGAACCTCTGCGGCACGGGTTTGGAGACCATCAGGGGCGCAACCTACGCCCTTATAGCCAAGGCGTATGACCTCGTACTCTGCGTTGGCTTCGAAAAGACCAAGGACCGCGGCGTGGGAGGTTTAGGCTCCGGTGAGCCGATGGGCGGCATTCACCCTGTTTTCGGCATACAGGCTACGCCGCCGGGACGATATGCCATCGCTGCGACCCGATATTTCGCCGATTACGGCGCTGAGAAAAAACACCTAGCCATGATATCGGTGAAGAGTCACTATAACGGTGCCCGCAATCCCAAGGCACACCTTCGCCGTGAGATAACGCTCGACCAGGCTTTGAATGCCCCCATAATCGCCTGGCCTCTAGGTCTTTTCGACTGCTGCGGCGTGACTGATGGCGCAGCGGCTGCCATACTGTGCCGAACCGAGGACGCCAAGAAGTTCAGGAAGGATTTCATCACGGTTAAAGCCCTGGGCAACGCAGCAGGACCGGGCTGCGGCAAGATGATGACCACCTACGACTGGGTGCACTGGGAGGAGACCTACAGGGCTACCCAGCAGGTATATCAGCAGGCAGGCATTAAAAACCCGAGAAAAGAGATAGATATAGTTGAATGCCACGACTGCTTCTCCATCGCAGAGCTTATGTGCTACGAGGCGATGGGTTTCTGTGAGAAAGGAAAAGCCAAATACGACATCGAAGCGGGCACATTTGCCCTGAACGGAGAGGTTGCCTTCAATGCCGGAGGCGGACTCAAGTCGTTCGGGCATCCTGTCGGTGCCAGCGGCGTCAGAGAGGTTTACGAGATATACAAGCAGATACAGGGCAAGGCCGAAGAACCGTCGCGCCAGCTCAAAAATGTCCAGCTCGGTATAGCGCATAACCAGGGCGGGCATCCGGGCACTTTTATGTGCAGCATGGGCATCTTCGGCGTCCCCGGACGGTAGAGAGGTTCTCAAATTACAAAATGCAAAGTGAAAATTGAAAAATTGTATAAGAACCCTTTGCGAATACGAAACTTGCATATTTTTGAGTTTTCATTTAAACTATTCACACAACTGAATAATGCTGAAGACAGCGGGTGCCGTTAACGGCTTAATCTTATGCCTGCCGAGGCGACTTAAACAAATCAGGAAGGGCAAAAGTCCTTATGTCGCGCAGGCATAAGGACTTTTCTTATACCGGGAGGATTCAAGCTATGCCGACAGAAAAGAAGGTTAAAAAGGTAGAGGAACTGACTGAACTGCTCTCCAAAAACAAGTTCATCATAGCCACCGAGTATAGAGGTCTGTCTGTCTCCGATATGTCTCAATTCAGGAAACAGCTCCGCGAGACGAACACCGAGTATCATGTGGTAAAGAACAATCTGGCTAAACTCGCCGCCGGTAATATCGGCAAAGAAGGGCTGTCCCAATTTCTCCAGGGGCCGATAGCGCTGGCTTTTTGCAACGGCGATTCCGTACAGCTAGCGAAAGTACTTACCGCCTATGCAAGAGCTTCCAAAAACGCCCTAACTATCAAAGGCGCTATTCTCGATTCCAAAGTTCTCAGCGCTGCAGAGGTAGCCAATCTAGCCACCATGCCACCGGTAGAGGTTCTGAGGGCAAAACTGCTCGGCGTCCTGCAAAGCCCGATTTATTCGTTACACAATGTACTCAGCGCCAATATGCGTGCGCTCAGCATGATATTAAACGCCAGAATTCAACAAATGGGAGGAACCGCAAATGTCTAAAGAGGAAACCACAGGGCAGGAAGTGCACAAAGAAGAGGCTGCCACAGAGGAAGAAAAGGCACATAAGAAGCGCGCCACTGCTGCCAAGAAAGAGTCGAAATCATTGAGCAAGGACGAAATCATCGCTGCCATCAAAGAGATGACCGTGCTTGAGCTATCTGAGCTGGTCAAGGCGCTTGAGGAGACATTCGGCATCAGCGCTGCTGTACCTATGATGGCTGCTCCTGCGGGTGCTGCTGCGGCTGGCGGAGCTGCCGGCGCTCCTGCTGCCGCCCCTGTGGAGGAACAGACCGAGTTCACCGTGATACTCAAAGAGGTCGGCGCGAACAAGATAAGCGTCATCAAGGCAGTCCGCGAGGTAACAACCCTGGGGCTTAAGGAAGCGAAGGAGCTGGTGGAAAGCGCCCCCAAGCCGATAAAAGAGGGCATCACCAAGGCTGAAGCTGCCACACTGAAAGAGAAGCTGACCGCAGCCGGCGCCGTCGTTGAGGTTAAGTAGAACACACTGCTTCAAATAGCGAAAAAATGCAGGGGCACGGTGCACCGTGCCCCTGCATACTCGAATTAGGAGGCAGCCATGAGCCGTTCCGGTGTTGTGGAGTACTATCCCCTGATTCGGGAACTGCCCGCCACAGAACGCCCCAGAGAACGGCTCAAACAGTACGGAGCCTCCTCACTTTCCAACAGTGAACTCCTTGCCATCATCCTCAGAACAGGCGCAACCTCCGAAAGCGTTTTGAACCTCTCAGCAAGGCTGCTGACAAAGTTCCGCGGTCTCGCCGGACTGGCCAAAGCCGGTTTCGGGCAACTCTGTCAGGAACATGGTGTAGGAGAGGCGAAGTCAGCCCAGATAAAAGCCGCGCTGGAGCTGGGACGCAGACTGGTATCCACACAGCCCGAAGAGCACCCGATTGTCAAATCGCCCGCAGACATAGTCAACCTGCTGCAGGGAGAGATGGCATTTCTGGAACAGGAAGAACTGTGGCTGGTGCTCCTCAACACCAAAAATCAGGTGCTGGGCACCCCCCGGGTATATAGAGGCAGCATCAACACCTCACTTATCAGGGTAGGAGAGCTTTTCAAAGAGGCAGTAAGAGAGAACTGCCCTGCCCTGATAGTGGTGCACAATCACCCTTCCGGCGACCCCGCGCCCAGTCCCGAAGATGTCAAAGTGACCGAGCAGATTGTCAAAGCAGGCAAGCTTCTGGATATCGAGGTTCTCGACCACATCATCATCGGGCAGCAGCGCCACATCAGCCTCAAAGAAAGAGGGCTGGGATTCGGCTAGTCTACTAATAGGCGGGTTGGGAAACCCGCCCTCCATCATTGAAAATCCAAACATCCGCACGGTTGGAGCAGATGCTCCAACCCACCCTGTAGGGGCGCGGTTGCCGCGCCTAATACGAGCGAAGGTGAAGTGAACGCGTTTCACCCTCACCCAACCTCTCCCATCAAGGGAGAGGATTTCAGTAGAATCCTCAGCAGGTAGATAAATCTGCCTCTACGACAGGATTTCAGGGTTGGTTGGCAGATTTTCCGCGTGGTTTGCGCCACATGAACCAGAAATGCCGACTATGAACGTCGGCTTCCCCGGTCACCTCGAAGCCGAAACGCCCGTAGAGCCGCACATATTCCGGTTTGTCTGTCTCCAGATACGCTCTGTCGCCCTTTTCGTCCATCTGCTTACAGAAGCAGGTCAGAAGCTGGCTTCCGATTCCCTGCCTGTGCATCTCAGGAATCACGGCTATGGGGTCGATATGCCAGTGCGGCTGCTTGGGGTCGAGCCTGTACCAGGTCAATCCCTGTCTGGCATAGTGCAGAGCTGTGCTTCTCATCTCAACAAGCATGGTCGGGAAGAACCTTAATAGTTGCAGCGGCGATAACTGGCAGTGAGGCCACTCCACGAACCGAATCACCCCAACTATACGATTGTCTTTTTTAGCTGCCAGGGTGTTGCCCGGCTGATGTTTCAACGAAAACTCGAACATCGCGATTGCCCTGCATTCCTTGTCGCGCTGACCCTTCAATATCTTGATAAGTCCGGGGCGTGTTGAAAATGCCAGGGCGAGCAATCGCGCGGTCTCTCTAATCTCTACCTTTTTTAGTTGTTCGATGGTTGCCTGTTCCATCCGTCTGATATTCGGACAAATGGCGGTGGCAATTTGCGAATTGCCACCGCTGCCCGGTTGGAGCAGATGCTCCAACCTACTCCTTTATATGTACCGCTGCAAAAAATTACATTACAATGCTAGACCGGGTAACCAGTCCCTTGTTCTGCTCTTCGAAGGCTCTGTTTATTTTCTCAAGCGGGTAGTCGCGAGCCAGTATTTTATCGAAGGGATATTTATTCTTTGTGCGACTCAAGAAATCGAGTGCCTTTTTCATAGCTTCAGCGGTGTAGAGAGCCATTCCGTAGATGCTCTTCCCATTGATCACTAATGAAGAGGGGTCGAATTCGAAATATTTGAGCGGGCTCACATTGCCCAGCTCCAGATAACGCCCTCCGTTGCCCAGCATGTCTATGCCCTCGGGGATGACCTGCGGAAAGCCCACAACCTCAACAACGACATCCGCGCCCCAGCCGCCGGTGAGTTCTTTCACCTTACCCGACCGTTCGTACGATTCCTTGAACTCCTTCATGTCTATTATCTCGTCGGCGCCGAAAGCCTTCGCCAACTCCAACCGCTCATCGATGCTATCGATGACTATAACCTTGGCTGCACCCATCTCTTTGGCAACCGCAGTGGCATAGATTCCCAGACCTCCGGCACCCTGTATGGCTACTGTCTCGCCGAAGCTGAAGTTCACCTTATCGAGGCCATAAATAACCTCGGAGAGAGCGCAGTTTACCGGGGCTACAATCTCATCGGGGAGGTCGTCGGGCACCTTGAATACAGTCTGATTGGGTATCAGATAATAGTATTCCGCATAAGCACCCCGGAAATGAGGCGGAGGCTCGCAGGGATTGACTACGGTAATATAGGCAGCGGGGCAAGCTGCATCGTTACCCCTAAGGCAAGAACGGCAGCGCCCGCAGGGTACGAAGTACCGATACACCACCCTGTCCCCTTCCGCCAATGGCTGTCCCGCCGAATCGGTAGAGACACCCGCTCCCAGCTTCTCCACAGCGCCCACCATCTCATGCCCCAGAATCACCGGCATGGGTTGCCCCAGTCCGGCGAGGTCGACATCGCCCCGCCACATGTGCAGGTCCGAGCCACAGATATTCGCCCTTCTTGTCTTGACCAGAATAGCCCCAGGCTCTGGCTCGGGCACCGGATACTTTTTAATCTCCATTGGGTGACCGAGCCCGTGATATATTGCCGCCCTGCCCATTTTCGCTCTAGCCATTAACGCCCTCCCTCCTTTTTCAGTATTACATTATGTCAAACATATTCCATTACACGGTTTTCACCGCTTTGGCTGCGATGAACTGAGCTGTTAGATACCTGGTTCTTCTGCGTTCCAGACTGTCAAAGAAAACCAAGGTCTTCCTAATCAAGCCATCGAACCTTCGAGGGGCTATTTTGCGAATAAGAGCGATTACGGCTTTAGTGAAAAATCGGGGATTGTGCATAATCGCAGTCGTATCCACAACATGCAATCCCACGCTTTCCAGTGCCTGTTTCAGCTCTTTAACGGAATATGTCTTACCGATGAAAAAGGGGCTGAGCCCGAGCAATATCCACAATCTGAACAGCGGCTCGGTAACGTTACTTTTATTGTCCATAGTTAAGATAAGAGTGCCCCCCGGCTTGATAACACGACTCAACTCTAATAGAGCTGTAACGATTTCATCTTCGCGGTGAAAGTGGTCCAGGGTTGAATCAGAGATTATCAGGTCAAAGGAGTTATTGGCAAAAGGCAAATTCTTGACATCGCAACCCAGATAGGCATCGGAGAAATCTTCACAATGCCGTGCCGCTCTCTTCCTAGCCATAGAGGCTATTTCCGGGGAAATGTCGATGCCAACAACATTTTTATTGATTTTCATTATCTCACACAGGAAAGCGCGGTTAGGATGCATAGCTTCGGCAAAAAGGTCTGTCTTGAGAATTCTCCGGCTTTCCCTGACATCAGTCCATCCGGAAAGCAGATTCAGATGAACCCGCCGGTATTGTTCAGCCATGAGGTCGTCAAAGCGGGTTGCACTCGCCGAATTTTTAGCCAGATTGTCCCAGTACTTGGCTTTTTGTTTTGTTTGCATCATAATAAAGCCTAATAATTATAAGCCTTTAACTTTATGCCCACAACGACGTTATTAGTCGAGCACGTTATCTGCGAGCGGTCATTGCTCGCCATCTTACCATGAGCCCTGCCAGTCAAGCGTTGTGCCAGCATAATTATAACGCATAGGTAAAATATGAAAGTGCCAGTTATCTCAGAGATGATAAAATACTCCAGTCTTGCCTGGGATTTACGCGCTTTTCTTAAACATACAATCACTCTCGAAGATAGTAAAAGGGTCATCGCCGAACGGTTACAGAACCGCGAAAGGAATTTCCTGAACCTGGTTGAGAAAGGAATTTACGCCAACCCCGAAAGTCCCTATTTTAAACTGCTCGGGCTGGCTGGCTGCGAACTCGGAGACTTCAAAAAATCCGTGAATGGAGATGGGATTGAAGCTACACTGAGTAAATTGCTAGCCGAAGGCGTCTATATAAGCTGGGAGGAGTTCAAAGGAAAAAAAGAACTGGTCAGAGGCGGGACGACTTTCCATATAAACGAGCGCGATTTCGATAACCCCTACATTCCCGGGTACTACTACGTCAGGAGCAGCGGTTCGCGGAGCGCAGGGACACGGACAATGTTCGACTTAGGGCACCTGATGGATACGACTTATTACAGGCCGATATGGCTAAAAATTAACGATATAAATAATCTCCCCGTAGTAGCCTGGCTTCCCCCATTTCCTTCTAAGGCGGGTATCAGCACTTTACTGAGGTACTATATCATAGGGCATCCGGTTCTTAAATGGTTCTCCCCTGTAAATGAAAGCCAGACGCAGGCATCATTGCGTGACAGGCTAGCCTCAAGATATGTTATCTACGGGGGCAAGCTATGGGGAGCAAAGCTGGTAAAACCTGAGTATGTAAGCCCTGATCAAGCAGTGAAAATAGCACAGTGGCTGGCATATGCCAAAAAGCAATTCGGGGGAAGTATCCTGCATTGTTTCGTCAGTTCAGCGGTTAAGGTAAGCCAGGCTGCGATAGAGAACCGGCTCGATATTAGCGGCAGTTACTTTTTCGTCACCGGCGAGCCCCTGACTGAAGCAAAACTGGAGCAAATAAGAGCCAGCGGAACCTCGGTCACCTCAGGTTACTTTATAAGTGAAATCGACAACATAGGGCTTAGCTGCCCCGGAGGCCGTGCCATCGATGACGTCCACTTATTTTATGACTCGGTGGCTTTGATTCAACACAGCAGAAAGGTCAAGAATAGCGATTTAGAGGTAAATGCCTTTCTTCTTACTTGTCTTTTACCATCTTCGCCGAAGATATTATTAAACATGGAGAGCGATGATTACGGCGTTGTAGAAAACGTAAGATGCGGCTGCCTGTTTGAAGAACTGGGCCTCAAAGTGCACGTGCATAGCATAAGGAGCTTTTCCAAATTGACTGGCAGCGGTGTTACCATTGTAGGTACCGATTTCGTCCGCATTCTGGAAAGCGTTCTCCCCGGTAAATTCGGAGGGGCAGCCATAGATTATCAATTACTGGAGGAGGAGGACAGCGGCCAGACTCGTCTAAGCCTGGTTATCGACCCGCGCGTTGGTAACATAGATGAGAAGCAGGTCATAGATACTGTGCTTGAAGAACTACGTCGGAGTGCCTACGGCGGGAAATTGGCTGCCGGATTCTGGTCGCAGATGAACACGATTCAAGTGAAACGTATGGCGCCTCTGTCCTCATTCGGCAAAATAATACCGATGCATCTGGTGAAAAAAGGGTAACTGTTTTCGAATATAATTCAGGGAAAAGGGGAGGATTCGAATGGTAAAGGTTTCATCCAAGTCGACAGGGATGAGAGGCAAGCTGTTAATTGTCGCTTTCCTGATATTAGTTTTAGTTACAGCTACCCTTCCCGGCTGCTCGAATGAGCCGAAAGAACAAATTCACCTGAAAATAGCTATCCTTCCCTATGTAGGATATACTCCATTTTATATTTCGCAGCAGGAAGGTTTTTTTGCCGAGCAGGGAATCGAGGCTGAATTCGTGAAGTTCCCATCAGCTACTCAAGCCTTGCTCCCCTTAGCTCAGGGCGAGTTGGACGTTGTATTAGGCTCTATCAACGCCGGCTTAATCAATGCTGTCGCTCAGAATGTAAACTTAAGAATTGTGGCAGGCTCCAGCTATGTAGGTCGTGATAGTAAACACCCGGCCATTGTAGTGAGAAAAGATCTCTACGATAGCGGTGAGTTGGATACAATTGCGGAGCTTGACGGCAGGGGGGTTGCCACGTCTTGCACCGCATGTATAAACGATTTCGCGCTGGCGCAAGTTCTAGATAGTGCTGGCCTGACACTTGATGAAGTTACGATCCTCAAGTTAAACTCACAGGAGACAATCACCGCATTCGATAACCGGGCGATAGATGCTGCCTATTTGTCCACACCGGCAATAACACAGGTGCAATCTATGGGTTATGCCGTCACTCTGGAGCCTATAAGTAATGTTATACCCGATTTCCAATACGTATTCATGATGTTCGGGCCGACTTTGAACGAAAGCAACCCCGATGCCGGGAAGAGATTCATGGTAGCCTACCTCAAAGGGATTAAGCAATGGAGCGAAGGCAAAACGGAGAGGAATCTCCAGCTTGCCGAAGAATTTACCGGCACTGACAGGGAAACTCTGCTTAAGGATCCCTGGACTCCCACATATGCTGACGGGAGAATAAACATAGAAAGCATCCTCGCATTCCAGGATTGGGCTTATGAAGAAGATTACATCGACCAGAAAGTAGCCGAAGAACAGCTTATAGACACCCGCTTCATCGATTATGCCCAGAAAGTGCTCGGAATAACTCCGGCAAATACTAAGGGATAACATATGGAAGTCGTCTCGATTCAGCCGTTGCTCAGATTCAATCGAACCCCTTCACGCCGCGCCTCTATGGCTCTGGGACTTATGGGTGTTTTGACTGTTAACAACATCAGTGATTGTTTCTCAGGCTCAAGCTATGCTGATTGAATGATTGCGAAGTTATATCTCAGATTAATATTAGTTGTATAGAGGCTGGTTGTGAAATTGCCTGTTATCTCCGAAGTATCGAAATACTCCAGTCTTGCCTGGGATTTGCGCACTTCCCTGAAACATAGAATCACGCTTGAGGATAGTAAAAGGGTTATCCCCGAACGACTACAGAACCGCGAAAGGAATTTCCTGAGCCTGGTTGAGAAAGGAATTTACGCCAATCCCAAGAGCCCCTACCTCAAGCTGCTTAAACTGGCTGGCTGTGAATTCGGGGACCTCGATAAATCCATTAATAAGGACGGAATAGAAGCCACGCTGAATAAGCTGCTTTCACAAGGTGTCTATATAAGCTGGGAGGAGTTCAAAGGGAAAAGGGACTTGGTCAGAGGCGGAACGACTTTCCATGTTCACGAACGCGATTTCGATAATCCGTATCTTCCCGGCTATTACTACGTCCGGAGCAGCGGGTCGCGGAGTGCAGGAACACGGACTATGCTCGATTTAAAACATCGGACTGACCTCAGCTACTATTATCCCCCATCACTTGCAGTATCCAATGCTCTCGGTTCACCTCTAGGCATATGGTTTCCCCTGCTGCCATCCTCAGCCGGTGTAGGTGGACTGTTGCATCATTGGCAAGCAGGGAACCCGGTTCTCAGATGGTTCTCGCAAGTAAACGAAAAGGACGTGCAAGCTTCTTGCAGAGACAGGATAGCCTTAAGGTACATCATTTACGGTGGCAGATTATGGGGTGCAAAATTACCATACCCGGAAAATGTTAGCCTGGACCAGGCAGTTACCGTAGCGAGATGGATGGCAGAAACTAAAAAGAAATATGGCAGTTGCAGTTTGAGTTGCTTCACCAGCTCTATAGTCAAAGTTTGTCAGGCAGCTATGGGAAATGACCTAGACATCTCAGGCTGCCACTTCTTCGGGGGAGGAGAGCCGCTAACTGAAGCAAAGCGCAAGCAAATCGAAGCCACCGGAGCGACTGTTTGTCCGAGGTACTGGATTACAGAAATCGGCCTGATTGGCTGCGGCTGCCTGGGAGCATCTGCTCCCGATGACATACATCTGTTCACTGACACGATAGCATTAATCCAGCACCAACGGAAAGTATTTCACTACGATATAAATGTGAACTCATTTCTCTTTACCAGCCTTCTGAAATCATCCCCTAAAATAATACTCAATGTTGAAAGCGATGATTATGGCATTGCCCAGAATACTAAGTGCGGTTGCCTGTTTGAGCAAATGGGTCTCACTACCCATCTGCACGATATCAGGAGTTATGCCAAACTTACAGGCAGCGGTATGACTATCCTTGGTTCCGACTTTGTTCGCATTTTGGAGGAAGTTCTGCCAGGCAAGTACGGCGGGGCATCTACAGACTACCAGCTTATTGAAGAGGAGGATGAAAGGGGGCAAACATGCATTAGCCTCATCATAAATCCTGCAGTCGGTGGGGTTGACAACGACGCTGTCATAGACACGGTGCTTAATGAACTGCGACGAAATGCCTACGGAGGTAAACTTGCCGCAGGTTTCTGGTCTCAGGTGAATACACTAAAAGTTAAGCGAATACAGCCTTTATCCACCTCGGGCAAAATCGCAACCATGCACCTTTTGAAGAAAAAGGGTAATCAAATTTAACGTAGTTCGGAGATACTGAATGAATATAATTAATAGTCCTGCAACAGGGAGAAAACGTGTGAAATTGTCTTTGGTAGTTTTGATATGGCTGGTATTGTTGTTATCTACTTCTCTTCCCGCGTGTACTGAAAAGGGGAGTACTGAATTAATATCTCTAAAGATAGTAGACCTGCCCTATATCACATATCTACCTTTTTATATCGCCCAAGAGGAAGGTTTTTTTGCTGAACAGGGACTTAATGCTGAGTTTGTTAAATTCACCTCAGTTACACAAGCCTTGCCTCTGCTTATCCAGGGAGATCTCGATGTAGCTGCCGGGTCTATAAGCGCCGGGCTTTTTAACGCCATTGCTCAAGATATGAACATTAAGATAGTTGCAAGCCATGCCTATATTGACGCCAAAGAGGGAAGCCAGGCTCTCGTAGCTAAAAAAGACCTCTACGACAGCGGCGTATTGGATACAGTGGCCGAGTTAAAAGGCAAGCAGATTTTTATGCCCTGCACGGCTTGTATAGACGACTTCGCTACAGAACAAATACTGAAGACAGAAAGCTTAACCCTAAACGACGTTGTTATCACCAAGATGAGCCGCCCAGATATCGTAACAGCTCTTGGGAGCGGCTCGATAGAAGTTGCAACACTCGGCGCATTGCAGATAGTCCAGGTGAAAAGTTTGGGTTGCGCCGAGGTCTTGGCTTTATTTAATGATGCGATACCCGGTTTTCATGTATCATATGTTATGTTCGGGCCAACTCTGCTTGAGGATAATCCCGATATAGGAAAGAAGTTCATGGTTGCATATCTCAAAGGCGTTAGGCAGCGCATGGAGGGCAAAACCGAGAGAAACCTTGAGATAGCCGAAAAGTACACCGGCATGGATAGAGATACCCTACTTAGTTCCCCCTGGACTCCCCAAGCTCTCGATGGGAGAATGAATATAGAGAATGTTCTCGCGTTCCAAGACTGGGCTTATGATAGCGGTTACATTGACAAGAAAATAGCAGAGGAACAGCTTATCGACACAACATTTATAGATTATGCTAATAAGGTACTGGAATAACTCCCGAAAATACAGAGGGATAACGTATGGATGTCGTCTTGATTCAGCCGAGGCTCAGATTCAATCGAACTCCTTCCCGCCGTGCCTCTATGCCTCTGGGACTCATGTCGGTCGCCACACCGTTGGACGTAGCCGGTTATAAAGTGAGGATTATCGACCAACGAACAGAGGCTGATTGGGAGAAAGCCCTGCTTTCCGAGCTGAAGGCAAAGCCTATTTGCGTCGGTGTCACTGCAATGACGGGGCCTCAGATACGGTGGGCACTAAAAGCCTCAGAGATTGTTAAACGAAACAGCGATGTGCCGGTAGTCTGGGGAGGTGTTCACGCCAGTTTGTTGCCTCAACAGACACTCAAGAATCCATATGTTGACATAGTGGTCCAGGGTGAAGGCGAGGAAACCTTTTTCGAGCTGGTCAGCGCTTTAGGGCACAAGCAAGCCCAAGATAAAGTAAAAGGTATATGGTACAAGGATGGCAGTGAAATAAAACAGACCGAACCCCGTCCCCTAATTGACCTGAACAAACAAGCTCCGCTTTCGTATCATCTTATCGACCTGAAATCACATATGATGAGCATGTTGGGGATAGATACCGCCCCCTTTGAAACCAGCCGTGGTTGTCCCTATAACTGCGCCTTTTGCTACAACACCGCCTTTGGAGCGAGGCGCTGGCGAGGACTTAGCGCAGAGGAAACCGTATCAAGGATAAAACGCCTGGTGAATGACTACGGTATAAGGGCTGTTGCATTCAGCGATGACAATTTCTTTACCGATCCGAATAGAGCTTATCAGATTTTTGAGGGTATGATAAAACAGAACCTGGGTATTGCCTGGGGCAAAGGGGACATACGGCTGGATTTACTCTCGAAAATAGATGATGACTTTCTGAGCCTTATCGAGAGAAGCGGCTGCCTTTCGCTGGTAATCGGCATTGAATCAGGTTCCCAGCGTATCGCTGATGTCTTAAGAAAGGACATAGATGTTTCCGAGATAGTCCCTGTGAACCGCAGACTCGCCAAGTACAAAATGAGGCCGCGTTATCTTTTCTTAGTCGGCACCCCGGGCGAGTCGGAGACCGATTTAGCCAAGACCACAAACCTGATGTTACGACTCATAGAGGATAATCCCAAGGCAACTGTTGGAGTACAGATAATCAATCCTTATCCGGGCACGGAGTTATTCGACCTCTGTCTTGGAAACGGTCTTAAGGCACCCCAGAATCTGGAAGAGTGGGCAAACTTCACCTGGGCTAATCGAAGACTGGATTATCCCTGGCTTTCACCGGATAGAAAAAAACTGCTACGCATGGTATCTCTATGCAGTTATTTCCTGGCCAAAGACAATCCATATCTATTCGCAGAAGTTTCCCCCTTCATATCTCTCATAACAAAACTGTACAGACCTGTAGCAAAAAAGAGAACAAGCGGGTTGCACTATAGATTTTTCCCGGAAGTGAAGGTTGCCGAGCTTCTGGGTTACACAGGAATGTAACGCGAAGCCATGAGTTTGGGATATTGAATGAAAATAGATTGCCGGCAGATTTCCAAGCGGTTTCAGACTAAAAACGGGATTATTCACGCTCTGAGCAATATAAGCTTTAAGACCAATGAGCAGGAATTTCTCTGCATTCTTGGTCCCAGCGGCTGCGGCAAGACTACACTGCTTCGCATAATTGCAGGCATACTGCAACCCACAGAAGGCAAGGTAATCTACGAAGGCGTCAAAGATAACAATAAACCCGCTACGGCACTCGTTTTCCAGGAGCACGGCGTTTTCCCCTGGATAAATGTCATCGATAATGTCTGCTTCGGGCTGGAAACTCAAAAGATATCCAGGAAAGATAGATACGGCATGGCAATGCCTCTTATCGAGAAGATGCACCTTGCCGGTTTTACAAAAAATTATCCGCACCAGCTTTCATCAGGGATGAAGCAGCGGGTGGGGCTGGCTCGCGCTTTTGTCAGCGGCGCAGAAATCCTGCTCATGGATGAGCCTTTTGCCTCCCTGGACGCCCAGATGCGGGTAATTCTGCAAGAGGAACTCCTCAACATCCAGAGGGAATATCGAAAGTCGGTGATTTATATAACGCACGATATAGAAGAGGCAATCACGCTCGCCGACCGCATTATTCTGATGACCGCCAGGCCGGGGCAGATAAAGCAAGAGATTAATGTTAACCTGTCCCGCCCCCGAAATGTAAACGGCGAACACGCCAGCGAGTTCATCAGCATGAGAAACGAAATCTGGCGGCAAATTAAAGAAGAGGTCGATAAAACTACGGCTCCGCTTTCATGACCGGAATGCTTAAGAAGCTTAAAGAAGTTAAAAGAGAGACCTGGATATCCGTCCTCGCGGCGGCTTTTCTGCTCGGTATGTGGGAAGCGGCTGTAGACCTTAATTGGGTCAATTCAGCCTTCATTGTATCGCCATCGACCATAGTCACAGCCACTGTGCGCCTCGGCCGCAGCGGAAACCTGGGAGAGCATGTCTATACAACCTTAATCAGGATGATTTTAGGTTTCCTCGCCGGCTCCATCCCGGGCTTGATAATCGGATTGGCCATGGGTTGGTCGAAAACGCTGAGGGCAATACTTGACCCCGTGGTCTCAGTGGTGTACCCTCTGCCGAAAATCGCACTGCTACCGTTAATTATGCTGGTAGTAGGCATCGGCGAGAGCCCTATTATCTTATTAATAGCCCTGGGAGCCTTTTTCCCCGTGCTGATTAATTGTATCGCCGGAGTGAACAGTATAGCCCCGATTTACTTCGATGTGGCGCAGAACTATGGAGCGAGCAGATTTAAGACTTTCACCAGGGTGATATTGCCGGGAAGCCTGCCGGTGGCTTTAGCCGGATTCCGACTGGCGTTAGGTATATCTCTGCTTCTGACAGTGGTGGCGGAGCTCACCATAGCCACGAAAGGCATCGGTGCCATGCTCTGGTTATCCTGGCAGACTCTGCGGGTGGAAAGAATCTACGTTGCTATAGCGGTTATCGCCGCCCTCGGCTTGATACTGAACTGGCTTCTGGGGATAGTCAGCAGGCGAATTGTGCCCTGGCGTGAAAGCCAATAGCTTAAGAACAACATAAAAGGGCGCAGCCCTGCGGGCTGCGCCCTTTTTCATTTACTTGACCTTAAAGCCCTCTATTTCAGCGAGTAAGCACCGTGCTTCTCGGCTGGGAAGTAATCGCCCGGCAGATAGGTTGCGCTCTTGGCAAACCGCTTCGGGTCGTACTCCACCAGCTTGAGCGCCTTTCTCTTAGAATCAATGTGAGCTATTGCCTCCTGTACAGCCTTCTTGTGGTCAGGCTCGAAGTACCAGGCTGCGCCGAACTTCTTCTGGTATCCTTCGGTAATTAATTTAACTACCTCAGGGCTGCCAGCCACCGGAGAACCAACGCCCATCCAGGTTGTCACGCCGGAAGCTACGACATAAGTACCGATACTGAGCGCCTTTTCAGACATCCACTCCGGAGCGAACCCAGCCACAGGCAGGTCGCTGATGTCTTCACCCAGGCCACCCTCGCAGGCAGACTGGGTCAGCACGGTCAGGATACGGGTATTGTCCACGCAGGAGCCCATATGGAGCACCGGCGGGATACCGATAGTCTGACAGATTTCCTTCAAGCCGGGGCCGCACTGCTCCATAACCTCGGGTGTAAGCAGACCAGCCTTGGCGCAGGCTATGGCGTTGCACCCGGTGGTAACCACCAGAATATCATTCTTAATTAACTCTTGAACAACGTACAGGTGCGGGTCGTCCTGGGTCACCCTGGGGTTGTTGCAGCCGACCACACCGGCAGCGCCGCGAATGCGTCCCGTCATGATAGCATCGTTCAGGGGGCGGAAGGACTCGCGCAGGCTGCCACCCAGCATATATGCAATGTATTCGTGAGAGAAGCCCGCCACCAGATGGTCCTGATAATCCGGTATGAACACCTTGCCCCTCTTGGCATAATTGTCGATAGCCATACGCAGAATCGACTTAGCTATCTCCATCGCTTTGTGCTCATGGAACTCGATGTGGGTAGCGCCTTCAATCTTCGCCTTGGGGGAAGTAGTAATTATCTTGGTGTGGTAATTCTTGGCAACTTCAACCAGACCCTGCATGACGCACTGAATATCTACTACCATAGCATCTACAGCGCCGGTTAGGACGGATAGCTCTTGAGCCAGGAAGTTGCCCAGCAGGGGTACGCCCTGTCTCATCAAGACTTCATTAGCGGTGCAGCAGATGCCGGCGAGGTTCACGCCCTTGGCGCCTTTCGATTTAGCATACGCTAGAATCTCAGGATCGTTTGCTGCCGCCACAATCAACTCGGAGAGAGTTGGCTCATGGCCGTGGATTATGACGTTTACCTCATCTTCACGGAGCACGCCGAAATTGGAGCCGGACGCTATCGGGCCTGGCGTGCCGAACAGTATATCGCTGATGTCCGTGCTGAGCATAGAGCCGCCCCAGCCATCAGCCAGAGCGCACCGTACCGAATGGTCTAAAATATGCTCCGCATCCTGGTCCACGCCAATGCTGGTGCGGTGCAGCACCTCGACGACTTCTCTGTCAATGCCTCTGGGCACAACTCCCAGCTTGCGCCATATAGCCTGACGCTTTGCCGGTGCCCTGCTGACATAAATCAGCTCTCCTTCCTGCTTACCGAACTCGCCAAGTGCCTTCAAGGCAACATCTTTGGCTATCTCATTGACCTCTCGTCCATCTACGGGTACGCCCAGATAGCCTGCCACCCTTCTCAGCTTTCTCTCATCTTTCACACGGTAGTCCGGCGCCTCGCCTGTGGCAGCCGCCAGTAGCGTCAAAGCCATGCCGCGTCCGTGATCAGAGTGAGCAGCAGTACCACCGGCAACACCGCGAGCCAGGTTTCGTGCTGAGACAGTCGACTTTGTCGCACCACAAATACCCACGGTGGTCTTACCAGTCAGACGACAGGGGCCCATAAAGCAGTGTTTACAGCAATTCCCCTCATGACCGATAGGGCAGGGCTTGGTCTCATCAGCGCGTTTGAAAGCCGTGGAAACTCCCTCGGCTTCAGCCTTTTTAAGCATTTCCACTACTACAGGGTCTATACTCTTCTTCTCGGCCATATTCACTCCTTTATTAGCGGGATTGTGCCAGAATTCACCATTTTTTATTCTATCACATGCCGTAATGCATGTAAATCACCCTGGGCAAGATTGTGCCTCAATCTGCTCCATGAAATCAGGTGCGACACACAGGCTCATCTTTGTGGAATTTATGCTGCGTTGCACCACAAGTGGGGCACTTCCAGCCTACAGGAAGGTCTTCAAACGGGGTGCCAGGTTCGATATTCCCCTTCTTATCCCCCAATGCCGGCTGGTATACGTAGCCGCAAACATTGCACTTGAACCGAGACATCATTTCTCCACCTCCTTTTTCGACGAGAACTATCCTAGTAGCTCGTCCAGTATATGGGTAATTTAAGCGAACTTGCTGTTTAAGTATGTGATTTAAGTCACATAATGCTACTTCTTGTAAGCCTGAGCCTGTACACAGCAATGGCTGTCTTGGCTGCTGATGCGATTTTCATTGCGAAAGCAGAACCATTAAGCTATAATCGTGCATAATCGGGGCGTAGCGCAGCCTGGTTAGCGCGCAGCGTTCGGGACGCTGAGGTCGGTGGTTCAAATCCACTCGCCCCGACTCTTCTTTTACCTGACACTGAGCTACAATTCTCTCCGGGAGGAATACATGGACAAATTAGAGAAAATGCTGCAGGAACTGACAGAGGCGAACGGGGTTCCCGGTTATGAGGCAGAGATTAGAAACGTGATTAAACGCTACATGAAGCCTCTGGGCACCATTACGCAGGACAAAATAGGCAGCCTCATCTGCAAAATGAGCGGCGACAAGGAGAAGCCGAAGGTGCTCCTGGCAGGTCACATGGATGAAATCGGTTTCATGGTCAAGCACATCACTAAAGAGGGCTTTATCAAATTCACGCCGCTGGGCGGATGGTGGGATCAGGTGATACTCGCGCAGCGCGTGCTCATAAAAACCCACAAAGGCGATGTAATCGGCGTCACCGGCTCCAAGCCGCCTCACCTTATGTCGGCAGACGAAAGAAAGAAACTGGTCGAGAAAAAGGATATGTACATCGACATAGGTGCAACATCACAGGAACAGGTGGAACAGGCAGGAGTGCGGGTCGGCGACCCTATCATTCCTGTCAGTGAATTCAAAACGATGTCAAAACCGGGAACGTATCTGGCAAAAGCTCTGGACGACCGCCTGGGCTGCGCCTTGATGATTGCCGCAATGCAGAAACTGAAAGGCAAAAGCCACCCTAATACAATTTTCGGCGTCGCAACCGTCCAGGAGGAGGTAGGACCGAGAGGAGCAGTTACCAGTGTTGAAGCGGTCAGCCCCGATGTAGCGATAGTCACCGAGGTGGACATTGCCGGCGACACGCCGGGGGTCAAACCCGAAGAGTCGGCGATCAAGCTCGGCGCCGGTCCTGTTCTATGCGTTTACGATGCCAGAATGATTCCCAATCTCAAGCTGCGCGACCTGGTAATCGACACAGCCAGAGAAAAAAACATCCCGCTGCAGCTCTCCGCGATTGAGGGCGGCGCGACAGATGGGTCAGCTATTCACTTGCATAAGACCGGCGTGCCCACCGTGGTGCTGGGAATACCTACGAGATACATCCACAGCCACAACGCTATCTTCTATAGAGACGATTTCGATAAAAGCGTCAAACTTCTCACGGCAGTTCTGGAGAAACTCGATAACAAAACGGTCGAAGACCTGACCTCGTGGTGAACCACTTGCTCCGGAGATAAATTGAGGGCAATTTCTTAGAGGCTTTTGAGAAAATCTTCGATAGCCTTATTGACCGCCAAAGGCTGTTCAGCGAGAACCATATGAGTGCCGCCCTCAATTATCAGCTCCCTTGCCCCGACGATTTTGCTGGCGAGGTATCTGCTGTATTTCGGCGGCGTCATTACGTCATCGCTGCCACATATAACCAGGGTCGGCAACTCGATTTCGTGAGTTCGATTCATGATGTCAAATTTGTCGCAGCAAAGCATATCATTAAGAAAAACGGCCGGGTCAGTCTCCAAACATCGCTTCTTTAGAACATCTCCGACTTTGGGATCGACAAGCTTAAATGATTGATTGTAGTAATCCTTTAATACTCCAGGGTTGTTTTTGGCCTGACCCAACATCTCGAGATACATAGCGCTGACGCGGAGCTTTGCGCCGCTGCTGATTATGATAAGCCCTTGCAAATCCTGTGGGTATTTCAATGCATAGAGTTGAACGATTGCGCCTCCCAGCGAATGGCCCGCCAACACTGCGTGTGAGTAATTATGACCGCGTATATATCCCCGCAACCATTCGACATAGGAATAAACGCTGGTGCACGGTTCTCCGCGGGGATGTCCCGGGAGATCGATAGCGTCAGCTTCGGGAAAGCGCTTAAGCTGGTAATGCCAGAGCTCTTTACACTCTCCCGAGCCGTGGACAAAAATCAATTTCATTGTACAGGCTCGGCCCGAATAACCTGAGCGTGACGCATCTGCTCATTTAAGTACCCGGATTCGCCACGCGCCCCAGGAATAGAATAGCTTCTGTCTCAATATCGTAAATGAGGAAGACAAAAGGATGGTCGACTGTGACCTCTGCCGGCTCCTCGGGAGCGGCCGTCAATTTCATTACTACCGCGGTGGCAGCCGCTGCTTCCGTTCCCGCCTCATCTACGGACACAAACGCTTTATGCAGCACATCTCCTATAAATAATTCCTTAGTGCCCGTCATTCCCGAAAAATCGGCTGCAGGGGAAAAAGCGATTGGCATACCCATCGCTGCAAGGGTATCAGCAAGGCTGAACTCCGATTCGAATTCAAACTTCGGCAGGCTCAAAGCTACCTGTCTGTTCTCAATATGATTTATGATAGCGCCTACCATTTCAGCGTCCAGAGAATCCTCAAATGCCTCAAACTGACCGGCATCGGGCACCATTATCACCATGGCAAGCTCGCCTCCGCCGTACAGCAGTTCAATAGCCTGATACCCATCACCATCCAGATAACCAAACGACTTAGTCTGGCTCATCATAGGCACAACGGTCTCGCTGCCATCGAGAAGATGGAATGTGCCGTCAGCCGTTAACTCCTCATTGAAGGGATACAGCCATGCCGCATTGAAGTAAATAGCATTGGTAAGGACAAGTCTCGTGAGCTCATCGATAACACCCTGCGGAATCAGGTCTTCAATCCTGCCCTCAGTCTGTTCGCTAACCCAATTGTTTATAGTTATGCGGGATTCTTCAGGCGCATTTATGAAATCAAGAAGCCTCAACGCGGCGCCGTAATTCTCAGCCAGGATATCGAGAAACGATGTCAGAAACCGGTAGTCTTTTTGCCCCCAGATCGCATTAACTACGTTTAGACGGAAGCCGTCTCCGTTTTTGCCTTTTGCGCCTTCCCCCCGGCTGGCAAGTTCGAGGTCGAGCCTATTGAATGCCGGATGCAGACGGTCTTGCGACAGGATGAAGTGAAGTGTGCCCGACATCTGCTCCTCGGTCTCTTCTCTTGCCCCGGCGTAGGTCATAGCCAGAGCCAGCGAAATGCTGTATGGAGAATAAAACAGGTTGCCTTCGTCACCTTTGAGTGCCTGGTAGAGGTCAAAAGCGAATTCACTGTTCCCTTCCACAAGGTCAGCCAGTTCCGATGGGACGACATCGGGCGAAGCCTCTCTGTGCTTGTCAGATTGAGCCAAACTAATGCTGAGCCCTTCTCCACAACCGCCCGCGGTCAATACGACAGACGCTATCAATAGAATTAAAAGCAACTTCTTCATGACCCTGTCCTCCCATGCATTATATTGCAGAACACCTTATGAGTATAATAGCTCAGCCTACCGATAGCAGGTAAATTACCGGAACTGAGTCCGCTCTCCGGAGTAACAGCGGATTTCATATGTCGTATCACCTTTACTTAAATAGTTGCTTCTGCTGAGAGGCTGACTTCGCCGGCTCTCCACTAAGTTGTACGATGAACAGTAGAAAGTATCACAGCTAAATTTTGGAATCAGCCCTTTCCCCGAAAGTGCTTTCAGTATGCGAAGGCAATTAATTCGCATTTTCCTAACGGATATCAATAATCATTTCGCCACTCGTGCCTGGGTCTCCCACATGCTCGATTGCAGGAAGGTTGCGAGATTGACATCCTGATTGGTGAGATTGAGTTTGCGTCTTATCTTTTCCCGGTGGCGGTTGACAGTGGCTTCGGATACACCCCGCATCTCCGCAATTTCCTTGGTGCGCATTCCGTTCCGAATCATGTTGCAGATGGCGATCTCGGTCGGCGTCATCGAATGGTAGGAGGAGGACAACTGGCTGATGAACGGTGAGGTGATTTCCTCGAGGTTGGTCTTAAGAATATCCACATATTTTATCTGGGGCGGTGGCAACTGCATGGCCAGGGCATGCAGTATTGGCATCAGGACTTTCTCGACGTTCATTTTAATGTCCCGGTGAATCTCCTGTTTCTCCTGCTCAATGCGTGCCAATACTATCCGCAGGGCGTTATTGGCTTCCTGCAAGGCCTTACGCTCCAGGGTCAGTTGCCGATTGGTCTCCTGCAATTCCAGATCCGCCGATATCCTGGTGGCAATGGTGCCGACCTGTTCGGCAACCGCATCCAGCAGGGCGCGCTCCTCTTTCAGAAAAGGACCTTCATCCGCCGGCGGGCGTTCCTCCAGATAAAAAACTCCGACCTCTCCCACCGGCTCATGATACATATAGATCCGCGACGACTGCCGCCAGTCGGTAACCCTGAATCCATCGCTCAAGTACGTTTTTCCCTTAAAGAGGATTCGAGCACAGGTGACCTCCGGATACTGCCAAGAGTAGGGTAGGAAATTCACAAGCTCCTGCAGAAGAGCTTCTAGAGAATACAGATGGCGCTCAGCCAATTGAGAAATCCCATAAAGACAGTTTAGCTCCTTGATGCGCTCGCGCAGCGCAATCTCAGCCTGGTCAGGCTCGATTTCAGTGGGAAACTGGATCCGCCACAAGAGGGCTAGGTCCTTGGAAGAAAAGGGTAGGTAGCGTTCATCATTTGGGGATGCAGGAATCTTCTCACCTCCCATTAAATTCTTCTCCCTTACTGCCTATTTTCCATAGGCATTATTTATGCATTTATTCCATATTTACGATACCGATACTATCAAGTATCTTAATAATAGTCAAGCATACTCTCTCGATATAAGGAGGTTACCATGCCGCCCCGAACGATGGAGCAAATCCTCAAAGGACGCCGCAGTCAACCGAATCAGCTTATTGAAGTGCTGCAAGACATTCAAGAAAACTACGGTTACATTTCAAAAGAGGCTATGAAGGCTGCCGCTGACAGCCTCGGTGTACCGCTTATGGAAGTCTACCGGGTGGCGTCTTTTTATAAGGCTTTCAAACTCAAACCCTGCGGCAAGAATCATCTAATCATGTGCATGGGCACTGCCTGTCACGTTCGGGGCGCCCGCCTCCTTCTCGAGCAGGCAGTAAGCCAGTTCGGGGTCAACCCCGGCGAAGTGACGCCTGACGGTCTATTCTCCGTCGAACACGTCAACTGTCTGGGCACCTGCGCACTGGGACCGATCATCAGGGAGAACGGGTCTTATCATCACCACATGACACCAGGGAAACTCCGCAAACTCATAGAGTCTCTGCGCCGTCAGGGAACGGAGGACAGGCAGAATGTCCAGGTTAAATAGCGTCCGAGAGCTAGAGCACCTGCGCAAACGTCTGCGCCAGGAGCGCCAGAACATCACAACCACGGTGATAGTGTGTGGGGGCACCGGCTGTCAGGCATCGCAGTCACCGGCTGTGATTGCCGCATTACGCAAGGAACTGTCACAGCAGGGACTGGACGGTAAAGTACGGCTGCGAGCTACCGGCTGCCACGGTTTCTGCGAGCAGGGACCCATCGTCGTCATTGAGCCGGGGAAAGTTTTTTATTGCCATGTTGCGCCGGATGATGCCTTCGAGATCATATACCAGACCGTGGTAAAGGGCGACGTAATCGAGCGATTGCTCTACACAGACCCGGTTTCGGGGAAAAAAGCCCGCACCGAGGCAGATATACCCTTCTATCAGCGTCAGGACAGGCAGCTCCTGTCGCTTAACCGCCTGGTTGACCCCTGTTGTATCGAGGACTATATAGCAGCCGGCGGATATTCATCGCTGGCCAAAGTGCTGGACCGGGTATCACCGACAGATATTATCAAAGAAATCAAAGCATCCGGACTGCGGGGGCGCGGAGGCGGAGGATTCCCCACCGGGCGCAAGTGGAGCGAATGCCAGGAGGCTGCCGGCGATGAGAAGTATGTGATATGCAACGCGGACGAAGGCGATCCCGGGGCATATATGGACAGGTGCGTTCTCGAGGGCAACCCTCACCTGGTGCTGGAGGGCATGATGATAGGCGCCTGGGCTGTCGGCGCCCGCAAAGGCTACATCTACGTCAGAAACGAATACCCGCTTGCGGTCAAACACTCCCGCATTGCAATTGAGCAGATGCGCGAGCTCGGGCTGCTCGGCGACAACATCCTGGGCACTTCTTTCTCTTTCGATGTGGGTATCGCTCGGGGCGGAGGTGCTTTCGTCTGCGGCGAGTCAACCGCACTCATGGCTTCCCTGGAAGGCAAGGTGGGCGAGCCCCGTCCCAAAGACGTGCATACCGTGGTGGACGGACTCTATCACAAGCCCACGGTGCTCAACAATGTAGAGACCTGGGCGAACGTGCCAGCTATTATTCAAAACGGATCGGCATGGTTTGCCTCGAAAGGGACCAAGGGCAGCAAGGGCACTAAAATCCTCGCTCTAACCGGCCGTATTAGAAACACCGGCCTTGTCGAGGTCGCCATGGGAACACCCATCCGCTCAGTAGTGTTCGACATCGGAGGCGGTGCCCTCAACGGCATCCCCATCAAGGCGGTCCAGATCGGCGGACCTTCGGGCGGCTGTCTGCCTGTCTCCAAGTTCGACCTTCCGGTGGACTTCGACGTGCTGTATGAGGCTGGCTCGATGGTCGGCTCCGGCGGCATGGTGGTCATGGACGAGGAGTCCTGCATGGTGGATGTCGCCAAGTATTTCCTGGAATTTTTACAGGATGAGTCGTGCGGCAAGTGCGTGCCCTGCCGGCTGGGAATCGACCGCATGCTCGAGATAATCAATGACATTACCCAGGGAAAGGGAACGTTCAAGCAACTCGACCTGCTGGAGGAGCTGGCGGAGACAGTAGCACAGACCGCCCTGTGCGGGCTGGGCAAGACCGCGCCTAATCCTGTGCTGACTACACTGCGTTACTTCCGTCCGGAATACGAGGCGCACATCAAAGAAGGGAAATGTCCGGCAGGGGTGTGCAAAGCCCTCATCACCTACTCCATCGGTACGGATAAGTGCAACGGCTGCGGTGCCTGCGTGCGCTGGTGCGTACACGGAGCCATTTCCGGTGAGAAGAAAAAACCTCACGCTATCGATGCGCGGCTCTGTCAGAAGTGCGGGATTTGCCGAAGCGAG
>Ga0194113_10002455_pt1 | contig 25333 bp, 21 predicted proteins | sample TA2MahC200mmetaG_FD_146193 | JGI IMG/M metagenome (GOLD analysis project Ga0194113, IMG submission 146193) | Freshwater microbial communities from Lake Tanganyika, Tanzania - TA2015017 Mahale Deep Cast 200m | ecosystem: Environmental > Aquatic > Freshwater > Lake | place: Tanzania: Lake... | reverse complement strand
AGTTGATAACATCAATAAATTTTAAAATAACAAAGATTAGAAGGCATAAAAGCTCTGTCATTTCATTGGCTGCCCCTAAAATATCACCGGTTACCCCTCCCAATCTCTTTATGAAGAAGAACCGATATCCGATGCTGAAGAGACCCGTCCCCAAAAAGATCAAAATCCCTTTTAAGCCCATGAAGAGTAATACGATCCCAAAAGCCAAGACCGAAGATATGGCTGTTTCAAAAAGACCAAGGTTCTCAGTAAAGGGTTTACCCAATCCTCCATTGGGTCTCGCATAGGGCGAACGATAGCAGACGAAGACCATAGAGCTTCTTCCCATTACAGCCATTGAGATGAGGGAGTGAGGAATATAAGGATTTGAAATTTGATCCAGAGCCAAGTATTTTGCTCCGATAAGAAGGACGATGCTGATCACTCCAAAGGCACCGATCCGGCTATCCCGCATCACCTCAAGAATTTTCTCTCTCGTCCCACCCGAGGCCAAACCATCGATGGTATCTGCAAGTCCGTCGAGATGGATGCCCCTCGTCAAGACGGCAAGAAGTCCGATCGTCAACCAGAGGACGAGGGGTCTCGGGAAGAGGAAGGAGAGAAGATGATAACCAAGAGATAAAATTAAACCGATCACCAGACCTACCAAAGGGTAGAATGCCATGGAACGGGCCAACACTTTTCCCTCTTGGATTAAACCCTGGCCAACAGGCAAAATGGTAAGAAATGAAAGGGCTTGAAGAAAGTTTTTCACTCTTTTCCTTTTAAAAATATTGGAATTCCTGAAACCATGAAGATCACCCTTTCTGCCAATTCGGCCATCTTTTGATTTATCATCCCTGAAAGGTCTCTGAAACGGCGGCCCAATGGATCGATGGGTACAATCCCCATCCCCACTTCGTTGGATACGATGATGAATGAAGATGGCCTTTTTTTCATCGCCTCTAATAAACGATCTACCTCTTCCATGATTTTCGAGTCGCTCTCTAATCTCATCAACAGGTTTGAGAGCCAAAGGGTGATGCAATCGATGAGGATCACCTCTACTTCATCTCCATATGGTTTGATCTTATCAACAACCTTTATCGGTTCTTCAACAGTCAACCACTCAGGTCCCCTCATCTTTTTATGATCTTCCACACGTCGAGCCATCTCTTCATCGAGCACCTCACAAGTGGCAAGAAAGAGTTTTTTTGAAAAATGTTGATTAGCGTAATTAAGGGCAAAGCGGCTCTTACCGCTTCGAACTCCACCAGTGACGAAGACTATTTTCTTTCCCATCTCTCCTCCAGAAGGGTGAGGGATCTTTTCAGTCCGTCAAAGGAAAAGACCTCGATGGAGATAATATCATTGAAAAAAAGTCATGTCTTAAAAAGAGTATGAGATACCTCCGATGAAATTCCGCTCCGGCGAAGGATAATAAAACTGATTTCCAAAGGCGTCAATAACCGCAAATTCTGCATACTTTCGATTGAGAAGGTTATTGATGCCGACATAGGCCTTTAATCCCTTCCAGGTAAAAGAGAGTTTTGTATCTAAGGTATAATATTCATCCAATCGATCAACTTGGTTGGCCCAATCGCTGATAAAACGACGAGGGCCAAATAAATTGGCCCTGGCATCGAAGAGTAATCCTCTTCCCAAATCGAGCTCTGCTCCTATTGCCCCCTTATGTCTCGGCACCCCAGGAATTTCATTCCCCGAAAAGGGGACTCCACGAAGAAGAGGTCTCGTATAACTATAATTCCCCCAGATGGAGAACCATGGAATAGGCTTTATCTTTGTCCCTGCCTCGATCCCCTGACGCCGGGTTTTTGGATAGTTTTCATTTGCAAAAGTGAGGGGGTTAAAGAAGATTTCATCTCGAAGATCGATCCAGAAAAAAGTAAAATTTGCTTCGATTTTGTCGGTGAATGTATGTCGGATTCCTGCTTCGTAATGATATCCCCTCTGTGGCTTCATAGTGGGATTTGCTTGAAATACAGGGAAAAATTGGATCAATTCATCAGACACAGGAAAACGGAAACTCCGCTTCAAACTCAGGAAAGCAGAGGATTTTTTACTGAAAAGGTAATCTAAACCTATATTCCAGGCAGGTTTGTCCTCCTTCACCCTGTCCTTTGATCTGGTGGATTCTTGAAGGAATTCATAGGTTACCCATTCCTGCCTGCCTCCCATGGATAATATCAGGTTATCGAAAATTGAGAATTCATCGAAGAGGTAGAGGCCCGTAGATTTCTTGGTGATTTCCAATCCGTCAAAAAAATTGATTCCAAAAAGGGTATACTCTGAATCGACGTTTAAATCTGAATTATAATAATCTAATCCGAAAGTTAATTTGTTGTTGTGATTCCATAAGGGCTTTTCAAGGATATATTTTGGTGCAATTCCCCGTGTAATCAAATTTCTTCTGTCTTTAAAGGAGAAGGAAGTGAAAAAGTCTGCCACTTCACGATGCCGGTAGGAAAGGTCGGCCTCAATTCGGCCAAAATCTCCCAGTTTCGCCTTTATTCCTAAGGCTCCATATCCGTCCTCTGTTTGGGCTTTATCATCAGGCCGAAGGGTATGTCGGCGATGAAGTTTATAAATGTCCTTAGGTAATTCTCCAGGAAGCCCTGCATCATCTTGATGATAACTTCCGCTGAAGTTAAAATTGACAGAATCACTCAAATCATAAATCACCCTCCCTCCAATATCCCTTGCCCTAAGAAACCCATTTTCTCGATATCCTTCCGTCCCGTTATAACCGGCATTAAGAATTGCAGAAAGATGCCCCCATTTTCCTCCTACAGAAGCGGTCTCTTTATTGAAGTGGTAACTTCCTCCCACCACTTCTGCTTTAGCAGAGAGGGGTTCTTCAGGCCTCTTTGTAATGACATTGATCACACCTCCAACGGCATTGTCACCGTAAAGCACACTTCCAGCCCCTCGGACGATCTCAATCCGTTCCACCTGATCAATAGGAATTTGGGTCCAGTCAACACCGCTGAGGTCGATCTCATTGACCCTTCTTCCATCCACTAATACAAGGGTATTGAGAGGCCCTGTTTCACCAAAGCCTCTAAGGTCAACGGCAGCGGTTTTCCCGGTTCCATAAATATCCCGGACCACCAACCCGACTTCATATCTGATCAGGTCAATGACTGTTTGGGCATTGGATCGACCGATCTCCTCTCTGGAAATGACAGTGACATTTGCAGGGACCTTTCTAATCTCTTGAACATCACGAGTGGCGGTGACGACCACTGGTTCGAGAGTGATCTCCTTTTCCTGTGCATAGGGAAAAAAAGGGATTGAAATGAAAAGAATGAAAGAAGTGATGAATAGAATGATGCGTTTCATAGGAACCTCCCCGGCCCATCCCATGGGTCTGATTAATTTTAACCATGAACCACTTAGGGTTCAGGGCCAAAGGAAGGGTACAAAAAAAACCCCAGCCTTCGCATTGAAGACTGGGGATTTTGCCCGCTTGCACCCTTCACAGTCTTATCCTCGAAGACCTTCAGTGAAGAATATTCAGGCAGGTTTTCTGACTTTCGGATCTTCCTACTTCTTGCGCCTTCCCACTCTTCGACAGGCTCAGAGCAGTGGCTTATTGCAAGTTTCGTCCCCGACTACAGCGGCGGGTCCGCCCCCGATTTGCTCCATCTTAAAGGAGATCACGGGGTTCCCTTCACCTGAATATCACCATATGAAATGATTTTTTTCTAAATTGAGCGATTCTGTGCTTAAAGTAAGCAAAGATTGTCATTCCCGCGAAGGCGGGAATCCAGAAACTCGTCCCTGCGAAAGCAGGGAACCATTAAGAACTGGATTCCTGTTTTCACAGGAAACCCTGGATTCCTGTTTTCACAGGAATGACAGACTATTATTTCACTTAGTAGGTGATATTTCTTATTAATGTAACCCCTTTTTGTTTTCAATGTCTTGCCTTATTTTTATATAAAAATCGCTCAATTTGGGTTTTTATTAACAGATCATAAAGGGGTTGTCAAGTTTTCCATAGCATCCTACCACTGAACAAGATTGATCAGGTTTTGTCTCTCTCCTCGAAGGAATCGACGAAGGTTTTCTTCAAAGATGGAAAGAACCTGTTCCACATAGATGTCGCTTATCCCACCTATGTGAGGTGTGATAATCACATTCTTGAGATCCCATAGTGGGTGGTCTTCGGGCAATGGCTCTTTCCAAAAAACATCTAAAGCTGCACCAGAAATCTTTCCTGTCTTCAAGGCCTGGATCAGCGCCTCTTCATCAACAATCTCTCCCCTTGCGAGGTTGATCAAGAAAGCGGTTGGCTTCATGGAGGAGAGTGCCTTGGATCCGATCATCTTTCTCGTCTCAGGTGTGTGTGGAACCGTAATAATAAAGTAATCCACTTCCTGGATCACCCGAAGGAGCTCCTCCGGTCCATAAAAATAGTCCACCGAATCGACATTCCTCTTGATGATATCGATACCAAAGACCGTCATCCCGAAGGCCTTGCACTTTCGAGCAATCTCCTCTCCAATGACTCCCACACCGAGAATACCCACTTTCTTCTGGTAAAGGAGCTTTCCTGGCCAGCGCTCCCAGACTTTTCGGTCTTGGTTTCGAATGATCTGTGGAAAATTCCGGTTTAAGGAAAGCATGAGAAGAAAGGCCATCTCTGACATCTGGGGACCGTGAATTCCACGAGTAGAAGTGATAAGAACCTCCTTCCTGAGCGAAGGAAGGTTGATGATATAATCCACTCCTGTGGTCGTGGCCTGAATCCACTTGAGTCTTGAAGCCTTTTTGATCAGGTGATCTGAAATTCTATTGGTCAGAAGGATGTCCATCTTCTCGATGAAGTCTCCAATCTTTTCCTCCCTAGCGACTGCATGAATACTTATATCTGAAAACTTGGTTTCTAAAGCTTTCTTATAGTCCTCTGCAAACGGATTTAATATCAATAGGTTCATCTCCAATGCTTCCTCTTTAATTTTCTAAAATAACGGATTTCTAATTCTCTTTATTATTCCTCCAGGGTGGAGAGCCTCTTTCGCTGAGTATGGGAATGATTAATAGTAGTACTGCAACAGTCAGGAAAACAATTTTCTGTTTCAATTATGGAAAGACCCTCTCTTAAATAGAAAAAATCTCTTGGGGAGTCTTATGTAAGGGCTCAATACCTGATTCCGTGATCAGATAGTTATCGCAAACCCAGACCCAAATCCTGTCCGAGCCTATGATGGGGTGAACAGTGATGTTCATTCGTGCCTTCAATTTCATGGGTTCATCATCACGAATGGCAGGTCGCTCAACGAGATCATACCCCTGCCCGTGGGCATAAAGCCGTGTCTCAGGAAGCTGCCCTTTTTTCACCAGAAATTCGTTGTTAGCGTGCCAGATGTCTTTGGGATCTGCCCCTGGTTTTAGAAGCCCTAATGTAACTTTTTGAGCCTCCTTACATAACTCATAGGCATCGTAGAGTTCGGAAGGAATCTTTCCAAGGTAATAGATTCTCCCAATCTCGGCATACATCCCCCCGGGGCCATTAACTTCTATCATTAAAGTAAATTGGTCTCCTTCTCTGACGATACGATTCTGATAATGTCGCTTCTGCATGGGTACAGGTTTTCCCAAAGGGCCAGAGCCTCCTATCACCAATTGTTCTTCACTTCCCAAATCCGTTACCTTATGGATAATATCCGCAATGATCTCAAAATCCCTTCTTCCAGGACGGATCGCCTTCTTTGCATAGACTAATGTTTCATCCTGAAGGGCTACTGTTTTTTTAATTAGAGATATCTCTTCATCGCTTTTAATAGCTTTGATCTGGTCTACAAGGTCTGTGGCCTCTAAAAAGATAGCTTCATGAAGATTCTTCTTCATGTGTTCATAGAAGACAGCAGACATCGAACCTTTCCCAACAATCCCAACCTTTCCTTTTTTCTTTGCCTTCAGCACTTCCACTGCAAGTTCTGCATCATAAGTATTACTATAGATTAAGCTTCGAAAATAGGGGGCCGTGAGTCTCTTTTTTACTCCCCTCATTGTCCAAGGGGGTGGACCTAAATCTCCCGGGGGTTTACCCCCGCAGGTAATGGTGGTCATCTCATCATCGATGGGGAAGATCACAGTCATGGGATAACCGTTTCTCGCTGGAATATCTGTAAACCATTTGACATATCCTCCCAACCACTCGTTATCATTTTGCATCACGAGAAAATCAATCTTTTCCTCCTTCATCCGTTTCCGTACCTCTCCCCAGCGTCTTTCAAGCTCTATTGTAGAAATGGATTGGGTAAGTATCTGTTTTGGATCATCCATCTTTTTGATTTATCCTTTCCTCCGATGACTCCGGAATTGAATGAACTGTGAGGCTCTTCTATCCTTTCTTCGGCTACGGTTAAGTTCTCTCCCTGGATGACTTTTTGAATTTCAAACGACCAGAGGAGTGTGAACAAAGAGGATTTGAATGGCACAAAAAATATCATAGGATACCTAATACCAATTGTCAATTTTACCTCGGGTATCCTGATTTGGGTTGATTTTCACCGGAACTGTATGAATTCAATCTCGCCTCAGAAGTTCATAGGCCTCTTCTAAGGTAGGAATCCCTTTCCTTCCACCGAGATCCTGACATTTGAGGGCTGCCACGGCATTAGCAAACCTTAAGATGTTAATCAATTCCCAGTTCTGGAGAAGACCATAGATGAACCCCGCATGAAAGACGTCTCCTGCACCCGTTGTATCAACTGTATTGACCTTGAACCCTTTCACGCAGAGGATTTCTCCATCCACTAAGGCGAAAGCCCCTTCATGGCCCAATGTGGCGCAGAGAAATCCTCGGGTCTGTCTCTGGAGTTCAACCAGAGCCTTCTCCCGATCTGAAATCCCGGTCATGAGAGTTGGAAATTGAGAAGAGGTGATGACGAAGTCGATCTGGCTGATCAATTCAGGTGTAAGAGGTTCTACCTTATCAATATCGATCACGGTTGGGATTCCCTCTTCCTTTGCCCAATGAGCGCATTGGATGGCTGCCCGGATATCATGTCCGTCTAAGTGGAGAAGTCTTCCAGAGCAGATATCCTCTTTTCGAAGTTCTCCTTCACGATACATCAACCCTTCATCCCGTTCCCAGAGGATCGTTCGCTCTCCAGAGATGCCATCCACGATGATCATGGCAAACTGGGTGGTGGAATTGGGTTCGATGGTCACAGAAGAGATATCCACTCCTTCCTGGCGAATAGAATTTAGTGAGAAAGAGCCCAGTTCATCGCTCCCCACTTTCCCAATGTATTTCGTTTTTACTCCCCATCGACTTAAAGCCACCATGGCGGTGGCGACCTGACCTCCTCCTTGTTTAGAAAACCGGAGGATTTTCATTTTCGAATTCGGGTTAGGAAATTCTGGAACTACAGTAAGGAAATCGACCGAGTTGAGACCCATTCCTACCGCATCAAAGGGCTTATCTTTGGGGAAGGAAATATCGAATCGCACGTTTTCCTTTTACAAATTTTTTAACTATTTTTCAAGGGCTTCCTTACAGTTCTCAATCAAACCATCGATTTAAGTATTGGATGAAATCCGAAATTCAAAGGTCGAGAAACCCCCATCCCCTCTTTTCTACAATGGGGGAGAAGATAGGCGATTAGATGCGGATGGGCAGCTCGATCAGAAAGGTCGTTCCTTTAGGTTTATTGTCACGGACCCGAATATATCCGTTGTGGTCAGCTACGATGGCATTTACGATGGTCAGCCCCAAACCGGTCCCGCTTTTCTTAGTAGAGTAATAGGGTTCGAAAAGCTTCCCTTTATCTTCGTCAGGAATGCCACAGCCGTCATCACTGACTTCGAGACAAACCATCTGTAATTTGGAATCGTAACTCGTCTGGATCTTGATCTCCCCTCCCCTATCAATTGACGCAAGGCTGTTCTTGATCAAATTGATCATCACCCTTTTCATCTGATCACGGTCGATGTTCAAGAGAGGAAGCTCATTGGGAATGAAATTAAAATATACATCCTTACGAGCCCCTTTGAAGAGGCTCAATGTTTCTTGGATGATCTCGTTGAGAAGTGTAGGGGTAGGATTGGAGGCCGGCATTCGAGCGAAATTAGAAAATTCGTTGACCATCCCTTTCAATTCCTCAACCTGTTTCACAATCGTCCGGGTGCACTCATCAAAGACCGAACCATCCTGCTGAAGTTTCTCCAGGTATCGTTTCCTCAGCCGTTGGGCAGATAGTTGAATGGGGGTGAGAGGATTTTTGATCTCGTGGGCAATCCTTCGAGCCACTTCTCTCCAAGCAGCTACCCTCTGGGCTTTGATCAATTGGGTGAGGTCATCGAAGACTGCCACGACACCGAGAAGCCTCCCCTCTTCATCCCTCAGGGTCGTTAAATTGATCAAGAGAGCGAGAGATTTTCCCCTCAGCTTCACAGTGACCTGTTTCTCAATGTAATCCTTTCGAGAAGATCTGAGTTCACCCAATAATTCCTCTATCCGCCCTACATACTCCTTTGCCAATACCTCGGAAAACTTTTTCTCTAAGACAGCCTCACCTTTTACCTCGAGCATCTGCTCCGCAGATGTATTGATCGTGGTAATCGTCCCATTTTCATCGATCGAGATCACTCCAGCGGCCACATTCTTCAGGACAATCTCCATATATTTCTTTCGTTGTTCTAATTCGGAGCGACTCACCTGGAGATCTCCGGTCATTTGATTGAAGGATTGTACAAGCATCCCAATTTCATCCGCAGCTTTCATCTGGATTCGAAAGTTGAGTTCTCCTGTGGCGATCCGATGGGTCGCCTCTGCTAACTCTTTAATGGGGACAGTGATATCCTTAGCTAAATAAAAACCAAACCAGGTGGCTGAAAAGACGATGAGAAGGGTGACCATCAAGAGGGCAATCATATAGCTAAACTTGATCGGTTTTTTTAAAACCTTCAATTGTTTATATTCTACAAAGGCCTGTGAGATATCACGCATCTTTCCTGTAAGGCTCTTTGGGATGAAATGCGAGGCAGCTACTACTCCCCTCACCTCCGTTTTATCTTTATCTGAAGGATTGAAAATGGGAGCGATACCCGTGATCATCTCCCCTTCTCCGACCGGCAAGATCCTGGATACCTCTTTCCCAGAAAATCCTGCATCTAATAGGTCTTGCGGTAGAATGAAAAAAACGGCTTTGAGCGCTGGGTCCTCCACTCTGATCGTCTCTCCTCCCTCTCCCTTTAAAAATATCCCGAGGGTGCTGAGGTGATACTCCTGTCGTTTCACCTCAAGGGCCTCTCTCAAGAAGCCCTTCCCTTTTTCTTCTTTGAACGCCCCTTGTTTGGAGAGATGCCTGCCGATCTGTTGAGCAGAGGAGACCGTGGTATTAGCAAAATCCCGATAATAGGTCTGGGCTACCTCTAAGGAACCTTGAAGGGACTGTTCCACTTGGGCTTTAAACCAGTGTTCCACACTATTAGTGATAAACCCCACAGCAACGAGAAAGAGGAGGACAGTCGGCACAAGGGAAAGGCTGATAAAAGCCACCACCAATTTAGTTCTCAGCCTTGCCCCCAAAACCTTTCGCTTTCTTTCAAAAATCAGTTTCACCAGATTCCGGATCACCAAAAAGATCAAGAGTAGAATCAGGATAATGTTGATATTGATGAGGCTGAAGATAATGACGTTGTTAGCGATAGGGATGGTTTCCCCTACCTGAGGGATCTTCATTTCGATGGTGGTCAGGATGACGATTAGAACGGAGATGATTCCAATGATAATAAGTTCGTTGCGTCTTCTTCTGGCTTCCGGAGAAAATTCCTTCTTCATCTTCATTTCATCCTACAATGGATGGATATAAATTTTGGAAAATGATGACATAGAAAAAAGAGGGGGCTTCGAAGGGGACTATAAGCCGAGTTCTGTATCCCTTTTTACTAAGGGACGATGGTCATTTATCTAGGGTCCTGATTGCTCAGGATCTCAAGCGACCTCACCCGTCCCGCCTTTCCCCGATGCGAATGCATTGGAAAAAATTTGAACGGGCTATTCTCACCCCCTTTCAGGGGAGCGGGACCTATTTTGTCTTGCTCCGGGTGGGGTTTACCCAGCTACCCCGATCGCTCAGGGTACTGGTGAGCTCTTGCCTCACCTTTTCACCCTTACTCCGTGGAATAATTGGATGGAGTACCCGTTTCCTAATGGAGAACCATTTTAGCTATGATCTCCCATCATGAAATGGGCATCCTCGCTATTCCACGGGGTGGTTTTTTTCTGTGGCACTTTCCTTACCCTGTGAAATAGGTGCAAAGCAGCTAATTTACCTTATGAGATAAGCAGGCTAACATCTGTCCCTGCAAAATTAGCGATGCCCTTATTTCACGGGACAGTCCGCATTACGGACCACCCTGCCCTGTGGAGCTCGGACTTTCCTCCCCCCTGTCACTTCCCTCATTGGAATGTGACGAGGAGCGACCATCTGTTCCCCCTCGAATCCCTCCTTTCCCTTTTCCCTTCGCGATCTTCCTCTCAATCGCCTGGTTGGCTAAAAGGTCTGCCTCTTGGTTCTTCTCCCTCGGGATAAATTCGATCTTTAAAGACGAAAACCCTTTAAAATTCTCAATGACCATTTTGTGTAGGACCTTCAAATTCAAATTCTTTACCCGATAAATCCCCTTTACTTGCCTCTCAATCAGCTCCGAATCTGTATAGATATGGATGTATTCTCCACCCAATCTCTTCGCCTCCCTCAGCCCCAGAAGGAGAGCCTTATATTCTGCTTCGTTATTGGTCTTGTGGCCAAGGTATCGGCTCATCTCCACCATTTTCTTTCCCTCTCCATTTGTAATAAACACACCAGCCCCTGCTATGCCTGGGTTTCCCCGAGAGGCTCCATCGATATAAATAAAAAGATGAAGACCTTTCTGAATCGAGTCTCCCCTCTTCAAAACCATCACTCCGTCTCTCACTCTCCTTCCCAATAAAGAATTCGATTACAATGGGGGCATCGAATGAGGGCATTGTTTCTCTGAACCTCGATAAACAATTGTGGAGGGACATTTACAAAACAGCCCTGGCAGGTCTCATTCTTTACGCTGACCACACCGATCCCTTGTCTCTTCTCCTTTAACGTATTATAAAGTTTGAACAGTTTGGATTCGAGTTGTTTGGAAAGGATCTCCCTGCGCTCCGTATTTCTCTTCCAGGCTTCATCGTCTTGAGCCATCCTTTCCTGAATTTTCTTTCTCTCTCTTTCAATTTTTTCCAGATTGGCCGCCATTTCTTTTTCACGTTTTAGGAGATCTTTCTTGAGCTCATCGATCTCTTCCATGATCTGGAGGATCTCCTCTTCTGTTAGGCTCGCAGCCCCCTTGATCGCATCGATCTCGGTGAGAATAGCCTGATACTCTTTGTTGGTCTTCACTTCAAACATCCTTCCTTCTGCACGCTTGATTTTATCCTGTTCCGAAATGAGTTGTTTCTCTTTCTGTCTCCTCTCCTTTTCCAATAATTCGAGCTTCTCTCTCTCCTTTTGGATCCGCTCCCTCTCAATATTATGTTTTTCATCTAACTTTTTCATCTCTTTGGGATATTGATCTCGCTCTTCTTTAATATTCTTAAGACCAAGATCAATTTTTTGAAGTTCCCAAAGAAGTTCCAATTGTTCCTTCAACGGTCGCCTCCTATTGTATAAATAACACTCGTCTTAGAAAGGGTGGGGTTTAAAGCCCCTCGGTTTCGAGTCGCAACGACATCCTTTCTAACGGGGTTTACTCTAAAAAAAAGAGTGTACTGGAGGGTCCACTCTTTTTTCGTCCAACACACCGAAACCATTTTCCTTTTTTAAAGAGTTAATTGAACTCACCCTCCTTTTTTAATATGGGCCCACCTGGGTTCGAACCAGGGACCTTCCGGTTATGAGCCGGTGGCTCTTCCATCTGAGCTATGGGCCCTTTCCCTACCATTATAGACCATCCCTCACAGGTGTCAACCCCATCCCAATTTCGGATTTCAGAATGCGGATTTCGCCTGCCTGCCCTGCCTACCGCAGGCAGGCGCGGGCAGGGAGTTTAATTCCGCACTCCGCAATCGTTCGACTGGGCTCACGTCGAAGTCTACAATCCGCATTATACATGACGACATAAGTCTTAAATGGTTTGTCATTCCGGGCTTGACCCGGAATCCAGTCTTTTTTCTGGATTCCTGCTTTCGCAGGAATGACGGGACTTTGATATTATTAATGTCGCTATGTATAGATATTAGCTATCAACAAAAGTTTTTAACCTCTTCGCCCGACTGGGATGCCGCAATTTCCTCAATGCCTTTGCCTCAATCTGTCGAATCCTTTCCCGAGTGACATCAAAATCCTGTCCCACTTCTTCCAGGGTATGATCATATTTTTCCCCAATGCCAAACCGCATCCTCAAAACCTTCTCTTCTCTGGGGGTGAGGCTTGCAAGGACTTTTCGGGTTTGCTCTGTTAAATTCGAACTGATCACAGCATCCTGAGGTGAGATTATCCCTTTGTCCTCGATAAAATCTCCCAGGTGACTATCCTCCTCTTCCCCAATGGGTGTCTCAAGGGAGATGGGTTCTTTAGCAATCTTTAGTACTTTCCTCACCTTATCCAACGGCATCTCCATTTTCTCAGCGATCTCTTCAGGAGTGGGCTCTCTTCCAATTTCCTGGACGAGGTATCTCGAAGTCCTGATCAGTTTATTGATGGTCTCGATCATGTGAACCGGAATCCGGATGGTTCTGGCCTGATCTGCAATGGCCCGGGTGATGGCTTGACGAATCCACCATGTCGCGTAGGTACTGAATTTATAACCCCGCTGGTATTCAAATTTATCTACGGCCTTCATCAAACCAATATTCCCTTCTTGAATGAGATCTAAGAACTGAAGTCCTCGATTGGTATACTTTTTGGCGATGGAGACAACCAGCCTGAGGTTCGCCTTCACCAATTCACCCTTGGCCTCCTTGGCCTTCGCCTCTCCATTAACAATGCCCTTTACCGCCAATCTCAGCTTTTCGTGAATTAGACCACATTCTGCCTCTACCCGCTTGATCCTCCTCTGAGCACTCTTCACCGATCGGTCGATCTCTTGAAGATCGGCCTTGCTCAATCCCCGACTTCGGATGACCCTCTTCTCTTTTAAACTCTTGTCTTTTATTCTCCTCAGAAAGACTCGCGCCTCTCGCGAAGAAATCCCCGCCTTCTCCTCGATCTTTTTTATCTCGGCCTCTGCCTTTTCCACCCTGTTCAACATCTGCTTCATCTTCTGGACAATTTTATTAATCTGAATGTCCCTCAGATTCATCTGTTTGAGGTACTCGATGATCTCCCCCTTTTTCTTTTTTATCTGTGTCTGTATCTTCTTTCTTGAGATTCCCTTTTTCTTCAAAAGCCGCCGGACCCCTTCCTCATTCCGCCGAATCCGCTCGATCAAATCCAAAATCCTTTCCTTCTGGATTTGCACTTCCTCAATATTCGTCTCCTCCTCATCAATCTCATTGGTCACTTCCCGGATCTCCACCTTGTCTGCCTTGATCGCATTACCCAGATTGATGATTTCTTTGACAGCTATCGGGCAATTCAAGACGATGCCCAACGCTTCTCTTTTTCCGCTCTCAATCCTCTTTGCAATCTCCACCTCTCCTTCGCGGGTAAGAAGGGAAACCGACCCCATCTCACGGAGATACATTCGGACAGGATCCGTTGCCTTAGCAAAGGTCTCTAACTCAAATTCATCGCCCTCCTCCTCTTCTTTCTCCAAGACTTTATCCTCTTCCACCTTTAGCCCTTGAAGGTCATCCACCACATCGATGTCCATCTCATCAAACATCATGAGGACATCATCAATCTGATCGGAAGAGACGATATCATTCGGAGGAATCTCGTTTACCTCATCGAATGTCATAAACCCTTTCTCATCCCCCATGGAGATCATCTGCTCCACCTCTTTTATCTTTACTCCCTTTCTCATCAACTTCCCCTTATCTCCTTTGAAGGTTTCTCTCTCTCTTCGCCATCTCCTGACGTTCCATTAAAAGGGCTTCGAGCCCTTTCCCCCCCTTCTGTACCTCAACCTCTTTGATCCTCTTGAGCAGCTCGCCTTCATCCTTTCTCAACTTCCTTTTACGAATCTTATGGATGCAGTCCTTCAATATTTTTTCCTGGTGCCCTTCCTCCAGGCCGCTCTCTTGAAAAACGAACTCACATAGCTTCCCTCTGAGATCTTCTTTAAGGGATCCCAATGCCTCTACCAGGTCGAGCCTTCCTTTTCTCTGATATAGACTTTCCAATTCAAGAGCGATTCCCTTCAACATAGGGGTTTCAAACTCTTTTAGAATCCCCTCTTCTGAAACGGTCGGGATCAATTCTGGACGATGGACCATGAGGCGGACCACCATCTCTTCTGACTTAGGAAAACTCGTCTCAACGAACGGCTTCTGCAATTTTTCTCCAGGTCTGATTCGGGCCTCTGAAGAAGATCGGAGCATCTCATATAAGAGGGACTCCTGGAGGTCCAATTTATCAGCCAATGTCTTCATATAGAAATTCCTTCGAATCTTCCCTGGGATTTTCTGGATCAGCGAAATCCCCTCTTCCGCAATTTTAACCTTTCCATCGATCGATTTCACATCATAGGTTTTCATCAGCCATTCGATAAAGAAATCGATCAGGGGCACTGCTTCAGCCACTCTCTTCTCGAAGTCTTCCAGCTTTCCTTTTCTTAAAAAGACATCAGGATCTTCCCCTTTGGGAAGGATGAGGGCTTTCCCCACCACCTCCTCTTCTAAAAAGAGAGGGAGGGAGCGAAGGGTGGCTTGGACTCCTGCTTGGTCGGGGTCAAATACGGTGATAAAATTCTTCGTATATCTCTTTAAGATACGAATATGCTGTGTCGTCAGTGCTGTTCCTAAGGTGGCGACACTGTGCTTCAATCCATATTGATGGAGGGTCAACAGATCAAAATAACCTTCAACAATTATAACATAATCCTTCTCGGAGGCATAACGCTTAGCCATATGAAGGCCATACAGGATCTCTCCTTTATGATAGACGCTCGATTCCGAAGAGTTAATATATTTGGGCTCTCCTTCTCCGATGATCCTTCCCCCAAATCCGATCACACGTTGATGGAGGTCAAAGATGGGAAAGATGATCCTTCTTCGAAAAAGGTCATACCAGCCTTCCCTTTTTTTGGGAAGGATCAAGCCCAATTCCCAAGCCATCTCAAGAGGAACTTTTCTCTCTGAAAGAAACTGAACCAGTCCATCCCATCGCTCCAGGGAGTAACCCAATCGGTGCTCTTTGATGATCTCTTCTCCTAACCCTCTCTGGGATAGATATTTTCTTCCCTCCTCCCCTTCTCTTCTTCGGATGAGGAGATCGTGAAAATATTCCGATGCCATCTGATTGATCTGGAAGAGGAGTTCTCTTTTGGCCATCTCCTTCTTTTGGGTGGGAGAAGGCTCTCGGCGAGGGAGTTTCACTCCGTAACGTTTTGCCAATTCTTCTACAGCCTGAGGAAATGAGAAATGTCCCACTTTCATTAAAAATGTGAAGACATCTCCTCCCTCCCCGCAACCGAAACAGTGAAAGATCTGCTTTCCCTCATTGACCATGAAGGAAGGGGTCTTTTCAGAATGAAATGGGCATAGCCCCTTATAGTTCTTGCCGGCCTTTTTGAGGCTTACATAGTCTGAGACGACTTCGAGGATGTTAGAACGATCTCGAATTTCCGAAACCTTTTCCTCTGGAAAAAATCCGTTTGCCAATGGATCTACCCCGTTAGAAAGCCCCGCTGCATACAGCAGGTATGAACCCCATAAGACCTCTGGTCTCTTACGGGGTTAAGATAAAATTCCTTTTGGACCGAACACGGGATTTAAAGCCTCGTGTGTGCCCTCCCGTTGGAAGGTCGAAGACCTTCTAACGGGGTCTACCTCAGCTCAACCACAGTGACCCCCATACCACCTCGGAATCGAGTCGTACCGACTTTCGTTACCTCTTCGGGAGAAAAATGTTTAACTCCTCTGTGCCCGCGCAAAAATTCGCCGATGGCCTTTCGTAATCTTCCAGAACCAATGCCATGGATGATGTGAACCCTCTCCAAACCATGAAAGAGGGCTTGATCAATAAATTTATCGACAATGGGAAGCGCATCCTCTACGGTGAGACCGATGATATTTAATTGGTTGGGGACCTCTTGAACATTCCCCCGTAACAAAGGCTCGCTAAATGAAATCCCCTTTTCTTTTTTCTCCCCATCTTCCATCGCCTTGACGATGTCCGTGAGGGGAACTTTTACCTTCGCAATCTCTGTCATGACCTCAGCACGTTTCAACGGCTCTTCCACCTTCAACAAAACCCCATTGCTTCTCAGGCTTTCAATTCTAACATGCTCCCCTACCTTCAAGCCACTCGGAATCGTATGAGACCCCCTCTTTCTTTTGGATGGAAAAAATTTTCCCCTGATCTTCTGAATGGCTTCACCATGATGAATATTGAAATGCGTTTTCTCCTCTTTTTGCTTCCGAACCCACGCCCTTAACTCCTCTTCTACCTCCTGAGCTATCCTTCTTGCCTTCTCCTCGGCCTGAGAAAGAATCTCCCGTCTGTTTCTCTTTATCCTATCTATGAGGTCTTTCAATCTCTGACGTTCCTGCAAAACCTCCTCTTTTATTTTGAGAACTTGTTGCCGTTGTTCTGCTGCATCAGCCTTCAACCTTTCTAACTTCTCCAAGGCTTGTGAGATCTCCTCCGCACCTCCACCCCTGTGACGACGGGCCATTTCGAGGACCTTTTCGGAGATACCCAATTTCTCAGCCACCAAGAAGGCATTGCTCAATCCTGATGATCCATAGGAGAGTGTGTATTTTGGTTCCAAAGTCTCCTCATCAAACTCAACTGCCACGTTCTCCACATCCGGATGGAGATGCCCATATGCCTTGAGGCCATCGAAATGCGTGGTGACCACGACCGAGGCTCCACTCTCCCTAAACTGGTCCAAAAATCCCATAGCCAGCGCACATCCCTCCTGGGCATGGGTCCCTACCCCTAATTCATCCAAAAGGACGAGTGAACGTGGGCCTGCTTTTTTCAAAACTTGATTTACATGTAGAAGGTGCCCGGAGAATGTGCTCAGATTTTCACCGATATTTTGTTCATCTCCAATCGCCGCAAAGACGTCTTCAAAAATGGCTACCTGGCTCCCTTCTGCCACAGGGAGGAGAAGACCGGATTGAACCATCAGGGTTAAAAGTCCTAAACTCTTTAGGGCCACGGTTTTCCCCCCTGCGTTCGCTCCACTAATGATGAGGGTCTTCACTCCGTCTCTCATCCAGAGGTGGATGGGAACAACCTGACCTTCTCGGAATCGAGTCGTACCTTCCTTTTGAAGCATGAGAAGGGGGTTTTTTGCCTCTCTGATGTCAACCTTTCCATCCTCGTTCAACTTGGGCTGGACACCTTTCAAGAGGATGGAAAGTTTTGCCATCGCATACAGGAGATCCAATTCCCCCAAGATCTCAAAATCGCCCCATAAGCTCTGGATCTCATCTCTCATCTTCCTTGAGAGGTCTGATAATATCCGATATTCTTCCTCTTTCTCCTCCCCTATGAGGATATTGATCTCATTGTTAAAGGTGATGGCTTGAAGCGGTTCGAAGAAAAGGGTCATGTGGCTTTGGGATTGATCATGAATGATTCCTTCCAGTCGATGTTTATAGTCGAATTTAACGAGGAGGACGTATCTCCCGTTTCTTAAGGTGATAAAATGCTCCTGAAATATCTGCTGAAGATCTTCTTGGTGGAGAAGATGTTCAAGCACCTCCTTTGCTTTTTCTCTAACCGTTCTCAGCCGTTTCCTGATGTCCGAAAGGGTTGGGCTGGCTCGGTCTAAAATTTCACCTTTTGTATTGATCGCTTGTAGGATCTCCTTTTCCAAGGCTTTTAGAGATGCAAGTTTGGAAACTTTCTCCTGAAGATGAGGGGCTTTGATCTCGGATTTTAGAAAGAACCGCTTGATTCCTTTACACAATACCATCTGTTGGTGGATATCCATTATCTCCTGAATGCTAAGGGCTGCTCCCTCCACTTCTAATCTCTTTAAAGCCGCCTCAATGTCTTTTAGTCCCCTGATCGGGATATCTCCAAAAGTCTTCAAAGTTTCTTTGAGTTCAAAAACTTCGGCCAATCTTGATTGAATCGAGCGGAGATCTTTGGAAGGCCTCAATGCCAGACAACGCTTTTGGCCTAAGGGGGAGATTGAAAATTCTTTCAATATTTCTAATATGCGATAGAATTCTAAAGCTTTAAGGGAATGATCATCCATAAAGCGTGAAAAAAACGTATTTATTAAGAAGAGGAGGAATTTATAGGGGAAGCCTTCCTTTTACCAATTGATTAACAAGTTTCCCATCGGCTTTCCCCCCTAATTTTGGCATGACCGATTTCATCACTTTCCCTAAATCCTTTAAAGATGAGGCTTGGGTCTCTTCGATACTTTGATCAATAATTCTTAATATTTCTTCCTGACTAATGGGTTGAGGTAAAAATGATTTTAAAATCTCAATCTCTTTTTTCTCCTTCTCTACCAGATCAGTTCGCCCTCCTGCTTGAAATTGGTCAACGGACTCCTCACCCTTCCGAACCATCCCTTGGATGACCCTTAAAATGTCTTCATCATCCAGCTTTCTTCTCAATTCAATCTCTTTATTTTTCAAACTCGAGCGAATCATCCTAATGGTAGAGAGTCGTAGTTTATCATTGGATCTCATCGCTTGTTTCATTTCATCGATCAGTCTTTCTTCCAAGCTCATCCTTCATCCTCTCTCGGTCATTTTTCTCATCCTTTTCATTGCCCTCTTTTTGGCAGCCAGTGCTTTCTTCTTTCTTTTGATACTTGGCTTTTCATAATGTTCTCTTTTCCGGATCTCTGATAGTATCCCAGTCTTTTCAACCTGTTTTTTAAACCGTCTGAGTGCATTTTCAAAGGACTCATTCTCTTTAATTTTAATGCCTGGCATCCATTTCCACCCTCCTTTCATAAATTAATTATTTAAAATAATTATTAAATTATTTTTTATTGAAAAGTCAAATAATTTTTTACAGTTGCACTTTCCTTCTAACCTTTATTTTCAAAATGAATATATATTTCGACTCAGAAAAAGGAGACAGTAAAACATTTAGACACATTAAGACAATCTATTGACATCTTTGAGGCGAATTGATAAAAATAAATTCGTTTAGGATAGGAAAATATTTGGATTTGAAGGAGGTGATGAATAATAGAAGAGGGCCTTTAAGAATTGAAAAGGAGGTAAAGATATTATGAAAATTGAAAAATTGTTCCTTTTTTTCACACTGTTGGTTTTATCTGTTTTTATGGTCTCCCCTGCTCTTTTTGCTGCTGAAAAGGAGATCAAGATCGGTGTGCTTTATCCCCTTTCTGGCGCAGCCGCAACGATTGGAAGAGACCTCCAGAAGGCTGCGGAATTGACAGCTGAACAGTTGGTCAATAATAAAAATCCTGCTATTGATATTCCGATGGCCAAATGGGGTGGAATTCCAAACTTGGGAGGAGCTAAGATTAAATTGATCTTTGCCGACCATAGGGCAGAACCGGACCGCGGGGCTGACCTGGCAAAGCGTCTCATCGAAGATGATAAGGTCGTCGGTTTGATGGGGGCATATCACAGTTCGGTGACAAAGACGGTCAGTGCTGTGGCTGAACGATATGGCATCCCTATGATCAACGATTCTTCTACCTCACCAGATCTTACTCGAAGGGGGTTCAAATGGTTCTGGCGCTGCACACCCCACGATGAATATTTTAACAAAGACCTTTTCGAACTTCTCAAGGGATTGACAGAGGGTAAAGTCAAAGGGGTGAAGGCCGTTCCCAAGGATCAACTCAAAAATCTGGCCTATGCCTGCGAGAATACGGAGTGGGGATCCAGTGTCGCCAAGAACCTTGAGGCCTTTGCAAAAGAGTACGGAGTTAATATTGTAAAAGGAATTCTTTATGACTCTAAGGCCCCTGACTTGACCTCTGAAGCGCAGGCCCTGATCGCTGTAAAACCTGACTGTATGCTATTCGCCTCTTATCTATCAGATTCGATCCTCATGATCAGAACTTTGAAAGGGATGAAGGCTTCCCCCCGTTTCTTCTGGGGGCAGAATGCAGGTTTTGAAATGGCCGACTTTCCTAAAACCCTTGGTCCTGATACCAATGGCATCTTAACACGAACCGTCTTCATTGCCAAACTGGCAAGGGTGAAAAAAGTGGCTGGTCAGATCAATGAGCTCTACAAAAAGAAATTTGGGGATGAATTAACCGGAGCTACAGGTCGATCGGTTGTAGGAGTCCAAACCTGGACCTATGTGTTGAACCGAGCCGGTTCAACAGACCCAAAAGCCATTCAGAAGGCATGCAATGAGATCAACATTCCAGGATATGAGTTGGTTATGCCTTGGGAGGGGATCAAATTTGATGCAACAGGTCAGAATATCCTTGGAAAGGGTTTGATCGGACAGTATCAGTGGAAAGAGGGGAAGGCCAATCTCGAGATCATCTATCCATTTGACCTTGCCACAGCCAATATGATCTATCCTTTCCCAGGATGGAAGTAAACTGAATCCCCCAAATCGATTTGGGGGATTCAGAATAATGGAATAGTGGAATAATGGGTAAAGAAGTTTCTAATTGCATTTAAACCCAATATTCCATTATTCCAACATTCCAATTAATCTGAAATTATGATTCTTCTTGATGCAATCATTCAGGGAATTTTGATGGGCCTCCTCTTTGCTTTGGTTGCTCTTGGCCTCACCATCATCTTTGGCGTGATGGACATCGTCAACTTTGCCCACGGTGAATTTCTAATGGTCGGGATGTATACAGCCTATTGGGCAAGCCTTCTTCTTCACGTTGATCCCCTCATCACTCTTCCTGCCTCTGCAGGGGTAGGTATGCTTCTTGGATTGGCATCCTATTATTGGCTGGTCAAATATTTGCTTCGGGGGCCCATGATCGCTCAGCTTTTTGGGACCTTTGGATTGATGCTCTTCTTAAGATATCTGGCCCAATTTCTTTTCGGGACCGATTACCGTATCATCCAGAAAGGGTTACTTGTAGGAAAGAGTCTTTCATTGGGTCCGTTCATAATCGATTGGACAAAGCTCTCAACATCCATTCTCAGCCTTTTTGCCTTCCTTCTCGTTTACTATCTTCTCCATCGAACTAAATTGGGAAAGGCTCTCAGGGCAACGGCACTTAATAAAGAAGCGGCTGCCTACATGGGAATTAGGACCGATCGGATGAATGCCCTCGCATGGATGATTGGGGGTGGAACTGTTGGTATTGCTGGAGGATTGCTGGTCAATTTCTGGTATGTTTACCCTACCGTTGGACTTCTATTCGTCATGATTGCTTTTGCATCCGTCGCATTGGGTGGATTTGGGAGCATCAAAGGAGCATTCTTTGCCGGAGTCATCATTGGAATGATAGAACTCTTATTCCCGGTCTTCGGTCATTTAATCGGTTGGGATTTTCTGGGTCCCCATTTTAAATTCACATTGGTCTACTTCGCTTACTTCATCATTGTTGTTTTAAGGCCCGAGGGACTTTTCGGATGGAAACGTTAAGAGATGCGTTTGACTTCAGTGATTTTTCAAGGGCTGAAAGGATAGGGCTCGGTCTCTTTACTCTCTTTCTATTCATTTTCCCGTGGTTGGGGTTTGGATCTTTTGTTAAAACCGTCATGATTTACTTTCTCCTCTTCTCTCTTTTCGGAATGGGATGGAATACCATTGGTGGTTACGGAGGTCAGGTGGAGCTGGGCAAGGCCCAATATGTGGGGATCGGGGCATATACAGTGGCTCTGATGATGGTCTGGTGGAAGATCCCTTTCTGGGTTTCTATGCCAATTGGAGTTCTCATTGCTCTGGGGTATTCATTCATGATTGGATACCCTCTCTTTCGACTGAAAGGCCATTATTTTGCCATTGCCACTATCTGCACCTCTCTGGTGCTCCAGGACATCTTCATCAATTGGAAATTAGTAGGAGCAGCCAAAGGCATAGAGCTTCCCATTCACGACCACCCTGACTTTCTCTATATGCAGTTTAAATCAGATACCTACTACTTCTATTTCATCATGGCCCTCTTTTATGCCGGCCTTTTCTATATGAACTGGTTTAGGAAGTCAAAGTTGGGTTATCAACTCCGGATAATCAAAGATGATGAGGAGGCTGCAGAAAGTCTCGGTATCGATGCGCGGTGGTGTAAGATCAAGGCTTATTCCATCGCCTCAGCCTTTGTTGCCGTAGGGGGTGGATTTCTGGCTGTATTCAATCTTTACATCGATCCCTATTCGGTCATGGACTTAGACCTTTCGATTAAGATCGCTTTGATGGCTATGTTGGGAGGAGCGGCCTCCATGTGGGGGCCCATCATCGGAGCAGCCTTTCTCATTCCATTAGATCGTTTTCTTGGAAGTTGGCTGGGTGGCCATAAGGGACTGATTGGAGTTGATTTTATGATTTATGCCGCAATGATTATGATCGTCTCTGCCTATCAACCCAGAGGAATCTGGGGTATTATTGAACAGTTTCGAAGAAGAGGTGCATAGCAGTGGCATTTCTCCAGGTAATTGATCTCGTCAAGGACTTTGGTGGAGTAGTAGCCAATAACCATATCTCCTTTGATATCGATCAAGGGGAGATCATTGGCCTAATCGGCCCCAATGGCGCTGGTAAAACGACCCTTTTCAACTGCATCGTCGGTTACCATAAGCCCGATTCCGGTAAGGTAGTCTTCAAAGGTAAGGAGATCACTGGGTTGAAACCATTTATGACCAATCGGGAAGGGATCGGCAGAACCTTCCAGATCATGAAAGTCACCGCAGGAATGACTGTTCTTGAAAATGTGCTGGTGGGTGCCTTTTGCAGGACCGATAACAGACACCTTGCAAAAGTTGAGGCCTCCGCCATCCTGGGATTCTTGGGATTGGATGAGGTAAGGGAATACCATCTAAATGAATTGCCAATTGCCAGCCAGAAGAAGGTAGGATTAGCAAGAGCTTTAGCCACCCAACCAGAACTCCTCATGTTGGATGAAGTCGCCTCCGGTCTTAACCCAAAAGAGACCGAAGAGATGGTAGCCCTCTTGAAAAGAATCCATCAGGAGAAGAAGATCACCCTCTTTCTCATCGAACATGTGATGGAGGTTGTCATGCCCATCTCCCAAAAGGTGATCGTTCTCGATGGTGGGGAAAAGATTGCGGATGGATTGCCGAAGGAGATTGTGAAGAATGAACGGGTGATCAAGGCCTACCTGGGAGAGAAGTATGCTAAAGGTCTCTGAGATTGAAGTTCGATACAGTGGCATCCCCGTCATTCATAATGTTTCCCTCGAAGTAAATCAGGGAGAACTGGTCTCAGTGGTCGGTGCAAACGGTTCAGGAAAATCAACCCTCCTAAAGACGATAGCTGGGGCCCTCCGTCCTACTAAGGGTTCGATACAATTTGAAAATCAAGAAATCACTCACCTTTTCACAGCGGACATCGTTCGGATGGGAATCACCTACGTCCCGGAGGCCCGTCTGATCTTTGGGCCCCTCACCGTTCAGGAAAACCTGGAGTTGGGAGCTTACACCCTTGATGATCCTGAGGAGATGAAAAAGAATCTGGAGAATGTTTATCATCTCTTTCCACGTTTGGCTGAGAGACGTCTTCAACAGGGTGGTACCCTTAGCGGTGGAGAACAGCAGATGTTAGCCATTGGGAGAGGATTGATGTCAAATCCAAAACTCCTCATGCTCGACGAACCCTCCTTAGGCTTAATGCCTATATTGGTGGACGAAATGTTGGAAGCCGTGGCCAAGCTGAAAAAATCTGGAAAGACGATCCTCCTTGTTGAGCAGAAAGTCCGGGAATCCCTTGAATTATCTGATCGGGGTTATGTGCTTCAAACCGGGCGGACCATCCAACAGGGAACCGGCAAAGAACTCCTCAACACCGAAGTCATCAAAAAAGCCTTCTTAGGATTGTAAGCCTTCAGATATCAGCATACGATTTCTTGACTTTTCAAACACATCCTATAAAATTTAGTTAAAAACTAAACAAAAAGGAGGTAATGACTATGTCAAAAGCAAGAAAAGTAAAAGAGATTAATTTTAAAATGCCAAATAGGATTGGGTTGCTTTCAGAGGTCACCACAGCCATCGCAGGGGTAAAGGTCAACATTACCGCCATAGGAGCCTATGAAAGAGAGGATACTGCTTACTTTTGGCTGGTGACTGAAAATAATGCAAAAGCTAAAAAGGCTTTAGGACCATTAGGACTCGAAATAAAAGAGAAGGATGTGGTTGAAGTAGAAATGGCCAATAAGCCTGGAGAATTACAGAAGGTTGCAAAAAAGATCGCCGATGCAGGTATTGATATCCAGTATATGTATGGGACAGCAGGGGTAGGGAAAATGCCAACTTGCATCTTCAAGACCGCAGATGATCAGAAGACGATTAAAGTCATTAATAAATAGAATTAATCAGAGGCTGTCCATAAAGTCTATTAATACAAACGCATTAAATCATTATACCACCCTAACCCTCCCCCTCAAGGGGGGAGGATTAGGGTGGGGGTGATGTCATTTTAATTAATGCGTTTGTATTAGTCCGTCATGCCGGACTTGAGGAGCTTGCCCCATACCTGATACGGGGGCATCCAGAAGATCCCGAAAGGACTGGATTCCGGCTTGAGTTTACCCCGTACTTGATACGGGGCTGGAATGACGACCTTTTTTGAAACCGCTGGATTATGAAACGTGAATTAAATGGAAAAGATTAACCAACTCACTCCAAAAGAAATCCGGAAACTCATTCGAAAAGGAAAATGGGATAAACCCACAGCAGGTCTGGCTGTGGGCTATGCTCAGGCCAATCTGGTTATTCTTCCACAAAAATATGCCTTCGACTTTCTCCTCTTCTGCCAGAGGAATCCAAAACCCTGTCCTCTGCTCGAGGTTTTAGAACCAGGGGTATATCGGACAGAGTTTTTATCCTCGGATATTGATATTCGGACGGATATCCCCCGTTACAATATCTACCGAAAAGGGAAATTAGAAGCAACTTTAAAAGAGATCAAAGGCCTTTGGGAAAAAGATTTTGTCACATTTCTTTTGGGTTGCAGTTTTTCTTTTGAAGAGGCATTACTACGAGTGAAGATCCCCATCCGCCACATTGAAGAGAATAAAAATGTTCCGATGTATATTACCAATATCCCCTGCAAGCCTGCTGGAATTTTTTATGGGCCAATGGTCGTAACGATGAGACCCATCCCCATCGATAAAG
>Ga0194113_10002453_pt1 | contig 25333 bp, 13 predicted proteins | sample TA2MahC200mmetaG_FD_146193 | JGI IMG/M metagenome (GOLD analysis project Ga0194113, IMG submission 146193) | Freshwater microbial communities from Lake Tanganyika, Tanzania - TA2015017 Mahale Deep Cast 200m | ecosystem: Environmental > Aquatic > Freshwater > Lake | place: Tanzania: Lake... | reverse complement strand
GCCAGCGTTTGTCGGGGCGACGGTCGAGCCAGGGCTCGGGCGGCTCGATCAGGCCATAGATGCACACCGAAGCACTGGTGCGTACGGCCCACGCCGCGTCGCCGTAGGAGTAGTGCCAGTACTCGTCCTCGCAGTTGCTGAAGCCGACCGATAGCATCGTCTCGTACAGCAGCATCCGGTTCGCGTGGGCGCGGGGTGTCAGGCCGTCGGCGAAGGTCGCCGGCCGCTCCCACGGGCCGAAGGGGGACGTCAGGTCGAGAGGTTTGCCACTCGGCAACAGGAGCCACACATCCACCGCCCCACCGGTGCAGTGGCCGGGCGGGGCCTTCGCGTCGGCGGGCGCGAAGTAGCGGTTCGTCGCGCGGCGCAGAACGGCGTAGCTCCACTGCGGGTGCAGCTCGCGGAGGTGACTGAGGAAGTTGTCGTAGGCATCACGCTGCATCTCGAGGGTCCGCAGAGCAGTGCGCACCCACAGCCGGAGGCCTGCGGGCAGCGCTGCGTTCGCCTGGTTCACCATGTCGGCGACGGTCTCGCGCAGGAACGGGATGCAGCGGCGCCCGACGCGAACTCCGGGGCAGCGCCGGCGAAGATCGACCAGCGGCTCGCCGGACTCGTGCAGGGGCACGCGGTTGAGAGCCGCCATCGGCTCGCGGGTCTTGGGGCGGGAGGCTGAGGACTGCACGGCGTGTGGTTCGGTGACCCGGCCCGGAATCCTCGTTGTGGGAATTCGGGGACACGATCCCAATTCGATGCGATCGAACTGGGTCATGTCCCCGAATTCCTGGTAGTGCCCGGGTCGGCCCGGCCGAGCAGCCTGGTCTCCCCGGCCTCCATCGTGAGGGTGAACCCGTTCGTTGCCCTCGCGATGACCTCGCCGGTGATGAGGTCAATGACCGCGGGCCAGCGCTCCGGTAGAGAGATCGTCTTCTCGCCGGCCGTCGTGACGTGTAGCGAGACGAACCCGGGGCCGGCGCCGACGATGTCGCCGGAATCGCAGTAGACGTGCGCGCCCGCGAGCCGCGCCAGCGCTCGCAGCGCGCTCGCCGGGACCTGCAGGCCGCCCCAGAACACGCTGGTCCAGCCACCTCCGGTCTTCATCGCGATGGCGGCTTCGCCGGTGCCCGCGTAGCGGCCCAGCAGTTCGACGCCCGGCTGGCCCTCCGCTACCGCGAAGGACGGCGAGATCGCGCGCGGGCCGCCGATCGTGGGCGGCTCGGCGCCCAGCTTCGCCTTCCCGGCCTCCGTCAGTTCGATGGCGGGCAAGTCGGCGGCCGTGCGCTGTATCATCTGCATGCCGATGAGCCGGCCGATGTTGGCGGGCGAGGCATCCTGATCGACGAACCCCGGCGCATACACCCACAGGGCCGTCTTGCCCTTGCGCGAGACCACCGCGTGCAGCTGCTCGCGTTGCGCGTCGGTCACGCGAAACGCGTTGAGGAACACGTAGAGCTTCACGGTGTCGGGCAGGCGCCCCTCGCAGACGTCATCCATCAGGTACAGGCCGACCGGCGCGCCGCAGCGCTCGAACTGCGCGCGCATCTCCGACACACACGGCCCGGTCACCTCGTTGCTGTTGCGGAGGAAGAGGAAGCTGTCCTCGTCAGTGATGATCGCCACCTGCGGGGCGTACGGCTTCGTCGGCGCGCGGTCGCGGTAGATGTCCCGCAGCTTCGCGAAGTTGTCGAAGATCTCCGGCGAGTTCATCCAGCCCGCGCCGAAGTCCATCCACCAGGTCGCGGCGCGTCGCGGGAAGATATGCCCGAAGTTCCGTCGGTACACGCCCAGCGTCTGCGCAAGGGTCTCCGTCCGCCCGTAGTTCGCCGTCGGGTCCGCCAGGTGTGTCCGCGTGTCGTCCTCGTTCAGCCAGAGCTTCCCGTGCAGTTCCACCGAATCGACGGGCGCCATGAAGGGGCCCGTGCCTCCCGACTGCCGGTCGAAGTACGAGATCGGTGAGCAGAAGATGTCCACGTTCGGCGAATGCAGCGCGCGATGGAGGCGCAGGTGCCCGCTAACCTGTCCGCCATTGCCGAAGCCCGATACATCGTAGAGGTACCCGTAGAAGAACACGCTCAGCTTGCGCCCCTGCGTCTCCTCCCTCACGATCCGCGCGCACTCCTCCAGGTACTCGCAGAGGCACACCTGCGCGTACTCCGCGAAGTCGATCACCCAGCGCTGCGCCTGGGGATCGCGGAACGCCCCGAGCTTTCCCTGCACGCGCTCGTCCTTGGTGGGCAGCCGGAATTCTGGGGACACGATCCCAATTCGATGCGACTGAATTGGGTCATGTCCCCGAATTCCTGGGTCGCCCCAGGCCTCTTGCAGGGCCTTCTCGGAGGGGTATTTGGCGCGCAGGTACTCCACGAACCCGACACGGAAGGGCTCCTCGAAGCAGGGCAGCGGCGGTTCCCACGTGTAGTCGTAGAACCACTCGCCCGCGCTCTGTGCGCCGACGTGGTAGCCGAGGATGTTCGCGCCGAAGTTCGCCTCCAGGTGCTGCACGTACAACCGGAGCGCCTCGGCGGCGTCACGCCGCCAGAGCTTGGACGCCGGCGAGCACTGCCGGTGCTTGCCGTCGTCGTAGACCATGATCTGGTCGGGGTGCTCGTCCTTCCACCACTGCGGGGCGTCCAGGAACACGCGCGGGAGGATGAGCGCCTCGGGGTCGAGGGAGAGGATATGGCGAAGCTGCCAGTCCACGAGCCCGTAGTCCGGCGGCTTGCCGCCCCGGGGCCAGGGAATCTCCGTGGGGCACGTCTGCTGGTGGATTCCCCGCTCGGCAGCGAAGCGGATCAGCTCGTCGGAGGGTGCGCCCGTCCCACCGTAGATCGTCCACGGCGGCCCCTGGTGGATCGCCTGCATCTCCACCGTGCGGTTGTCCGAGGCGCGCAGCCACGCCGAGAAGGTGTAGGTCTTCCCCTCCTCGATCTTCAGCCCCCCGCGGTAAAGGTGGATGTGGTACGCCTCGGTGCCGACCTGCTCCACCTGCACGCGGAGGCAGGCCTGGCCCGAGTGCGGCCGCTCGGCGTCGCGAGTGAACACGGCGTCGGCGCCGGTTGAGCTGTTGAGGAAGTACGCCCACTCTTTCGGGAGCTCGGTGGCCTCGAAGTCGGACTCGGAGATGAGGTTGTCGCCGAGCGGCTGCTCGGGCGTTCCCTCGTAGAACCGCGCGTCATCCACGTACCAGTCGCCGACGGGGGCTACGTTCCGGATGTGGAGGCCCACCACATCGTCGGTGACCGGCGCACGGAAGGTCACTACGAACTCCTGCCACTCGGGGGTCACCGCGCAGCGCAGCGGCGTCGCCCCCGATCCGGCGGCGTGAAACAGAATCACGGGCGACGACGGCTTCCCGTTGACCAGCAGCGTCGGCACGCCGCCCCGCGATTCCACGCGCGCCTCCAACGCCTCGGCGCTTGCGGGGGCCAGAGCCGCCGCGATGGCCAAAGCCGCGATGCAGTACATCATCGTTCTCACTCCTTCAGCATGACGTCCACGATGACCATGCCTCTCCCCGGCACGCGGAACCCGAACCGCGATCCGCTGAAGGCCGGGGTGGTGCCGGGGAAGGGGGTCACGACGCGCACGCTCTCGATCTGCCGCCCCGCGTCGAGATCGGTGATGACGTAGTAGTGGCGGTCGTTGCCGACGAGCAGCCGCAGTTCGCCGCTCTCCATCTCCAGCGTCTGCACCCGGATCACGTCCGACCGGCTGAGCACCTTCACGGCGCCCGCGCAGTCGGCGATGATTCCCGCGCAGGCCTCCACGAAGCTCGTCGAGACCTGGCGGAAGTAGAGCTCCTCGAAGTAGGCCTGGGGCTCCGGGAGGCCCATCAGGTCCCCGGGGATCTCCTCAGGCCCGTCCGACTCGATGGTCACCTCCCACTCGCGCCCGGCCCGGTACACGCTGCACGCGAGCGCACCGGGGTGGTAACAGTCCGCGAAGGCGAACTCGGGCTCCAGCAGCGCGCGGGTGGGGAGGCCGATGGCGATGACCGGCCCTCGGTCGTAGGCTACGATGGCGGCGAACTCCTCCTCAGGGTAGAGGTGCATGTTGAGCACGACGAGCGGCCCGCTTACTCCCGCGAGGTCCCGCACGTCGGCTATGCAGTGGAGCGGCGCGCCCTTCGCGAGTAGCTCGTAGAGCAGCTTGTGGGTCGTCCAGCGGCGCGTCTCGACGTACTCGTCAAGCTGCCGCTCATGCGCCGCGTCCGACCACACCACCGTGGCGCCGATGGGCCGACGCACGCGGGCGCCGAAGCCCCGCTCCCACCACTCCCGCAGCCACTGCCACTCGTGACGCTGGATGCCGTCTGCCAGGCAGACCACCGGCCCCGCCGAGCAGCGCTCCAGCGTGCCATCGCTGCGGCGGCGGAAGACGCTGCTGTTGCAGTAGATCTCACGCTCCAGCAGCTGCGGCCCGTGACGCAGCACGTCCCACTGCTCGTTGACGTCGTGCGCGTTGTTCAGGCAGTGCAGGGGCAGGCCGGGCACGTAGGACTTGACCAGCATCACCTTCGCGAGGAGGTCGTACTGCAGCGAGGCGGCCCGACCGCCCTCACCGCCGATGGCGACTCCCGGCGCTACGGTCTCGAGGATGAAGCCATCGACTCCCGCCTCGGCCATCAGCCGGTAGTCCACGCCGAAACGGTACAGCGCCTGGAAGGGGTCGCGGGTTAGTGCGTTGTTCGCGACGACCCACTTGCCCTGCGCATGCACCGCGTCCGCCACCTTGCGACAGAACGCAGCGATGTTCGCGGCCTGGAAGCGCAACCACTCGGGCCGCGCGTGCCGCCAGATCCAGGCGGCACGCTGCTGCACGACCTCCGGCCGGTCACCGCTCGCCTCCGCCAGGCCGTCCGGCAACTCGATCCCGGTGGCTTCGACGAACTGGCCGACAATGTCGTCGGAGTACTCACCCTCATACGCCGGGAGTCGCGGATGGCAGTAGCCGTCCGCCTGGTGGTAGCCGTCGAAGCCGTAGTCCTGCAAGACCTCGCCCAGCTTCCGCGCGAAGAAGTCGCCGTAGTACGTGCCATCCGCGAGTCGCTTCCACGGGCAGATCGACCGGATGCGGTCCCCGGCCCGGTTCACGTGCAGAACCTCCGGGTGCTGCCCGATCCACGGGTCGGCGACGAAGATGTCGAACACGGACACCAGCACCGCGATTCCGTGTCGCTGTAGCTCCCCGATCAGCCCGCGCAACTGGTACCGCGTCCAGGCCTGACGTTCGCGCTCGTAGCTGTTCGGATGCCCGCCGAAGGAGCCGCAGTCGAACGGCAGCAGCCCGTCCTCCTCCAGCCCCTCATGCGTATGGATGAAGTCCGGGTTGAAGACGAACAGCGACACCGCGTCGGGCACGAAGCCCGCGTTCTCAAGATACGCCTGCACCCCGCAGTCGGGGAGTTCGTTGTCGAACCCGATCAGCTCGACCCACAGCCAGCGGTCATAGCGCGCGCCGTTATCGGGCATGGCGAGCCCTAACCTCCTGTGCGAGACGATGAGCCTCGTGCATCCCACGACAAGCTACCGCAGCCGCTTGACCTCCACCTGATCGACGTACGTCGTCTGCGCCTTGCGATAGGTCCAGAGGCGCAGGGCCGGGGCGACGCCGCGGTTGCGCGCGAACACCCCGGTCTGTTGATCGCGCGCCGGGAAGTCGCCCGTCGTCACCTCGGCCTGGATCTGATGCCACTCCCCGTCCGTGGGAACCGGTGAGATCACGTGGCGGAAGTCGCAGCCCGGCTCGGTGGAGTAGAAGTTCGTGTGGACCTCGCCGTCGCCCGACGTGCACTTGGCCCAGTAGGTCACCTCGTACACGGCGTTTGGCGCCAGATTCAGCGCGTGGCTCGCGCGCCCGTTCGTGGAGACCAGCGACAGGCTCTTCTCCGTGCATGAGAGGTCGATCGCAACGCGGCCGGAGTACACCTGCGTGGTCGTCCAGCGGGCCTCCATGTCCCCCGAGCCCAGCGCCCAGAACGCCTCCTGCCGCTCCAAGGAGGGGTCGGGGTTCAGGTTCCCTTCGCTGGTGACGACCTCGCGAATCTGCGGTCGGGGGCCAGGTCCCTGGCCGCCCGTGCGGTCGAACTCGACCAAGGGCAGCGGCTGCGGTGCGCGCTTCACGATCTGCCCGCCAACGAGGGTTTCGATTGAGGACTGCTCAACCGCCGCACCGCTCGCCACGGACAGGATCGCCGAGTCCGAGAGGGACGCGGAGAAGCACATCCAGCGCCCGGTGAAGTAGCTGCCAAGGGCGTCGGGCCGGTTGAACGCCACCTGCAGGACGTGACCGTCGTCCGTGAACATGCACTGGGGTGCGAAGGTGGTCGAGCCTCCGGCAAGCGGCGTGACCGCCAGCCCACCGCCGAAGGCCACCGGTTGGCCGGCGACCGTGCGAAGGCCGCTCGCTTGCCAGTCGTCCAGCCCGTATCGCACCTGCAGCGGACGCGTCCAGCCGTGGCTCAGGCTCGTCACTCGGTAGTCCACCCACTGCTCGACAACCGGTTTCCCGTCATAGAAGCGGAAGTACCAGTCGGCCTCGCCCGCCGGTGAGGCTCCGTAGGTCTCGCCGTTCTCGCGCGTGCCGAGCTTCACCGTGTCCCCTTGCCCCCACAGCTCGATCCCGGAGACCCTCACCGTCGTCGCGACCGGCCCCGCGTTCAGCACCTCGGCCCGCGCCGGGCGCGTCTGGAGTCCGCCGCAGTCGTACCAGGTCATCCAGTCCGTGCAGCACGTCAGGTCCGCCAGCCCGCCGTTGTACCCGGACCGACCGAGCACGTTCTCCCCCAGGTTACCGTCCCGGTCGAGCCAGAAGGCCAGACCGGTCCAGCGCGGATGGCCGTTTGCCGCATCGAGCGCGAACTCGAACCTCAGCCCGCCCTCGCCGATGTTCGCCACAACACGGTCGTCCGTCACTTCCAGAGAGACCCCCGTCTTGGTCGCCACGGGCTCGGGTCCGCAGTACACATCGAAGCTGCGCTCCTCGCCCGCGGCCGTCACGCCCCGCATGAGGAGGAGCAGCTCGCCGCGCTGCGAGTTCTCGCCCGGCAGGGGGTCGAACTGAACGGGCGCTGCAGCGGGCTCGCGTCCCTTCGTGACCTCGAAGGCCTGCAGCGAGGCGGGGGCTACCGTGCCCTCGAGGCCCACTTGGAGCAGGAGCTGCGCGAAGTCCTCCCGAGCGCTCAGCACCGCGTCCACGCGCTCCGTCGTCGCGGGCAGGGCCGTGAGGCGGAAGCGCCAGGGCTGCCTCATCTCTGGAGCCCACGGGCGGTCGTGCGGGCACTGCGCGGCGGGCGCCTGGTAGTACCGCTGAGCACGCGCCGCCAGCGTGGCCGAGCGCGTCGCCCCGGCCTGCTGCAGAGCCGCGCGCACGTCGGGCGACTCGCGGTCACCCAGCGTCAGCGCGAGGAGCGTCCCGTCCTCGACCGTGACCGTCAGGACCATCGGCGATCCGCCGAGGTCAACGGCGGCGAGGTACGTGTCGAACTTGCGCAGGGGGAAGCCGTTGGTCAGATCGAACGGGATGTCCCAGTCGATGTCCACCGTTCGCGGCGCGGCGCCCTGAACCGCGATGCTCAGCCTCGCGACGTGGGGCGTCTCCTGGGCCTGCCCGCGCAGCCTCCCGACCACTGCAAAGAGCGCGCCCGCGTGCATGCCCACCTTGGCCTCGCCCTTCGTCACCGCGTCCCTGCCACGGCTATCTTCCGGGTCAACGAGGTGCACCGGAATCCGCCAGACCTCCCGGCGGCCGGGCGTCAGGCCGAACCACGAGTCCTCCTGCCACCAGTCCCTCTTCAGCGAAGTGTTGCACGCCGACCGCAAGTTGACCGGCCACCACGGCGCCGCCACGCGGGGCGGCCCGTCGCGATAGGGGATCCCGTCCTCTTCGGTCGCTTGCCCTCTGGCGGCCTCGCCGATGCTCACCACGTCCCCCGGCTTCACCCCGCGGATGAAGACGTCCTCGCCCGCCGTCGCGTCGTTGAACTCGTATCGCTCGGCGGGCAGTGCCTGCCCGTTGACCGCGACGGTCTGTCCCCGCAGGTCGCGGAACGGCGCGGTTGCGACGAGGTCGATGGCCTCATCGCGGGGCGCACCGGGCAGGCTTACCAGGCGGAAGGTGAAGTTGGTCTCAGGCGCGTAGCCGTATTCCGCGATGTCGTACGCCCGCGTCCCCATGCAGAAGGCGATGGCGGCCCGCTGCCCCATCGCGACGCGCAGCTTCGCCGGGTCCAGCGGGCGCGCCCAGCGGCGCACGAGGCCGCCATGCTCGGCGTCGGCGAACCCGCCGGTGCGCAGGCCCTTCGCCTCGATCTCGCCGAAGATCTGCAGGTTCTCGGCGATCCCGCCGTCCTCCCGGAAGCCCGCGTAGTAGCGCTCAATCGAGCCGCGCAACAGGTACTTGAGGAACGGGTCGCCCGTCTCGCAGTACACCGGCACCATCGTCCGCAGGACCCAGCCCGCCTCGTTCCAGGTGACGCGCCCCGCCCAGCGGCAGTCGTTCGTCGCCTGGTTCAGGAAGGTGGGGTCCAGGTCGTCGGTGGGATCGGGGTCTGCCGTGTAGAACCAGAGGTTCTTGTAGACTGCCGTGCGCGCCAGGGCGAGGGCCTCGTCGGCGTTCCCCTTTCGCTCCGGGTCGTCGCGGAAGACCTGGCGATAGGTAAGCAGGAAGTTCTCGCCGACCGCCGTGGCCTCGCGCGAGAACATCGCCCACGGAAGGTCGCAGACCCCGTTGCGGGTGAAGAGGTAGTGCTTGCACCAGTTGTAGACGCCGTCGATGTATGGCAGGAGCTGCGGGTCCTTCGTCTGCTGGTACAGGCGCAGCATCGCGGCGCCGATCTGGAAGGTGCTGGGATGATGGTTGCCGGCGCAGCGCTCGCCGCCCCAGCGGTCCTGGAACTTGCCCTCGATGGGATGGACCCACGTCGCGCAGCGGTCGCCATCGACCTCGACCCACGTGCAGCGCTCCATGAGGTAGGCCAGGTCCTGGTGCAGGCGCTCCCCCGGGTCGCCAGGCCGCAGCGTCTCCGCGCGCAGGATCCCATCGGAGATGAAGTCGTTGCCCAGCATCTTCGCCCCGAGTTCGACGAACGCGCCCTCCAGCCCGGTCGGCCCGCTGGTCCACACGAGCCCCGTGCCCACGGCGGTCGGCTCGATCCCGCCGTTCGGTGCGAAGCCATCGTACTCGGGAATCCAGGCGAGGTCGTTGGTCCGCGGGACGGGAGGCAGCAGCGAGCGCTTCTCCCTCCACAGGCGCTCGAGGACGAACTGGTTAGGGTCCCTCGAATCGGGCAGATCGAAGGAGTAGATCAACTCGAAGTGCGAGGCAACCCGCGACGGCACCGGGGGATACGTGAGCTTGACCCACAGCTTCTGGTACGGGTGGACGAGGCAGAAGAAGGGCGGGCCTCCGTCCCCCAGGCAGCCCGCGCTCGCGACGAGCTCGCCCGAGCGATCCGTCTGCCGCTGCTCGTTGAAGTCATACGCGACGAACGTCTGTGCGTGGTGATTCCACAGCCCGACCGCCGGCACGGCCCAGGCCGCCATCGCCGGGGCGTATGACCAGCCCTCGGCCCACTCGCCCGCCATGAAGCCGGTCGCCGTGAAGGGGAAGGGGTCCACCTCGGGCAGCGGGATCATGCCGCCGCCCTGGTAGAACATCGTCGCCTGCGGCACATCGCACACGAGGAAGTGGAAGGGGAGCGTGCCTCCAACCAGCTTCTGCCACGCCGCTTCGTCGAACGTCTCTATCCCGAGGCTGAAGGCGACCCGAGGCCAGGGCGCATCCTCGGCAAGCTGCACGGTCACCGCGGAGTCCTCCGTGAGCTTCGCCGCGTTCGCCGCCACACTCAGCCCCGTCAGCCTCAGGATGGCCGCCGCGCCCTCCTTCCGCGCCTCCGCCTTCGCCGCCGTGATTGCGCCGCGCGGGCCGAGGCGCACCTGCGCCACCGGCTTGTCACCGGCAGTCACGGCGAATCCGGTGCAACGGCCGTCCTCCATGAGAGGCGCGACCCGCACCGCCTCGCTCGTAATCGACTGGTCCGGGCCTACGGTAACGGCCGCGTGGGCAGCGCTGACGAGTAGCCCCAGAAGGAGTGCCGTTGCTGGGAGCGCCGGCACCCTTGCCGGCTGCTGTGGAGAGAGAATGACGTAACGACGTGCCACCGCTGCCGGCAAGGGTGCCGGCGCTCCCAGCAGAGGCAACGACGACGGGCGGCGCAGTGAGCGCATGGGATCCGGCCTCCTTCGCGTGTAGGCATCCACTTCGGCCATCGGCCTCTACGTTCCTCTGCGCGGACCTCGAACCGAGGACACGCACCCTCTGCCGACGAAGGCTCTTCCCGCCGGGACGTTGTAGGGGCGGACCCGCGTGTCCGCCCCCTCCGCCAAGGAGCCCTCGCCATGGCTGACGACACGCCGACCTTCCACATCATCCCGCACACGCACTGGGAGGGCGCGGTCTTCAAGACCCGCGACGAGTACCTCGACATGGGCCTCCCCAACATCTTGCGCGCGCTCGCGCTGCTCGAGGCGTGCCCGGAGTACCGATTCACGCTCGACCAGACGTGCTACGTGAAGCCCTTCCTCGAACGGTATCCCGAGCACGCCGCGGCGTTTCGGCGCTTCGTGGATGAGGGCCGGCTGGGAATCGTCGGCGGCACCATCGTGATGCTCGATGTGAACATGCCGGGCGGGGAGTCGTTCGTGCGCCAGGTCCTCTACGGGAAGGGGTACTTCCGCGAGGCGCTGGGTGTGGACGTCACGGTCGGCTGGCAGCTCGACACCTTCGGCCATCACGCGCAGATGCCCCAGCTCTTGCGGCAGGCGGGGTTCCGCTCCTTCTGGTTCTTCCGTGGCGTGCCGAGTTGGGACACGCCCGCCGAGTTCCTCTGGGAGGGCCTCGACGGGTCACGCATCCCCGCCTTCTGGCTCCCGCACGGCTATGCGGTCGGGTACGGCTCGCCGAACTCGCCGGAGGAGTTCGCGCGCTTCATGCAGGAGCGCTACGACTCCCTCGCGCGCTTCTCGCCGGGGCCGCACCGACCCGGCCCGGCGGGAGCCGATGTGTGCTCCCCCGAGGAGCACCTTCCCGGGCTGGCGGAGGAGTTCAACCGCCGCCCGGACGCGCCGTTCCGTCTTTCCCTCGCGACGCCTCAAGAGTATGAAGCGGCCATCGGCACGCGAGAGGACTGGCCCGTGCTCCGGTGCGAGCTGAACCCGGTGTTCCAGGGCATCTACAGCAGCCGGATCGAACTCAAGCAGCGCACCCGCGAACTGGAGCGCCTGCTGACGACCGCGGAGAAGCTCGGCGTGCTGCTCGGCTCCCTCGGCGTGCGCGTCTCCGACGAGCCCATCCGGCAGGCCTGGGAGCACATGCTCTTCAACCAGGCGCACGATCTGATGTCGGGCGTGATGACGGACCACGTGTACGAGGACACGCTGCACAGCTACGACTGCGCGCGGCGGATCGCGCAGGGCGAGGTGGACTCGCGATTGCGCTCCTATACCGAGGCCATCGACACGCAGGGCGACGGTACGGCGCTCGTGTTGTTCAACGACCTCGGGTGGCCGCGGACCGATGTGGTCATTGTGACGGTCGGCTTCGCCGAGAGTGGCGTGATGGCGGTGCGCGTCGTCGGTCCCGACGGCCGGCCTGTACTCGCGCAGATTCTGCGCTCAGAGCGCCACGGTGACGGCGGGCTCGTGGAGGCTGAGATCGCCTTCGTCGCGCGCGAGGTGCCGGCACTGGGGCACGCCGTCTATCGCCTGCTGCCGGCAGACTCTGACGACGGGACCGCCGCCGTGAACAGCGTGCCGATCACCGCCGAGGTGCTGGAGAGCGACCGGTGGCGCCTCGAGTTCGATGCCAGCGGTGCGATTGCGGGGCTGGTGTCGAAGGCCGATGGGTGGAACGTCCTGCGTGCTTCCGGCAATGTGGTGGTGCAGGAGGCTGACCACGGAGACCTGTGGGAACCGTACCGTCCGCTCGACGGCGGCAGCCGCATCGCCATGCGCGAGCCGCACCCCGTGCCGCCGCGCGGCGAGGCCCTCTACAGCGACGAGCAGACGGCCGACTCTGTGCACGCGGTCCATGGGCCGGTGCTGTCCGAGTTCAGCCTCGAGCACCCCTTCGGGCCGCGCGGTCGGTTCGCCACGCGGGTGCGGCTGTGGGCCGGGCTGGACCGCATCGACATCCGCACTCGCCTGCTGAACAGCGACGAGTTCGTGCGCTACCGGGTCCTGTTCCCCACAACCATCGAGGCGGGGCGGAACGTGCACGAGGTCCCCTTCGGCGCAATCGAGCGTCCCGCGGACATCGAGTTCCCCGCGCAGAATTGGGCGGACTGGAGCGATGGCAGTCGGGGGCTGGCGCTCCTCAACCGGGGCCTGCCGGGCAACGCCGCCCCGGAGGGCACGCTGCTGGTGTCGCTGTGTCGCAGCACCCGCATCGTGGCCTACGGCTTCGGGGGAGGCTACGAACCGGGCATGACCTCCGACACGGGGCTTGAGCTGGGTAGGGAACTCGTCTTCGACTACGCGCTGGTTCCCCACGCGGGAGACTGGCGCGAGGCGCGCCTGTACCGGCGCGGCCTGGAGTTCAATCATCCCCTGCCGGCCATTACTGCGGCCTCACACGGTGGTCCGCTGCCGCCTCGTTGGGGGTACCTCGAGGTCTCGCCTGACAGTGTGGTCGTCTCGGCGCTGAAGCCCTCGCGCGACGGAACAGCCGTTCTGCGTCTCTACGAAGCCGCGGGCACTGCCACGCCGGAGGTTCGGGTCCGATTGCCGCAGGGCGTCCGGCGAGTTGAGGCGGTGGACTTGATGGAGGACCCGATCGCGGAGTTGGGCGTTGCCGAAGGTAGTGTGCAGTTCGATCTGGGGCCCTTCGAGGTCAAGACCCTGAGGCTTGCCGGGTGAAACGCTGGGCCCGAAGAAGGAAGGCGGCGGCCCACCGGCGAACTGCCCTTGCGCAAACGCTCGCTGCAGCGAGTGCTGAAGCGGAGCACATGTGGTCGTCTTCAAGGAGGGACTCACGGTGAAACAGGTGAGAGTGGGCCTGGTCGGTTACAACTTCATGGGCCGCGCCCACAGCAATGCATACCGGCAGATGCCATTCTACTTTCCGGAAGCCAGGGCGATGCCGGCAATGAAGGTGTTGTGCGGGCGGACGAAGGAGCGCCTGGCGGCCTGTGCCGAGCAGTTCGGCTGGGAAGACACCGAGACCAGCTTCAAGAAGCTGCTCGCACGCGACGACATCGACCTGGTGGATATCACTTCGCCGAACAACCAGCATGTCGAGATGGCGGTTGCCGCGGCAGAGGCCGGCAAGCACGTCTTCTGCGAGAAGCCGCTGGCGACCAACCTCGCCGATGCGAAGAAGGCTCTGGCGGCGGTGAAGAAGGCCGGCTGCATCCACATGATCTGCCACAACTACCGCCGGGCGCCCGCCGTGTCGCTGGCGAAGCGGATGATCGCCAACGGCGATCTCGGCGAGATCTACCACTGGCGCGCGCTGTACCTGCAGGACTGGCTCATGCCGCCCGATGTGCCGATGATGTGGCGCGTGCAGAAGAGGATCGCCGGCTCGGGCTCCCTCGGCGACCTCATGGCCCACAGCATCGACCTGGCGCTGTGGCTACTGGGCGACATCAGCCGGGTGTCCTGCACGATGAAGACCTTCATCAAGAAACGCCCGGAGCTTAGCACCTTCGACACGGGCCTCGGCGGGAAGGCCGAGGCGGGCGCCAAGATGGGCACCGTCGATGTCGATGACGGGGTCATCACGCTGGCCGAGTTCGCGAACGGCGCCCTCGGGACGTTCGAGGCCACCCGCTTCGCGGCGGGGCACAAGAACTACAACTGGTTCGAAGTGAACGGCTCAAAAGGCAGCCTGATCTTCAACCTGGAGCGCATGAACGAGCTGCAATTCTACAACTGCGCCGACCCGGCCGACCGCCTCGGCTTCCGGCTCATCCAGGCGACCGCCAACGAGCACCCGTTCATGGCCGCGATGGGCGACCCCTCGAAGGGCCCGCGCTTCTGGCCGGTCGCCCACATCATCGGGTACGAGCATACGTTCATCAACACGGTCTTCGATCTGATGAATGCCATCGCGACCGGAAAGCCCGTTCAGCCGAACTTCGAGGACGCCGTGAGGACCCAGGCCGTCCTCGACGCCTGCGAACGCGCCAGCAAGGAGCGCGCGTGGGTGAAGGTGCCGAAGTAGGGCGCGATTCATCGCGCCCGCCATCTCGTAGGTCGGAGCGCCAGCTCCGACCCCGCATTCCTGGAACCAGGGGGGCATGTCTCATGAAGATCGGTGCACTATCCGCCGCATGGGCGGGACAGCCGTTGGAGGAAGTGCTGGACTTCTTTGCCGGGGCCGGACTCCAGGCCATCGAGATCGGGACGGGCAACTTCCCGCCTGACTCGCACTGCAACCCGTTCGTCCTGAACAAGGATGCTGCCAAGCGCAAGGCCTTCATGAAGGCAATCACCAGCCGGGGCCTGGTCCTGTCGGCGCTGTCATGCCACGGCAACCCGCTCCACCCCAGCCCCACGATCGCGCGGAAGCACCACCGCGTCTTCCGCGCCACGGTGACGCTCGCGGCGGAGCTGGGTGTCACGGAGGTCAATGGCTTCTCGGGCCTCCCGGGCGGCGCCCCGGGTGACAAGGTCCCGAACTGGGTCGTCGCACCGTGGCCCGACGACCATCTCCGAGCGCTCGAGTACCAGTGGGGGCTCGCCATCGAGTACTGGTCGAGGCAGAACGCGTTCCTCGACAAGCTTGGTGTGAACATGTGCTTCGAGATGCACCCGAACTTCCTGGTCTACAACCCCGAGACGCTCATCAAGCTCCGCAAGGCCTGCGGCGACCGCATGTGCGCCAATTTCGACCCCAGCCACCTCTTCTGGCAGGGCATCGACCCGTCGGCCGCCATCCGCTGGCTCAGCCAGCACGGCGACGTCATCAAGCACATGCACGCCAAAGACAGCCTGGTCTACGAGTGGAACTCGAAGGTCAACGGCGTGCTGGACACCAAGCACTACGGGGACGAGATCAACCGCGCCTGGATCTTCCGCACCGTCGGCTACGGCCACGACGCGGGCGTCTGGAAGGACATGGTCTCGACGCTCCGCATGGTCGGCTACGACGGCACGCTCTCCATCGAGCACGAGGACAGCCTGATGTCGAACGAGGAGGGCTTCCTGAAAGCCATCGCCCTGCTCAAGGAGGCCGTCATCTTCCAGCCGCCCACCGCGATGAGTTGGGCGTGAGACCCTTGCCGTCCGCCGCCGTGTGAACCCGCGCCACGGGCCGCCTCTGGCCTGTCCGGTTGCGGGATAGCGATATGCCGTGGCGCGCGACAGAGCCTGCACTATGGCTGACACCATGGAGGCCACGCCGATTGTGCCGCTTCCGGCCCCCTTCTCCGGGGAAGCGGATCGCCGTCCGCCAGCCGCTCGTCTTCTCAGGATTGTGCGCCGCCTGCCCCCGCCGCTCTACTCCACAAGCTTGGGTATGGCATACCACGGCGACGCACTCGAAGTCCTCAGGGGCCTCCCCGATGCCTCGGTGAACTTGGTCGTGACGTCCCCGCCGTTCGCACTGAGGCGCAAGAAGGCATATGGCAACGTGTCGCCGGACCAGTACAAGGGCTGGTTCATCGACTTTGCGCGCGAGTTCTGGCGCCTGTTAGCACCCGACGGGAGCTTGGTGATAGACATTGGGGGAGCGTGGACGAGAGGGCTTCCGACTCGGTCGCTGTATCACTTCAAGCTGCTGATCGCCCTGTGCGAAGAGCTTGGCGAGCAGAGCTTCCACCTCGCGCAGGAGTTCTACTGGTACAACCCGGCCAAACTGCCGACTCCTGCCGAGTGGGTGACGGTTCGGCGCATCCGCGTCAAGGACTCGGTGAACACGATCTGGTGGCTGTCGAAGTCACCCCAGCCGGACGCGGACAACCGCCGCGTCTTGAGGCCCTACACCAAGAGCATGCGCAAACTTCTCAAGGGCGGGTACAACGCCGGCCCCAGACCGTCCGAGCACGTCATCTCAACGAAGTGGGCAGTTGATCGCGGGGGCGCGATACCATCCAATCTGATCACCGTCGCCAACACGAGGTCGGGCGGGTCCTACCTTACAGGATGCAGGGCGGCGGACCTGAGGCCCCACCCTGCACGCTTCCCGGACGAACTCCCGCGGTTCTTCATCCAGTTCCTCACGCGGCCCGGGGCGGTGGTCCTCGATCCGTTCGCTGGTAGCAACGTCACTGGCCAAGAGGCAGAGCGACTCGGGCGGTACTGGATCGCCGTGGAGAGGGAACAGGAGTACCTGCTCGGGTCTCGCTTCCGCTTCCTTGCGGTCCCGGGCCCGCCCGCGTAGCGAGTTGCCGGCCCACGGCACCCGCCTATGCCTGCTTCGCGGCGATGGCCTCAAACTGGCGTGCGAAGCGCTCCTCAAGGGTGGTCAGGAAGGCGGCGAGTTCTCGCACACGCTCCCGGGTGATGGGCCTTCGCGCGTCTCCACGCCGCAGCGATGGCTGCCCCGTCTCGTCCATCCAGACCTCTGCCTCGCGTGCCGCTGCTCTGATATGACGCATCCGAGAGCCAAGTGCGTCTGCATCGTCTTTGGCGAGCGACAGGAATGCGGCAGCCCCTAGCCACGTTCGAGGTTCGGCGTGGTCCCCCAGGTGAGCCTCGAACACCCGATGGAGGGCGAACGGCTGCAGCGCGTCGTACAGGGCGATCTGCCGTCTGTGTGTGTTCCTCGTCCCGCCAGACAGCCTGTCAGCCTCGGCCAGTCCCAGTGGCGTGATACGGTACCAATTGGTGCGGGTCTTCTCGATCCACCCGTTGACGGTCACAGGCTTCCGGCGACCCATGAGTTCCATCATCACGCGCTTGTGGTCAGGGTACTGACCCTCATACCCTCGACAGCCGAACCGGTTGCTGTTCAGCTGCCAGACCTGGACCGTCAGGTCCCACTCCGTGAACTCGCGGCGAGCCGGCCCTGAAAGACGCGCCGCCGCGAGAAGGACCTCCTGCGCTGCGCTCATGGCTGGCATTCGTCAACCCTCCTTCACCTGCCGCCCTCGCGACAGACCGCTGACCACGGAGAACCCAGCGTCCAAGAAGCTCGCGGTCTGCATCTCTGCATCGGACAGTCGGCGGATGAACTCGTCGTACCCGATGCCCATCTGGTGACCGAGTTCCTGTCGCACCCACAGGCGCCGTAGGACGTCGAAGCACTTCAGGACGAGGTAATTGCGGAACGTGGGGCTACCGATCCCCGTGACGCCAGAAGGTCCGCGTCCTCGCCGGACCAGAGCCGACTCCTTGCTGTACTGGTTTATCCAGACAACCTCAGGGTCACGTTGCCACTCGGGCTCCCAGTCGATGATGGTGGGGTACTCGGGGCCACCCCGGTGCGTACGCTGCTCGGGAGACAGGTCATTGCGCCCGGGTGCCTCCTCGCCACACAGGAGGATGTAGGGAACGTCGGGCCCCCCTCCCTTTCGTTGCCTCTCGACCCTCTCCTCCGTGATCCGGACGCAGCACGTCGTGTGGTCGGTCTCCCCCCTGCCGAAGCGCACGCGGAGAGTAGCTATCCCCGGCGTCCCGCCCGCCGTGAACACGCCCCCGCGCCCGAAGCGACCCATCCCAGCCTCGTCAATGGACGTCTCATAGAGGGCATCGGATATCGCAGCCCCTTGGCCAGTGCGCCCGACGATCCTCACCTGTACTCGCTCGCCTTGCCGCAACCCGTCTCTCGGCGGCCTCAGTTCGACTGACGTGACGTGCCATCCGTGTAGCCGGACCTTGTTTGACTCCAGTGCGTCGGGTCTGGTGGTCAGCCAGATCGTCGCCGTGCCGGGCTTGAGGGCACAGATCACGCCGGAGGGGTCCCACTGCACCGCGCCGGGCGGGTCACACCCCAGGGCGACCGCCGGCGACCGCACCGGTAGCCGTTTCCGTTCGTTGTCGAGCTGCCAGCAAGTCCACCGCAAAGGCACCCGTGCGCCGACTGGGACACTGATGGCAGAACTGCCGTCCTCTAGCGCAATCTCGTCAACACGGTCTCCGAACTCCCGGACCCGCTCCCCCGTGCCCCCTCCCTTGGTGCCGCCTGTTCCAGCGCCCGCCGTCTCCTGCCTCAGGAACTCGCGCATCAGCTCCCTCAGCTTCCGGAGCGCACTACTGGCCTTCTCACGGTCTGTCTTGCTCTCGCTCTCCTGTTCCGCCTTCTGGACTGCCTCGGCCGCCTTCTGCAGATGCTCGGCCGTCCAGTGCTGCAGGGCGAGGACCATGGGTACGGGCGCCAGCGACTGGCGGTCAGCTCCTACGAGGTGCTCTGGACCCAGCACAGGGCACATGAGCGTCCCGTATAGGAAGGCCGAACTGCCCACCGGGGCAAGGTCGGCCACACTCCAGTTCGCGATGATGTTCCTCCGGTTGCGCACCCTTACAACATTCAGCGCCTTGCGCCTGTCGGACATGCGCAAGTGCTGCTCAGTGAAGGAGATCTCGAGGTGCCCGCGCCCTTCCGGGTGAGACGGGATGGCCACCATCCGCCCTGAGGATGGGTCCGCCAGACTCTCCGGAACCTCAAACCGCCATGGAGTCCCAAACCCTGTCTTCGGCGGGAGCGGCTCTATGGTCAGCGGGCCTCCGACAACGTCCTTCCCGCGCAGGACCCAGACCGTACTCGACTCAAGGGTAAGCGCCGCCTGCGCATGCCCCCTCAGGTCATCGACCGCGGACCGCATCGCCTCCGCTCGCGTGCCTGCCGGCATCAGGTCATTTACGTCGCGTAGCACAACCAACGTGTACGCTCGACGCTGACGCAAGACCTCACGCGCCGGAGCCGGCAATGCGCCCACGCCGCTGCCCAGAGGGCGAAGGAGGGCGTTCAGCGCCTCCTCCGGCATGGGATCGGAGAGTCCGTCGATAGCTTGGCCCGCCTCGTCCTCAAAGAAGCCGGCAACGTAGCGCAGCTCTGGGTCATCGTTAGTGAAGCCCATCTGGGTGCGCCGTCCGTCACGGTGTCCGCACACGAACGCGGAGGTTCTGCAGCCGCGCACCATGAACGCCTTCCCGCCGTTGCCGTGACCCGCCTCAATGTCGTGCGCCCGCTGCTGCCGGCCACCCCATCTACTGGACCACTCTACCCACGCGTCGAAGTCCTCCCTGCCTGCTCCCGCAAAGTCGAGGACTCCCAGGTGGCGACGGTTTTCAGAGAAGACGATCACGATCTGCCTGTCCGACCGCTCTGTCACTCCCAGACGGGCATAGTGGTCTTTGCTGTTCTTGATCAGTTCAGGGAGGCCGTCTCGGAGGCTCTGAAACCTGCCGGTGAGTTGGTCAAGGGCGTGCCCTTCGTCTATCTGGATACCCTCTAGGGGACGGAATCCTGACATCGGCCCTCATCTCCCCGTGCGTGGTGGCCATCGCTCTCAACGCAGTTTTCGGCACGCTGCTCAACCATCCCTCTCAGATGGAAGGAAGCTATGGGGGTTGCGACATGGCTGCCCCCAGTCATCGCACTGCATCTTCGATGGCCACGCCGACCACGTGCTCCCCGCCCTTCGCCAGCCCGAACTCCACCGTCTTCTCCTCTCCCTCACGCCTCACCGTGATCTGATACTCCCCATAGAACGCCCGCGTCGTGAGCTTGCCGCCCTCGGTCTTGCCGGTGGCGTGGGTCCACCATTTGCCCTTGACGAGGCTCAGGAGGCGGTCGTAGGCGGGCTTGGGTGAGAGGTCCTTGCGGAGGAAGCCGGCGGGGGCGCCCTGCCAGGCGTTGCGGTCGGCGAAGTCCCACCAGGTGATCGCCTGGACCGCCGGGTGGCTGAAGAGGACGGTGTAGAAGCGCTCGACCTCGTCGGCCTGCAGTTGCTCGCCCTCGGGGGTGGTCTCCCAGCCGGCTTCCGTGCGCGGGCCGCTGACGACGGTGGTCTCGGTGAAGTGCAGCGGCACGCCGAAGCGCGCGAAGGTCTCGCACACGTGCCAGATCTTCTCGGTGCTCCAGGCCCCTCCGTGCATGTGGCTCTGGATGCCGATGACGTTGTACAGCGGCTTGCCGTCGTCGCCGACGAGTTGCTCGATGACCTTCTCATACTCGGGATCGACGCGGTAGTCGTTGATGAGCAGCGTGGCGTCCGGGTTGGCCTTCCGCGCGATCTTGAAGGGCTCGATGGTCAGCGGCATCTTGCCGAACTGCTTCCAGGTCTCGGTCATGCGGCCGTCGAACTCCGGGCCGGTGCGGAAGGGGTCGGCGGCTTCGTTCACGACGTCCCAGATGTCGATCAGCCCCTTGAAGCGCCCGACGATGTCGGCCACGCGGGCATCTGACAGGCGCACGACCTCCGCCGGGTCCTCCGATAGCCACGCGGGCGTGCCGGCGATGTGGTTCCACACGAGCGGGTGGCCCTTGGTCGTGATGTTGTGCTCCTTGCACCAGCGCGCGATCGCCTCACAGCGGGCGTGCTGGGGCTGCCCGGGCTGTGGCTCGTAGCCCCGCCAGTAGAACGGCAGCGTCGCGTAGTTCAGCAAGGCCTCGTACTGGTCACGGTACTTCGCGCAGTCCTCCGGCGTGGGCTGCTGCCAGGCGAAGATGTTGCAGCCGAACAGGAACGCGTGGCGCGTTTGGCGGACCTCAACTTCCGCCCCATCGACCGGCTTCCCCTGCTGATCGGCCACCTCAACGGTGAGGTCGGCAGTGCGGCATTCGCGAATCCTATCGTCGGCCTTCGCAAGGATGTCCACGGCACTCAACTCCTCAGAGACGGCAGGATGTGCTGCGCTCAGCCAGATCGGGGTGACGAGCAGCGCCCAGCGTATCAGTCTCATGGCTCCCTCGGTGTCGCATGGGTGTAGGATCGCAGATTCCCCCCAATGCCCGCACGGTCCTGCGAGCCGGCTCTCCCACATGGAAATCGCCGTCCGGAGCCAAGAAGGGGTTTGGGGAGATGGCGGGGAAGTCCATACTGCCAGATGACGGAGGCCCACGCATAACCCTCGCAAGGAGGCCTGTGCCGCATGAAACGCCTTGGGTTCACGTTGATCGAACTCCTCGTCGTCATCGCCATCATCGCGATCCTGGCCGCGATTCTGTTCCCCGTCTTCGCCAAGGCCCGGGAGAAGGCAAGGGAGACCAGCTGCACTTCCAACGTGAAGCAGCTGGCGTTGGGGTTCCTGATGTACGCCGCGGACTACGACCAGAAGTTCCCCGGCCAGACCCTCGCCCGCTATCCGGGCGGGCCGACCGGCTATCCGCAGGATGCCTGCTGTGTCGAGCGCAACATCGCGTGGATGGTCATCATGCCCTACCTCAAGAACAACCAGATCCTCCGCTGCCCCAGCGAGGACGACACCGCCTTCACGCGCCCGGCCACCCCTTACGGACCCGGCGGACCGATCCACTACAAGTTCAAGCACGCCGTCTGCGCGCGCGGCGATGGGGTCAAGGACTCCCAGTTCGCCTGGCCGGCGCAGCAGACCATGATCCGGGAGTACCACGCCAACCACGATGATCGCCAGTGCGGCTGCCGCAACCCGGAGAGCCCGGCCCGCAAGTACAACTCAGGGTACTTCGACGGGCACGCGAAGGTCACTCGCGCCGGCGATTCGCTCTACATGAAGAACGGACAGCCGCGGTGGGACCCCCACTGGTTCTGGATTGTGGGTGGGACGACCAACACTTCCGACCCGGCCGTCGGGTCCGACTTCTAGAGCGTCCCGAGAGCAGGACACGCGGGGAGCCCTTCGGGGCTCCCCGCTGGCCGCTTGTCCGGTACGCCCCCTGCCCTCAGGCCGTGGCGTTCACCGCCACTTCCCACGGCACCACGCTCAGCCGCCTGCACCCCGGCACCGCTTGCGGGCCGCAGCCGCACATGTAGTTCGCGGGTGTCTGGCCGAGGAGCGGGCCCAGTTCCTTCCACATCTCCCAGGTCTCGGTGGAGAGCGAGATCGGCACCTCCGTGTCCCAGCGCCGAATCTCGTCGATGAAGAAGCGGTAGATCTCCGCGCGCACCCAGTGGGGGAAGGGCTTCGTGCGCGTGTCCTTCATCTCTTCGACGCCCTCCTCGGCGGCCTTCACGTAGAGGGGATCGAGGAGGGACAGATCGAAGGCGGCGCACAGGTCCTCGTATGTCATCCAGGCCAACGTGAAGAAGCTGATGACATCCGGCTTCGTCCGCTCGAAGGTCAGCCGGATCATCTCCCGGCACTCATCGCGCCAGTTGACGACCGGCACGATTGGCTTGTACTTGAAGCGAACGGGGTAGCCCGCCTCCTGGCACTTGCGGGCGGCCTCGATGCGCTCCTCGGTGGTCCCGCTGCCCTGCTCGAACACGCGGCTGACGGTGTGACTCGTCACGCTCCAGAGCATGATCGTGTGGCCGCGATGGTCCAGGTCGAGCAGATGGTCCACATTCGCGCTCTTGCTGTGGACGAGCAGATACTCGTCCTCGCGGCTCGCGAAGTACTCCGTCAGAGCCCTCATCGCCCCCAGCTCCGGCTCAAGCGCTAGCGCCTCGGCGTCATCCTCGTAGAGGTAGACCTGCTGCCACGGGTGGGCCTGCACGATTCGGTCGAGCCCTTCGACGTACTCCTCCACGTTGACCATGCACGGCATGAGGTGCCCGAAGCCGCAGTACGCGCACCGGTGCGGGCAGCCGGAGGCCATGTGGATGCGCCACGCGGGGCGGCAGACCTTGTCGTGGCGGGCCTCGTCGCTCTGTAGCATCGCGTCGAAGAACACCCACGCGCCGCTGCCCATCGCGACGTTCGCGATCCCGCGCGCCCCCTCAGGGCACTGGTCGGCGATCTGCTTGCGCTGCTCGGCCTGGGAGCCATCGAGGTCGAACACGTTCAGCAGCACATCGGGGTCATGCAGCTCGGCGCACGCCCCCATCCGCCGACGCGCCTGCGCCCAGTTGTGCTCCTCAGCCAGCCGGGGGATGTCCTCATCGGCGAAGTAGATCGGCGCCGCGCCGGCCTCACCGAGCCCGGTGCAGATGCGCTTCGCCCTTTCGCCCCAGACGGGATGATCGCGAACGACCTCGTGGATGAACACATGCCGCGGACTCAGCCGGTACATCGGAAGCCTCCGGTACAGATGCGACGAGGAACCGCTCCCCGCCGGGACGAACGGTTGGCCGCTGCGGGCCTCCGGCTGGTTCCCGCGGCCCACGCTAGGCACCTGCGCCTCTCGATGGGCTGCTCTCGCCGGGGCGCCGTAGGTTCGCCGGGCAGGTCTGCGCGCCCCGGACTCCGAAGTACCCCCTGTCGCTCATCCCAACGCCCACGAGGCCCAACCTCCGTGTACCGTCACCTTCAGCTTGCACCCGTAGTCGCCCTGCTGCTTGCCACCGGCGGCGTCTACGCCGCCCAGCCCTCCTTCCCCGCCCAGCGCTCCATGCTCGACCGCGCCTGCCGGCAGTTCGCACCGTGTGACTGGAACGCCGACGGCGCCGCCGAGATCGAGTCCTTGCAGCTCACCGACCTCGGCCGAGGAGCGCCAAATGCGGGCCGGGACACCGTCCTCGTCGTCGTCGAGAATCGACTCCTCGTTCCGCTGGGCCAGGACCTTCGGCCTTCCCTGCGCCAGTTCGCCGCCGACCTCGCGGACGAGGGGCATGATGCGCACGTCCTGGCGGCCCAGGTCTACGCCGGCCCGCGCCATCAGGATGGACGCACGCTCCTGGCGCTCCGGGCGATGCTACGCGAGGTCCATCAGCAGATCCCCGAGCTGCGCGGCGTCGTCCTCGTCGGCCGCTTCCCCGAGGCGATGATCGTGCGCCAGTACTACTGGCTGAAGAGGACGCCGATCACGTTGAACGAGGGCAAGCCGAACGAGCACAAGTTCGAGGAGGCGGTCGAGTACATTCGCGACAAGGCCGAGCTGGTCGCCTGGCGTTCCGACCTCATCCTTGCGGACCTCGATGGCCAATGGGAGGACGTGTACCACGAGCAGCGCGAGGAGCTTCCGTGCTTCACTGCCGTCTGCCCGGACGGCGTCGAGGCGCAGGACAGCACGACCGACCTCTATGAGTTCGGGACGGACGCCTTCGAGGACTTCTTCTTCGTGAACGACGGCAAGTGGCGGATGGAGGCGGTGGGCGAGGGCAAGCTCCGTTTCCAGCAACTCCCCGACGAGAACGACGAGTGCTCGGAGGATGACCTTGCGCTGCCGAACCCCATGGCGCGACCGGACATCCTCGTCTCTCGCATCGACGCCTCCCACGTGGCCCTCGAACCGAAGCCCGACCTCGTGGACTCCGAGGGCAAGCACCTGCTGGACGCGCAGGGCCTGCCTCAGGCGCTAACGTTCGCCGACGCCGCCTCTACCCCACGCGCGATCAGCGTCTGGCAGCACTCCGACGCGACCGAGCGCCAGCTGCTCGCCGAGTTCTTCGACCGCAACCACAAGTTCCGCACGGGCGGCTACCCCGAGGCCCGCAAGCCCGCCTCCTTCTCCACCGAGTTTGGCTCCGCCCTGCCCGAGATCCGGCAGGCGATCACCGAGTGGAAGGACTTCGATGAGCCGGGCTACCATGTCGAGGGGCAGGCTGCGACCGTGCTGGAGGGCTTGCGCTGGCTGAAGCTGCCCGCCGCTCTGCGTGTGCTGAAGGCGCACAGCGATCCGTGGGGCTCATCGGTCGGCAAGACCGAGGACGCGGAGGCGCTCAAGGCCGAACTCGGCGGCGCCTTCCGCGGCTGGCGGAATGAGGGCAACCAGCTCGTGCCCGGCCTGCTGAACCAGGACAAGCTGCACTTCGAGTACTACCGCGCCCTGTGGGCCAACCAGCAGCTGCCCGACTGCGGCGTGCTCTACGAGAGCACCGGCTGCGAGAGCATCGGCCCCGAGGGCGCCGCCGGCCGCCCCTACAGCGACCCGCACTACGGCTACTGGCAGGGCGCGGAGTCGCTGATGTTCTACTGCAATGGCCTCGCGCTGATCGGCCGCTCGAAGGTCTTCTACGACGAGCCGCGCGGCTTCTTCGACGTCCTCGCGCGGGGCGACACGTTCGGCGACGCCTGGGCCGAGTACTTCGCCATCGAGTCTGCCGCGCAGAACGTAGACGAGGTCGGCGGCGGCATCGGCCGCAAGCGCGCCTACTTCTGGAGCGTCCTCGGTGACTGGACGCTGACGCTGCGGTGACGTCTAACTGACATAGGTAGGCCCTCGCGGGCTGTCCCTGTCACACCACCGTGCGTACGGGTCCGTACACGGCGGTTCGGCTGGTTAGGCGCGGTTCGGAGCCGCGAGAGAGAGGAGGCCCAGTTGCGCGAAGTAGGTGTTCGGGAAGGCCCGGGTCAGGGCTGGGCTGTGG
>Ga0194113_10002451_pt1 | contig 25347 bp, 23 predicted proteins | sample TA2MahC200mmetaG_FD_146193 | JGI IMG/M metagenome (GOLD analysis project Ga0194113, IMG submission 146193) | Freshwater microbial communities from Lake Tanganyika, Tanzania - TA2015017 Mahale Deep Cast 200m | ecosystem: Environmental > Aquatic > Freshwater > Lake | place: Tanzania: Lake... | reverse complement strand
GCTTCTCGTTGAAAACACCGCCTGCCGGCGCCTGGCAACGTTCGCGCCGGCGCCGTTGCCCGGCGGCGATGCCGCCGTGCGCGCACCCGCCCGCCAGGCAATAGCGAGGTGCTGGGCAGCAGGCATCACTCCCGGCCCGGAACTGCTCCGCATTCTCGGCATCTCGGATGAGCAGGCCGGTATCTGGAAACTCCAGTGCGAGCGCGCCATCAACGCCCCGCTGACTCACGCCGCCGGCCGCGTCTTCGACGCCGCGGCCGCCCTGACCGGACTCGCCCCCCGTGAAACCACCTACGACGGCCAGGCGGCGGTACGCATGGAAACGGCTGCCGGCCGGGCAACCGGCAGAGCCGCTTCCCTGCCGTTCACATCGCTCAACATCAACGGCTTGTTGATGGTGGACTGGACCGAAACATTCGTTCGCATTGTCGAAGCGGCGAAGGTCGGGCGGCCTGTTGAGGAAACGGCTCTCGGCCTGCACCATGCGGTTGCCGATGCGGCCGTGGCGATGGTAGAATATACGCTTTCGTTGACGCCGCACCGCGCGGTTGCGTTGAGCGGCGGCGTCTTCATGAACCGGATACTGAACACGCTGCTTGCGGAGCGGCTTGGAAGGCTCGGCGTCGATCTGCTGCTGCATAGGCTTACGCCGCCGAACGATGGCTGTATCGCCTTCGGTCAGGCGGTGACCGCCGGATGGCGCAGCGGATAGGCGTATCCGCGGAAGGACACGGCAAGATGTGCCTGGCAGTGCCAATGGAGTTGACGGACGTACGAACGGGCGGCAGGGGCACCGCGCGCGCGGACGGCATCGTCAGGGATGTGGATATCTCTCTCATTGACGATCCAAGAACGGGAGAGTTTGTCATCGTCCACGCCGGCTTCGCCATCGAGCGGCTTGACCGCGCGGAAGCAGAGGCGCGGATAGCGCTGTTCGAAGACATGGCGCGCCGAGTCAGCACGCCGGAGTTCGCAAGTTGAAGTACGTCGACGCATTCCGTGATCCGGCTGCATCGAGAGCCGTCGTTTCCGAACTAGCTTCTCTCGCCGGGAAACTCAGGGAGTCGGGCATCCGGCCGGCCATCATGGAAGTGTGCGGCACACACACGATGGCGATCGCACGCAACGGCATACGCGACGTCCTGCCGCCCGAGGTCTCGCTGATCAGCGGGCCGGGATGCCCGGTGTGCGTCACGGAGCCTGGCTACATCGACGCCGCCATACTGGCCGCCACGCGCGCCACGGTCTTCACCTTCGGGGACATGCTCAACGTGCCCGGCTCGGAGGATTCCCTGGCCACCGCGCGCGCGGCGGGAGCCGATGTCCACCCCTGCTATTCACCTTCCGCCGCGCTCGACTTCGCGCGCGCCAATCCCGCGCGCGAAACGGTGTTCCTCGCAATCGGGTTTGAAACCACGATCGCACCCGTCGCCGCCCTCGCCGCCGCGGCAGAGAACGGGCTGCCCAATTTCTCCATGCTGACCGCACTGAAACTCGTCCCGCCCGCGCTCGCGGCCCTTGTCTCGGACCCGGCAGTCCATATTGACGCTTTCCTCTGCCCCGCCCACGTCAGCGCAATTATCGGGTCCGACGCCTACGCGCCGTTTGCAGGACCAGGCGGACGCCCGTGCGTCATAGCCGGCTTCGAGCCGCTCGATATCCTCTATGGTATCCGATGCATCCTCGCCCAGCTCGCGGACGGGCAAGCTTTCGTTGAGAACGAGTACGCCCGCGTGGTAAAGCCCGAAGGCAACGTGAAGGCGCAGAATCTCATCTCCCGTTACATGGAACCTTACGACGCCGCATGGCGCGGAATAGGCGTCATCCCGGCCAGCGGGTTGCGCCTGAGGAAGCAATATGGCGCCATGGATGCCGAGTCCAGGTTCGGGATCAGAGTTGAGCCCGGAACGCCCCCGACGGGTTGCAGATGCGGAGATGTTCTGAAGGGCATTCTCAACCCGCCCGGCTGCCCTCTGTTCGATGGACGTTGCACGCCGGAAAACCCGGTCGGGCCGTGCATGGTCAGCTCCGAAGGCGCATGCGCGGCATGGCACTCGTACAGGCGCATTGCGCCCGCAGGGAAGGACGCTTGAAAGAGCACGGACAGATTCTCCTTGCGCACGGCGGCGGCGGACGCATGTCACGCAGTCTCATCGAAGCCGAAATAGCGCCGCGTTTCGGCAAGGGCCCGCTGAAAGGGTTCCCCGACGCAGCGTCGCTGCCGGATCCGGATGGACCGCTGGTCTTCACGACGGACAGCTTTGTCGTGCAGCCGCTTGAGTTCCCCGGCGGCGACATAGGCAAGCTGGCCGTGCACGGTACGGTGAACGATATCTGCGTGTGCGGAGGCAAGCCGCTGTGGCTCTCCGTCGGCCTAATCCTCGAAGAAGGACTGAACATCTCGCTCCTGCGGAGGATTCTTGACTCTCTCGCCGCCGCGGCGGACGAGTGCGGCGTCACCGTAGTCACGGGAGACACCAAGGTCGTGGCCCGGGGACAGTGCGACGGACTCTACATCAACACGTCCGGCATCGGCCGGGCGCTGCCGGGCTTCTCGCTCGGACCGGAAATGATCCGGCCGGGCGACGCCGTTCTCGCAAGCGGACCGCTGGGCGACCACGGAATGGCGGTTCTGTGCGCCCGGGAAGCCGTCCTGTCCGGAACCGGCCCGATGAGCGATACCGGTCCGGTGCACAGGCTTGTCGCCGCCGCGGCGGACATGGCCGGCGCCGTCCGCTTCATGCGCGACCCGACACGCGGCGGCGTCGCAGCGGTCGTCAACGAGGCAGTGCACGGGACGCCCTGCGGTGTGGCCCTGGACGAACAGAACATCCCTGTCTCACCGGCAACCCGGTCCGCCGCCGAACTGCTCGGGCTCGACATCCTTCATGTCGCCTCGGAAGGTCGCATCCTTCTCTTCTGCGCGCCCGAGGCATGCGACCCCATTCTCACGGCATGGAAAGCCATTCCGGAAGGACGGAATGCCTGCCGCATGGGAACCGTAACCGCTGACGCTGGCAGTGTCCTGCTGAACACCCTCGCCGGCGGAAGAAGGCTGGTGGATATGCCGCAGGGCGAACTGCTGCCGAGGATATGCTGAGTGCACGAGCTCTCAATAGCGATGTCACTGGTGTCGGAACTCGGACGGATAGCCGGCGAGCACGGCGGAGCCGTTGTGTCCAGAGTACGCCTGAGGGTGGGAACGCTCTCCGGCGTGGACCCGGAAGCGCTCCGCATGGCCTTCCCGTTCGCCGCGGCAAACACGCCGGCCGCCGCGGCGGCGCTCGACATCAATATCGTGCGCGCAACGGTCCGCTGCCGCTCCTGCGGGGAGCAAAGCATGCCCGAAGAGCCGTTCGCCCCGTGCGGCGGGTGCGGATCCGACGAAACGGAGATAGTCGACGGTCGCGACCTCGTGATTGAATCGGCGGAACTGGAAACAGCGGCGGCTTCGCCCGATGCCAAGCCTGCCGCCCACGGGAGATCGTAACATGTGCAAGGACTGCGGCTGCGGTGAGACGCCCCATCACCGCCATCACCATGACCACGGCGGCGTTCCGCATTCTCACGAACCGGGCGGGCCGGTCCACGTCCACCCCCCGTCGGATGCCGTGCTGAAGGAATCGGTCGAACGCAGCCTGCTCGCCGACAACGACGAGTCCGCGGCGAAAAACAGGAAATGGATGGAAGCGCGCGGAATAACTGCGCTCAACATCATATCCTCGCCCGGCTCAGGCAAAACAACACTGCTGGAGAAGACCCTCGACCGTCTGCGCGGCAGGATAAAGTGCGCTGTGATCACCGGCGATCAGCGCACCGACCACGACGCTCGCCGCCTCGAAGGCCGGGGCGCGCCGGTAATCCAGATCGAAACCTTCAACGCGTGCCATCTGGACGCGCGCCGGGTAGGAGAATGCCTGCCGCGCGTTGCGGACGACGGCGCCAGACTGCTGTTCATCGAGAACGTCGGCAACCTTGTCTGCCCCGCCGCGTTCGACCTCGGCGAGAGCTTCAAGGTCGCCCTGCTCTCCGTGACCGAAGGAGAGGACAAGCCGGCCAAGTACCCCGCGCTCTTTTCCTCAGCTCCGGTAACGGTCCTGACGAAGCTCGATCTCGTCCCGCACCTCGACTGGGATTCGGCAACCTGCCTGATGTGGCTCCGGAAAACGCATCCGGGAGCATTCGTCTTCCAGCTCAGCGCACGCACGGGCGAAGGAATGGACGCCTGGATCGACTACCTGGCCGGACTCGCCGGGTAGTGCCGGCAGAACTCCTTCCATCCCGCTGGTCAGGGCTGCCCATCTCATCAAGCGGTTCAAGAAAGGGCCACGCATGACTGCCGCTGAGAAACACGGAGCGTCGCTCGAATCCGCCGGACATTGGCGCCTGGCTGTCGGCCGTGTTCATCTCGCGGCTTCATCGAGGCGCGGCGCGGCCGGCGACCGCTCCACGGAGACGCGGGCGGTTCTCCTGTTCCGCGCTTGACCCGCCGTGGTTTCCTGTCTTCCATTGTCGCATGGATCCACACGCCCGTCCCGGCTTGCCCCGCGTCCACGCACGCACGGCGCTCCCGCTCGTTCTGCTGCTTCTCACCTCCTGCGCCACAAACCCGGCCGTCATGCCGTACGGCAACGTGGAACTCGTTCCGGTGAAGAATCCCGACTGCAGCGCTTTCATCGTCATACGGCAGGACTGGAACCACCGCCTGGGCTTCGTTGACGCCGACAACAACCTCACGATCATCACCGCCGATCTCGACGCAAACGGCGCGATTGAGGCGGTTCTGCCTTCACCGGACTGCGGCAAGGTCCTGATCCTTTCCAGCGGCGAAGGCCATCAGTTCCTCGCCATCTACGAGGTGATAACCATCCTCGACGGCTACGACAGCCCCGGCGCCTTGCCGGCGATGACCACGCTCGACCCGTATCCGGACAGTCTCGCGGACATCAGGTGGATCGACGAAAACACACTGGAATTCATGTCGGCGCTCGATCTGGTCTCTTTCGACCCGGAACAGCGCAGGGGCGAGTGGCCCTTGGATTCCGAGGCCCCGCCAGCCCGGAAGTGGCTGTGGCATCTCAGGTTCGACTGCTTCGAGGAAGCCCCCTGACATGAACAATTGGCGGCACGCATGCAGGCACATACTCTTCTGCGCCTCGGCGCTGTACCTCACCTCGTTCGTCCGGCACGCCTGCGCCGACGGCACTGTCGCGTTCGGGGTCTTGTCCGGCGCAACCCTGGGCGGAACAACTGAACAACTGGAGCCGATCGCCGGGATTGAACTCTCGGCACCCCTGTCCCACAGCCTGCGGGCGGAAATGGCAGTGCTTCGTTTCACCGACCACCCGGAAGAGGAAAGGCTCGGAATCACCGTGACCGGCGCATCGGAGATCACCCCGATCCAGCTATCCTGCAGGTACGTCCGGCGCCTGACAGCATCGGTGGAGGCTTCCGCCCTCGCCGGAATAGGCTGGTACCTGAGCCGGAACATTGAAGTTGAAACGTCGGGAATCATTCCGGGCGGACCGGTGAGCACGGCCGGCGACGTGATCGTGGACAGAAACGACGCCGCCGGCTGGCATGCGGGGTTAGGGCTTGAGTGGACGCCTCTCGCTCGGGTCGCGGCCGGCCTGGAGTACCGGTTCGCTTCCACCTTCAACCGTGCCGTGATCCACGGCCTCAAGCCGAATTCACCGGAAGGCATCGACGCCATCGAGGCGTTTGAGAAGGATTTCCGGGACAATAACGAGATCGGCGCGCTGCTGCTCACCCTCCGCTGCCGGTTCTGACCCACCGCCCATCCCGCTGGTCGGCGGGACGGAAGCGCACTACACGCCGCCGGCGACTTGATGACCGCACTGCCCTGTGGTATCAACAACCTGCAGCGCGCGGTGCGCGCGGCTCAATGCGGAGGACTGAAACACATGCGCAAGCAATCCCTCGAGTTCCTGCGTCAGCTTCTCAATACGCCGTCCCCCAGCGGCAGCGAACCGCGCGCCCAGCGCCTCTGGTGCGACTACGTGCGGGACTTCGCCGACGAGGTGGTGACGGACCCGCACGGCAACGCCACAGCCATCGTGAATCCGCGCGGAAACCCGAAGCTAATGCTCGACGCGCACATGGACGAGATAGGCATGATCATCAAGTACATTGACGACAAGGGGTTTCTCTACGTCCAGCGGATCGGCGGAGTGGACCCGGCGCTGGTCGCCGGCAAACGCGTGTGGATCCACACGGGAAAAGGCCCCGTCGCCGGCGTAGTCGGCTGCACGCCGATCCACCTTCAGGACCGGACGACAGAAAAGAAGACACCGAAACTCCACGAGCTCTACGTTGACATCGGCGCGACAAGCAGGAAAACCGCGGAACGCCGCGTCTCAATCGGCGACGCCCTGACCTTCGCGGACGAGTTCCAGATGTTGACCGACGACACCGCTGTCGCACGCGGCATGGACAACCGGTGCGGCGCATGGGTCGTTGCCGAAGCGCTGCGCATGGCGAAGGAACGCTCGCCAAAGTGCGCGATCTACGCCTGTAGTTCCATCCAGGAGGAAGTCGGCTGCATCGGGGCAACCATGCAGGCGCAGAGAATCAAGCCGGACGCCGCGATCGTTGTGGACGTTACCTTCTCGACCGACACCCCGGGCATAGACGTGAAACAGTTCGGCGAAGTGAAGCTCGGAGGAGGACCCACGATCAGCATCGGCAGGGAGAACCACCCGGTCCTCGTGGACCGGATCCGAAAGGTCGCGCGCAAGAACAAGATCCCGCACCAGATCGAGACATTCCACGTCGCCGGCGGAACCGACGCGCAGGCGATCTATGTCCAGAACGGCGGCGTTCCCTGCTGCCTCGTTGGCCTGCCGAACAGGTACATGCATTCGACCGTCGAGACCGTCTGTCTCAAGGATCTGCAGCACGCTTCCGAACTGCTCGCATGCATGGCAACGGACATAAAGACAGGCGAGAGATTCGCGGTGAAGATCTGATGAGGCCGGACGAATGGCGCGGGCCGCTTGCGCTCGCCTGCACCCTCTGCGCAGCCGTGCTATCCGCGGGCTGCGGCTCGCGCGAGAGACCGGTTGATGCCGCCAGCAGACAGGGCGTGCTCCTCCTCGGGAACCTCTCGGAACCGAAAGACCTCGATCCGCACGTCATCACGGGCGTCTCCGAGTTCAACATTGTCTCGGCATTGCTGGAGGGGCTGGTGGCTGAGGGCCCGCAGGACCTCGCGCCCGAGCCGGGGGCGGCAGAGTCGTGGTCCGTCTCGGACGATGGTACAGTCTATACGTTCACGCTCAGGCAGAACGGTTTGTGGTCCAATGGCGACCCGGTGACCTCGGCCGATTTCATGTTCTCGTTCCGCCGCATGCTCTCGCCGGAGCTGGGCAGCCCGTACGCGTACATGCTGTTCGGAGCAAAGAACGCGGAAGCCTACCACAAGGGTTCAATCACCAACTTCGCCGACGTGGGCTTCGAGGCGCCGGACTCGCGCACCGTCAGAATCACGCTCAATGCGCCGATCCCGTACTTCCTCTCGCTGCTGGCCCATCATTCCTGGTTTCCCGTGCACCAGCCCACAATCCGCGCGCACGGTGCGGAAACGACGATTGGCACCGCATGGACAAAACCCGGCAGTTTCGTGGGTAACGGCCCGTTCGTCCTGAAAACATGGGAGCCCGGCAACCGCATTGAGGTGGAAGTAAACGACTCTTACTGGGACCGGGCGCGTGTCAAACTGAACGCCATCAAGTTCTACCCTATCGGCGACCACAAGATCGAGGAGCGCGCCTTCCTCGCCGGCCAGTTGCACGTCACGGGCACGGTGCCGCTGGACCGCATATCGTACTACAGCTCAACCCGCCCGGAACTGCTCCGCCTGAACCCGTACCTGGGGGTCTACTATTACCTCTTCAACGTCACAAAACCGCCGCTGAACGATGTACGCGCGCGGCGAGCGCTTTCAATGTCCGTCAACCGCGGGCAGATCGTCCGCTACGTGACGAAAGGCGGCGAGGACCCGGCCTTCTGCTTCACCCCGCCCGGCGCCGGGAAATACTCATCCTCCGCGCGCCTCGACGAGGACGCCGCCGGCGCCCGCGCGCTCCTGGCGTCAGCCGGCTACCCTGGCGGCACAAACTTCCCGCGGATCGCGCTGCTCTACAACAATTCCGACGCGCATGCACGCATCGCGCAGTCCCTACGCCAGATGTGGACAACGCAGCTCGGGATAGACGTGGAACTGGTCAACATGGAATGGAAGGTGTACCTGGACCAGACACAGTCCCTGAAGTACGACATCGCGCGGGCCGGCTGGATCGGCGACTACGCCGACCCCAACACGTTCCTGGACATGTGGGTTACCGGCGGGGGCAACAACCGCACGGGCTGGTCGAACAGGCAGTACGACATTCTTGTTTCACAGGCCGCGGCGGAACCGAATACGGAGGAGCGGACGCGCCGTTTCCAGCAGGCCGAGGCGATCCTGCTCGAAGAGTCGCCGGTCATGCCGATCTATTTCTATCGCAGCAAGTCGCTGGTGCACCAGTCCGTGCGGGGGTGGTATTCGACCATTCTGGACCGCCACCCCTACAAACACGTTTACCTGACCCCCGGCGGCTGACCACGGCATGAAGAGATTCCTCCTAGGCCGCATCGCCCAGACGGTTCCCGTGCTTTGGGCCACGGTGACGATAGCGTTTGTCCTCATCCGCCTGGCGCCCGGTGGCCCGTTTACCGACGAACGCAACTACACGGCGGAGTCCATCCAACGTCTCAACGCCCATTACGGCCTCGACGACCCGGTGCCGGTCCAGTACGTCCGCTACCTCGGCCGGCTCCTGCACGGGGATCTCGGCCCGTCGTTCAAGTACGCCAACCGGACAGTGAACGAGATCATCGCGGATACCTTCCCCGTCTCCCTGCAGCTCGGCGCGCTTGCCCTTCTCTTTGCGCTGGCGATGGGAATCCCCGCCGGCATCGTCGCTGCCCTGAAGCCGCACTCGGCTTGGGACAATGCGGTGATGACACTGGCGCTCCTTGGAATCAGCATGCCTTCCTTCGTGCTCGGGCCGTTGCTGGTGATGTTCTTCTCTCTCAGGCTGGGATGGCTTCCGGCTTCCGGCTGGGAGTCGTGGCCGGACCGCGTCCTGCCGGCCCTGACGCTCGGCGCCGTCTATGCGGCATACATCGCGCGAATGAGCCGCGCGGGAATGCTCGAAATCCTCCCCATGGACTTCGTGCGCACTGCGCGGGCAAAGGGCCTCGGCGCGGCGGCCGTGATCGTGCGCCACGTCCTGAAGCCCGGCATGATCCCGGTCGTCTCGTTCCTCGGCCCCGCGACGGCGGGTCTTGTAACCGGATCTTTCGTCGTCGAAACACTCTTTCATGTGCCCGGCATGGGCAGCATGTTCGTTGTCGGCGCGTTCAACAGGGACTACTCACTGGTACTCGGGATGGTGGTCTTCTATTCGGCGGTCATTTCGATCTTTAATCTCGGGGTTGACGTGGCGCTCGGCGCAATGGACCCGCGCATGAGGTCGCACAGGAGGATATGACACTGCAACCCGCCCGTACTCCGCCCCGCCTCTGGCACAGGTTCAGGCGCCATCGCGCCGCGATCGCCGGCCTCGCCGTGCTTGGACTGATCTCGTCGGCCTCGGTTTTCGCGCCTGCGTTCGCGCCGTACCCGCCCGATGCCCAGAACCTCGAACTGGGCGCGGCGGCGCCCTCGACGGAACACCTGCTGGGGACCGACGTGCTGGGTCGCGACCTCCTTTCGCGCCTTCTCCACGGGGGGCGCATATCTCTGGCCGTCGGGGTCTGCGGAACACTTGTCTCGCTGATAATAGGAGTCGGCTACGGCGCCCTTTCAGGCTATACCGGCGGAAGACTTGACGACATCATGATGCGGGTGGTGGACGTCCTGTACGCCCTTCCGTTCGCGGTGCTCGTCATCGTGCTGATGGTGGTGTTCGGCAGAAATCTCGTCCTGATGTTCGTCGCAATCGGCGCCGTCGAGTGGCTGACCATGGCGCGCATCGTGCGCGGCCAGGTGCTGGCAATCCGCCAGGAACCCTACGTCAAGGCGGCGCAGGTTCTCGGGTTTTCCCACGCGCGCATCCTCTTCCTGCACGTCCTTCCGAACGTGATTGGACCTGTCGTTGTCTACACAACGCTGACCGTTCCCCGCGTGATCCTGCTGGAGGCGTTCATCAGCTTTCTCGGGCTGGGAGTCCAGCCACCGATGAGCTCGTGGGGACTGCTGATACGGGAAGGCGCGGAAACGATGGACAGCTTCCCGTGGCTGATGGTCTTCCCGGGCGCGGAGCTGGCTCTGGCGCTGTTCGCCCTGAACTTCGTCGGCGACGGCTTGCGCGATGCGCTCGATCCCCGCTTCGCCGGAAAAACCTGAGCGGCGCTATTCCGCCGGAATGCCTCCGGGCACCGACACTTCCACGGTGCCGCCGTCGGCCGGAATTCCGGACTCGGACATCGTTCCAGCAGCCGGCATTGCAGCCGACGGCATGTCGGGCACCGGCACTTCCATCGGCACCGTCTCGTCAATACCCGCGTCCAGGGGCGCTTCAATGCCGCCGCCGGGCTGCCCGGCCTGGGAAGACGGCGCCGCCGGACCGCGCGCGGACTCCGTCGGGGTTGACCGTATTCCGTCGGTCACGGACCTCGGCGCCGCGCGGCGCGCGCCCAGATACGCCAGGGCAGTTGTGTTGACCAGGAAAATCACGGCAAGAACGACAGTCGTACGCGTGAGCACGTTGCCCACCTGCGCGCCGAAGAGCGACTCCCCGACACCGGCGCCGAACATCATGCCCGCTCCCTGCTGCTTCGACTTCTGCAGAAGTATCACCCCGACCAGCAGGAAAGCGCTGACCACTTCAATGAACAGTAACATGAATCTCAGGACCGTCATCGCCGCACCTCCAATCAGCACGAGAGCGCCGCACGCACTATCTCGCAGAACTGGCGCGCTTCAAGCGCCGCCCCGCCCACAAGTCCGCCGTCAATATCAGGCTGCGAGATCAGCGCGGCCGCGTTGTCGGGCTTCATGCTGCCACCGTAGAGTATGCGCACCGAATCCGCCTTCGACCCGCCGATGCCGCCGAGCACGGACCTGATGTACTTGTGCATGGCCTGGGCCGTCTCCGGCGTCGCCGTGCGCCCGGTGCCTATCGCCCAGACCGGCTCGTATGCCACGAGCACCTTGTCGAGCACGTCGCCCAGCCCGTCGAGGCTGCCCTGCAACTGAGTCCGGACCACCGACTCCGCGCAGCCGGCGTCGCGTTCGGTCAGCGTTTCACCTACACACACGATCGGAAGCAGGTTCGCCTTCAGCGCCGCCTTTGCCTTCCTGTTCACGACATCGTCGGTCTCGTGGAAATATGTCCGACGTTCGCTGTGGCCGAGGATGACGTAGTGGCAGAAAAGGTCACGGAGCATGTTGGCGGAAATCTCGCCGGTGTACGCCCCGTCCGGCTCCGAGTGCATGTTCTGAGCGCCGAGCTTCAACCGCGATTCGGATATGGCGTCGCCGACCACCTTGAGAGCGGTGAACGGCGGGCAGAGAACGATCTCCACGTCGCTGCACTCGCCCATCTCGCGCTTCACGGACGAAGCGAGGTCTTCCGCCTCGTTGACGGCCTTGTTCATCTTCCAGTTGCCGGCAATCGTACACTTCCTGAACTTGCTCACTGATACTCCCCCGGCGGCCACGCCGCCATTCAGATGTTACTTGTCGTTCAAAGCCGCGACACCCGGCAGTTCCTTGCCCTCGAGGAACTCAAGGCTCGCGCCGCCGCCGGTGCTTATGTGCGACATCTTGGAAGCCATGCCACTCTGGTTCACCGCAGCCACACTGTCGCCGCCGCCGATAATGCTGACGCACCCGGAGTTGGCCGCGACCGCATTCACGATTCCCATCGTCCCGGCGGCAAACGGTTTCATCTCGAAACAGCCCATCGGGCCGTTCCACACCACCGTCCGCGCTTCTCTGATCACCGCCGAGTAAGCCTTGATCGTCTTCGGGCCGATGTCCAGAGCCATCCAGCCCTCGGGAATGTCGTTGCCGGTCACCTTCACCGCTGCGGCCTCATCGAACTTGTCGGCCGCCACGTTATCTTCCGGCAGCATGAACCGGACGCCTTTCGACGCGGCCATGTCCAGCATCTCCTTCGCGTAGGCAAGCTGGTCCGTCTCGCAAAGCGACTTGCCGACCGAATGGCCCTTCGCCTTCAGAAACGTGTAGGCCATGCCGCCGCCGACGATCAGGGTATCCACCTTGCCGAGAAGGTTGCGCACGACGGCGAGCTTGTCGGACACCTTCGCGCCGCCAAGTATCGCGACGAACGGACGGGCCGGGCTCTCGACCGCCTTGCCAAGGTACTCGATCTCCTTCTCCATCAGGAAGCCGGCAACGCTGGTCTTGACGTACTTGCAGACAACGGCGGTTGATGCATGGGCGCGGTGCGCGGAGCCGAACGCGTCGTTGCAGTATATCTCGCCGTACGACGCAAGTTTCTGCGCCATGGCCTTCTGCTTTTCCTTGAGGTCGGCTTTCTTTGCCTGGTATTCCTCATCGGACATGCCTTCGGCCTTCTTCGTCTTGCCCTCTTCCTCCTTGTAGAAACGGGTATTCTCGAGCATCACGATCCCGCCGGCCGGAAGCGATTTCACCGCGTCATCCGCCGCCATGCAGTCCGGCGCGAAAGTCACGGGCATGCCCAGGACCTTGGCAAGATGGACGGCGACCGGCTTCAGGCTGAATTCCGCCTCGTAGCCCTTCCCCTTCGGGCGCCCGAGATGACTCATCAGCACAAGCGAACCGCCATTCTCCAGCACGTGGCGGATCGAAGGCAGCGCGGCCCGGACACGGGTGTCGTCGGAAATAACGCCGCCCTCTATCGGGACGTTGAAGTCCACGCGCATCAGGACGCGCCTGCCCTTCAGTTCAATATCACGGAGCGTAAGCTTGTTCATCTTCGGTGCCCCCCATAATGCAATCGCGGCAGCGCCGTCTCCGGCGCCGCCGCGATCCGCCTTCAACACGCCGCAGAAGCTACGCGCAGCGCCTTACTTCACCGTCTCCATGTGCACGATCAAGTCGAGAAGCTTGTTCGAATAGCCCCACTCGTTGTCGTACCATGAGACCAGCTTCGCGAATCCCGGGTTGAGCATGATGCCCGCGCCGGCGTCGAAGATCGACGTGCGCTTGTCGTGATTGAAGTCGGTCGAAACAACGTCGTCCTCGGTGTAGCCGAGAATGCCCTTCAGCGGCCCCTCGCTCGCGGCCTTCATCGCCGCACAGATCGCCTTGTAAGCCGAATCCGCATCGGCGCCGGCCGGCTTGGCCAGCTTCACCGTCAGGTCAACCACGGAGACGTTCAGAGTGGGAACCCGGAACGCCATGCCGGTGAGCTTGCCCTTGAGCTCCGGGATCACCTTGCCGACCGCCTTCGCGGCGCCGGTCGAGGACGGGATGATGTTGCCGGCCGCAGCGCGCCCGCCGCGGAAGTCCTTCTTGCCGCCCGGCCCGTCCACGGTCTTCTGCGTGGCGGTCGTGGCGTGCACGGTCGTCATCAGGCCTTCGGCGATGCCCCAGTTGTCGTTCACGACCTTGGCGATGGGCGCAAGGCAGTTCGTCGTGCACGAGGCATTCGAAACGTACGCCTGGCCCTTGTAGGTCTTGTGGTTCACGCCCATCACGAACATCGGAGTGTCGTCCTTCGAGGGCGCGGACATGACCACGCGCCTGGCGCCGGCCTTGATGTGCCCCTCGGCCTTCGCCTGCTCGAGGAAAAAGCCCGTGGATTCGCAGATGTACTCGGCGCCTACATCGCCCCACTTCAGGTTCGCAGGATCCCGCTCGGCCGTGAGACGAATCTTGCTGCCGTTAACCACAAGGGCGCCGTCGGCCGCCTCAACCGTTCCCTGAAACACGCCGTGGACGCTGTCGTACTTGAGCATGTACGCGAGCTGCTTGGAGTCGAACAGGTCGTTGATCCCGACGACCTCAATCTTTGGATTCTCCATCGCCGCGCGGAACACGAGCCTGCCGATCCGTCCGAACCCGTTGATGCCTACCTTGATCGCCATGTCTGAACTCCCTCCAGTGGAACCACATTGCGCCATGCAGCTGCGCCGCAGCACGGCCCCCCTAAACAGGGCGGGAATGGTATGGGAGCAGCATTAGTGCGTCAACCTCAAAACCGCGACAGAAACCGCGCCTTGACTGCCTGAACGGCGCGGCTAGGCTACGCGGAACAGGAAGAACCCCCCGGTGCTGCGGAGAAACAGACCGAGGACACCCCGGCAAGATGAGAATACTGGACAAATACCTGGTTCGCGAGTTCACGACGCCCGTGTTCTACTGCGTAACAGCCTTTTCCAGCATGTTCGTTATCTGGGACTTGTTCGACCGTCTGTCGGGGTTTGTGGAAGCCAAAACCCCGCCGGCGATGATGCTGCGCTACTACGGCAGCTACCTCGTGCAGGTCATGGAATACCTCCTGCCCGCCTCGCTGCTGCTTGCGACCCTCTTCACTCTCTGGCGCTTCACCCGTCACAACGAACTCGTCGCAATCCGCGCATCGGGGATCAGCGTCATAAGGATCATGCTCCCGTTCGTGTGCGTGGGGCTCCTGTTCAGCGGCATCATGGCCGTGCTCAAGGAAGCGGTGGTGCCGGACGCGAGCCAGTGGGTCGCCGACTTCATGAAGAACAAGTACGTGATGCCGAAGTCCATCTTCCGCGAGAACGTCGTCTACTACAACCCCGTCGCTTCGCGCGTGTGGCTGATAGACAGGTTCGACCGCAGGAACCCGAACACCCTGTACGGGGTGCGGATCACATGGGAACGCCCAGACCGCACACGCGACAGGGATCTGATCGCCGCGAAGGCGGAATGGGTGGACGGAGAATGGTGGGTGTTCAACGCGGAGATGCAGGAGTATGGCGGCAGCGGCGGGCCGGCCGGCCCGCGGCGCCCCTTCCCCGGCTCCAGCCTCGGCCGGCCTCTGCGCGGGCTGAGCGAGAAGCCCACCGACTTCGTGAACGAAATCAAGAACCCGGTTTTCTTCTCGACCGGCGACATCAGACGCTTCCTGAGATCGCACCCGTCGCTGTCCCGCCGCGAACGCCGGCGCTGGGTGGCGGACATACACGGGAAAGCCGCGGCGCCGTGGGCCTGCGCGATAGTGATCCTGTTCGGAATCCCGGTCGGCGTTCGCGGCACCCGTCACAACGCCCTGACAGGCGTGCTGTTCGCCCTGCTCCTGTTCGTCGCCTTCTATGCGCTGTCGCAGCTCGGACTGCTGATGGGCAGAACGGGCGCGGTCTGGCCCTGGCTCGGAGCATGGCTGGCGAACGTGGTGTTCCTCTGCATCGGCGTGACGATGCTTGTCCGGCTGCGCTGACGCTGAGGGCTCACCACGATATACCGGCTGCGGCGAACAGGCTGAACGAGAGCGGTATTGAAACGAGCGCGGCTCCGTAACCGGCGAGCATCAGTTGCCCCGCGAAGGAAACGTTGCCGCCCTCCCTCTCAATAACCACCGGCGCAGCCGTGACCGGCGGCATGGCCGCCTGAATCATAACGAGGAAGCCGGCCTCACCCCCGATCCCGAGCGCGCGGAGCGCGCCGATGAAGAACAGCGGGAACGCTATGTTCCGGATCAGGACAAACGCCGCTATCTCGCGCCAGTAGACAGGCCCGCCGTGCTCGACTTCCTCCCGCATGCGGGCGCCGAGCATCAGCAGCACGAGCGGCACGGAAACGGCCCCGACCTGCCGCATGGCCCGCATCGCGAATGACGGAACCAGCGCCGGCCGGCCCGCCATGGCAAGCGCAACGGCCGCAACCGTGGCGAACAGAACTGGGTGCGCCGTCTTCCGCCAGTCAATCTTCGCCCCCCGGCCAAAGAAAATGCCGCTGGTGTTGAAGAGCATCGCCGGAAACAGGAACGCCGCGAGGAAAAGCTGCGCGACCTCTTTCGAGTCCGCGCCGTACATGCCCGTCAGCATCGCCAGCGGCAGAAACAGCGCGTTCTGGTAGAAACAGCTCGCACGGAACTCAGCCCTTACCCGCCGCCGCGCCGCGAACCCGGCCAGCAGACTCAACGGAAGCGCGACAACGGTGAAGCCGGCCCACGCAAGGGGCAGCCGATGCCAGCCCGGCATTTCCAGTGGACGGAAACGGTCCACGATCACGGTAAAAACCAGGCAAGGCAGCGCAAAGTCCAGCGCGATCGCGCTCAGCACCGGCATTGAAGCGGACGTGACCAGGCCCCGCGCCCGCATCCACCACCCGAACGCGCCCATCAGCATCAGGACGCCGAGAGCTTCCATCGCCGCGGTTGCCAGCTGCATCTACCGCCCCGTGTTTCCTTCGCCGGCCCCGACATCCTTCACGCAGAGAATGGCAGCGGCAAGGCGCGGATGATTCCTGCACCACGCGTGCTGCGTGAAGGAAGAGACCAGCGCCCACGGAGCGTGAGGACGCAACCGCAGCCGATGGCCCTCCCCCCGCAGCCACTTCAGTCCGGCGAGTCCGATTACCCTGTACCCCAGCGCCTCCATATCGCCGACCGTCCAGCCGGACAGATGCTCCTGGAAATCGCCGCTGACAACCGGCTTCTGCGGCAGGAACCCGTTCGGCGTGAACACAACCACGCGCCGGCGCGCGATCCGCTCAAGCGACTTGAGCAGCTTCAAACCGTCTTCCCTGGTCAGGTGCTCGATGAAATCCAGCGCAACACAGGCGTCGAACTGGCCGGCCCCGAAAAGACGCCCAGCCTCGCGGCCGTCGCCGAAAACGAACTCGTCGTGCGTGCCGCCCGCACGCGCCCTGTCGAGGTCGGGCTGGAAGGCATCCATGCCGACAAGGTGCCTGCACTCCACGAACCGCAGCGGCGAAGACTTGCCGCAGCCGACATCGAGTATTTCCTCGCAACCTTCAAGTGCGCGGCGAAGCTCGACCACGATGTTGCGCGCGGAAGTGAACCGCTTCGCGTCTTCCCGGAAGTTGTACGATCGCCTCGCCATTCCGTGTGCGTCCCGCAGATATCCCCCGCGCCGGCCGGCTACAGGTCCATGCTGGATATGTCGGCGGAATTGCCGTCGCCGCCGGGTTTGCCGTCGGCCCCGTAGCTGACTATTTCGTACGCGTTCGCTTCCGAACTCCGCACAAGATAGACGTACTCGTTGCCCCACGGGTCAAGCGGCACTTCCCTGCGCTCGATATAGCCTTCCTCGCGGTAGCGCGGAGGTACCGGCGGAATATCAGGTAAGCGGCACAGCGCCCGCAACCCCTGCTGCTGCGTGGGGATCATCCCGTTGTCCATCCGGTAAAGCTTCAGCGCCGTCTCAAACACGCGTATTTGCGCCGTCGCCGCCGCCACGTTCGCCTGGCCCAGTTGCGGGAGCACGTTCACGCCCACGATCCCCGCCAGCACGGTTATGATCAGCACCACAACAAGTATTTCGAGAAGTGTGAAACCGCTTCTAGCCTTCATGGCCGCCTCCCGGCAATCATTCGTCCGCCCCTCCACCAAGATCAAGTTCGCCCTGCGCGGTTTCGCCGCAAAACCTCGCGTAGAGCGCATCCAGCTTCGCCGCGTAGTATGCCACGTTCTCGTCGCGGCAGCCCGGATCCCATTCCGAGACCAGCTTCGCGGCATCGGTAACCGCAACCGATTTCCTGTCCCCGGTCACGTAGTAGGTTACTACATCACCCGCCCTGTACTCCCGCTCCGATTTCAGCGCCAGCTCGTAGGCGGCGTTTCGTGCGCGGCCGTTGGCGCGTTTTGCCGCGTATGTGGCCGGCGAGTCCTGGAGCATCTCCGACTTTGCAAGACTCTCTATCGGCAGCTCGCGGCCGCGGATCGCCTTCTCACAGCGCGCCTTGAGCCCCGGCAACTCGCTCTCCCTGCCTTCGAGCCGCATTCTCAGCATCCCGGAAAGAAACTCGCGCTGGAACTTCTCCAGCCCGCGCGACTTCAACGCCGCGCCCTTTACGATCATTTCGCCGTCCGCCTGGAGCAGGGCGTAATTCTTCATCTTGTAGCTGTACATCGAGACGTACTCGCCGTCGAATTCGACCTCTATGCCGCGCGGCAACGATTCCGCAAACCCGTCCCGGAACACCCCGAGCGCCTCCGAGTCCGAAACCTTTTCGGGCGGCACGAAGTAGATGCCGTCGGTGTCTATCTCGACCGGCCGGGCGCCGAGCCGCCTGAGTTCCGCGATCATGCCGGAAAGCAACTCGCGCCCGCGCGCCGTAACCTTCTCTGCGGCCGAAAAGTCGCAGAACCGCGCCTGCGCGCAGCCGAGGTAGCCGTAGAAGGAGTTGATCAGCACCTTCAGCGCCGTCTGAAGCGCGTCGTAACGCATCCGCTCCTTCAGCCCCGCGCTCTCCTGCATGCTCTTCTTCGCGGAAAGACGCATGTGGCGCAACGCGGAAAGCATACCGGGGAACACCCCGAGCGAGTCGGTGCGCGGGGCTATCTTCTCCGCAAGCATGAGCGAGGGATAGAGGGACCTCACGTCGCAGTGGTGCACGTTCCTCACCAGCCCGGAAATGAACATGTCCGTGTACCCGCCCGCGAACGGCCTGGGCTCGTCCGGCAGCGGCAGCGAATGCCGCCGACGCAGGTATTCGCGCAGAACCAGGGCGTCTATCTTCGTTGCGTTCCCCCTGACGGACGCGTTCTGGTACGAGTACGGAAGCATCTGCGTCTGGACGAACACGCTTCGCGAAAGGATTGCACCCACCTCGCGCGTCTCCTTCACGTCGTCACGCAGGTACGCCAGCACGCGGCGCGGGTTCTTCCTGAACTCCTCGCTGATCCGCGAGGCGTCGAGGTAGGTGCGATCCGGCGCGGCAACCCCGAAGTGCACGGCCACTTCCTTCAGCCCGAACCCGTTGAGCGACCGGTGGGACACGTCGTAGGCGTGCGCGAGAAACATCGTGTCCATTATGTGCCGCCCGTTGACCTCGAAACGGGTGAACGAGATGGTCCGTTCTCCGGCCATGAACCGGCTCGGCCTGGCGCGCGGCGCGCCCCCGTCGCGCCCCAGCGCAAGCTTCACCTTGTGCAGCTTCGCGCGCGCGGCGATGTAGGGCAGGTCGAAGTTGAATATGTTGTGACCCTCGATGACGTCCGGGTCGCGCTCGCGAACAACCTGAACGAACCTCGCAAGCATCTCCTTCTCGCCGAGATCGGAGACGGAAAGTATCTCCTCCCAGCCGGTGCTGTCTCCCATGCCGATGGCGATTATCCTGTCGCCTTCGCGTTCCGGGTTGCAGAAGTCGTAGCCCGGCGTCGTCTCGCACTCTATGTCCACCTGCATGCGGCGGACATCTTCGAAGTCCATCCCGCGGAAGAGCGTCTTGCCGGTCGAGAGCAGAAACTGGTGAACAGGGTCATTCAGAAACACGTACGGCGCGTTGTCGGCCCCGGGACTGACCCCCGTCCTGTCCTTGAGCCATCTGGAAGCGCCAACGCAATCGTCCCACGACTCGAATTCGAGCAGCGTGTCCAGGCACATTCCGCCGGCAAGCGGCTCCCTCCCGATCACACCGGGCAGACCGTCAACCACGGCGGACGATGCAACGATGAACGGGCGGAACCCGGAGCGCCTCAGCCGGACCTCGTCGCCTTCGCGGATATGGAGGAGAGCCTCGGCCGCGCCGCGGACACTCACCTCGACCGCCACAATCCCCTCTTCGGCATCGGCGCCGTATATGCCGGAATGCTCCGGAAGGCCCGGAGCCGCATGTTTCCGGTCTGTCACGTCGCCGCCTCTCTGAAATGCTCAATCGTGGGCGCCAGCCCGTCTTTCAATCCCGTCTTCGCCGTCCACCCGATGAGCCTGCCGGCCTTAGATGCGTCGCCAAGAGAGTCACGCACCTCGCCCTTGCGCGCCGGCGCCATCTCGGGCCTCAGATCCACGCCCGTCATGCCGGCAATTGCTCCGGCAAGATCAAGCACCGAGCACGAGACGCCGGAGGCGATATTCATGGCCGTCCCGATCGCGCCGTCACCGGCATCCATGCAACGCACGTTCGCATCAACAACGTCGCCGACAAACACGAAATCCCGCGTCTGCAGCCCGTCGCCGAATATGGTTGGCTGCCGGCCCTTCGCCATCGCGGTCACGAAGCGCGGTATGGCCGCGCCGTAGGATGAGCCCGGGTCCTGCCGCGGCCCGTAGACGTTGAAATAGCGCAAGATGAATGCGCGCAGGCCGCGCGTCCGGGCATGGAACCCGCAGTAGTGTTCGCCGGCAAGCTTCTGGATCGCGTACGGCGAAAGGGGATCGGGCGCCACTTCTTCGCCAAGCGGGAACGCCGTCGAGTTGCCGTAAACCGCGCAAGTCGAGGAAAAGACCAGCCCGCGCACCTTAGCCTTCTCCGCCGCGGCCAGAACCGCCATCGTCCCGCCGGTGTTAACCTCGGCCGACCCTTCCGGATCCCGGACCGACGCCTCGACCGACGGCCAGGCGGCGAGGTGGAACACCCAGTCCACGCCCGCGACGGCGGCGGCGAGCAGGTCCCTGTCCAGTATGCTGCCGCGTATCACATCGGCCCGGCCCGACCACCCGCGCAAGTTCTCGTCCCGCCCGGTCGAGAAATCGTCAAGCACGCGAACCGCCGCTCCCTCCCTGACCAGCCGCTCAGCCAGATTCGATCCGATGAACCCGGCGCCGCCGGTGACAAGACACCGCAACCCGCGTCTTCTCTGTGCAGGATTCATTTCAGTCCCAATGCCCCGATGACAACCCGTACTTCGGAAACGCCTTTACCCAGAACTCGATTATGAAACGCCACTCTTCTTCCTGTTCCGTGCCGTCCGCGCGCGTGAACCCGGGCAGGAGCCCCACGCCGCCCTTCACCGCTATGCAGTCGAAGTCGCGCTGCACGTACATCCACTCTTCCTCCACGCGCGATTCCTCAAACTGGTACCTTCCGTAGCACTTCACCCGCCACTCTGGACTGAAGAAGTACGTCAGCCGTCCGCCCAGAAGGCTGCTTTCATCGTGCCGGTAACGGAATTCCCCGGCCACCTCGACCGGCCCGCGCCGCTCCATCGTCGCGCGCGCGTTAAGCCTCGTCATCTCCGCTTCTTCGGCGTCGAAGATCGCGTCGAGATCGCATTTCAGGCCGGGCACGGGGCGGAGCTCGGAGTCCAGCCGCAGTTCGGCGGACGGCAAATCATCGTCGCCCCCGGGAAGCTGGAACCGCGCGAAGACGTCCACGTCGAACAGGTCGTCAGGCGTCCTGCCTTTGCGCTGCTGGAGCCTGTTGCGCAGGCCGACGTCCACCCAGTGCAGGCCGTCAACCGTGTCCACATCGTCGAACTCGTACAGATCCTCGGGCTCGACAGTCGGCTCCGAAAGGAAGGTGTAGTTGACGTACGGCTCAACCACGTGCCTGCGCGGAACACCACCGGCATCCCACGTCTTGAACGCCTTGAATGACGTCTCCAGGCCGAACTCCACGGCGGACCTGAACGCATCGTCCGCCGCCACCTTGCGCTCAACGAGGTTCGTTTCGAACAGCGCAAGCACTTCGATGTTCGTCACCCCGCCGATAACCGTCACGTTCGTCTGCGCGCCGGCTTCCGTCTCTTCCAGGGACATGCCCGATTCGAGCGACTCCGAGTAGTACGTCCCGCGCACCCCCACCCTCGGAACCACGCTGAGGAAACCGGCGATCTTGCACGGCCTGTAGACCTTCTGGTCCGCATCGGCCCTGAACGCGGCATAGTCCTCCGCCGCGTCATCGTCTTCCGGCCACACGCGTTCCAGGTATCCGGCCGTTGCGCGCGCCTCGTAGTAGAACCCCCCTCCGAGCGGCCTGCGGATGACTTCCAGGAACGCCTCGGGAAGCCTGTTGACCGATCCGAAGAAGTCGTTCAAGCGAGAGCGCACCTGCACTCCGCCGACAAGCTCGTCGCCACGGTGCGTGAGCACGGCGTAGTTTTCCGGCTGGCTGGCGCGCCGGTACTCGCGCTCGAAGAAATCCTCCACCACATCGGTGTCGCTAAGGTACTCGAACCGCAGCAGCATGTAGGTTTCCGCGCCGAGACGCGCGGCCTCACGGAAAAGTATCCTGTACCGCTCGGCGTCTATGTCCGACGTCAGGGGATCCTCGTCGTCATCCAGCGGCGCCAGGTCGTCCGCGTAATAAAGCCTCAACTCGTGGGACGAGTTCTTCGTCTGCCAGGTCAGGTCCTGCCCCACCGCCGCGCCTCGCTCGGCCCGCAGGTCAAGATGAGTCTCGGCCTCGGCGATCGACCCGATCGGGAACCGGTATGAACTCAGCAGGAAGACGCCGTGCCTGCTGGTGTGTCCCGTTACGAACTTGAATCCCTGCGTGCGGTCCAGATCGTGGATCCAGTACGGCATGTACATCACAGGTACACGCCCGAAACGCCAAACGGCGTTGCGAGTCTTGACATACTTGTCGGGAACAATTTCTATCCGGCCCGAGGAGACGGTGTAGTGCCAGTGGCCCGGCGCATTCGTGCACGTGGTGACGACGGCGTCATGAAGAACATAGACGTTGCCCGGCGCCTTCTCGGTCCTGCCGGCCTTCACCTGGAACGGCGGCAGTTCGCTGCTTATCCCAAACCACTCGCCGACCCCGGTCTTGAAATTGTATGCCAGTTCCCGTCCCGAGGCACGCCCTTCCGGGCGCGTGATGCTGACGTTGCCGGAAGCGAACACATCCTCCGTGGCCATGTTCACCCGTACGAAATCGGCGGCGAGCGTCTCATCCCCCCGCCTCAAGACAACGTTGCCGCGACCGACGATCACGCCGCTCTTGCGGTCGTATTCAAGCCGGTCGGCCGAGGCCTCTATCCGCTGCCCGGCCGCGGGCCCGCCCGCGCCAGCGGCTGTCTCCGGCGCGGCGTTCGTGGAGGCAAGGGCCGCGCACGCGCACGCGCACACGGCCGCGAAGAGCGCCCTTGCCGGCAGGTTGGACCGCGTACTCATGCGGATGGCTTCCCCGTTGTCGAGTAAAGGACTTCGCCGGTTTGCACGTCGCTGATGGCGAAACTCTCCATATGCCTTGCCGGTTCGGACCTGAACACGAGCGATCCCTTCAGACGCGACTGTAGCTCCATGAGGAACTCCTCGTCCTCACTGCGCATCCGTTCCAGCACGGTCGGGTGAACCGCAACCTGCAGGGCCAGGGTCGTCGCCTTCTTCTGTTGTTTGCGCAGCACCGCAGCCACCTGACGCTGTATTTCCACGCTCATGCCGAGCGGCGAAGTAACGCTCCCCCGTCCCCTGCAGTACGGGCAGTCGACAAACATCGAGGAATGAATGCCCTCCTCGACGCGCTGCCTCGTCATCTCCATTATTCCAAGCGACGAGATCGCCAACACGTTGGTCCTTGCCCTGTCCCGCTTGAGCGCGGTCCTCATCTCCCTGTAAACGGCGTTCTGATGTTTTCTCGATTTCATGTCAATCAAATCGATGACCACCAGCCCGCCGATGTTGCGCAGCCTGAGCTGCCGCGCGACCTCCCTGACCGCCTCCGTGTTCACTTCCAGGATCGCCTGCTCCTGCTGCCCGCTGCCCTTGTGCCGGCCCGTGTTCACGTCTATCGCGACCAGCGCTTCGGTCTCGTCGAGAATGACGTAGCCTCCGCACTTAAGGTTCACCTTGCGCCTGAACGCCTCGTCGAGCTGACGCTCCACGCCGTAGTGATCGAACACTGGCATTTCACCGTGATAGTGATGAATCCTGCTCCGCGCGCGGCGGAACGCCTTTGAGGCGCTCTTCTTCACGCGCTCATAATCATCGGCGTTGTCTATGACGATCCTGTCCACGTCCTCCGTGAGCCAGTCGCGCACGACCCGCTCGACAAGATCGGGCTCCTCGTACACGCTGCACGGCGCCTTGTTCTGGTCTATCGCGGCCCGGAGTTCCTCCCACACGACTAACAGCCCGCGCAGGTCGCGCACCAGGCTCCGCTGGCTCGCGCCGGCGGAGGCCGTACGGACTATCAGCCCCATCCCTTCCGGAACCGGAAGCCGGTCAAGAATCTTCTTCAGCCGCTGCCGCTCTTTGCTGTCGGTGATCTTGCGCGAAACGCCGACAACGCCGGTGCCTGGCATCATCACCAGGTGCCGGCCCGGGATGCTGAGCGACGCTGTGGCGCGCGGCCCCTTTGTGCCGATCGGCCCCTTTGTTATCTGGATGACTATTTCGGAGCCGGGAGGGAAGCGCCGCGCAATATCCTCGTTGCTTATGCGCCTGCGCCTCGACCTGCGCCGGTCATCCTCCTCGTCTTCCTCATCCACACCGTCTGGCAGCATGTCCCAGTAGTGCAGGAACGCGTTCTTCTTGAGGCCGATGTCCACGAACGCGGCCTGGAGATCGTGCTCCAGGTTCTGGATGCGCCCCTTGTAAATGTTGCCGACGATCCGCTCCTGCGTCGGATGCTCGACCTGGTATTCCTCAAGCCGCCCTTCCTCCATCACGGCGACCCTCGTCTCCAGGTTCTCGGCGTTTATCACTATCTCCCGCTTGATCGTCTTTCTCCTCAGCCATCCGAACATATTGATTCCTCTCCCCTTTTCCGGCCGCGCCTACTTCAGGACATCCGCCCTCGTGGGCAGGTCCCTGAAAAAGACGCCTTCACGCCGCGGCAGCGACCGCATGTGAACACTCTGAACAATCCCCAACAACGTCATCGCGACAACCGCAAAGGATCCCCCGTAACTGACCAGCGGAAGCGGAAGACCGGTAACCGGCATCGTTCCGATGGTCATGCCGACATTTATGAACACGTGGAGGAAGAGCACGAGCGCAACCCCCACGCACAACAGCCGCCCGAACGTGTCGGAAGCCCGGTATGCCGCCGCGGCGGTGCGCCAGACAACCAGACCGTAGAGCCCCAGCAGACACACGGCGCCGAAAAACCCCTTCTCCTCCGCGATAACGGAGAAGATGAAGTCCGTGTGCGCCACCGAGCGCGGAACAAAACCCAGTATGTTCTGCGTTCCCTTCCGGAACCCCTTTCCCCATGTTCCGCCGGACCCGACGGCAATCTCCGACTGCCGCCTGCTCCAGCCGGCTCCGAGCGGGTCGTACTCGGGCTGGAGAAACACCCGTATCCGTGTGCGCTGGTAGTCGCTCAATCCGGTCACCTGCCAGATCCGCTCCTGCGTTTCAGCGTCAAGATCGAGTTTTCCCGGCAACACCACCGCCGCGATCATGAGCGACACCAGCACGGCGCCCGCCGCCCCGAAAACTGCCAACACCCGCGCCCTTATCCCCGCCACAAACATCATTCCCATCGCCATGGGCACGAACACC
>Ga0194113_10002447_pt1 | contig 25382 bp, 24 predicted proteins | sample TA2MahC200mmetaG_FD_146193 | JGI IMG/M metagenome (GOLD analysis project Ga0194113, IMG submission 146193) | Freshwater microbial communities from Lake Tanganyika, Tanzania - TA2015017 Mahale Deep Cast 200m | ecosystem: Environmental > Aquatic > Freshwater > Lake | place: Tanzania: Lake... | reverse complement strand
ACGCGCGCGGTCATACGCCGATGGCCGTGGAAACTCAGTTTGCGATACAGGAGACGAGAAATTCCCTCGCCTATATATGGATAACCCCAAGGTGGCGTGGAGCCAGCATCGGGCGCTGGCGTCCCCAGGGCCTCAACGTGGTGCCGGCGAGTTTGGACTCTGGCCGGGCTGCAATGAGGCACGCGCGCGCTTGCCGTGCAGTCATTGGCGTTGCCTTGCAGCCTGGAGCTCTCGCCTGGTACGGGACAACTCTCGAACAAGGACGAGCTTAGGAGGCACTCGGCGGGACCAATTCCGCAGAGGGCGTCTGCGATTTCGCGGGTGGCACGACGGCTGGCGGGCAGAGCTGCGATACCGCAGACAGTGTCTGCGGGATTTTGCAGTTGAGGTAGAAGAGGCGCATCTGCTCCAGGTTCCTACGCGAGAACCCCGACCTCGGCCTGCAACCGCTGGGCGGAGATCCTCACACCGCTGCCTGCCAGCGCCGTTCGACAATCTCGGGGGGAACAACGAGGTTCCAGCCGGGAACGAGCTTGCCGGAACGCCGATCAGCGCGGGAGAAGTAATGCGGGACGCGGGGAATGCGTTGGCGCAGGGGACCGACGTGCCGATCCTCGACCATCAAAGGCTCCCTGTGCTGCTCCAGGAAGAAGCCGACCTTGGCGATCGTGGTTGCGTTCTCCAACAGCAGCGCGTACTCAACGACCGCATCGAGATCGAAGAACTCTACACCTTCGAGGCTGCGCCAGATCTCTTCCCAGCCGCCTCCGAGGTGCGGCCGGTCGAGTACGTCCACCATCGTCCGTTCGAGGTTAGTCACGCGAACGCTGAGTCCCATCCGATCTGCGGTGAGGGCGTTCGAGTGCTCCGCCCGCTTGGACCTCAATGCGGCAGGTGGGTGCACAGCCCGGAACCGCTGCCCGCGGAACTCGAGTGGGCGTGCCGCAAGGCTGGTCAGGTAGAAGAACTCGTGTGTGGGCGAGTGCGCTTTGCCGTGGAACTCGAGCGCCGTGTGATAGGCCAAGATCGCGTCGGGCGTCAGCCTGCCGGCCACGAGGAAAGGATCGATGGGCACGATGGCGGCCGTGGAGCCCCCTGGCACCGTAGCGTATAGTCCCTTGCGGACGCGCACGAGATGCCCGCTGTTGACGTGGTAAGCCAGCAGCGCTTCCACCGCGCGTCCCCCCGTTGTGCGGTTGGAGGCATGCCACTCGGCGAACTCCTCGATGGTGAAGACCGGGTGTGTCGCCACGAAGGCCCGAGCGCCACAGACACCATTGTTGAACGAAACCGCTGCGCGGTAGCTGGCCGCAACTGAGCATCTGGTCGCGATACGTCTGTCAGTGGGGGCCCGCTTCCGAACACCCTCCTCGTAGTGGTCTGCTGGCTTGAGATCGCCGCTCAGAGAGAGCGCGATCGCAAGTCACGAAAGGAGAACACCATACCATGGGAAAGCTACGCGACCGGATGGAGGAGGATCTGAAGCTCGGTGGTTACAGTGCCTGCACCCGGCGCATCTATCTGCTGTACGCCTACCAGTTCGCCAAGTTCCACATGCGCTCGCCCGCCGAGATGGGCGAGGAGGAGATCCGGCGGTACCTACTGCACCTGATGGAGGAACGCAAAGTCTCGCGAGAGACCCTCCGCCAGGTACGGGCCGGGTTGACGTTTCTCTACCGCGTGACCTTACGCCGAGCGGTAGAGGTCGAGTACTTCCCGGTCCAGCGAGTCCAGGTGCGTCTGCCCGCGGTGCTCAGCGGCACCGAAGTGACGGCCCTGCTGGAAGCGGTCCAAAGTGCGAAGTACCGGGCCATCCTGATGATCATCTATGCCGGCGGGCTGCGCATCCTGGAAGCCTGCCGGTTGCGCGCCGAGGACCTCGACTCCAAACGCATGGTCATCCACATCCACGCCGGCAAGGGCGACCGGGACCGTTATACCGTGCTGTCGGAGCGGCTGTTGACCTTTCTGCGTGACTACTGGCGGCAACAGCGACCGCAAACCTGGTTGTTCCCGGGACAGACCCAGGCGGGCCACGCCTGCCCGGAGTCGGTCCGGCGCGTCTTCCGCCAAGCGCTGGCCACGACCGGAATCAGAAAGCGTGCTACCGTCCACACCCTGCGGCACAGCTTCGCTACCCACCTGCTGGAATTCGGAACCGACGTGGCGGTCATCCGCACCCTGCTCGGCCACGGCTCCTTGCGGGCCACCGAGGTCTACACTCACGTCAGCCTGGAGCACATCGGGCGCACGCGCAGCCCGCTGGACCTGCTGGGCACGCCGGCCGCCCGGGTTCTGGGTTGAGCGCCGGTGGCCGCGGCGGCAAGCGGCCGGCCTCGTTTCGAGGTCGCCGACATCCTGCGTGTGCACGGAGAAGCCTATGGCTGCACCCAGCGCCCCTCCTCCGCCCAACAGAAGGTGATGCGCCACATCACGGAGTGCCGCACCGCCGCTCTGGGCGGCCACGTCGAGGAGTGCGACTCCTGCGGTCATCAGCGCATCTCCTACAACTCCTGCCGGGACCGGCACTGTCCCAAGTGCCAGAGCCTGGCCCGCCAGCAGTGGCTGGAGGACCGTCTAGAGAGACTCCTACCGGCGCCGCACTTCCACGTGGTCTTCACCCTCCCGGAGGAACTCAATCCGCTGACTCAGGGCAACCCGAAGGTCCTCTTCGACCTCCTGTTCGCCTCTGCCACCGACACTTTGCGCCAGATCGCCGCTGACCGAAAGCATCTGGGCGCCGAGATCGGCTGCACCGCCGTGCTGCACACCTGGGGGCAGAACCTCCTGTTTCACCCGCACCTGCACTGTGTAGTCACCGGCGGCGGGCTCTCGCCGGACGGCCAGCGCTGGGTGGCAGCCAGGCACAACTTCTTCCTCCCCGTGAAAGTACTCGGCAAACTGTTTCGCGGCAAGTTTCTCGACGCTCTCCAGAAGGCCTACCAGTCCGGGAAGCTCCGGCTGGGCGGCAGCACCGCCGAACTGGCCGAGCCAGCCCGCTGGCGGTCTTTCATCGACCGGCTCTACCAGAAGGACTGGGTCGTCTACGCCAAGCCGCCCTTCTCCGGGCCGGAACAGGTCTTCCAATACCTGGGCCGCTATACCCACCGCGTGGCCATCTCCAACCACCGGATCATCGCCTTCAGCAACGCTCGGGTCACCTTCACCCTCAAGGACTACACCGACCACGGGCGTCGCAGGCAGATGACCTTAGACGCCCTGGAGTTCATCCGGCGCTTTCTCTTGCACGTGCTGCCGAAAGGCTACACGCGCATCCGTCACTTCGGCCTGTATGCCGGCCGCCACATCAGTACCAAGCTCGAAACTGCGCGCCGCCTGCTGGCCTCGGCCGGTAGCGGCCCCCAGTCGGCGGTGTCTCATCCTAGCGCCGAGGACCGCCCGCCCTGGTGGGAACGCCTGCGGGAGCGCACCGGCATCGACCTGATGGCTTGCCCGGGCTGTGGAACCGGACGCCTGGTGCGCCGCCGCGAGATCCCACCGCACTATCGCGTTTCTCTACTACCCACCGGCACCGACGGCTGGTTGGCCGACACCTCCTGAGCAACTCCATGCATCCGCTGGCCGCACACACACAGACTTGTTGCCCGCGGGAGATTCGACCACTCCCACCGGGGAGCTGTGTCCCTCCATCCCTCCGCAGTCCCGCCACCGTCAGGTGCACGCCCCAATCGCCCGCTCACCCCACCCGGAACCGCTCCCTACCCGCCCTTCCGGCAACCCCATAGGCCCCGCCTGGTCCCCCGCCACGCCCATGAAATCCCCATAGCCGCGGTTTCGTTCAACGAGCGCATTACGGGAATGCGCTCTGCGACTCCCGTAATCCGCTAGGAGTTGACGGACATAACCGTTACCCATAGATAATTTATGGGTTGCGCTGTAATCTGTCAACTGCTCAGGTGTCGCTCATTTCTGATGCTCCGGCGGCGCGCATCTTGACGCAGCCACCAGAACCACGGTAACATGGTCGTGTTAGCTAACGTGGCCAAGTGATATCACATGGCCAAGCTGGGGAGTACGCCATGCCCTATCGCAACCGCAGCGGACCATCGATTGGTGATTCTGCACGCCTCCTGGCCGATGTGTTCCGGCGCGCTCACTGGCGGGTTCACCGCCGTTCCTCCGCCGGGCAGGCACAGCCGAGCCTCATTGTGGAGGGCGGCGGGAGGTGTTACCTGTTCGAAATCATGCGATCCGCCGAAGGCCGCCGCGACCGCCTGATCCCGCTTCTGTCCCAGGCCATCCTGCAAGTCCGGACGGCCGCCAACCGGTTCCCGGAGGGGGCTGTGCCCGTTGCGGTCGTGGCTTCAGAGCGCATCCCGCCATCGGTGGCTGAGCAGGTGAAGCAGTTCGCGGCCCAGTATGCACCGGAGACCGGCGTTGGCATTATCGACTCGCATGGACTTCGCGGCTTCGTCGGCCACGGACTCGAGGTCTTCGACGCGCGGCCCTCACGCTCCGCAAGCCGTGCAGCGGCGGGCCCGCGTCGCTTGCCCCATCTTTTCTCGGATCTGAACCAGTGGATGCTCAAGGTCCTCCTGGGGCAGTCCATTTCGGAGGACCTCCTCGCCGTCCCTCGCGGACCCCTCCGAAGCGCGACCCAGTTGGCGGAGGCGGCCCAGGTTTCGCTCATGAGCGCATCCCGGTTCGTCCGGCAACTCAGGAACGAAGGCTTCCTCGACGACAGGGAGGATGATCTGAGACTCGCCCGCGTTGACGAACTGCTGGATCGCTGGGTCGCGGCAAACCAGCAAGGTCCGCGCGACCTACCTGTGCGGTGGATCGTCCCCAGAGACCAGCCCCATCTTCTGGCTGCCCTCAAAGCATACAGCGCAGCAGCGACGCGCCGTCCGCGCTGCGCACTGGGCTTGTTCGCCGCTGCGGATGCCCTTGGTTTCGGCTTCGTCCAGGGCGTCCCTCCACACATCTACTTGGAGCGGTTCGATCCAGACGTGCTTCGAGAGCTCGGTTTGTCGGCAGCGGACTCCGATCACCGCGCTGATGCCTACGTGCGCATTCCGGCCTGCACCGAGGCGGTCTTTCGAGCGGCAGTGATACGCGACGGCTTGTCGGTGTCGGACATCCTCCAGGTCTGGCTCGACGTCTCCCGCCATCCCGCCCGAGGACAAGAGCAAGCGGATCAGATCCGGCGCCGGGTGCTCGGGCCGATAATCGGGAAGAGGTGAGATGAAGACGGCTTCCGATCTTCTGGCCTTCGCTCGGCTCATCACCGCGCTCGACCCATGGCTGGACCGGATTGTGATCATCGGCGGTTGGGCACATCGGCTCTATCGCCTTCACCCGCGCGCACAGATGCTGGACTACGCTCCGCTCACCACACTGGACACCGACATTGCAGTTCCCGCTGTGCTCCCGGTCAGAGAGCGCGATATCAGAGATCGTCTGCGAGCCGCCGGATTCGTGGAAGAGTTCTTCGGGGATGACCAGCCACCGGCGACGCACTACCGGCTCGGCGCGGAGGAGGGCAGTTTCTACGTGGAGTTCCTCGCTCCTCTCGTCGGCGGCGAGTACGACGGCAGGAACAAGCGCACGGTGACGGCGCAAGTGGGAGGCGTGACCGTGCAGCGGCTCCGGCACATTAGCCTTTTGCTGGATGACCCCTGGGAAGTTGACCTCGACCTTGCCGGCGTGGCCGATGGGCGTAGGACTGTGCGGATCGCGCACCCAGCGCGGTTCCTGGCGCAAAAGGTGCTCATCCATGCGAAGCGAAGCCGAAGCAACCGGGCAAAAGACATCCTTTACATGCATGACACGTTGGAGGTGTTCGGGTTGCGTCTGGCCGAGTTGCGCGCCGAGTGGGAGGCAACAATCGCGCCTCAATTGCACCGGCGCGACTCTGCGAAAGTCCGCAAGGCCTCTGGAACTCTGTTCGGCGAAGTAACCGATGACATCCGCGTGGCCGTGACCATGGCTGCGGGCAGAAGCCTCACACCGGAATCCGTGCGCGAGGCCTGCCAGTTCGGGTTTGAGCAGGTGTTCACGTAGCAGCGTTACTGCACCAAGGTCGTCACAGGCGCGGTATCGGCGAGGCTCGGCGGAACCTCCGGCGTCGTGGTTGGTCGTGGCGCTGGTGCCGGTGGTGGTGTTGCTTCCGGTTCTGGCGCCGTCTTCGCGGCCTTGGCGGCGGCGTTCGCGACCCCCGCCTCCATATGCGTGTGGAAGCCACCACCGGCGTGGATAGTGGTGGGCGGTCTACAAGTCCACTGCGCCCCCGCCGACTGTAATCGTCCTCTGCCCAATTCGATATAATCGCTGCTTCGTTCATCTCCTTGCCCCATGCCTCCCTTCACCGAGACTCTGCCTCGAAGCAGCGACTTCTGGGAGGCCTGCGCGCGGCACACGGCGCGCCAGACTTGCCGGACGGTCCAGCACATCTACCTCTGCGATCCTTGCGCCCGGCGCCTGACCGAGAAGGCCTTCAACGACCGCCCGCCGATCTACCACGGCGAGACGGTCGCCGGGTATTGCGGCCTGTGCAACCAGCGCGCCGAGGTGACCCTGAGATTGTGGTTCGCGTGTGGGATCTGCTGGAACGTGATCATCGCCTACCAGAAGACGTTCGTCGCGTCGGGGGCCCTGCTCGCCTTCTGGCGGCAGGCTGTCCAGCCGAAGTTCCCGAACCTGCTCTGTGAGGAGAGCGAGGTCGTCCGGTTGACCGCCTTCGCGCGCGGCGCCAAGACGAAGAAGCAGTTGGCGTCCGAACTGGCCTTGCTTGATTTCCTGGTATCGGAGATCGCGCCGGTGCCAAAGCCCATCTTTCACATCGAATTGAAGACCGGTCCCGGCTCGATCGACGACATGACCGAGTTCCAGTTGGACGTGAACGACTCCAACGATATCATCGGCGCGGTGAAGAACACAGGCCTTCCCGCCTACATCTTCCACTCCCAGGTCGTGCACGAGTACGAGCCACCGACGCGGTACAGTGTCGCGCGGGCGATGTGGTTTACCGACATCTGGACGCTGAAAGCCAACCAGAAGGCCACGCGCCAGCGACAGGGCGAGAGCAAGAAAGCCGGCTACTACAGGACCGAGGCATTCAAGCCCATCGACCGGTTCGTGGAAGAGATCGCGGCACGCGCTTACGAGCAACTCGCCAGGCGAATCGGTGAACTCGCGTTAGACTGAGTAAACGAGATCGAGGACTTCCTCGACCGTGCGATCGACCGCCCTCTGATAGGCGAGGTCTTCACCCACGCGGTCGGCGATCAAGAGAAGCTGCTCTCGGCTCGGATACTTGAGCCGGCGCAGATCCTGAGCGTTCACCTGGGTGTGTCCACTGAGGTTGCGGAAGTAGGTGTCGGCCAACGTCGAATTGAGGAAGGCGGTGAGGCCGCGGGCCAGCGGCAACGGAAGCCCGCGTCCATCGATGTGGAAATAGTTCAGATGGTTCTCGAAGCCAACCACCGGGCAGCGGACCTGATCGGGGTGGTAGAGCGCTGCGACGATGCGCCGCCGCTCTTCCTTAGCGCTGAACCGCTTCACCACGACGTAAATCTCGCTCGGAATCAGAAGGTCCCCCGTTGCATCCTCGTTGGTAATCGCCGTAGGCTTCCGCGGGTGTGGTTTGGGCCAGACCACCCGGCCGGCCTCGAGGTTGAAGGGGTAGACCAGAGGCACCGTGCCGGTCTCCGGAGTGGCGCGCAAGAACGGACGGGCGCGGAAATCCACAACGCGGCCGGTCGAGACCGACAATCGAAGGTGTTCGAGGCTGCTACTCAGTTGCCCAGCGACGTCGGCCGCCTTGCGCCCCGCTTCGTCCGCGATCACGTGCACCACCATCTCGGGGTCGCGCGGATGGATCACGTCCCCGTACGGCACCCGCCACATGCGCGGGTTCGGGTCGAGCGGGCCGAGACTGATCGAGATGATCACGGACTCCGGCCGGCGCCGCGTCTTGACCGCGTGAAGAATTAGGTTCTCCTGAAGGACCTCGTCATCCCGGAAAGCATCCGAACGGGATTCGTAGACGTGAATCTGGTGCAGCACCATCCGGGAGAAGAAGTCCCGTCGGAAGGCCTTGAAGTAGGGACCGTTGCAAAAACTCCTCGGAGTGATGGCCACCAGTTCGCCGTCTTGCTTGAGCAGCCGCGCCGCCAACGCCAGGAATGCGGAGTACAGGTTGTTGACCTCGATGCCGGCGGCGCTCAGCGCTCTTCTTGTATCCGAGTCGCCGTTGATTTTCCGGTACGGTGGGTTGAGAATCGCACAGTCGAAGTCTATCCTCGGCGTCCGCGTCAGCGGCAGCGCGCAGGCTGAGGTTGCCGCGTCGATGAAATCCTCCCTGAGAGCCTCGTACTCAAGCGCAATTCCGCGATCGGCACAGAGGCCAGAGCAGGCCGCCATTGTTCGCTCGAGCAGTTGAGCCAACATGGAATCCACCTCGTACAGGGTTGCGCGGATCCTTCTTGGTGGCTGCTGCCGGCTCGCCAGTTCGGCAATGAGTGCTACAGACAGGGAACCTATGCCGGCGCCGGCATCCAGGAGGCTGATCTCCTTCCCGTGAATGCCAAACATGCCGGCCATGAACCGGGCCACGGCGCTCGGCGTCAGGAATTGACCGAGTTCGGCCCTGGATGCGGCGTCGACAGCGGCAGACGCTCGCCGTCGCCTAGTATCCAGGCCGGCTATGAAGTCGCTCCAACTCGCCGAATCGCCGGTACTTCCCAAGAAGTGGCTCCCGACTGAAATTACACCATGTGCCTTGCACGGGTGCAAGAGGAGAGATCCAGGAGACGTGACAGGCGCCGGCAATGTTGAGCGCCGCGATCAGCGCCCCGCCGACTTCGTGCCGCCAAGTGATGTCGGGGCGGCGGAGAGCGCAGGCGGTGCTCATTGCAGAATGCCGGTGGCCGGCGCGACGTCTGCGAGGGACCGTCCGCCAACTGGGCCAGCATCGCCGTCTGGCAGGGGCGCCAGCTGGGTCTGCCCTGCGGCCCGTTCCGCCTTGCTCCCAGCTGCCGACAGCTTTGCTTGGATGGCGCGCGTCAGTTCGTTCTGCCGCTCAGGAGCCACGAAGGTATACTCGCCGGTCATTTCCAGGTCGGAGTGGCCGGCGATCTTCGACGCCTCGATGGCGCTGCCGCCGACTTGCTGCCGCCAGGTGATGTTCGCCCGGCGGAACGAGTGCGGACCCAGACCCGGGAAGTCGCAGTTCTCGGCTTGCGCGGCCTTGTGCAACGCGTCGCGAACGCCCGAATCCCAGAGCGGCTTTCCGGGCGCCCGCTTCTGCTGGAACACGAGCGCCTCCGCATCGGCACCGTCCTCGGCGGCCCGCGCCCGATAGCGCTCGACCAGGTCGCCAATCCCCAGGATGCGCCGGCTGCTCTCGCTCTTCGGAGGCCCGACGTCCTGCTGCCAGACACGCTGCTCGATCTTGATTGCACCGTCCTTGAAGTTCACGTGCTTCCACTTCAGCCCGAGCACCTCGGAGATGCGCGCGCCCGTCGCGATGCAGGTTTCGATGACCAGCTTGTTCGGCTCCTCCAGGCGGGCAAGTACTCGCGCGGTTTCGTCTAACGTCAGAATCCTGCGCTTGTACTTGCGGCGCTTCTTGCCGAGCTTGCCCGTGTTTGGCCGGGCCGGTGCCGAATGCACCGCGCTGGGGACCAGTGAACTGGGTGGCGGTCTTTCCGGTGTAGACGATCAACTCGTCATCGATCGAGAGGATGCCAAAAGAAGCCGCGAAGCGGCGCGTAAATAGCGCAGCTTGCGGATCACTTCACGCTCTACGGCATCCCGGTCGGGTGTTCGCGTTTCGTTCAACGTCGTCTCCTCGTCATTCCCTTCACTGTACCGCCGTGCTCTCCACAATGTGTTTCCGATACATGTCTGCCGCCGCGTGCAGCTCCTCCTCAGAGGAATTGTACGGTCCTGTCTTCCCCGCAATCAGATCAGCCAGCCTGGCAAGAACCAGCACCCCGAAAGCCTGGACTTCGTGGCTTTCGGATCGCATCATCAGATCGTGCATGGCAAGTAGTTCAGACGCGGCAGCGCGCGACGCGAGCTTCGAGTCGTTCTCTTTGCCGGCCACGGTCTACGCCTCCTCCGACTGGCACGGGGGTGCCACCGGCGCGATTTCACCCAAAGCCTCGCCGCAAACCTCGATCAGGCGTTCGATCTCGGCTTTGATTGCTTCGGCCTGGCGCCTGTGGTGGCTGGCGGCTGTAAAGTCGCCGTGCGGCCTTACCGCTTCAAATTCCTGGCGCATGCGGTCGTTCACTTGGCCCAGCCAAATGTTCAGGCAGTGAACCAGGTCCGCGACGCTTGAAGGTTGGTAGTCCCTGTGGATCACGCGCCCGGCGCCGAAGCGATCCTCGGGCTTGAGTGCGTACCGCAGCCGCGCCACTTCAGTGTGGAGGTCTGCGCCGCGACGCGAGACGGCCGTTTCGACGCAGCGGCGCGCGTCCTGGTCAATTCCGGCATCTTCGATAGCAGTGTAGACCTCGAGTGCGCGGGCCCACTCCCTGTCCCTGATCGGCCTGTACGGCCCGCCCGCGGCGCGCTCAGCGGCGCGGTTGGCAAACGGCGCCAGCGCCTCGCGGAGGCGCTCGATCTCCACTCTGTGCTGCTCTGTAATATCGTCATGGTCTGCTGTCATCGTTAGCACCTCGTCTGCTCGATGTGTGGTCCGCATGTTCGTCGCATGTCAGTTGACGTTCCGTCGTTTCGCCGGCCCATTGATCGTGATCTTTCGGGGCCGGACGAGATCGGCAAAGAGCTCGGCCGCGGCTACACAGAGATCCGACATCTCCTCTTCGGTCCAGCGCCAGCCCACGTGGTGGGTGTTGTCCGGATCGCCTTCGACGTACCAGCCACAGACCCACACCCGCACCCGGCCCTGGCGGGTGGGAGCGTCCTCCTGCCATCGAGCAAGCCTCACGCTATTCGCTTTGGCTGCCGCTGCCATCTCGCGGATGGCCCGTCTCTCGGATTTGCACATCATCTGATTTTATCGTTCGCGTGACTCACTGAATGGTATCCGTGGCTGGCTGCAACTCGGCAATGCTGGGCGGAACCTCCGGCATCGGAGCCGGTGGTGGTGTTAGTGGTGGCCCTGGTGACGGTGCTGTTGTTGGTGCCGGTTCTGCCGCAGCCATAGCGGCCTTGGAGGCGGCATTCGTGAGCTTCTCCTGGATGCGGCGGGTCAACTCGTTTTGGCGCTCGGGGGCCACGAAGGTGTACTCGCCGGTCATCTCCAGGTCGCTATGGCCGGCGATCTTGGAGGCTTCGATCGCGCTGCCGCCGACTTCCTGACGCCACGTGATGTTGGCGCGGCGGAAGGAGTGCGGCCCGAGGCCGGGGAAGTCACAGTCTTCGGCCTGGGCTGCCTGATGTAGGGCGTCCCGAACACCGGAGTCCCACATGGGCTTTTCTGGATCGCGCTTCTGGTGAAACACCCAGGAGTCCGGCTTGGCACGGTCCGTTCCGGCCTTGTTGCGGTAGGGCGCGGAGAGATCGCCGATTCCGAGGATCCGGCGGCTGTCCTCGCTCTTCGGACGGCCTACGTCCTGCTGCCAGACGCGCTGCTCGATCTTGATCGTGGCGGCGTCCAGGTTGACGTGTTTCCACATCAGGCCCAGGACCTCGGAGATCCGCGCGCCGGTTGCGATGCAGGTCTCGATGATCAGCTTGTTGGGTTCTTCCAGCCTGGCCAGCACGCGCGCCGTCTCGTCGAAGGAGAGAATCCGGCGCTCGTACTTGTAACGCCGCTTGCCCAGTTTGGCCTTGCTGGCCGGGCTTCGCCGGCCCTCTTCCCACAGGCCGTGGCCTTCGGCGTAGTAGAAAATGCGGCTCATGATCGCGCGGACGCCGTGCATCGTCCACCAGGAGTCGAACGTCGTATGGAGCCAGTCCTCGACGGCTTTCGGATGGATCTGATTCAGTCGGAGCGCTCCCCACTTGGGAACGATGTATTCGTCGAGGTAGAACTTCTCCTTCACGCGGGTCGGCTTGGCGATCTGGTTTTCGCGGCCGAGGTAGCCTTCCTTGTACATCTTGGCGACCTCGCCGAACAGGGCGACGCCCGTGGTCGCCACCTGCTGAGCCGCGGCTTCGACCGTCGGGGCGTTCAGCTTCGCCAGGCATGCGTCACGCTCGACCTCGGCTTCCTTCTTCGAGATCTTCTTCTCGCCTCGGCTCGGGCCGATCCACTGCCGCTTCCGGACAGGCCGGACCTCGTCGGCCCAGTAGCGGAAGAACCACCACCACCCGTCCTGGCGGCTCTTCACCGCCTCGTGGACCTTCGGGTGCTGGACTCTGGGTATCACTCGCAAGCCTCCGGTCAGTGTCAGAAGGTTACCTTCGGCTCCCATGGGAATCAAGTCCAATCTTTTGAACAAATTAGACCGTCAGCGAGGCAGCCATGGCCGAGGCCTTCTCGGCGATGTACAGGACCTCGCGCGCCCGAGTCATGCCCACGTAGAACGTCCGGATCACGGCGTCACGCGGTGGGCCGAATCGCTGGTAGGCCGCATCGCCCGCCTGGCTGAGATCCGGGAACAGGAACACGACGTCGGCCTCGCCGCCTTTGACTGAGTGGATCGTTCCAACCGTCACCCGCGGCGTTTCCAGAAGAGCCTGCGGGCCGCGCGCCATGGCGATACCGGCCGGGAACTCAACCCGCTTGGCCACCGACGCGTTCACGCGCCGACGCCACCAGTCGAGCAACCTCCGGTAGTCGCCCTCAAAGCACCCCAGCAGTTCCTCGAGGGCGCCTTCCTCGAAGACCTGAACGAGGGTCCGGATGGTCACCGACTCAGCCGCCTCCGCTCCCTGGATCTCTCCTTTGGTGCCGCGTTTCAAGATGCCTTTCGAGCACAGCCACTCTGCCCAAAGAGCCAAATCGCCGCGCGTCCACGGCCGATGTCCTTCCCCGAAACCGGGGTGCGCTACCAGCAGCGCCAGGATTCGGCTTGCGGCCGAGCCGCGTCGGCCGATGCGGAGCGGATTCCAGAAGCCGTTCGCCTTCCGGTACGGGTTGTGAAACGGGATGCCGTTCTTTCGTAGCACCTGAATCACCGGGCGGAGCATGTAGGAGCAGCTCGCCAGGAACATTACGGTCTGGCCGCGCTCCAGATGCTCGTTCGCCGTCTTGAGAATCCAGTATTCCGGCGAGCGCCAGGTGCCGCCCGCGTAAGTGCAAACGCCATCAGCCGGACGCGGCAGATAGGGCTTCTCCTGCCGGCGGGTGACCTGGCGGATAAGCCTCATCGCGGCAGCGTGAACCGCGCGCGGGACGCGATAGCTCTGCTTCAGGATGATCTTGTGGTCTTCCGGAATCTCCGGGTCGAGAACCGCGTCCGGCGATGCACCCGTGAAAGTCATGATGGCCTGATCGTCGTCAGCAGCGAGAATGAAGTACCTCACGCGTTCGCCCCACTTCCGGATCAAGGTCAACTGCATGCGGTTCAGGTCCTGGGCTTCGTCGGCGAAGATCACAGAGGGGCGCTTGGGCGCAAACGGGATGTCGCGGAGGGCGGTGGCGATCAAGTCGCAGAAATCCAGCAGGCCGTGGGCGTCCTTGTATTGCTGCCAGCGGGCTGCGAAGTGGCGCAGATTCACCGGCCACCATTCCGGCGGGATCATCATCCCGCGAAAGCGGTTCAATTCCTGAAGCCAGAGGTCGCCGTCCTTCTGCTCCTCGTCGTCCTCGCTTCCTTCGTCGCCGTCGAGCCTGCCGTGTTTCTTGACCGGCGTAGTCTGGAGGTGCGGATTCTCGCGGTTCCACTCGTCTACATTCGCCTCGGCGATCGCGGGCGCGCCCAGCGCGTGGTAGCAGTGCGAGTGCAAGGTCCCGATGCGATCCGGGCTGATGGGTACGTCCCGCCCGGCGAGTTCCGCCGCGGCGGTCCTGGAGAAGCTCGTCACCAGCACGGAATCGGCTCCGAACCGCTCGACGGCGCGTCGAATCTGACGAGTGAGGTTGGTTGTCTTACCTGTGCCGTTCTCCTTTTTTCCTTCCCGTCAAGGCGGGCCGAAGATACGGAATTCCCGCGTGTCTTCGGCCCGCCCCTCCGCGATCTCCTGAATTTGTTCTGGCTCGATCATTTATCCGGCCTGTTGCCTCCTGCGCCCGTGAATGCTCGCATGCACTGCTTGCGATGGAAGCACTTCGAGATTCTCTGGCCTGTTGTCCCGGATGTCTCCGTTGATGTGGTGAACTACTTCGCCAGGAAGCAGTTTGCGGCGCAGCATCATCTCAGCAATGACCCGATGTGCATGGCGTCCCATCAGTTTCCGGTAGGTCTTGCCTTCACCCGATCCGCGCTGTTTGTTCCCGCGCCTCCATGCGCTCTCTCTGGCAATCTGCGCGTTCTTCTGCGCCCGCCACGCTTTGAACTCCGCTGAGTCCATCGGGCCGATCATGTGTTGCGCGCGCTTCTGTCTTGGCGTCCCCGCCGTCCTCGTCGGCCTGTTTGTGGGAGCGGGCCTGCCCGGAACAATCCCAATAGCGGCTCGCTGACACGCGAGGCCACAGAACCGCTGCCTCCACTTCTTCCGAAGCGGCGTAAAGACCGATCCGCACCATTCGCAAGGGCGCGCGTGAGGATCAGGCAACGTGCGCGGCCTTCCCCTGCCCTTCTTACCCGCCATGGGAAACTCCCTGACGCGCCGGTTCGGGTTGCGCCACGTAGTCAGCCGGATTGAACTGCTCGGTGGGGAGCAGCCAGCGCCCCTGCTCGCGGTTCTTCGGGCCGCGAATCCGCATGTTCTTGGCCCCGATGGCCGCCAGCATCGAGGCCACCGCCTTGACGGAGAGGTTCTGGACGAAGGTCTTGTTGATGAAAAGCTGGAGGTCAGCGGAATTGACGGCGATTTGGCCACCGAGAACCATGGGCCGGCGGATGGCGTTAGAGGGTTGTCCCTCGATCGCCGGGATGAAAGCGACGTCCGTGAGATACTGCTCCAGGTACATCCTCATGGCGCCCTCCAGTTGTGTTTCCGGGCCGCCCTCCTCTTCGACCAGTGCGTCCAGCATGCACTGTGCGAGCTGGTCCCACAGTTTGGGCTTGAGGCGCTTGATCAGCTTGTTCGTCGCCGTCGCAATCGCCATGCGGACGCTGTTTTGATCAAGAAGCTTACCGACCTGGGCAAGCTCGATCGTGGCGCTGTCCAGGACGAGCAGATACGTCGGCTCCTTGCCGGTGATCTTCACGATTCGCAGGATGCGCACGCCGAGGATCTCGGAGATGTATTCGCACAGCGCCGCCTTGGCGGCCATCGGGTCAACGGATCGCGCTGGCTTCTCCTCCGGCGGCTCCTCCTGTCCCGTCGTCTGCCCATCGGGTTTGTCACTGGGCGCAGCCTCGGACGCCGTGCCTGGCGCCGGTGCGGCAGCCGTTGGCGATGCGGAGAGTCGGCTGAGGCCGTCATTGGGATCAGCGGCCTTGGTAAGTGTGCGCTCGAAGTAGTCTGCTCGCGTACGCGCCTTCTGTCGGTGCAAGCGCCGGTGCTGGATGATCAGATCGACGATCTGCTGCTCGCTCAGGCCGGCATCCACGCCAAAATCCGCCAGCGCGAGATCGTACCCGCTTTGGCTCTGGTCTTTCAGGTCGTACCTCTGGCGGAACCAGGTGTTCCGGAAGCGCAGGTCGGCATCCACCCAGCGTTTGATGAGGTCTTCCGGAAGCTCGGCCTTCAGGTTTACTACGATGGGCGTGTCCTTGAACCGCTCAGCCCACGCGCGGCGGTTCTGCTGATGGGCTTCCGGGTCCGGGACGCCGAGCTCATCCAGGTATTCCTCGAGGTCCGAGACGTTGTAGCGGCGGTCCGTGACTTGGTAAACGGTCACTGGCTTGGGGTGCGCCGCGTCCTTGCAGTTGAACGTTCCGGGAATGCGAAGCACCCGGGCGAGGTCCGCCAACCGCTCAAGGACCCACCCGCGATTGGCGGCGTTGTACCTCAGCAGCGTCTGCCACCGCAGGACCACCGACGCGACGCACCGACGATCCTTATCGCCGTCGAACAGATACGGCTCCTTCAGCAACCACCAAGCATGGGCACCGTTGCCGGTCGATATCACGACGCTCGGCGGCAGCGCCGGCGGCACCACCGAAAGAGCCTGCTCGAGCGTCGGTGGCAGGGATTTCTTCGTGTGCGCATCGGACAGTACGTCAAGGTCCGCCCAGGCGGCCACCAGGCCGGCGATTTCGTCGGACGGGCAGCGCTGGCCGGGGCCATAGTCTTTCGGGGAGAGCCCGACGCCGACGTACACGTCCTGCTGGTTGAGCGCTTCGACCGCGGAGGCTGCGGCATCGAGGTCGCGGAACCAGCGGGACCGTTTGTCAGCCAGTGTCCAGATGAGCAGGTAAAGCTCCTCGGGTTTGCCGGCGAACAGCTCGTGGAGGAACCAGCGCGGGCTACCCCGCTCGGGCATCGTTCACCTCCGTGTTGAACAGCGAGCCCGAGCTCGCCTGGGGTTGCTCCCGCGGACGGCGCCGCGAGACAGTCGGCGGCGATTCGCTGGACACTTGCGCAGGCGCCCGGTGGAACGCTTCTACCGACTGGGACAACAACCATTTCTCCCAGCTCACGAAGGCCTCCCCGTTCCAGCAGCCGATGACGATGCCTTCTTCCATGGGAGCGTCCGGCGGGATGTCCGCGAGCCGCGCCGGAGCCGGCGCTGGCTTGCCGGCCTGCTTCAGGCGGTATTCGCGCAGGGCCTCCAGGCTGTACGGCGACGCGCTCATCGCACCTTCCCGTTCGCGCCCACGATGCGCAAGGCCTCATCAACGCTGCGGGCCACACCAACCAGCGCGCCGACCGCGGCCCACTGCTGCAGCCGGGTCTGCTGGAGCGGCGTGGGGCCGTCCGCGCCAGGCCGCTTAACCTCGATCTCGAAGTGGCGACCTCGAAACGAGCCGTAGAGATCTGGATCGCCGGCCACTGACCAACTGCTACCGTGACGCTTGCGGACGACCACTCCCGGCGTAGCGCGCAATGCGGCCACGATTTGCCGGACCAGCGTGGACTCGCGGGGATCGTTGAGCGTGCTCATCGGTCCACCTCGATTCCGGCGGCCCGTGCCAGCGCGAGCGTGATGGTTCTTGCCTTCGGTTCCCCGGAGGCATTGCCGAGCCGCTGTGCCACCCGCACGGAGGCGGTGAAGATGCCATCACTGTTCTTGGAAAGGGTGTAGGTCGCCCGCGCGGTGTCCAAGAGCAGGAATGCGTCTTCGAGTCGATCCAGAGGAGCAAATCGCCACTTCGGAATCCAACTCCGGCCTGGCTTGACGAAGCGGCCGGAAGCCACCTTCCAGCCCATTACGCGAGAGGCAAGCTCGTCGATCAGTTGGGCGTCGCTCATGACTTGCTCACCGTTTCGAGTTCCAGTCGAATGCCGTCGCGGACTTTGCGGCCGTGGAAGTAACCGACCTCGACGGCCTCACCGAGTGCCCACAGCCACCGGCCCATACGCCGGAGCAGCCGGGCGAGGGCGAGCGTGATCAGCCCGCCCTTGCCGTGCTGCCACCTCTGGGTGAGCCAGAGCATCGCGACCAGCGCTGCCAGGGTCGCGATTAACATTCCGCGGTTGCTCACACCGGCCCTCCAGACGTCAGAACGGCAGCTGCTCGCCGGCCTGCTCGCGCACTTCCGGCTCGAGGCCCGTGGGCACGCGCACCGCGAGCGAACGGCAGAGTTCGTGGTACTGCTGGGCTCGGGCGGCTTCCTCGGCCGTGAGCCGGCGCACGAACCTCATGACCGCCTTTCCGTACTGGATGCCCCCGGCGTTTTGCGCCTTCTCCAGCTCGAGGCCGATAACAGCCTGGTAATACGGGATGCCCTGGGTGGTGAGCTTCAGGAAGAACTGGCGCGCACCCTTGAGGCTGGTCGGCGGCAGGGACACGACCTCGGGCAGGAGCAGCTCGCCGCGCAACACGAAGATCTGCTTCACTTGCTTACAGGCCTGCCCGGCGCCCTCGTCGGCGCTGCCGTATTCCGCGAGCGGGCATTTGGAGCAGTCGCCGCCCGGCTTGCCCTTACCGGTGACACCGTCGGACGAGGAACAGTCCGGAGGCTGCTTGCCGCTTCCCTTGCCGAAGGCGGTCTTGTAGTAGACCCGGGTGTCGCGGGCAAAGACGATCACGCCGTCGATGCGTGCGAGCGTCTCCTCCCCGTCGAGCGAGGGCACGATCCAACGGGGGCTGGCGCCGCCCGAGATCTTCACGCGCGGCAAGTCGAAGTCGGTGATGCCGCCGCCGCTGATATTCGCCGCGATGGCTTCGTTGATGGCGTCCAGATTGCCTTCGAGCGCCGCGAGCGCCTTGGGCGTCTGGATCTGAATCAGTTCAGTGGACATGTTGTCTCTCCTTGTCAGGCTTTCCTGCTGCGCAGGGAATGAACGAACGAAATCTTCAGGGCGTCGCCGAGCGGCGACGGTAGGGCAGCGCGAATTTCCTCCTCGTTGAAGAGTCGGTCCTGCTGCTGGCACTGGAGGCGCACGTCGGCGGCGACTTCACGCACGAAGGCGCGGAGCGACTGGGTGTTGTAATTCTCGCTGACGTACTGCCCAAGTTCCGAGCGCTTGAGCGCGGCAATCACCTCGGCGCGGTCCTTCAGCGGGCTGGCGTGGATATCCTGGGCAATGTAAACCGTGCGCCCATCGACTTTCATCGAGGCGACGCCGTCGCTCAGAAACTGCGGCACGAGGGCCTGTTCCAGGTCGTCGATGCGCGCCCCGACGCCCTTCAGTTCCGACTCCAGGTCACGCTTGCGAACCTCCAGGCACACGAACTCCTTCAGTTGCTCCATGTTCATGGCGACTGTCCTTCCTTCCGGTTAGCTCTTGATCTCGGCGAGGATCGACTGCAAGACTTCGGCGCGCTTCTCAAGAGCGCGTAGGATCTTCACGTCCACCGTGTTCCTCGCGACAAGATGGATATGTTCAACAGGGCGCGTCTGTCCGGGCCGGTGGACGCGGGAGAGCGCCTGGTCGTACTCGCCCAGTGAAAACGAAAGCGAGTAGTAGATGCTGTAGCGGGCGCGGGTGAGATCGACGCCGACCCCACCGGCGCTGATCTGAACGGCGAGAACCTGTGCCTCGCCGTCCTGCCACCGCTTCAGTTCGTCGCGGCGGCCGGAGAGCTCGAGGCTCCGACACCCCGATCTCTTCGCGGCCTCGTGGACTGCGTCGAGATCGGCGTGAAAGCGGCAGAACACCACGACCGGCTCGTCGTTGCCGATGTCTTCCAGCGTGTCGGCCAGCAATTCCTGCTTGGCGTTGTCGACGCGGTGTATTGCGCCGTCGTCAGTCGGCACCACGCCGCCGGTGACCTGCTGGAGGCGCAGAAGCTTCACCATGGCGTTAGTCGCGGTGACCACGCCTTCGCGGACCTGGGCGACGAAGTCTTCCTCCAGGTCACGGTAGATGCGCCGGGCATCGGGTGACAGCTCGCAGTGATAGGTGACGTGCGTCTCCGGCGGGAGGTCCAGTACCTCCTTGCCGACGCGGAAGGTGAAGCGACTTAGCAGCGCCTCAAACTCCTCCAGGTGCTGGTAGCCGGTGATCTGCTTTTTCTGGAAGCCGCCCATCACGCAGTACTTCTGGCGGAAGGCGGCGAAGCTGGGACCAAAGATGGTCGGGTCGGTGAACCGCGCGACAGCGTAGACGTCGGTGAGACCATGGGGCATGGGAGTGCCGGTCATCGCCACTCGGATGCGTGCATGCGGCCGCAGCCGCTTGAAGAAGAGGGACGCCTTGCCGCCTGGCGCCTTGATCCGGTGCGCCTCGTCCGCGATGACGAGGTCCCATTCAACCTTCTCGGCCCACTCGGCGAACGGCTCGCGCCACACCGAGTCGTAGTTGATGACCGCCACAAAGGGCTGCCCGAGAGTCTGCGCCAGCTTCAGCTTCTCCTCCGCGAACTGCTGCTTGCTGGCCACGCTGCCGGCATCTTCGTCCAGGGCCACGACCACCATGGGGGTTCCGATGTGGCGCTCGAACTGCCCGAGCCAGACCTGAACTACGCGCAGCGGACAGGCGATCAAGGTCTTGCGGGCGGCGAGCGCCAGCAGCATCATGCAGGCCACCAGGCTCTTGCCCGTGCCCATCATCATGGCCAGCAGGAGTCCGTGCTGGCCCTGCGATAAGTGGTTCCGGCAGAACTGGTAGGCCTCCACCTGGTGCCGCCAGGGGCGCGTGAGGAGACCATCTGGGATCTCCGGCGCCGGCAAGGTTGCAGCAGTGGGAACCGGGATGGGGCGACGTGGCTTTGCAGGGGTCGCTGGGAGAGTCGCCGGAAACGCCGCATCGAACTGCCCGGTCGTCGCGAGGCGCCGGATCTTGGATCGCAAAGCCCTCGCGGTGAGCTCGGTGGCTGGATACGACCACGCCTTGCGCGCCGCGTCCCAGAAGCCTCCGGGGATCTGGGGACAAAGCGGTAGATCGGCGAGGGAAGCCCGAACGAAGATTCGACCACCGAGCAGTTCTACCGATGTTGGCGTGCGGAGTGAGCTGGTCGTGACGGGCACGCCGGCCGGCGTCGTGACCACGGGATCACTGGATCGCCGCTCGGTTATGCTGTGATTCGCGCTCATTGCGTTCTCCGCTGCTCACTGAAGCTCAAGCATGCGACAGGTGCGCGGGAAAGTCAGTGGAATCTGCCAGGAAAAGTTGGTGGCACGGCCGCGGCAATGTTGTGGGGAAACACAGCACTGGGGGAAATCGCGGTGGAACTGTGGGAAATGCCGGTGGCGTCCCGGTCCCTCTTGGGGGAAATGACGGTGGCGTGGGGGAAATGCCGGTGGAACGGGTGAAGTAGCGCAGGGGTCCGGTTGGAGGGCGGTGCGGGAAGAACCGATCACGCCGGGTGGGATAACGTCTCGCTACTCCTGCTGGAGGGGATGATGGTGCGATGCTGCCAGCACGGAAGGCTACGGCCCGTCCGTCAAATCGCTGGCAGCGACGCCGAGGGCGTTGGATAGCTTCTTCAATGTGGAGGGATGCGCGCGCCTGCCGCTGTTGATGATGCGAAGCACGGTCTTCTTGTCGACACCGGCTTCGAGCGCCAGCGTCTCGATCGTCATGCCTTTGTTGATCCTGAGCCGCTCCACCTTCTGACCGAGCGTTCCAGGGCGAGCGGCAGCTACCCGCGAGGGTGGGCGACTTGGTCCCGGCGCAGCGTTTTCGGGTGGAATTGCATCAACGGAGGTAGTTCGTCCGTCCACTTCGCACTTGGCTTGCAGCCGCTTCTCATGGGCTGACCATGCTTGCAGGATCACGCGATCCGATGGCGAGCGGAGCAACTCCTGCACGCGGCAAAAGATCGCGCGCTCGGCATCAACGTACAGACCCTCGGCCGAAGCTTCAAGATGGAAGGCGCCGGTCAGGAACTTCCAACGGTCGCGGGCCTCGTGGGCAACGCTCTCCACCACACAGCGGATCTCGTTCTCGAACTGATGGGGGACCGGAGTTGTCGAAAGTCGTTCCTGGCTCTCGGCCTCGGCCAGATGAACGGCCCTCGCAACCAGGAGATCTTGCAGCTCCGACTGCTGCTCGGCGGTCAACGCGGGCTGCCGGGCGCCGGCCCTCTGGGCTTCGGTCTGCCAGTTCAGAAATGCGCTGCGGATCTTGACCTCGTGCCGCGCCCGGACCAACTCGATTCGCATTTCCGATTGTTCCGGAAGAGGTCTCAACTCGGCACGAGTCACTTCTCACCTTCCAACTCCGGCGGTCGTCGGGCCACCGGGCTGGCACACACTGCCCGGCAGACTCAATCGGTCTTGGTGTAAAGGTCACGGAAGTCCTGGCTGCCGCCAATCTCGACAGCGCGCCTCTGGTATTCACCGGCCTTCTCCAAGTGCTTCTTGTCGCGGGTCCGCTCGTAGGTGCTCTTGAGTACGCTTGCCAGACGGTTGAGGGGACCTACCAGATCCGCGGAATCTGTACCGCTCACGCTCTCCAGCAGCGAAATCGCCTGGTCCATTTCCGCGTGCACCGTCAACGGCGCCCCCCGTGCCACCAGGTAGTCGGTGATTCGTCTCCACAAGTCGCCATGCAGCGTTGGTCCTTGCGGATCCAGCTGAGGGCCTTCAATCTGGTGAATCGCCGCGTGTCCTGCGACCGTGAGGGCGTGGGGAAGCAACGCCGCGCAATCGTCCCACGTCTGCGGATCACTGGACAGGGCCGTGAATGCCTTGTGTATCAAGATCAGGGCCGCCTGCACCCAGGTGCTTCGGTGGCCTCCCAGCTCGTGCTGGGCCAGGCGTTGTACGAGCCTGTTCACCGAGAACCCGCCAGGCTCAAAGCTGACCAGCGATGAACTGCGCAGGTTTGCCAGTGCATTTCGAAACAGGAGCGGGCTGTCGGCTCGGGTCGGATCGACCGGCTCTGGCAGACAGGCCGCCCAATCACGGAAGGCTACATCGGGGATCCGCTGCGGCGCAAAGAACGCGACCAGATTCATCAGGGCTGCGCCGGCCGGAAAGGTCGTCCGGATCCGCGCCAGCAGCAGTCCGAGGCTGACTGCGACTGGCGACTCACGCGCTTCATTCGTCCCCAGCAGCTGCACCCCCCGCCGCAACATGTTCAGGTAGTCGCGCAGCGAGCAGTTGGACAGACGCACAAACGCCGCCGCCTGTACCAGCGCACGCGGCAGACACCCCAGCTCTTCGGCCAGCATCCGCGCCGTGGGCCTGTCCCGCCGGCCGGTGGTGGTCTCCAGAAACTCGGCGGCCGTGGTGGGGTCAAAGGGCCGGACCTCGACCGAGTGCACCCAATCGGGGAAGCTGGATGTGATCAAGACATGTCCCGCGCTGGCATTGGGTAGGTAGCCATCGAGATCCTCGGGCGTGGCGACGTCGTCGATCAGAAGCAACCAGCCCGGGCGGGAGTTGAGCCGCTTGCACAGTGATCGCCTCACGCGTTCCGCGTCGAACAACTCCCGGGAAAGCTTGAGCCGGACTGCCAGTTCCCGGAAACCGGCGTCGATCGTCGAACCCGCCAGGACGGTGCCGGCCGCTCCAACGGCCGGTCTCGCCGCCGACACCTTATACACGTCGCTGTAATCCGTCGCATGTTGCCGCGCGTACTCCCGAGCAAGTCGCGTGGTGCCCACTCCGCTCAACCCGAACAGGGTGACGCACCGGTGGGACTGTAGGTGCTGGCCGATCTCCGCGAGCAGCGACTCCCGTCCCACGAACGGGTCCGTGTTGAGGTCGGACTGCAGCCGCCGAACTACATTCGCGAACCGGAAACCAAACTTGGGAACATTCTGGATGTATCGCTTGTGGTCCCTGGGAGACAGAAGCTTCCTGAGCTCCGAGAGGACGTTGTCAAGAATGTTGTCCGAACGGACCTCGCCGCCCCAAACCTTCTTGAGAATCTCAGCTCGTGGAACAAGATGCGGGCTGTTTTGGACCAGGAGGACCAGAACGTCAAAGTTACGCGGCTGGATCTTTACTTCGATCCCCTTCCGCAACAGCTTGTGCTCGCGCGGGACAAGCTGGAACGGCCCGAACTCGAAGACGGCGCCGGATTCCACGTGCTGCCTCCCTAGGCCGTGGGATCAGGGTGCAGCAGTTCGCAGTAGACGCTGGCGTACTGGGCCGCCGCCTGATCCCAAGAGAAGTCCTGCTCCATGCCGCGGCGCATCATCGTCCGCCACCGTTCTGGATCCCGGCAGAACAGGTTGACGGCTTGAAGTACTGCGGAGAGCATAGCTTGCCCGGTAGACTCGCGGAACTTGAAGCCCTTGCTCTCGTCCACCGCGTCGTCAAGGCCGCCGGTCGCCCGAACCACAGGCACAGTCCCGTAACGGAGACTGTACATCTGGTTGAGCCCGCAAGGTTCGTAACGGCTGGGCATGAGGAAGATGTCCGAGCCGGCTTCGATCCGGTGGGCCAGGCTGTTGTCGAAACCCACCCGTACCCCGATCTTGTCCGGGTGGGCGGCGGCCCAGTTGCGGAAGAATGCCTCGTACCTGGGGTTGCCGGTTCCGAGCGCGACCAGGGCACCATCGATAGCCGTGAGGTCGCCGGCCACTTCCTCGATCAGATCGAACCCCTTCTGGCTATCGAAGCGGGACACGATTCCGATGAGCGGCTTCGTCAGGCAGGAATCGGCCAAGCCAAATTCACGGAGCAGAGCCTGTTTGCAGGCGAGCTTCCCGCTGAGGTCTTCCGCGCTGTAGTTCGCTGCGATGTGAGGGTCGTGCCGCGGGTCCCACTGCGAATAGTCCACCCCGTTTAGAATGCCGCTCAGCACGTGACTGCGCTTCCTGAGCAGGCCGTCCAGCCCGAAGCCCAGTTCGGGACTCTGGATCTCACGGGAGTAGGTTGGGCTGACGGTATTCAGACGGTCGGCGTAGATCAGGCCGCCTTTCAGCAGATTCACCTTGCCGTAGAACTCGAGCTGCTCTGAGTTGAACATGGCATCGCCCAATCCCAGCTCGCGCAAGACCCGGCGATCGAACAGGCCCTGGTAGCCGAGATTGTGGATCGAGAGCAGCGTCTTGACCTTCGCCAGGGCCGGCGTCCGCGCGAACCGCGTCTTCAGGTAAACGGGCACCAAGGCTGTCTGCCAGTCATGGCAATGTAGCACGCGTGGTGTCCCGAGGTGCCGCGCGAGTTCGATCGCCGCCAGGGAAAACACGCCAAATCGAAGGTAGTTATCCTCGTAGTCCTTCCCCTCGTGGGTGTACAGATCCTCGCGGTCGTACAGTTGCGGGCAGTCGACGAAGTAGTACGTCACTCCCTGGTCGGCCGCGCTATAGACGCTCGTGGCGTACGATCTTGTGTCGGTAAGCGCCACAGGAAGATGAGGGATGACGGGGGTCAAACGGCTCAGGTCGATCTGCCGGTATCGCGGCATCACCACGGCCACGTCGCTGCCGTGGCGCCGCAGAGGCGGCCCCAGCGCGCCCGCCACGTCTGCGAGCCCGCCGGTCTTGGCAAACGGGTTTGCTTCTGAAGTCACCAAAAGTATCGAAGCCACGTCTTGTTGCGCCCCCACGCTAGTCTACTGCATCTCGGCCGGATGCATCCCTCGCCGTGAAGCCAGAGACGCCCGGGCTGGTCCTCGGGCCGGTGGAGAACCCTCGTTCCGCACCAGCACTGCCACCGAACTCGGTTGCCAATTTTCGGCCGAGAGCCTGATACATCAATCCCTTACGCCGCAGTTCCGAAGACGGGGCCTCGCGCCTCACCCGTTCGAGCCGGATACCGTGAGCCTCGACCACACCAGCGGGACCAAGGTGCGCGACCGGCAGGATTCTCATAGCCCCGCACTCCCCGCCCGCCGGGCCACTGAACACCAACGCGTAGCCGAAACCCTTGCGCCACATCGGCGCCGGCGCTTGATCAGGGGCGGGGAGGCAACGGGCGCGAACCAGCGGTAGCAGGCTA
>Ga0194113_10002445_pt1 | contig 25387 bp, 20 predicted proteins | sample TA2MahC200mmetaG_FD_146193 | JGI IMG/M metagenome (GOLD analysis project Ga0194113, IMG submission 146193) | Freshwater microbial communities from Lake Tanganyika, Tanzania - TA2015017 Mahale Deep Cast 200m | ecosystem: Environmental > Aquatic > Freshwater > Lake | place: Tanzania: Lake... | reverse complement strand
GGCCGAGGTGGTCAGCCGGGAGATAGACAAGCGCCCTTCACTGGGCTATCGCCTGGTAGGATACCTGGATGACGACCTGAGGAAAGTGGGGCAGAGGGTGCACGGGGTGCCTGTGCTGGGGACAGTGCAGGATATCCCTAGCATAGTAAGCCAGAATAAGGTGGATGAAATACTTATCGCTATTCCTTCCGCCAGTGGCGAGACCATGCGCCGCATTGTGGCCCAATGCCAGGAAAGCCATGCCAAGTTCAAGACTCTCCCGGGGGTATATCAGCTTGTTAATGGAAAGGTAACGGTGAATCGAATAAGGGAGGTCGAGATAGAAGACCTTCTGAGAAGAGAGCCCTATCAGCCCGATTTGAGGGAGAGAGCCTTGTATCTGAAAGGAAGCCGTGTTCTGGTCACCGGCGCCGCCGGCTCCATCGGCTCCGAGCTGTGCCGCCAGATAGCCGGCTTCGAGCCAGCCTGTCTCGTCCTTCTGGATTGGAATGAGAATGGCCTCTATGAAGTAGAGCTGGAGATGCGCCGCCAGTTCCCGGAGCTAAGTATGGAGTTTGTCATCGGCGACATCAGGAGCAAGGGTAAGACTGAGACAGTGATGCAGCTTCATGAGCCCCAGGTTGTCTTTCACGCCGCCGCCCATAAGCACGTCCCCCTGATGGAGCATAACCCTGATGAGGCGGTGCTGAACAATATCCTGGGCACCAAGGTGTGGATAGAGGCCGCCACCCAGCATGGCGTAGACCGATTCGTTTTCGTTTCCACGGATAAGGCCGTCAACCCCACCAGCATCATGGGAGCTACCAAGCGGGTGGCCGAGATGATGATTCAAGGGCGAAGTGGGCAAAGCCAGACCAAGTTTGTGGCGGTGCGGTTTGGCAATGTGCTGGGAAGCCAGGGAAGCGTCGTCCCCCTGTTCAGAAAGCAGATTGCTCAAGGTGGGCCCATCACGGTGACTCACCAGGAGATAGTGCGCTATTTCATGACAGTGGACGAAGCAGTCCGGCTCATTATTCAGGCGGCTGCCCTGGGCAACAGGGGAGAGATATTTGTCCTTGACATGGGCCAGCCAGTGAAGATCCTTGACTTAGCCAGAGATATGATCAGGCTCTCCGGGCTGAAGGAGGGGGAGGATATCGAAATCAAGTTTATTGGTTTGAGGCCAGGGGAGAAACTGTATGAGGAGACACTTACCGAGATGGAAGGGATAAGTGTCACCCGATACGAGAAGATCTTCCTGGCCAAACTGGAGGGGGTGGACATGGAAAAGCTCGCTGGGGGAATAGCGGAGCTGGAGAGGCTGGCACGGTCAAGAGACAGCCAGGGAATAAGGAGCAAGCTCAAGGAGCTTGTCCCTTCTTACCGGCCGGAGGGGGAAAGATGAGGAAGGCGATATTTGTCCTTTTATGGTTAGTTGCCTTAGCGTGGATGTGGGTTATCTTCTACTTTTCTGCCCTTCCCAGGGAGCCGGTGCCGCCAGGCACCCCCCTGCCTGGCTATATATCTGGCCTACCCCTGGAGAAGTTGCCACAGTCGGGCAACTGGCTGCCTGACTACGTAAACCACGCTGCAGCCTATTTCCTTCTGGCCTTCCTCCTCTTCGTTGCCTGGCAGCGTACTTTTCGCTCCAGCTTTGCTATTACCTGCGGCGCCGTTTTTGGCTGGTGCATTATCTTTGGGTTGGGCAACGAGATAAATCAGCATTACCTGCATACTAATAGACATTTCTCCGGGTGGGACATGCTAGCTAACGGCGTCGGGGTGGCGATGCTTTTTCTCATCTTGCTTGCCCTGCAAAAGGCTGGAAACAAAGGGAAGCGAGTCTACTCCGTTCTGGAAGGAAGTGACAAAAAGCGAAACCTTTGCCTTGCTAAGGAGGGGGAGGGATGCGTCTGATTGAAAAGTTGAAGAAGCTTGGCCGCACCTCTTATCCAGAAGGGCCTGCCATGAAGAAGTGGATTACCGTCTCTTTCTGGCTTCTCAGTGCAGCTTGGATGTGGGCTATCTTTCAGCTCAGTGTTCTGGAAAACCAAGAGGTGCCGAGCGGAGGCACCTTGATGCCCGACTACGTAAACCATGGCCTCGCCTATCTCCTTCTGGCCCTCCTCCTCTTCATCGCCTTGCGGCGCACGGTGCGGTGCAGTTTCTATACTGCCTTTGGAGCTATTGTGGGCTGTTGCCTTCTCTTTGGGCTAGGCATGGAATTTGCCCAGAAACATCTAACGGAAACCCGTCATTTCTCCCTGTGGGACTGGATGGCTGATGGTGCTGGTCCTACAGGATTGTTTTTGTGCTTGAGGGGCTTACAAAAGGCTGGGAGGAGTGGAGAGTAGGTTGAGTTACTCACAGCAGGAATTCATGGTCAGGCTTTTGCCAAGGGAGGAAAAGGATGACTCTCGCTGACAGGATTCTCTCTCGGTCTGCTCGAGTTGGGGTTATGGGGTTGGGGTACGTGGGGTTGCCTCTGGCAGTGGAGATAGCTCAGGCGGGCTTCCCGCTGGTGGGAATGGAAAAGGATGGCGAGAAGGTTAAGCGAATAAGGGAGGGACAGAGCTATATCGAAGACGTCCCCCAACACCTCCTGGCTGACCTGGTGAAGCAAGGGCGACTGGAGGCCACCGCCGACCCCGGCATCATAGCCCAACTGGACGTGGTCATTATCTGCGTGCCTACGCCCTTGTCCAAGACGAAGGAACCCGATATCTCTTCCATAGTAGAAGCCTCCCAGACCATTGCCCCACATCTGGCGGGCGGAGAGAAGCTGGTTATCCTGGAGAGCACCACCTTCCCCACTACCACCGAGGAGGTTACTCTACCCATTCTGGAGGCTGGTGGGCTCAAGGTAGGGAAGGATTTCTTCCTGGCTTTCTCTCCCGAGCGAATAGACCCCGGAAATAGAAGGTATGGGGTAAGAAATGTCCCTAAAGTGGTAGGAGGGGTAACGCCAAGATGCACGGAGCTCGCCCATCTCTTCTATGGGCAGTTTGTGGAACAGGTGGTGCCTGTTTCTTCACCCAGAGCGGCTGAGATGACCAAGCTCCTGGAGAATATCTTTCGCTGTGTCAATATAGCCCTGATAAATGAGCTGGCCATGCTTTGTGACCGGATGAAGATAGATATCTGGGAGGTTATCGAGGCGGCCTCCTCCAAGCCATTTGGTTTCATGCCCTTTTACCCCGGGCCGGGACTGGGGGGACATTGCATCCCGGTTGACCCCTTCTATCTCTCGTGGAAAGCAAAGGAGTATGATTTTCACACCCAGTTCATTGAGCTTGCCGGCAATATCAATGAAAACATGCCCTACTGGGTGGTGGGCAAAGTGGCTGAAGCTTTGAATACCCACCAGAAGAGCGTCAATGGCTCCCGCATCCTGCTCCTGGGGGTGGCCTACAAGAGGGATGTGGCTGATGTGCGCAACTCCCCGGCACTGAGGATAGCAGAGCTCTTGAGGGAGAGGGGCGCCCAAATCTGCTATTCTGACCCCTTTATCCCCAGGTTCAGGGTAGGTGAGGAGGTGTACACCCGAGCGCTCTTATCCGATGAGCTCTTGGGGCAAAGCGACTGCGTGGTCATCATCACCGACCACGGCGGCGTCGATTATGCCAAGGTCGCTGAGGGGGCCAAACTGGTGGTGGACACCAGAGGGGTGCTACATCATCTCCCAAAATAGGGATAGGGAATCTGGACAGTGAATCCCAAACGTTTGATTCGATAAAGGGATGAGCCACAATCAGATCCAGAGAGCCTGCCAAAGCGGCTTCCAAACTGAGCAAAAGTCACGGAAGCCTGTTCTGTGTGATGCTGGATACAAGAAAGGGGCTCCCCAGTTGGTTAACTGGTAGAGCCCCTAAGATCGCTCTAGTCCGTTCTTCAAACTTGGTGATGAAATTTCCCTGATTCTGCTGCCTGGTCAAGTCCCTGGCCAGCTCTTGAGGACATTGTTTGATAAACAAAAAGGGGTTAGCCCGATTTGCTCAGGCTAACCCCGTTGAAGGGACAAAAAAAGGCAAAGAAACCCCTCATGCGTTAGAGGCTTCTTTGCCTGTAATTGTCTCTGTTGTGGGCTTTTGGTTTGTTGGCGCTGCACCGTGAACAGGTAAGACTCACCCTATATCATCCGAGTGATTACTGCCTTGTTTTTTGGTCTGGCTCTCTGATCCTCTCAAGCCTCTGATCAATAGCCCGCAGTGCGCTGGCACTATTGCTTGAGGACTAACCCTCAAGACGGCTTGGTACAGATAGAATTAGCCAGAGCAAGGCTAATCGCCCAAAGCAAGCCTCACCCCGAATCAAAAGCCCGCACTATTCAATTGTCCAGAGCCTTGCCGACCCGCAATGCGCTGGCATCGTTCAAGTCTTCTGCAAGAGGTTTTATCCTCTCACTGTATATATCGGGAAAAAGTCTGCAAATCGGACATCAAATTAAGGTTTTCTGAACTTTGTTGCGATAGCGGTTGAGGTATCTTTGCTCATGGCTATCTAACGGGTAGCCGCTATACCTTTTGTAAGCAATCTGGATTGCCCGTGTAGGGTAACCCTTGAGGGTGTGCTTTGCATCCAGCATAGCCACTATGTCAGGAGCCTTATCGTCAGCCAACATCTGATAGAGTTCGGTCTTACCACCATTGCCGTCCTCTATCAGCCTGTCAAGGCTTTCCAGCCTGATAGCCTTCGGACATTCGGAGTATCGCCCGTTGTCTTTGCACCCGTGCCTTTGTTTTTGGCTACAGCTTCCGCAGTCTATCCAGTTGATAAGCCTATACTGGTTCCGCCAGTAGTCGGCTACCTGGTAGCTGGCAACCCTCTTTAACCCCGCTTCGGTCAAAGGCTTACCCGCCAGATCATACTTTGCCTTTACTTTGGCCATCGTCAACATGAGGTCATGCAAGACGTCCTGTCTATCCTCTGGCTTCACCTTGTGGTTAAAGCCTCTGGCTACCTTATAGAATAACGCCCAATCGCCCTCCAGATGGTCATAGGATAGTGGATCAGCCCCGTTGCCATTGCCTTGATGGTGGTCAACCTGTGTGATATAGTCAACATGGTCTAGCATTGTGGATACCCTCCCTTTGTTAGACTTGCCCTGGTCTAGGTTGCCACTAGCCAGGGCGTTTCTATTTACCAGCAAGGCAAGGCTCTGGACTTTCGCTATTCGATTGTTAAGGTGCGAAACAGAAGCGATCTATTACCAGTATTGAACAAAATGTCCTTAAGTTCATCAACAAAACGAACCTATATTTTCGTGATAGGTTTGGAGAGTGCTGTTTCTCAAGCACAAGAAGCAGGACGGACTATCGTTCCTCTACGGGTCAGGCATCTGGCTTCCTGGGGTACAGGCCAGCCAGTGGGAATAGGGTCTTGCCTCTTGGGAGGGCAACCAGCACGATGAGGGCTAAACAGACTGAGTGCGATGCCAGCGGAGGGAGGTGATGGGCGGGAGGCAAGAGGCTCAGTCTTGATCCAAAGGACTGTTGAGGGCAATAACGAGTGAGATGGTCACGGGAACACCACCCTGCCCTTAAGTCCTATTCCCGTGTGTAACCTAGTACGTAAATTGGCGTGCCAAAGTAGATTAGTTTTCTGGACTGTTTGAGTCTGTGAATGACGTTGTCAAAGCTGCCCAGTTGCTGCCCTTCAGAGGCTTCTCTCTTCAGGTCTTCTATAGCCTTCTTGAGACTCTCCAGTGTAACCCACGTTCCTTTCGATGGGAGTTCATCCTTTGACGTGACGACGATTTCTTTTCCCAAGGACACTGCCCATTGTGTCGCTCCATACCCCTGAAGCATACCATCAAGAGCTGACATTCCTGTGTTCAAAGCCACATATTTGTCTCTGGTTACTAAGCCACCTAGAATTAGCCCGCCCAATCCCACCGCTAATGTGGTCCCTATATTTTTCTTGCCCCTGATAAGTGACACCATTCCTCTGCGACGTGCCTCAGATCTCCTCTGCTCCTCCAGAGAATGCTCGAGCAATTCGATTTTCAATAGCTCCGCTTGTCTGGTTAACGTTTCAAAGCGATTTGATATCTCCTCAGCTCTACCTTTCATGGAAGCCAGTTCATTCTTCAGATTAACCAGGATCTGGTTCCAGTTGCTGCGTGACATCAATTGCTCCCTAATCTGCCTCGCATATCTGTGAGGAAACTGCTCAAGATCTTTTCCGACTCCTCGCCTTTTTTCACCAGCTGTCTCATCTCGCCCACGGCTTCCCCTGCCTTCAGGGTATATTCCAATAAGGCATTGAATTGACTCTCGATAGCGGTCACCTTTTGCTGGATGTCTGAGACGGCCTGTGCCCCGCTATTCCTTATCCCTTGCAAGACTGACGAAACACTTTCGCTGATCTCGCCTTCCAGGAAGCCTTTCTTCCTTTCAAGCTCGACTATCTCACCGGCCACAGTGGAGTGCTTCTTAACGAGTTCACTTAGTTGCTCCTCTTCCGCCTTCAGCCGCTTCTCCAGCCCGGAAGCATCTTCAACCAGGCTCAGTACCGAGAAGAACCTTTCTCTCACCTGGTTCCCGCTGATGCCTTCGTTTCTACTTGTCCTTTCCATGAACGAGGTAAGCCGTAGAAGGTCTTCGTTAGATAAGCCCAGGTCGTCAAGCTTTCTTAGCGACTCTTCTTTGCCATCTACCTCTGAAGAGAGTTTCGCTCTCCTTCTCTGAAGGTCCTTGGTATCCCTATCGATTCGCTTCTTCTCTTCTTCAGCTTCCTTCACCTCTTCTTTGAGTTCCCGCAGCTTAGTTGTCTGTATCTCCACCTCGCTTCCAAGCTTCTTCTTGGTTCTTTCCAGCAACTCCTGTTGCAGGCGAAGCGGCTCTACCTCTTTGGTGAGTTCTGCCTTATGCTTACCTAACGAGTCAACCTCTGCCTTGAGTTTGTCTAAAGCCTCTTTAGACCTCGTGTACTCCTCGGCCAGAGTCTCAAAAGGTTTGCCCTGGCTTTCTTCAAGCTCACGAAGCCTGAAAGCTGTCTCGAAAAAGTCTTTCGGAGAGAAGTTCGGATGGGCAAATCCTTCGATAATCTCAGCCCAGATGTCCAGTTGCTCTGGAGTAATCTCCAAACTCCGAAGCCTTTCAAAGAACACAAGACCCAATAAGGCTTGAGACGGCTGTAAGTCCTTCTTTCTGAGGTCAGAAGAAAGCCGGCGAACATCATTGAGCTGGTCAACTAGGGTGCCAGGAATAGTCAATCTGCCGCTCTCCAGTTCCCTAACAATGTTAGCAATACTGCCGTGGGATACTCCAGTCTTTGCCTCTATCTCCCCGTAGGAATAGCCAGAGAGATAGTACTGGGCTACTTCAAGTCTCTGCACTCTTGATATTTCCTTCATCTTTAACCTCCTTGAGTGGTATAGTAAAGCGCAAAGTTATTTCCATCTGACCATTTGACTTGATGTTTTGACGATTTGACTCATATCTTCTACTGCTTGACCCCCAGGCAGTCGCTGGTTTTAATTACTGAACAGTAAGGGGAAAGGCGAGCCTAGAAGCTCTGCCCATAGCCACCAAATCCAGGCCAACTGCATACTGTTCTTCAAGTGACATTTTAGCCACTCCCATACAGAGCAACATGGGGATTTGACCAGGCGGCGTCGGAGGCCAACCTCCCTGCATCAGTGAGCCGGTAGTATCTTCTGGGTGGGCCTGGTGGGTAATGGTACTGGAAGGCTGAGGGCTCTTCCCGCCCGGTAGGCTCTACCCAGCCTAACCTTTCCAGCGTGGAGAAGTAGACCACAAAGGAGTGAAAGCGGCAGCTCGTGGTTTTGTATGGAATACGGGCCAGATATCGTCTGGTCAGCCTCTCGATATTATCTGGGCTTATGGCCCTCTTCTCACGCCGAGCCTCTCGTTCCTCATGCCTGGTAGCCCTATCCAGAGCTGTAGCTTCGATGAGCGACATCTTGTAGTGACGAAAGATGTCTGCCTGGGGGGCGCCCACACTGGGGTTTATCTCGGGTGAGCCATTGGGGCCGTGGCCCAGAAGAAACTCCCTGATGAACCAGCCGCAGCCAAAGGGACGGAGAAAACCGCCCCTGGATGGCTTTAATCGGAGGGGTGCCATGGGTCTCCTTTACCAAGCAACAGAGCGCTCATTTGTGTCCCCCGCCCCACAATTTGTCGTACCACTCCCGATGTTCCTCTCCAGCCACCTTCCTGTACTTCGCTGTGGTATTGAAGTTCTGGTGACCAAGGTGCTCCTGAAGTAGCCTCAGTCCATCACCGGAATCATCGAGCTTTACAGCGTGCACGGCAAAGGCATCTCGCAGCCTATGGGGACTCACCCCGCGCCTTCTTCCAGTTTCCGGGTTCACCAACTCGCCCACAGCAGCCCTATCGGCGCAGTCTCTAACAATCTGCCAGGCCCGATGGCGATTGATGCCGAAGATTGAGTTTTTCCCATGGCGTAGCACAGGGCCGCCACGCTCGATGTATTCTCTGAGCATCTCTCGGGTGTCATCGTCGATGGGCAGCGTCCTCACCCGGCGATGCTCTTTCTCCTCGGCGACCAACCTCTCAACTTTCGCCCCGCACTTCGGACAGTAGGTGTGGCTCTTGCCAAGCCTTGTGCTACACCGGGGGCATGACAGCTTCATTCTTGTCTTCAGGTGCTGGATGGTGACGACAGCCGTGCCAAAGTCAATATCGTCCACTGTTATAGCCAGAGCTTCAGAGACACGGCACCCCAGACGAAACAGTAGCCTGATAAGCAACTGATCCCTGAGATTGGTGGGGGTCTTCTCGAGACGAGCTACCTCGTCAAGTTCTAAGTAAACCTTACTCGTCTTTCGGCTTTGAGAGTAGTGCTCAGGAGTGGCCATAAGCCTGCCCCCTCTGTAAAGAGGAAGCAGGCTCTATAGAAAGTTCAAAAAAGGTTTCTGGTTTTGCAAAAGTCTTGTTTGGCCCACCAAAGAGAACTTTTCCACAGCAAAATCTACAAGTATTTTTCGAACTGCTCTAATGACAGTGGCTGGTACATATTATTACTCGGACCAGGCTCCGGGCGAAGCTGGGATAATATGGCTTCAAGCAGCGGAACAAAGCGTTGTCGGGACACTGTAAGGTAACAGAACAGGCTTCCGTTCAGTCAACAATACAAGCAAAGGTGACCCCAACTGCACAGTGTTCAGTTGACTGTATTGCAGATTCGACGGGTTGCGAAGTGCTACCGTCCCAGCATTTGACACTGGGTGGGTATTGATGCTTTGGTTACGTTGGCAACTGCCTTCAGTATTTGTCATACTCCACTTCTCCCGACCCTGGCACCTTGGAAACGCAGCTTGGTTTGTTGGGAGACTCCCCTCGTGTCTCTATGCTATGGAATTCAAACAACACGACATTCGGCAGTTCACTTCTAAACCTCTTGGGACTCAGCAGCGAGGCGTCTTGTTTGCCCAAGGCCTTACTCTCTCGAAGGCTGCTGAAGCCTTTATTACCACCTCGTCTTGTCCCCAGCCAGCAGCGATCTGCAGCCCCATCGGCAACCCTTCTGATGAGAACCCGCAAGGCACTGTGGCAGCTGGTGCGCCTGTCAGGTTGAAGGGCGTAGTCAGACAAGCTGAGTTCCATACAGGGTTCACCGGCTGATCATTGATTTTCTCAGGTCTTTGCCTGAGCAAGAAAGCGGGAACGGGGTTTGTTGGCGTGAGCAGGAGGTCATACCGCTCGAAGAAATCCGCCATTTCCATTCGGAAACGCTCCAACTTGCGCAGTGCCCGAGAGCAAACGTATCCTGGGATCGTGCGGGCGCTCTCTAAGATTTGCCTGACCTCAGGGGTTAGCTCTCCACTGTGTTCGTCAAGAAGGTGCCCAGACCAGGCATATTGATCAGCCAGCACTATGGGAGTGGCGATGAAAGGATCATCAATCGGTGAGGTCACTTCATCGACTGAACAGCCAAAAGTCTCAAATGCCATGGCTGCCGACTCAACTATCTCCTTAACCTCAGCATCAACTGTGGCACCACCAAGGTTGGGGCAGAAAGCCATGCGTAAGCCCCGGACGTTGCCTTCCAAGGCACCAACGAAGTCCGGTGGAGGCTCTCGCAGCGAAGTGGGGTCACGCCTATCAAAGCCAGCGATGGCGCTGAGGGTAAGCGCTGCGTCTTTGACGGTTCGAGCAATGGGGCCGATGTGAGTGAACGCTGGCCCAGCAAAAGCCGCGTACAGCGGCACACGGCCATGAGTAGGCTTAAAGCCATACACACCGCAAAACCCGGCCGGAATGCGGATAGAGCCGCCGCGATCGCTGCCAATGGCTATGGGGCTGATCCCAGCGGCCGCCGCTGCGGCAGCACCGCCACTCGAACCTCCCGATGTTCTCCTTGGATCCCAGGGATTCCGACAGTCATCACCCAAACGATTCTCGGTGGTTGCTGACAACCCGAATTCAGGTGTATTCGTTTTGCCAATGAGGATGGCGCCGGCGTGCCGCAGTCGCTCAACAACTATAGCATCCTCATCAGGGACGAAGTCCTTGTAGACCAGAGAGCCCCCAGTCGTGCGTGTTCCCCTGGTGAAGTGAAGATCCTTAATGGAAAAAGGGACGCCATGTAATGGCGGTAGCTCAGATCCTTGCATCACAGCTACCTCAGCTGCTTGGGCAAAAAGCCGTGCTTCTGCTTCAGCCACAGTGAGGAAAGCGTTGATTTTTGGATTGATATCGCTGATCCTTCGTAGCAACTGATCTACGATCTCAACCGGAGAAATCTCTTTTCTTCTAACAAGATCCACCAGTTCTGAGGCTGAAATGAAAGAAAGCGAATCATTGGCTATGGACATGGCTACCTCGGTCTTGTTATTCAGTGGTAAACCTATTTTCGTGCACGGTCGTCAACCTTCATTGTATAGCGTCCCAACTCTGATTGCACAAATCATAGATGCCTTGTGCCAATGCTCTGGAGTACTGACGAGAATGATCTGGTGTCGAGGCCGCGACCTGCTGTAGAACTGCCATCAGGATCATCCCATTGGGGCGACACGCCTTGGCAAGACTGATGCCTACGCAGATTAGTTTCTTTCTTCCATGGCATCTTTCCAGGCATGAATTGAACATCTGCACCTTGGCGTCCCGCTCGGCCACAGTCTGTGGCACATCGTGAGGGCAGGTCTCAAAACGGATCTGGCTATGCCCTCTCACCAGGCATGTCTCCCTGTCTACTAAGGCTACTGTCACGGCGCCACCATGTTTGCTTTTGCTTATTGGGCAAGCTGATATGCAGCCTGGCTGAACGCAGCTATAACAGATAATCGACCGAGAAGCCACAAGGTACCGAGAATATCTGCCTCGATCTGCGTTCACCCCACCCTCTAATCTGCGGGCCATGGTACACGTGAAATGCCCCCTGCAGCCAATCTGATCCAAATACAATCCTGCTTGCATGCGATGCCGCCTAGGCCTTTTGGATCTGGACTAAAGCGCTGTTGTAGGGGAATGACCCGCCAGGCGAGTGCTCGTCCTTGGTCAGGACGTTGGCACAACCTGCGCGGTCTATTCCTTTCTCATCTGGGTCATACCAGGCACCTGCAGGTAGGATGGCCACGCCCGGCATCAGGCGCTGGGTCACCCGAACTGGCACCCTCACCTCTCCCCTGTCGTTGAACACCCGCACCACATCGTCATCCTTTATTCCTCTGGCCTCGGCATCCCCGGCATTCATTACTACTGCCTGAGGCATAAGCTCCCTTAGCCAGGGGATATTATCGAATTGAGCATTAGCCCTCCTCTTCTGATGGTTGGTAATGAGCTGGAGAGGATACTCTTTCGCCAATGGGTCATTAAGACCTTCCCAGGGCTCGATGTACTTGGGAATAGGTGGGATCAAAGGGTTGCCCATTTTTGCTATCTGGTCAGAGTATATCTCGATCTTGCCAGAAGGGGTGGGGAAGTGGTGGTTCTCAGGGTCATCGATCTCTTTCTTAAAAGCAACATATGGCTCGGATAAGGGCAGCCGGTATATGCCCTTCTTCCTGAAGGCCTCATAGTCTGGGATGCCAGCCGCCGTCGCTAGGTCTCTCAGATGCTCCTCGTCGGTCTTATCGTCATAGCCCTCGATCCCCATGCGTTCGGCCAACGCCTTAGCTATCTCCATCTGGCTCTTGCACTCCCCTAAAGGCTCGATGGTCTTGTTCTGCATGCCGATAAAGGCCAAGCCAACTCCGGGGGCTATATCGTTCCTTTCCAGGAAGGTCGTGGTGGGGAGAAGAACATCCGCATACCTGGCGGTAGCGGTCATGCACTGCTCCAGTACCACAATGAATTCCAGGCTGTTCAAAGCTTTGACGATCTTGTTTGTGTTGGGGAGGGAGTTCAAATAGTTGGTATTTTCCACGAAGAGTAGTTTGTAGTCCGAAGGGTAGCCGCCGGCTCCGCCCTTGAGGATGGCATCAGCCACCTTCGCGTAGTGCACCTGGGGATAAGTGTAATCACAAAGGAGCCCGGACTTGGGAGGTTCTTCCACAGGATTAGGGATCCAGGGCAAAGCCTGACCTATAGTTAGCGGGTAAGGATACCCGCCCGCCAAAGACTCCCAGGCTCTGGCGGCCGCATCGCCGCCATGCACGCCGACATTACCGGACATGGCGGCCAAGGTGATGGTGGCCCGGTGGAACTGCTCTCCAAAGGCGGTACGCCCAGGGCCGATTCCGGACATAAGGGCTCCCGGTTTTGTGACTGCATATTCCCGAGCGATCCTTTCAATGACGGAGGCGGGAACGCCGGTTATGGCTGCAGCCCAGGTCGGCGACTTGGGCACTTGGTTCTCAAGGCCCATGACATAGTCCTTGAACTTGTCGAAACCTACGGTATACGTGTCCAGGAATCCCTGGTCTTGTAGGTTCTCCTTAATCATGACGTACGCCATGGCAATAGCCATAGCCGCATCGGTGCCTGGCCTGATGGGTATCCATTCTTGAGCAAGGGCGGCAGCTGAATCAGAATACCAGGGGTCAATGGCAATGATCTTCGCGCCCCGCTCTTTGGCTTGTGTCAGAAACCACGCACTGTTGCAGCCACTGATCGTGGTGGCGGGGTCCCAGCCCCACATCACTATGAGGCGGGAGTTAAGCAGGTCATCTCGCGTATTGGCTGCGAACACGGTCCCGTAAGAAAAGTAGGCTGCAAACATCCCACCCTGAAAGGAGGTGATCGCCCACCAAGTGCTGAAGCCACCCGCCATGGCTAATACCCTTCGAATGCTGCTTGCGTTCAGCCACACAAGGTCTCCGCCCAGATAGAGATACAAGATAGACTTCGGCCCGTATGTGTCCCTGACCCGCTTTACCTCCGACGCCACCTTATCCAGGGCCTCTTCCCAGGATATGCGCTGAAAGTTCCCCTTTCCTCTCTCTCCCACCCGTTTCATTGGGTACAGCACTCGGTCCGGTGCATACACTCTTTGCCTGTAAGCCCACCCCCTAAGACACCCCCGGAGCTGGGGCTCCTCGCCGTCGTCAGGCTCAAGTCGTGTAATGCGTCCATCCTTAACGTGAACTTTCAGCAGGCACGCCCCCCCACAGTGGCTGGCACATGTGGTGGGAAGTATGATTTCCCCACTAACTCTCTTGTCGGTCACAAGATCACCTCCCGGCTGTAATTCCTACAGGTGATAGAGATATCAATCTCGCTAGCGTAAAGACATAATGTAAGGGTCCCTTGCAGCCCAACAACCTTGAGTGCAAACAGCACCTGGGTCCAAGCTACGACTTACTTCTGGAAGAAAGCCTCCGTCAATCCCTCAATAACCTCCTTGGGGACCCAAGGACAAGGCGCATAGGTCAGTACCCTGCTCGTGGAGATGCCCAATATATTCCTTATGTCAGCCAGGTACTCAGCCATTTTGATGCCGAGGGCAAAACCTTCGCATATAGGAGCCTCCGTGCCTTCCACTTTCAGATGCCCGTGCAATGTCAAGGCAGACCAGTAAGCACAAGCGGTGACCAGCACCTCTGCTCCGTCCGCAATGCACTCCTTGGCGGCCTTGTCGAAAGAGGAGATCATTACATCCTTGGCGTTTCCAGTTGGTTCAAACCATAGGGGTACATTCTCGGGATGGCAATCCGCTGCTCGCGCCGGCTTATACGATATCGCCCTGTCCTCCATCCCATAAAGCTTGATCTTGCGCTCCACCAGTGGGATACATCTTGGGTCTGTGAGTATGCAGGCAAACTTGGCCCCCAGGATACAAGCGATAAGCATTCCTGTCTCCAGCACTCCTACTACAGGCATCTGGACCATTTCCCGGGCAGCCTCCAATCCGGGATCATTACCGCAGCCTATAATGGCGGCATCAAAGCCACCTTCCTTGTCGGCTTTGATTATTTCGTGCACTGTCTCAGTATTGTTTAGCATCTCTGGCCAGAACATATCCGTGTTATAGGTAGACCTGGGTATCCACCTGTGAACAACGACGGTATCTGGCCGGATTACCTTCTTGGCTACCTGCATCATCCCTGCATCGACAGCGGCATAACCACCTCCTACATTATCGAATCCGGGATGCACCCTGGTATAAAGATCCTGGAACAGTATTCTGATAGCCATTTTGTTACCTCCTGGCTTCTTGCCTTGGTACATTTTCTGCAGCAAAAGATCGAGGTACTATTTGCTGTCAATGATTTTGAGGCGGCACGGGATTGACAAGCCCTGCAGCCAGGGTCACAGGCATGAATTTGAACAGGTCATCGATCGTACTCCAGCCAACCAGTGTCTTCTCTTCTATTGGCTCTGAATACAGGGCTATCCTCCCAGTCTGTACGTAGAAGGTGCGGCCGTTAACGTTAGCAGCGTTGTCCGAGGCTAGCCACACTACGAAAGCCGCAACATCCTCCGTCTTCATGGCTTCCACCGTTTTGATGAGGTCTAGCTTGCCTGCTTTTTCCCATGCCCTTCTCATTTCATCGTTCAGGTTGAGCCTGGTACCGGCACTGGGACGGATGGCATTACATGTCACTCCGTACGGGCCCATCTCTCGCGCCACCTGCCTGGTGAAACCGATGATTCCTTCTTTGGCAGCACTGTAGTTTGCCTGACCGAGAACGGTTCCTTCCCGTAATCCCGCCTGTGAGGAAGTGTTGATGATACGCCCGCTGCGCTGCTGCTTGAAGAGCACACAGGCATTCTTGGTAGTGAAGAAGTGTCCGTACAGATTCACTTTCATGACTGAGTCCCAATCCTCCTCGGTCATGTTGAACACCATCCGATCGCGAACAATGGCGGCATTATTCACCAGTATGTCGAGCCTACCGAAGTTGTCGACTGCGGCCTTGACAATGGCTTCACCACCCACGGCAGTAGCCACCGAGTCATAGTTAGCAATTGCAATGCCTCCCTTTTTCTTAATCTCAGCGACTGTTTCATCTACAGGTGCAAGTTCATGCCCTAGCTCCGGTGTCCGTGTTACCCCATTGACTACTACTTTGGCTCCTTCGGCTGCCAGGGCAATGGCCTCCGCTCTGCCGATACCCCTGCCTGAACCAGTCACTATGGCTACTTTGTCCCTTAGTTTCAGGTCCATTCTGCGATCTCCTCTCCTCTTGTGCCCCAGTGCGCCCTTGAAACCAGCACCCACTCTGTGTCCAGGTCTAGCACCAGCCGCTACGGTCTCTGTCTGCAACTAAGTGTCTGGCTGTTTCTCCGCTGCCCACTTGCACATCACATCCTGAACACAGGTAATGTTGCGCCACCGTCGATAATAATGGCTTGGCCAGTGACAAATGACGCTGCCTCTGAGCACAGCCACAAGACAACTTCTGCGATCTCGTCTGGCCTGCCCACGCGGCCTATGGGAGGCGTTAGGGCTGCCTTAACCTGTGGGTCAGCAAGGTCAGCCGCCTCCATAGGTGTGTCAATCACACCGGGACACACGGCGTTTACACGAATCCCGTCCTTCGCGTACTCAAGGGAGGCCGATTCTGTTACACCGATGACACCATGTTTGGCAGCCGAATAGGCACCAGAAGTCGCCACACCGCGAACCCCCGCAATTGATGAGGCATTAACGATGGTACCGTGGGCTTGTTTTAGCATTTGCGGTATTTCATACTTCATGCAGAGCCATACGCCCTTGAGATTAGTGCTGATGATCCGATCCCAGCTTTCTTCTGGATAATCGGCCGTAGGTGCCGAATCTTCCCTAATGCCAGCATTATTGAACGCGAAGTCCAAGCGACCGTAGACCTCCACGACCTTGTTGATCAACGCCTCAACCTCTCTTGCCTGTGACACATCCGTTTTGATGAAGATGGCTTCACCCCCCGCTCTTTTGATGCGCCGCACTGTATCCTCACCAGCCTTCACCGCGACATCGGCGATGGCAACCTTTGCCCCCTCTTTAGCAAACGCCAGTGCTGTAACCCGACCAATCCCGGAGCTGCCCCCAGTTATTACAGCAGTCTTGCCTTCAAACCTCTTCATTACCCTACACCTCTCCTTCATCTTTTGAGGCCGTCCAATTTCGCCTCAGCTTCAAAGCTAGATCCGCCCCTTTTCGCCACCGAGATTCTCGATTGGCCTTACTGCTCATGGTCTACCGTCCATGGTTAACATTTCGGATCGACCTTCTGTCACACATTTGTTTTTTGCAGTGCCTTCGCTAGAAAGCAATTTCTCTACAATCCGGCGCGATGGTCAACTTCGCGCCGGTCAGAGCCTGAACCTCTTCAGGAGTCCACCCAGGCGCCACCTCCCTCAGCACAAGTCCTTCAGGTGTCACCTCAATAACAGCCAGATCGGTCACTATCAGAGAAACACAGCGCAGAGCTGTAAGTGGGTATGTGCATTTTTCTAGGATTCTGGGTTCACCCTTATCAGTCACATGCTCCATAGCTATGATAACCCTGGCTCTGCCGACTACCAAATCCATGGCTCCACCAACCCCCGGTGCCCTCATCTTGGGCGACCATATATTGGCCAAGTCCCCTTTCTCTGAAACCTGGAAGGCACCCAAAACCACGGCTTTTACACGACTGCCTCGAGCCATGGTGAAGGCCTCGAGATTAGAGCAGAAAGACGTCCCTGGCTGGACTGTCAGAAATTCTCCGCTCGCTCCGTAGATGTCGCGGTCAATCTGATCGGGTTGGGGGGGAGAACCGGGGGCCATAATGCCTACCTCGGTATGAATCATGACACCCTCTGGAAGGAACTGGGTGACTAATGCTGGCATACCTGCTCCCAAGTTCACCCAATCACCAGGTTTGAACTCCTTGGCCACTCTCATGGCGATAAGTTCTCGAGTCAGGCCGGGTTTCATACCCGGCCTCTCGATGGCCCCTCCGACGACAAGCCTATGAGCCAGCATCGGCTTCAACTGCTCCAGTATCTCTTGACGGTCGACGGTTGTTTCGACAATGCGATCAACATAGATTGCTGGGGTAACGATATAGTCTGGATTGAGATCACCCACGCCCACAATCTCATCCACCTCTGCAATAGTCACTTTGGCTGCGCTGGCGAACACAGGATTGAAATTCCGACTTGTACAGCGATACACCAAATTTCCCATGGTATCAGCCTTGTGGGCTGGGATGAAGGCAAAGTCGGCCGTGAGCGCTGTTTCCAGCATGTACTCCCTGCCACCAAATACGCGATGCTCCTTGCCGGAATCTACTATAGTTCCCACTCCGGTAGGACTATAGAAGGCGGGAATACCAGCCGCTCCGGCTCTCAGCCGCTCACAGAGAATTCCTTGGGGCACCAGTTCCAACTCTATTTCACCCGACTGGATTTGCTCATCAACAGCGGTGGCCCACCCTGCATATGCCCCAAAGGCCGCAATTAGTCTCTTGATCTGCTTATTGTCTGCCAGTATCGAAGGAGACCAGGGTCCGGCACCAGTATTATTACATATCAGGGTCAGATTTCGGACACCCTTGTCTCTGAGCGCGAACAGAAGGCCGACTGGTGAGGCCTGCGGAGTTCCCACTCCACCAATAAGGATGCTGGCGCCATCGCTTATGTCCTGTATGGCTTCCGCCGGTGATGCAAACACCTTGCCCATTCTTCACCTCACATACTATGGTCTGCGGGTTACCCACTACCTAATTCATCCTGACTGCTTTCTGACTTAATCTTATTCGAGAACGGAATGCCTTAGGAGGCATAGGACAGCCAATCACTAATCCTCACTATATCCTTCACCTCAGCCCTCCACTCGTATACCGCTGCTTCGTTCGGGAAAGCCCTTCGAGTCTCGGTAAATGCTCTTTCGGGAAAGCCATCGTATGTCTTGCTGAAGTTTATGGCTGTGTTGTAAAACGCCTGACCGTCAAAGTCTTCAGCGCCTACTTCTTCCACCGTCTGTCGAAGAATATCGAAGAAAACCATGGGGGCATAGAGGGCCAGATACCCATTGCCGGCCGACCTAATGTCGGCAGCCTCAGCTGCTAAGTGGTATCTGTTTAGAAGCTCTTCAGCTAACTCTACGCTGGCGAGCGGGTCACCCCACCACCCCCACGGAAAGAAACTGAGATGCCCATCCAATTCTTCCCAGCCACACATGTCCAGAAAGTAACGTATCGCAGAGGCCTGGGCATCAAGATCGACTGTTTTTGCCGTAGATTCCTTGCTCCGAAGCTGCTTAAGAAAATTAGCTGTAAATGTCATAGCCTGGTTGTGGACAATGTAATCACAGTCTTTCACCTTCTCGACCTGACCACTCCAGAGCGTGGTGCCCATAGGAGCAAGGTATTTGCCAGCATACTCAAACCTGTCCGGGTGAGCCTGGCAGTATTGTTTTAGCGTCTCTACAATCTGAGTCATCGATACCTCTTGACAACCAACAGCAGCGATCTTTGGCCTTGTTGGATAGTTGGGCCACTGCTGGCTGATCCACTCCAGGAGAGTCGGCAAAGCACTAGACGCTCTGCCAGCCGCACAAAATACCCAACCAGGAGGATCAACCATAGCGTCGCTGGCCATCCAGGTGCACAGGGGCATCTTGTCTCTAGCGGCAAAGGACTTGAGTATCTCCGCTGCTTCGGGGTCGGGGGTAAGTATTATCTTTGCTCCCTTCTGCTTCAACCAGTCATATCCTGGAACGTACCTCGAGGGCGTGTACTGGGCATCGTATAGGGCTAGCTTCAACTCCACCCCTGGTATGAGGTTTTGCTCATTATAATATTTGGCCAAATCCTCTATCGCAACGTTAATACGCTTGAAAGCCTCTGCGCCCACCCCTGTGAAGTCCGTGATGACACCTATGGTGATCTTCACTTTTCCCCCATCCCCGTTCCCGCAGCCCAAGAGGGGCACAGCTAAAAGTGCTACAACCAAGAGACAAACAACAGTCACTCTCAATACGTGCTTCATCAGTTTCCTCCCTTCTGTTGATGCAATCTGGATATGCCGCTGCTTGGCATAGCACAAAGCTAACCAGCAGCATTCAACCCACAGTACTATGGCGCAGCACGCATCATTGCTTCACCTCCTGTGCTGGAGTCAGACCGTCACACAGTAGTCTTTACGTCAGGTTTGAATTCCCGGGTCGCCTTCATCACCTCGTGAAACATCTGTATCGAGGCATCGTAGGGAATCTCCCATTCAGTAGTGAGGAAGAAGCCCTTATTCACATAGGAACTCTCAAGTGTACCTCTGACCTTTGATCTCACTGCCTCAGAATCAAGCGACAGAAGATCTTGAGTTCGCACAGCCTCGGCGAAACACAAGTTACGTGTCTTGGCATAGTCGCGTAAGCAGACTGCCTCGGACATTCCACCCACAACCACAGCGTCCGCTCCCAGACTACAAAGGAATTCCAGGTTGTCCGCCGTGCAGCCGTATGCTAGGAGCACAGAGTATCCCTTGAAGTAGCGGAGGACGTTCCACATCGCCCGATATGCTGCTTTCATCTGGGTGCCAACCGGTTCCTCTATCCTGCTCGGCATTCTCTCAACCACCATGATGGTATCTACGCCAATGTCGCAGTAGGATTTGATAAGGTCTTGACAGCACTTTTTGGTGAAGTCTAGCGTTTTCTTCGCATCAGCCGCGCCTTTCTCAAACTGCGGCCAGAAGGAATCTCCTTGCAGGTGGAGGCTCACTGTAGCCGGTCCGTTGACCAGCCCGATAACCGCTACTTCCTTGCCCCGGACCATGTTCAGCCTTCTGGCGGTCTCCAGAACACTCGGTATCCGTCCCTTGTTTAAGAAATCCGCATTCAAGTCCGCGATACCCTTCCCCTCCTCCAGGGGGTGAGAGGCCACCAGCGGGGGTTGAAATTCACTGATCCAGTCAACCCGACAGCCAAGAGCTTCTGCTTCCAGACTGGGATCGAATACGGTGACAATGGCGTCATATCCAAACAGCTTCTGGGCATCGCTCAGCGCATTGGCCATCAGGGTGGGATTGGCGGCCATTTCCTTGACCGTAGCCTGCCGAACCTTCGCAGCAAACGACCAGACAAGCGGCAGGAAGGGAATTTGGGGCAGTTCCTTCTTCTGAAACAGACAGCGAACAAGCTCTCTCGAATTCACCATTCACACCTTGAATCGACAATACATACTCAATCCAGCAGAGTCAGACATAACTATGGGCCATTTCCGAAGCGGTCTTTTCAGACCAGCGCACCCGGCCAATCCATTGGACCGAAGTAAGTCATCCACCGTTCCGGCGGTCTCTTGGTCAGCCACTCCTTATTGAACTCCGCAAATGGCTTTCCTCTCTTCTTCCTGGCCTCTCTCTCTGCTTGCCTGAGTTCACTGGTACGCTGGTAATCGACCTGAAGCGTCTCTGGATCGTACGAGACAAGATATACGTTTTCTACAACCCAGGGGGATATCAGTTGCTCCTTTAGATCTCGCATCACGGCATCCGGTTCCCTTTCCAGAACGTCACCATAGCCGCCACCACCACCCGAGACAGCACTAAGCATGAATCCTTCAGGCGCCATTTCCTGGTTAGCTCCTGGGGGTACGAAGTACTCCCCTTCTATCGCCCTCTCCTTTGCCAGGGAGTATATGTTCTGTGGTATCGTTATCCTCCCTGCCTGCAGTTGCTCAAAGAGTTTGCTATCCCTTATGCCCAACACCCTGTTTGCACAAGCAGAGTAGCCACCGAAGAGCCCGGGTGCGCACGGAAAACTGATCCCCTCGACACCGTTTGACATTACCCAAAATGCCGAATTGTAGATGGCGATAGCAGATTCCAGCCCGGTTCCACCGCGGTACTTCCCATAACCGTGGTTGTTGATGGCCCGGTTTCTGAAGACATACAACCAGGGGAAGTTCCTTTCGTAGTATTCCACGTCTTCGCAATCCGTCAGCGTGGCCCAGATGGCGTTCTTGCCGTCCATACCATCTTTGTCAGGCAGGGCGCCACCTCCCTGGGCGTTGAACTCCATACTTGCACCGCTTGACACCGCGCCCCACTGGTCCATACCTCCACCGCCAACACCTACCACAGGACCAGTCTGCGAGGCCATCACCACCTCGCGGTGAGGGGTCATGAACAACATCTTGCCAAAGACACGAGAGAAGAGGCAAACCACTCTGAATCCGACGGGGTTCCCACCATAGGTTGCCACTGGGTAGGGATTCTGAGGCCCACCTGGGTCGGCGGACAGCACAGTCCCGGGGGGCACTACGCAGTCTATGTAGGAAAACGCACCGCTGTTGGCAACGATGTCGTGGAAGGCGTAGCTATATAAACTGCCGGCGCTCATCATCAATGGTGCGTGGGCATAGGCATTGTACGGGCCCGGTGCCTCAGGAGATGTGCCGGTGAAGTCAACGGTCAGCCTGTCCCCCTGCTTACGGACCGTCATGGCCTCTCGACGTAGACCATCCTCGGCACTGAGTTTATCCAGGAATACTACATCGCGGTAAGTGCCATCTGGCCAGCTTACGATCTTCTTCCTGGAATGTTCGGCTGCCTCTTCAATTAGCTTGCGAAAACCACCTATGACGAGATCCACGCCGTCCTTCTCTGCCAGCTCTACTATCCGACGCCGCATTCTCTCGCAGGATGCCCATCTCGTTCTGCAATCGAGAGTCAAGCCTCGGGGATCCCTGGTCATGTTGGCCAGCATGTCCAGCACTGCCTCGTTGATTTGGAAGTTCTCGCCCATCTTGACTGGTGAGATGTACATGCCATCCTCATACTTGTTCTTCACGGTGGTGGCTGCTCCCACCACGGCGGATCCTGTCTCGTTCTCGTGGATTACAGCAGCCACCCAAGCGATCAGTTCTCCTCTATAGAAGACAGGCATAATGGTATACATATCCGCATTATGCACAATGCCAAATTTGGGGTCAGATAGAAACCAGAAATCTCCGTCCCTGATGCCGGGGTTTTGACTGTAAGCTGCTAGAATGAACTTGATGGTCATCTGTGGGCCGAAGGCATGAATCCACACTCCTGAAGCACACATCACGGCATCGCCTGCAGCAGTATAGATGCCCGCGTTCAGGTCGGTCCCAGTGCAGCAAACCGTGGCACCGGTCCTGACGATAACCTCCTTGCCCTCCATGCCGATCATCTCGAGCTTATGGCCCAGAATGCTGAGCTTTACTGAATCCACTTTCCTCATGCACTCCAACTCCCCCGCGGTGGGCGGTTCCGGCTTGTAGCGACTGATCCTATCCATGTAGGGAGCGATAGCCATGTTCACACCTCCAATGTTGGCATACCTTTGGAACCTCTAGAGGACGGCATTTTGCCACTATCCCTTCTCTATGATGCTGTTCAGGTACCTGTCGATAGTCAGTCTGTGGCCCTCTGGGAGCACTGTTGTAGTATCGACGCTTTCGATAAGAGCAGGTCCCCTGACAACATTGCCCGGCTTGAGCCTGGAAAAGTCGTATACCTTTGTCTCCATCATCTTGCCTGGCTCGGGCCAATAGGCCTGCCTCTTTCCCTTGAGCGCGTCGTCAGCGCTCTCGCCAGCATAGTCGAGAGCCCGCTCTACATATGACGACCTGGGGGCGATGACCTTCAATCTGAAGCTTAGCACTTCCGTACCAGCTTCACGAGACACAGCGGCCGCACCATAGATCCCAGCGTACCGGGCCTCAAAGGCGTCAATAACCGACTTTACATCTTCATCACTGCTGACGAAGAGTCTGGGAGAGGCAACGGTGAGTGTTGATATCTGTGTGCCTCCCCACTTCATTTCCAGTTCCAGCACGTAGCTGAGATCATCAGGCTGGTAGCCCTCCGCAGCCATGTCCCGCTTGGCACGCGCTTGCATCTCTTCCACGGAGCTATTGAACTGGAGATAATCAGTCAAGAAGCTCGGGTCCATATACTTTTGCAACTGAACCATCCTGGATGATTCATAAACGTGGACTGCCGGCATTTCGAAAAGGCCGTACGCAGAAAAAACTGGGCTTTGTGATGGCACCACCACCTTCTTGATATCCAGCCGCGCAGCCCAGCCACAACCATGGCTCGCCCCGGCGCCACCGTATGCCAGCAGCACAAACTCCCTGGGATCATAGCCCTTCAGCGCCGTCTCGGTGAAGATGAGGTCAGACGTGTTCGCGTCAACCACCTGCTTGATAGCGTAGGCTGCCTCAACAGTGCTCATCTTCAGGGGTTTGGCGATCTTTTCCTCAATAACCTCTATCGCCTGGTCTTTGTTCAAGAATTTCCTGCCCCCCAAGAAGAAATCGGGGTCAATATAACCCAACACCACGTCGGCGTCCGTCACCGTGGGCTCAGTGCCACCCATGTCGTAGCAGGCTGGGCCAGGCATAGCGCCGGCACTTTTGGGCCCTACCCTCAGCCGACCTGATTCAGGGTGTATCCAGGCAATTGATCCACCACCGGCACCTATGGATGTCATCTCGATCATGGGTAGTCCCACCCGGAATCGCTCGATGACGGGATAGGCGAAGTAATGACGTATTCCCCCGTCAACCACTAGGCCAAAGTCAACGCTTGTACCCCCCATGTCAACCGTAATTAAGTTCTTCAGCCCTAGCTGCTCGCCTAGATACATGGCGCCGTGGAGCCCCGCCACTGGTCCAGAGTTGTAGATGTTGATGGCGGCTGTTCGAGTGAATTTCCCCAGCCCGCCCGTGTTGTGAGCGATGAATATCGACTTCCTATAGCCGCGTTCTCTCAACCGAGCTCCGACAGTGTAAAGCTGGTCAGCAGACTCCAGATGCATGTACGTGTCCAGAAGAGTGCTATTAAACCGCAGGTATTCGCCCCTGACCGGATTTATCTGGCTTGACATTATCACTGGCATGTTGCCCAAATAAACCTCTGGATATTCTTCCCTGATGACGTCGTAGATCATCTGTTCGTGTATCGGATTCACGTATGACCAAAGCAGACAGACGGCAATGCCCCTGACACCTCTGTCCATGAGGTACTTCAGTTTTTCGAGCACGTCCCCCTTGTCCAGGGAAAGCAGAATATTCCCCTGGCAATCGATTCTTTCTTGCACGCCTACAATCATGTCCCGCGATACCAGAGGCGCAGGCCTCTCTACTCTTGCCAGGTTCCTTATCTCAGCAGTAGACATGCCATCGCCCCAGGAACGACCCCTGCCGACGACCAGCGTGTCCTCAAAACCCCGCGTGGTGATGACTCCTAGTTTAGGGCCAGTCCTTTGGATCAGGGCGTTCACAGGAATTGTGGTGGAATATCTGACTTCATCGAGATCCCTCACCACCTCATCGAGTGACGCGTCAAGGGCCTTGGCTGCTTCCTCGACGGCTGCCAGAAAGCCCACACCGATGTCATAGGTTGTAGTATCCGCTTTCCCACGGGCGCTTTTACCCTTGAAGCTCAAAAAGCAGTCAGTGAAAGTCCCGCCGACGTCTAGACAGCAGCTGTTTCTCATTCAAATCCCCCCTCGGCTTGGCATCTGTTCGCCCGCTCCAGGCAGCACATTTCTCTTACTAATCATCATCAACACCTTCATGGTCGATAGAGAGCCAGAGTCTTATCGGCGAGACGCTGCTTTAGTGAGTCGATGTCCAGCTCTATATCGTTGGTAATAGGATGCCCTGGCGGTAGGTACTCGTTTTCTACCATTGTCCCGCACCCGGGGCAGTAGAACTCGATCACGCGGCAGATGCCTGAGTCAGGCCTTCCAAGATTGGTGCCTGGCATCATCTCTTCGTATATCGTGGCAGGATCTCTTTCGTAAACCAGACACCCCTTCTTGTAGTTCTCCCTGGCGCTGATTAGCTCTTTTCCACATCTGTTGCAGCACCATATTTCTTTATCGAGGTCAATGTCCAGATACTCGGTTATTTGTATCTTGTCTACCATCTGGCCTCCTTAACCCTTCTCGATTACACCATTCAAATGCGCATCCACAGTGTATTTCCATCCTGTTGGCAGAACCACCGTGGTATACTCGGCATCGATGATGGCGGGGCCTTCGACGACATTGCCACACTGCAGTTGCTCTAGTTGGTACGCATTCGTCTGCA
>Ga0194113_10002442_pt1 | contig 25408 bp, 22 predicted proteins | sample TA2MahC200mmetaG_FD_146193 | JGI IMG/M metagenome (GOLD analysis project Ga0194113, IMG submission 146193) | Freshwater microbial communities from Lake Tanganyika, Tanzania - TA2015017 Mahale Deep Cast 200m | ecosystem: Environmental > Aquatic > Freshwater > Lake | place: Tanzania: Lake... | reverse complement strand
CCGCTGTAGGCGCCGGCGACGAGGAACGTGTCCGGGTGACGCCACGGCCGGCGGTCGGGCACGCCGTCGCCGTCGCGAAGCATCTCTCCGCTCGGCAGGCGCATGTGGACCCAGTAGTACGGGACGTCCTTGATGTTCGGGTCGAAAACCTCGCGTCCGCACATGCGCCGCATCAGCCACGCGGCGTGCATCTCCCATGCGAACCGGTAGGCCGCGTAGTTGATGCCCTGGTTGTGGCGGGGGGATTGGTATTCGAAGCGCCGCAGGGGGACGAGCTGCTCCAGCACGTGCCAGGCGCAGTAGCGGTAGGGGGCGGGGTCGTCGTCGTGGATGGCGATCGACATGGCGAGCAAGTCGCGGTTGATCTGCGCCTCGTTGCCGTGGCCGTTGACGATGTTCTGCCGGAACGGCGGCCAGCCGCACTCCATGCTCTCGGCGAGGCGGATCATGTGGCGTCGCAGCGTCGCTCGCTCGTCGGGCGTCAGAAGGTCGTGGCACCAGTCGTAGACGCAGGCGGAGGCGTAGATCGCGGCGCCGGTCTCGCGGGTGATGTCGAGCAGGTTGCCGAACTCGACGCGCGGCAGGTACGCGAGCATGAGGTCCGCCGCCTCGCGCCCGGCCCTTTCGTCGCCCGCCGCAAGCCGGCAGAACGCCTTCGCCAGCGCCGCCTGTTCGAGCGGCGTGTTGTAGTCCAGTTCGCCCTCCGCGGGCGGGGCGAACGCGAAGGGCTTGGCGGCCGCGGCACGGATGCGGTCCCAGTGCGGCTTGTTCTCGGGATGGTCGAGGTTGGCGCGGATCCGCGCGAGCGACGCGGCGTCGACCCACAGCCGCGGGTGCGTCGGCGGCGGGAGGATGGGGGGCCGGTATGCCGCGGCCTCGGGCGGGATGGACGGCGGCTTGTAGGGGGATAGCTGGATGCGGTCGAGGCGGACGCCCGCCGGGAGCCAGATCGCGATCTCCCGGTCGCCGGCCTCGAGGTCGAAGATGCCGGCGCGTTCGCGGCAGACGGGCTCGTCCTCCCACGGCAGGTAGACGACGCGTCGCACGGGCGGCCGGTCACCGATCCGGAGGACGGCCTGGATCGAGTCGTGCTTGCTCCGGGCCTTGCGCATGCGCGCGGCGGCGGCCTCGTCCACGGTCGCATAAGTGAACAGCACGAAGCGCCCGGCCGCGGGGATGTGGGCGGTGAACGTGACGTCCGCGCCGCCGCGGCCCGGTTCCAGCGCCTCGGCGATGCCGGTCCGGAGGACGACGCCCTTTCCGCCGCTCAGCGCATCCTGCGCGACCGCTTCCACGCGTTCCGGCGCGTACCGGGCGCCCTCGGCCTCGAGGATGAGGTCCTTCGCCGCCGCCGCGGGGACCTGGAGTGCCATCGCCGCGCAGGCGCCGATCCATCGCATCGATGCGTTCATGCCGCCGGCATGGGACCACAGGCCCGGCGGGCTGTCAAAGCCGCGCGTCCGTCGCTCAGGTGCCGGCGGGTGGCGGCGGGGCGGCGTTCGTGGGGGGTGCGGCGCGGGCGGCCCTGCCGAGGTCGGCGTAGGAGCGGCGGAGCAGGGTGCGGATGCGGTGCCAGTCGGCGTTGCCGCGGCCGGCGTCGCGCAGGGCGGCGGCCTCGGCGCGCAGGCGGCCGGCCGTCTCGAACGCGGGATGGTCGCCGCCGTAGATCGTGCGGTAGAGGGTTGCGATTCTTGCGCCGATGGCCTCCACGGAGTTCGTCTCCGGCGCGCGGCGCGCGACCCACCACGCGAGTTCGGCCTTGGCGGCCTCGTGGGGGTTGAACGTCGCCCCCGCGTTGGCGGCGAGCACGCGGTAGGCCTCGGTGAGGTGGGGCAGGGTGTTGGTTTCGTAGCCGCCGGGGACGTTGCGAAACCACATGGAGGCGATGGAGAACCTGCGGGCGACTTCCCGCGACGGATAGACCTGGATCCCGAACTGCTCCCGGAGCATCGCCTCCATGTAGGCGGAGATCATCGGCGTCTCGCCGGAGTAGTAGGCGAACCACATCCGCGTCTCGGCGTCGGCGACGGCGGCGGTGTCGAACGGCGCCCGCGGGCGCAGCGCCACCGCCGCGACGATCGCGGCGGCGGCGCATGCGGCGACCAGCAACCCGCGGCGGGTCATGGTCTACCAGGAGATGCCCGAGAGGAACTTGAGGCTGACGGGCAGCTGCTCGGTGACCGTGGGGGACTCATCCTCGATGAAGTACCATTTCACGCCGGCCTTCTGCGCGGCCTTGAGCAGGGCGGCGTAGTCGACCTGGCCGGTGCCGAGGGCGACGTCGTTCGTCACGGGGGTCTTGCCGCTCATGTCGCCCTGCACGCCCTTGCGGAGATCCTTGAGGTGAACGAGGTGCCAGCGCGGGCCGTACTTCGCCATGAGCTTCGCAGGATCCTGGCCCGGGAAGAGGGTCCACAGGACATCCATCTGGAAGAAGACGGTGTTCGGGTCGGTCTTCGCCATCAGCAGGTCGAAGAGCGTGCCGTCGCCGTGCGGGTGAAACTCGTAGCCGTGGTTGTGGTAGTAGAACTTCAGTCCGCGCTCGGCCATGTTCTTGCCTGCGGCGTTGAAGTCCGCGGCCATCTTGAGGCACTGCGCCTCGTCCAGGGGGGACTTGTGGCCGTACCACGCCACGCCGGTGTATTGCAGGCCGAGTTCCTTCGCCTCCTTCGCGAGGCCGTCGGGATCCTTGAGGTAACGGTCCATCGGGAAGTGCCCGGCGATCGCGACGAGCCCGCGGGCGTCGAGCATCGTGCGAAATTCGCCGGCGGAGAGGCCGTAGGTGCCGGCCAGTTCGACGTACTTGAACCCGAGGGCCTTCACGGCGTCGAGCGTTCCGGGGACATCCTTCTTGAAGCTGTCGCGCAGGCTGTAGAGCTGCAAGCCCACCGGCCCCTTGAACGCATCGCCCGTGCCGACCGTCTTCTCCCCCGCGACCGCCGACAGCACGGCGGCGCAGGCCACTGCCGAACCGACTAGGATGTGTTTCATGCCCGCACTGTATCATCCCGCCGCCGCCGGTCCAACCCGCAGCCGCATTCCCGGCATGTCCGGTCCGGCGGTCCTCCTCGCCTCCCCGCCGCCCGGGGGCCTGCCGCTCAGGGACGGGGCCGCCGCCGGGATCCAACCCCCCGCCCTGGCGTCTCAGCCTCCCGATCGGCCCCATGGGTGCCATGTATTCCATTAAATCGAGACTTTCCGGTCATGGGTACAGATGGAAGGCCAAACTTAGCGCGAAAGATATCACTTTTCGGTATAACACCGTAGTACAGGTGAGAAGTTAAGCTGTGGATCGCTGTTTTCGTATTGCGCGCTTCGCGGCGGTGTGCCATATTGCTCCAATACCGTTTGGGAGATGGTCATGGCTAAAGAGCAGCTGGATGGTGCGCAGGCGTTGATCCGGTGCCTGGAGAACGAGGGTGTGGAGCACATCTTCGGCTATTCGGGCGGGGCGGCGATTCCGATTTTCGATGCGATCGTCACGACGAAGACGAAGATCAAGCTGGTGCTGGTGCGGCACGAGCAGGGGGCGACGCACATGGCGGACGGCTATGCCCGGGCGACGGGCAAGCCGGCGGTGGTGCTGGTGACGAGCGGTCCCGGCGCGACGAACACGATCACGGGGATCCTGACGGCGCACATGGATTCGGTTCCGATGATCGTGATCACCGGCCAGCAGATCCGGTCGATGATCGGGAAGGACGCCTTCCAGGAGGCGGACATCTTCGGCCTGACGATGCCGGTGGTGAAGCACAGCTACCTCGTGAAGAGCACGAACGACATCCCGCGGGTCGTGCGCGAGGCCTTCCACATCACGAACAGCGGGCGGCCGGGCCCGGTGCTGATCGACCTGCCGAAGGACGTGTCGTCCGGCCCCTGCACGGCGGACCTGCGTGCGACGATGGACCTGCCGGGCTACCGGCCGCCGGCGGCGAAGGTGGACGCGGCGATCATCCATGCGATCGCCAAGGCGATGAGCAAGTCGGTGCGCCCGGTGCTTCTGGTGGGGCACGGCGCGCTGATCTCCGGCGCATGGGACGAGGTGCGCGAACTGGCCGAGAAGCTCCAGGCGCCGGTGGTGACGACCCTGCTGGGCAAGGGGGCGTTCCCGGAGTCGCACGCGCTGTCGCTCGGCTGGATGGGCATGCACGGCACGGCCTACGCGAACAAGGCCGTGGTCGAGTGCGACCTGATCATGTCGATCGGCTCGCGCTACGACGACCGCATCGTGGGCCAGCCCGCGAAGTTCTGCAAGGACGCCACGCGCATCCACATCGACATCGACCCCGCCGAGATGGGCAAGATGATCCGCTGCCACATCCACTGCGTGGCGGACGCGAAGGCCGCGCTGAAGGCGCTGATGCCGCACGTCAGCCGGCTCAAGACCGACGCGTGGATCGCGCACCTCGCGGAGTACAAGCGCCGCTACCCGCTCCACTTCAAGAAGAAGGGCGGCCTCAAGATGCAGCACGTCATCGACGAGGCCTGGCGGCTGACGGAAGGCAAGGCGGTGGTCGTGACCGACGTGGGCCAGCACCAGATGTGGGCCGCGCAGTTCTACCGCTCCGACCACCCGCACAACTTCCTCTCGTCCGGCGGAGCCGGCACGATGGGCTTCGCGCTGCCGGCCGCGATCGGCGCGCAGTTCGGACGCCCGAAGGAGACCGTGCTCGCCTTCTGCGGCGACGGCGGCTTCCAGATGACGATGTTCGAGCTGGCGACCGCCGCGATCCACCGGCTTCCGATCAAGATCGTCATCCTGAACAACCACTACCTCGGCATGGTGCGGCAGTGGCAGGAGCTGTTCTACGACGACCGGAAGAGCGGGGTGGACCTGCTCGGCAACCCGGACTTCGTGAAGCTCGCGCAGGCGTTCGAGGGCGTGAAGGCCTTCAACCTGAAGCGCGGGGCCGATGTCCGCAAGATCCTGTCGCGGGCGCTGGCCTACAACGACGGCCCGGCGCTGATCAACGCCGAGGTGGAGAAGACCGACAACGTGTACCCGATGGTGCCGGCCGGCCGTCCGCTGGAGGACATGATCGTGGAACGGCCGCGCTACAAGATGGAGAAACCCACGGGTTCGACCTGATCGAAGGACGGAGCGAGCATCATGAGCAACGGAACGACAGACGCGGAAACGGCGGCCCACACCATCAGCGTGTACGTGGCGAACAAGCCGGGCGTGCTCGCGCGCATCGCCCAGGTCTTCGCGCGGCGGGGCTACAACATCGACGCGCTCGTGGTGTCGTCGGTCGTCGACACTCACTTCTCGCGCATGACCATCACGCTCAAGGGCGATCCGGAGGGCCTCGACCAGGTCATCCAGCAGACGAGCAAGCTCATCGACGTGATCCGCTGCGTGGAGCACCGCGACGAGGAGTCGGTCGTCAAGGAGATGGCCCTGGTCAAGATCGCCGCGGACGAGGCGGAGCGGACGCTGGCCCTCCAGATCGCGGATCACTTCGGGGCGAAGACCGTCGACCTGACGGAAAGCTCCATGATCCTCCAGGTGACGGGCAATTCGGACAAGCTCGACGCGATGATCCGGCTCCTCGGGCGCTTCAAGGTGATCGAGTTGGTGCGCACCGGCAAGGTGGTGCTGGCGCGCGGGGACGAGGTGACCTGATTCCCTCCGCCGCCCGGAGGGGCCGGGTCTACGGACGCGCGGCCGGCGCCCCCGTCTCCTTCGGTGCGGCGGCCTTCTCCAGCATCGCGACGATCTCCGCGACCTTCATCTTCCGGGCGAGGTCCAGCGGCGTCGCGCCGGTGAGATCCTTGACCCGCGGATTCGCACCCTGGTCGAGCAGGTAGCGCACCGCCTCGGGATAGCTTTCGCGGACGGCGACGTGCAGCAGCGTCGAGTCATCCGCCGGGTCGACCACGTGGTCCGGCGTCCAGGTGCCCGGGATCAGGCGCGCGCGGAGCGTGCGGAGAAAGGCCTCCTGGCCCGCGACCACGCCGTGCGAGGACTGGAGGCGCGCGGCCTTGCGCTGGGACTCGGTTTCGCCCGGCGCCCCGGCGGAGGTGTTCGGCGCCGGAAGCGAGGGGGCCGGCGTGAACTCGCCGAGCTTGCTTCCGTGCACGCCCGATCCGCCGCCCGACCCGCCGCCGGAACCGCTGCGCTGGCCGAGGCCGCCTCCCCCGCCGCTGCCCAAGCCGCCCTCGCGTCCCTGTCCCGCCGCCCCCAGCGCCACGCCGGCCGCCAGCCCGATCGCAGTCCACAGCGTCTTCATGCCGCAAAGGTGCCACCGTCGGCGGGGATGTGCAACCGTAGTCAACTGGCGGCGAAGCGGCGGCGGAGGAGGGCGGAGGCCGCGGCACAGGCGACGAGTCCCAGCGCGACCCACGGGCCGGCGCGGCGGAGCGCGGAGAGCACGAGGGCGGCCTGGAGGAGCGGGAGGAGTCCGATCAGCGTGCCGATCAGCCGTGCGCGGCCGGGGATCCGCGTCTCGTCGCGGGCCATCTGCGCGACCGCGGCGATGTAGATCGTGACCGCCGCCACGCCGGACCACGTCGTGGACGCCCCGGCCGGGGGCAGGGCCACGGCGGTGGCCCCGAGCAGCACGCTCAACCCGCGGCAGGCGCCCATCGCCAGCGGACCGATCAGCGGCACCCGCTTGAGCCCGTGGTTGTAGGCGGTCATCAGCCCGCCGATCGCGGCGGCGGCCAGCAGCGCGTGCATCCCGTGGACCGCGGCGAGTCCGAGGCCTGCGGCGAGCAGGAGCGCCCTCGCGATGGCCGCGGCGCGCGCGGAGACCGCGCCTGCGGGCAGGGGACGGCCCGGCCGCTCGCGCCGGTCCTCCTCGAGGTCCGCGAGGTCGTTGTCGGTCAGCCCGGCCGCGTACAGAACGACGGACGCCGCTGCCGCGGCCCAGGGGATCGGTTCGTTCCAGCCGCGCTCGGCCATCGCCAGCATGGCGCCGGCTAGCGGGTCGCCGGGGACGGTCAGCAGGTTCGGCACGCGCAGCAGGGAGAGCCACGCATGGAAGCCGGTCCTCGGGTTCGTGGCAATCACGTTACCGCTGGTATTGCGCCGGATCCTGCCAGGGCAGGTCGAGGCGCGGCTTGAACTTGGGGCACTGGCCGTAGAAGGCGAGGGGGTTGTCGAACATCACCTTCTGCACCTGCGCGTCGGGGAAGCCGCTCGCCTTCATGTGGCGCGCGGCCTTCGGGAGCGAGCAGGGGTCGGACACGCCCCAGTCGGCGGAGCTGTTCACGAGGACGCGGTCGAGTCCCCAACGCCTGAGCAGGTTGACGACACGCTCGGGGTTCAGCTTGGAATAGGGGTAGACGGTCATGCCCGCCCAGACGTCGGTCTTGCGGGTGAGATCCATCGTGTCCTCGGTGTTGTGGTCGACGATGATCCGCGCGCTGTCGTAGTTCAGCTCCCGCAGGATGGCGAGCGTGCGCTCGACGCCCTTTCGCTTGCTGACCTCGGGCGTGTCGTGCGGCGTGTGGATGAGGACCAGCATGCCGCGCGTCTTCGCCATCTCGAGTTGAAGCTGGAAGACCTCCTCCTCGTTCGGCGTGATGCGGTTGAAGCCGATCTCGCCGATCGCGACGCAGCGCGGGTGATCGAGGTAGGGGCCCATGCCGGCCAGCGTCTCCCTCGCCAGCGCGAGATCCTCGGCCTCCTTCGGGTTCACGGCGACGCAGGAGAAATGGTCGATGCCGTAGCGTTCCGAGCGCTTCACCTCGAAATCAAGGCTGAGCTGGAAGTAGTCCCAGAACGTCCCGGCGAAGCGACGCGTCGAGCCGAGCCAGAACGACGGTTCGACGACGCACCGGATGCCCTCGCGGTACATCGCGGTGTAGTCGTCCGTCGTGCGGGAGTACATGTGGATGTGGGGTTCGATGATGGTCATGGGGAACCTCGGGTGCTCGGTGTGCGGTCAACTCCCGATCCTGCTCGTGATCGTAATCCTAATCGTAATCGCCTCCGCCGGCCCCGGCCTGACGCATGGTGCATTCCGCCGGGCCCTCGTGAACCCGATGGGGCGACGTGCTGCGCACGAGGCCCACGAGCGTCGGGACGATCCGCACCAGCACCGCCGTGCCGGAATCCACGCCTTTCAACAGGGCATCGACCCGGGAGGCGAAGCGGATGGCGTCCTGGTACACGTCCAGCTTCTCGTGCTCGAAGCACGTCGTCATGGGGAGCAATGTAGTGAGCCGGGAGGTGGGGGGCAAGCCCCCGGGGGGCGATTGCGATCACGGTTGCGCTTGGGATTGCGATTACGATCAGGGACGGGAATCCGACACGGTATGAGCCCTTTCACCTGTACGGCTGCGCTGCGTCCGATCCATCTTCCGGCGGGACGGTGCGGTTGGACAGGCCTTCAGAACAGCGACATCTGCGCGCCGCCGTCGTCGCGGCCGCGGCGGGAGGGGCGGGTGCGGGCGATCTTGGGCTGGCCGGCCTCGCCGAACTCGCCCTCCTCGAGGTTCGAGAGGATCTCGCGCGCGCGGTCGATGACCTCGTCGGGCATGCCGGCGAGGCGGGCGACGTGGATGCCGTAGCTCTTGTCCGCGGCGCCGGGCACGATCTTGCGCAGGAACGCGATCCGCTGGCCGCTTTCGCGGATGAGGACGTTGTAGTTCTTCACCCCCGGCAGGGTCAGGGCCAGGTCGGTCAGCTCGTGATAGTGCGTCGCGAAGAGCGTCTTGGCCTTCACCGAGGCGCGGTTGTGGAGGTGCTCCGCGACGGCCCACGCGAGGCTGATGCCGTCGAAGGTGCTGGTGCCGCGGCCGATCTCGTCGAGGACGATCAGGCTGCGGGGCGTCGCGTTGTTCAGGATGCTGGCGGTCTCCTGCATCTCGACCATGAAGGTGCTGCGGCCGCGGGCGAGGTCGTCGGAGGCGCCGATGCGGGTGAAGACGCGGTCCACGACGCCGACCTCGGCCTCGGCGGCGGGGACGAAGGAGCCCGCGTGGGCGAGGATCGTGATCAGGGCGACCTGCCGGATGTAGGTCGACTTTCCGGCCATGTTGGGGCCGGTGATGATGGCGAGCTGGTTCCCGCGGCCGTCGAGGAGCGTGTCGTTCGGGACGAACCGCTCGGCCTCGGGCAGCGTCTCGATCACGGGATGGCGCCCGTCGCGGATGCGGAGGGTGTCGCCGTCGGTCATGACCGGCCGGGCGTAGCCGAGCGCCAGGGCGCGGTCGGCGAACGAGGCGAGGGCGTCGAGCGCGGCGAGGGCCGAGGCGGAGCGCAGGAGGGCGTCGGTCTGCTCCAGCACGGCGCCTCGCACCTCCAGGAACAGCTCGTATTCCAGCGCGACGGCGCGCTCCTGGGCGCCGAGGATGCGGTTCTCGTAGTCCTTGAGCTCCGGCGTGATGAACCGCTCCGCGTTGGCCATCGTCTGCTTGCGGATGTACTCCGGCGGCACGCTCTGAAGGTTGCTGCGCGTGATCTCGATGTAGTAGCCGAAGATCTTGTTGTGGCGGATCTTCAGCGACTTGATGCCCGTGCGCTGCTGCTCGGCGGCCTGGAAGGACGCGATCCACGAGCGGCCGGAGCTGGCCGCGTTGCGGAGTTCGTCCAGCTCCGCGTGGCAGCCGGCGCGGATCATGCCGCCGTCGCGGACGGAGATCGGGGGCTCGTCGACGATCGTCCGGTCGATGCGGTCGAGCAGGGCCGGTTGCGGCCGGATCTCCGCGGCGAGCCGGAGGGCGAGGGGGGCCGCGAGCGACTCCGCCGCGTCGCGCGCCGCGGGCAGCTGCTGCAGCGACTGGGCGACGGCGCGCAGGTCGCGCGCATTGCCGCCGCCGGCGCTGATGCGGGCGACCAGCCGCTCGAGGTCGCGGATGCCGCCGAGGGCCTCGCGCAGGCGGCGCAGCGCGTCGCGGTTGGCGCAGAGCGCGGCGACGACCTCGTGGCGGGCCTCGATGGCGTCGCGCCGGCCGAGCGGGCGGACGAGCCATTCGCGGATCTGCCGTCCGCCCATCGGCGTGCAGGTGGCGTCGACAACCCTGAGCAGGCACGGCCCCGCGCCGCCGCCGCGGGGCGTGACCAGCTCGAGGTTGGCGACGGTGGCCTCGTCGAGCACCACGAAGTCCGACGCGCTGCGGGCCTGGAGGCGGCGGATGTGCCCGGCGGGACGGCGGAGGTCGACCGTCACGTAGTGAAGCACGGCGCCGGCGGCCCCGACGCCCGCGGGCAGGCCCTCGCAGCCGAACCCGTCGAGCGAGACGACGCCGAAGTGGCGCAGAAGCGCGTCGCGTGCGGCCTCGGGTTCGAAGCGCCAGTCGTCGACCGGCGTGACCATCCGGCCGTCGGCGGCGGCGGCGGGGAGGAGCGCGTCGCGCTGCTCCTGCGGAACGATGACCTCGGTGGGCGCGTACTTCGCCAGCAACTCGCGGACGCTGTCGGCATCGGGCCGCTCCTCGACCCAGAAGGCGCCGGTGGAGAGCTCGAGCATGGCGAGGCCGAACGCATCGGCGCGGCGCCAGAGGCCGCCGAGGTAGTTGCTCAGGCGGGCGTCGAGCATGCCCTCCTCGACGACGGTGCCGGGGGTCACGATGCGGGTGACGTCGCGGCGGACGATGCCCTTCGCCTGGGAGGGATCCTCGACCTGCTCGCAGACGGCGACCTTCTTCCCGGCGCGGATCAGGCGGGCGATGTAGGAGTCGGCCGCATGGACGGGCACGCCGCACATCGGCATGGCCTGGCGCTTCGTGAGGGCGATGTCGAGGATCGGCGCCGCGACGACGGCGTCGTCGTAGAACATCTCGTAGAAGTCGCCGAGGTGGAAGAAGAGGATCGTGTCCGGCGGAAGGTCCGCGCGCACGCGCCGGTACTGCGCCATCATCGGCGTGAGGGTGTCGCTCATGTCGCCGCCGGGCGGGGCGGGCGCGCGGAGGGCTGCGCCCGGTCAATCACGGGGGTCGCCGTCCTTGCCCCCGGTCTCGTCGTCCACGAGCCCGAGCTGGTCGGCTTCCCTGAGGAGTTGATCGACGCCGTCGTCATCGTCCCTGGTCTTCTTGCGCGCCGAGGGCTTGGGGTCCAGGTCGTCGTCCTCGTCGCCCGTCTCGGAGCAGGTGGCGCAAACGTGCGTGCCCGGGGTGCAGCGGCTGCAGAACTCGGTTCCGCAGACGGAGCACTCCGTCATGTAGTCGTCGCCGTGCACCAGGCAGCCCTCGCCGAGGTGAAGCATCGGCTCGTCGTCGTCCACGCTCACAGTGCCTTCCTCCGAACGGGGCGCGCGGGCGATTCCGTCCGGCCGCGCGACCCTGAAAAAAGCTAGCACAGCCTCGCGGGGGGTGTCAAAAAGACGGAGGCCGCAGCCTGGCGGCTGCGGCCTTCCGGGGTTCCCCAACCCGTGGGTCAAGTCCGGTTGCGGCGGGAGCGGCCGTCGCGTTTGCGCTCGTCCTCGCGACGGGGGGCGGCCCGGTCGGGTGCGTCCCGGGGGCCTTCCTTCGCGCCCTTCGCAGCCTCCTCGCACGCCCCCCCGGCCTTCGCGCATCCGCCGGCCTTGTCGCAGTCCCCGCAGCCGCCGCCCTTGCGTGCCTCGGGGCGCACGCCGTCGCGGCGTTCCGGGGCGATGGGCGAATGGACCTGGGGCTTGCGCGGATCCTGCGGGCGGACGGCGGGGGCATCGGGCCGGTCGCCGGCCTGCGGCGGGGGGCCGAAGCGGAAGTGGCACCGGGGGCATTCCTGCGGACCCCGGGGCTGCATCGACGGGCCACCGCCCATTCCGGGCATCGGGCCGCCGCCGCGCGGTTGCATCCACGGGGCGCCCTGGCGTCCGGACCTCCCGGCCCACGGGGCCATACCGCCCCGGCCCATGCCGCCCTCCATCATCCGCTGGCGGAAGCGCTGCGCGAGTTCGGGGTGGCGCTGCGCGAACTCCCTGAGCATCGGACGGTTCTGCATGAGCGACCGGAAATCGGGCCGGCGGTTCTGCATTCCCTGTCCCCACGGTCCCCACGTCGGGGGCGGCTGGGGCTGGCGTTCCCGGTGCATCTGCGCCCAGGGCGGCGGGCCGCGGTGTTCGTCGTCGCGGCCGCGGTCGGGCCGGTCGCCGGGCCGCTGCGCGAAGGCGGGGGTGGAGGCCGCAACGGCCGCGCCCACCGCCAGGGTCATCCATCGACTGGTCTGCATGTCCGTTCCTCCGTGCGTCGTGGGCCGCAGGCGACGCCGCCCGGAAGCCGACGCGAACTTCCTCCAGCTAACGCAGGGTGGGGGCGCCTATTGCTTCCAAGGTCTGGAAAACGCCTGGCTGCGGCTTCCAAGGGTTGGACGGTTTGCCGTCCGAATCCCCGGCCAAGGGCGGTCGATCGGGAACGAACGATGCTTCGGGGCCTCCCGAACCGCGCCGACCCTGCTTAGCGATGTCCCCAAGGAACAGGTTCTGGAGGGCTGCGCCTTGGGCCGCCGAAGCGCCCTGGCGAAGGCGGCGCCGCCTGCCACTCGACGCGAAGCGGCGCGCAGTCGCGGCCGCGTCCATGCGTATTTCTCACGGGGGGCCGCCGGATGCCCACGGCTTGGCCGATGATTGGAGGCCGGCGCGGGGGGTTGACAGGATGCATCCGCGGGGGTATTTCCACCCCCCATGCCGAAGCGCGTACGGGTGGAATTGGGGGACCGCAGCTACCGCATCCTGATCGGGGGCGGGCTGCTGTCGCGCGCCGGCGCCCTCTGCCGGGACGCGGGGCTCGGGGGAGCGGCGCTGGTGGTGACGGACCGGAACGTCGCCCGGCGCTACGCAGGGCCGGTCCGGGCGGCGCTGGAGGGGGCGGGCTGCCGCGTCTCGATGGCGGTGGTGCCCGCGGGGGAGTCCTCGAAGTGCGGGGCACGGCTGTTCGAGCTGTACGACCGCGCGTTGGACGCCGGGCTGGACCGGAAGTCCTTCGTCGTCGCCCTCGGCGGCGGCGTGGTCGGCGATCTCGCCGGCTACCTGGCCGCCTCCTACCTCCGGGGCATCGCGTTCGTCCAGATTCCGACCTCGCTGCTGGCGATGGTGGACAGTTCCGTCGGCGGCAAGACGGGGATCGACCTGCCGCGCGGGAAGAACCTCGTCGGGGCGTTCCACCAGCCGGCGCTGGTGCTGGCGGACACGGACACCCTGTCGACGCTCCCGCGCCGCGAGTACGCCGCGGGGCTCGCCGAGGTGGTGAAGTACGGCGTCATCCGCGACGCCGCCCTCTTCCGGCTGCTGGAGCGGCGCGCGGCCGACGTGCTCGCGTGCGACCGGGCGCTGATGGACCGCGTGATCGCCCGCTGCTGCGAGATCAAGGCCGAGGTCGTCGGCGCCGACGAGCGCGAGGGCGGCGTGCGGGCCATTCTGAACTTCGGTCACACCCTGGGCCACGCGCTCGAGAACGCCGCGGGCTACGAGGGGCTCCTGCACGGCGAAGCGGTCGCCGCGGGCATGGGCTATGCGGGGTGGCTTTCGATGCGGCTGTGCGGCCTGCCGGAGGGCGACCTCGCGCGCCTCGCGGCGCTGCTGCGGGCGTTCGGGCTGCCGGATTCCGCGCGCGGGCTCCGCGCGACGTGGCTGGGGCTCGTGCGGGCCATGGCCCTCGACAAGAAGGCGTCCGGCCGCATCCCGAGGTTCGTCCTCGCGGACCGGATCGGGCACGCGCGCCACGGCGTGGAGGCGACGCCGGCGCTGATGAAGGAGGCGTGGGATGTCTGCCGTCAGTGAGGCGATCGTTCGCGATTACCTGGAGGGGCTCGGGTTCACGGTCCTCCAGCCGCGCAAGTACCAGGTCGTGGCACGCGCGAAGCGGCCGGACGAGGAGATCGACCTGCTCGCATGGAACCCCCATGCGACCGGCGCGGCGCCCGATCCGGGCGTCTGGACCGGCGCCGACCTGCGGCGCGTGCGCGCGATGGTCGTCGGCATCCGCGGCTGGCACACGGAACGGTTCTCGCCGTCGACGCTGGAATCGTCGCCCGACGTGCTGCGGATCGGCGCGCCCGACGTGCTGAAGGAGGCCGCCCGGCGGCTGGGCGTCGAGACGGTGACGCCCGTGCTGTGCCTGCCGGGCCTTCCGGCGTCGCTCGACCTGCAGCGCCGGGCGCTGAGGATGATCCGCGAGAGCGGCATCGCCGGGGTCCTGCCGTTCCGGACGATCCTGCTCGAACTGTCCGGGATGGTGCGGTCGCACTTCGTCTACGACCAGTCGGACGTGATGCAGCTGATGCGGATCCTCAAGTCCTACGGCCTGCTCCGCAGCGCGCAGATGGACCTGTTCCGCACGCGCCGCAAGTCGTCGAAGGTCCGCGACGAGGAGGCGGAGGACGACGCGTCCGCCGACGCCGCGGAGGGCGAGGAGGAGACTGCGAGCGCCGAAAATCGAACACCGAACGCCGAACCTCCAAGGGCGGAGACCAACATCCAGCAACCGACGTCCAACAACCAACATCCAATATCCAACAGCCAACAACCAACTGCGGAACCTTCGAACCTTCGAACCTCCGAACCTGCGAACCTGCGAACCTGCGAATCCCCGGCCTCCGACCCCCCTGCCTGAGACCCCTTCATGACGGATCGCGACGCCTACATCGCCCTGAACCTGATCGACCAGCTCGGTCCGGTCCGGGTGCGCGCGCTGGTGGCGCATCTCGGGTCGCTGCAGGCGATCTTCGAGGCGGACGAGGCGTCGCTCCGCGGGGCCGAGGGGATCGGGCGCGAGCTGGCGGCCTCGATCGTGGCGCGCCGGGTGGAGGCCGACCCGGCGGCGGAGGAGGCCAGGGCGCGGGCGCTGTCCGCGAGGCTCGTGACGCCGGCCGATCCGGACTACCCGGCCGCCCTGCTCAAGATCCACGACCCGCCGCTCGCGCTCTATGTCGCCGGCGATCTCACCCCGCGCGACCGCCAGTGCATCGGGGTCGTCGGGTCGCGCCGCTGCACGCAGTACGGCAAGGGCGTCGCCGACCGGCTGGGCTTCCAGCTCGCCAAGGCGGGGTTCACCGTCGTCAGCGGGCTGGCGCGCGGCATCGACATCGCGGCGCACGAGGGGGCGCTGAAGGCCGGGGGCCGCACGATCGCCGTGCTCGGCGGCGCGCTGGACTGCCTCTATCCGGCCGAGGCCCGCCCGCTGGCCGACCGCATCGCAAAGCAGGGCGCGGTGATCTCGGAGTACACGCTCGGGCGCGAGCCGGACCGCACGACCTTCCCGTACCGCAACCGCGTGATCAGCGGGCTGTCGATGGGCGTCGTGGTCGTCGAGGCCGACCGCAAGAGCGGCGCGATGATCACCGCCGACCAGGCGGGCGAGCAGGGACGGCAGGTCTTTGCCGTGCCCGGCCGCATCGACCAGCCCTCGTCGCACGGCACGCACCACCTGATCCGGCAGGGCGCGAAGCTGGTCGAGGACGTGCGCGACATTCTCGAGGAATTCGAGTACCTGATCCCGCCCTCCGCCACGGCATCGGCCGGGGCGGGGACGGACGGAAGCCCCGCGCCGGAGGCCCCGGCCGCGCCGGCCTTCGTCTTCGGGCCGGAGGAGGGGCGGGTCGTCGAGGCGCTCGCGGAGGGCGAACTGGACGTCGACACGCTCTCGCGCCGCGCCGCGGTGCCGGTCGCGAAGCTCGGGGCGCTGCTGATCGGCCTGGAAATGAAGCGCGTCGTCCGCATGCTGCCCGGCCGCCGGGTCGTGCTGACGGTGACGCTGCCGCGAAAGGAAGCCGAGGGGGAATGAGCACCAAGCTGGTCATCGTCGAGTCGCCCGCGAAGGCGAAAACCATCAACCGGTTCCTCGGGCCCGACTACACGGTGCGCGCCTCGATGGGCCACGTGCGCGACCTGCCGGCCAAGGCGTTCGGCGTCGACATCGACCGCGGCTTCAAGCCGCAGTACGTCGCGATCCCCGGCCGCGTGAAGATCCTGGGCGAGCTGAAGGCGGCCGCGAAGACCGCGACGGACATCTACCTGGCGCCCGATCCCGACCGCGAGGGCGAGGCGATCGCGTGGCACCTGAGGGCGGCGCTCTCCGACAAGTCGGTGAAGGCGGCGTTCCACCGCATCACCTACCACGAGATCACCGAGAGCGCCATCCACCGCGCCTTCGACCAGGCGCACGAGATCGACCAGAACATGGTCGATTCGCAGCAGGCGCGGCGCGTGCTCGACCGCATCGTCGGCTACCGCGTCAGCCCGCTGCTGTGGCGCCGCATCCCCGGAGCCTCGAGCGCCGGGCGCGTGCAGTCGGCCGCGCTTCGGCTCGTGTGCGACCGGGAGAAGGCGATCCTGGGCTTCAAGCCCGAGGAGTTCTGGATCGTCGGCGCGAACGTCGCCAAGCGGGTCGACCCGCGCGACCCGTTCGTCGTCCGCCTCTCGCGGATCGACGGCCAGAAGGCCGAGATCCGGAGCGCGGAGGAGGCGGAGGCCGTCCGCCGCGACCTCGAGGGCCGCGCGATGCGCGTGGCGTCGGTCGCGACGAACACGGTGACCAAGCGCGCGCCGCCGCCGTTCATCACGAGCACGCTGCAGCAGGCCGGCTCGCGCGCGTGCGGGTTCGTGCCGTCGCGGACGATGCGCGTCGCGCAGACCCTCTACGAGGGCGTCGACCTCGGCAGCGGTCCCGTCGGCCTGATCACCTACATGCGCACGGACTCGTTCTCCGTCGCGCGCGAGGCGCAGGCGGCGTGCCTGCAGTACATCGGCACCCGGTACGGGGCGGAATACGTGCCGGAGAAGCCGAACGTCTTCCGCAGCAAGTCGAGCGCGCAGGAGGCGCACGAGGCGATCCGTCCGACGGACGTCCTGCGCACGCCGGACTCGATGGCCGGGCACCTGAAGGGCGACGAGCTGAAGCTCTACCGCATCGTCTGGGAGCGCTTCGTCGCGAGCCAGATGGCCCCCGCGCGGCTGGCGCAGACGCAGGTCGAGGTGGAGGCGGTCACGCCGTCCGCCGGCGGGCGGGCGTTCATGTTCCGCGCGTCGTCGTCGCAGGTCGTCTTCCCCGGCTACATGCGCGTCGTCGGCGAGGAGATCGCCGCGCCCGCACCGGCGGAGGACGGCCAGCCCGAGGAGGTCCAGAAGCTGCCGCCGCTCGCCGAGGGCGAGGGGCTCGACCGCGTCGGCGACTGGCTCGCGGAGCAGAAGTTCACCCAGCCGCCGCGGCGCTACTCGGATGCGACCCTCGTGCGCGCGATGGAGGAGAACGGCATCGGACGCCCGAGCACCTACTCGTCGACCGTGACGGTCCTCTACGACCGCAACTACATCGAGCGCGAGAAGCGCACGCTCAAGCCCACCGCGATCGGCATGGCCGTGAACGACTACCTGGCCGAGCGGCTGCCCGTGCTGTTCGACGTGAAGTTCACCGCGCAGATGGAGGAGCAGCTCGACGAGGTGGAGGAGGGGAAGGTCCAGTGGACCGCGATGCTCCAGGCCTTCCACGGATCGTTCCTCGGCTGGATGGAGACCGCGCGCGGACAGGATCCGAACCCGGACCAGTCCTCGAAGATGCTCGCCCTCCTCGGCCAGGTGAAGGACTGGGCGCCGCCGGTCGGCAAGGGCAAGCGCGCGTTCAGCGAGCGCGACTTCATCGAGTCGCTCCGCACGCAGGTCGACGGCGGCAAGGCCCTCTCCGAGCGCCAGGTCGAGGTGCTCAAGCGCGTCGCGTGGAAGTACCGCGAACAGGTCCCGGATCTCGCCGCGCAGGCGGAGGCGTTCGGCCTGGCCCCGGACGCCCGCGATGCGGTGGCGCCGGCGACGCCCGAGGAGCGCGCGCGGGTCGAAGCCATGCTCGCGGCGCTGTCGAACGTCGAGTTCAAGCCGCCGTCGAAGGTTCGCGGGCGGACCTACGACGACGGCAAGTTCTTCAAGTCGCTGAAGCAGCAGGCCGAGGGCGGCAAGGACCTCTCGCCGAAGCAGGTCGCGGTGCTTGTCCGGCTCGTTCGCCGGTACGCGGAATCCGTCCCGAACTTCGAGCAGCTCAAGCCCGTCCTCGACGCCGCCGTGCCGGCGGAGGAGGCCCCGGCGCATGCGGTCGACCCGAAGCCGATCCTCGACGGCCTGCGCGCGGTCACGGAGTGGAAGGCGCCGGTCGTCCGCGGCAAGAAGACGTGGGACGACAAGTCGTTCTTCGATTCGCTCGATCGCCAGTTCCGCGAGAGCAACCGGCTCTCCCCGCGGCAGGTCTTCGCGCTCCGCAAGCTGGCGAAGCGCTACAAGGTCGATGCCGGGCACACCGGCGAGACGACGCTTTCCGCCCCGCCGGGCACGGAGCCCGCGCCCGGCGCGCCGGAGGCGCCCGCGGGCGGATGATCGACCTCCACGTCCATTCGACGTTCTCCGACGGATCCCGCACGCCGGCCGAACTGGTCTCCGAGGCGGTCGCGGCCGGCCTGACGGCCCTGGCCGTGACGGATCACGACACGATGGCCGGCGTTCCGGAGCTGGTCGGGGCGGCCGGGGGAACCGGCGTGCGCCCGGTGCCCGGCGTCGAACTGAGCGTCGCCCACGAGCACGGCCCCCTGCACCTGCTCGGCTACTTCATGGAGCCCGGCGACGAACTGAACGCGGCGCTGGAGCGGATCCGGCGCGGCCGCGAGGAGCGGAACCTCGCGATCGTGGACCGCCTCGTCGCTCTGGGCGCGCCGGTGACCTGGGAGGAGGTCCTCGCGATCGCCGGCGGCGACCTCGTCGGCCGGCCGCACTTCGCGATGGCGCTGGTCGCGCGCGGGCACGTGCCGACGAAGGACGACGCCTTCGCGCGGTACCTGGCCCGCGGGCGCCCCGCCTACGTCGAGCGCTTCCGCTATCCCGCCGCCGGGGCCATCGGCATCCTGCGCCGGGCCCGGGGCGCGGCGGTGCTGGCCCATCCCGGCCTGCTGCGCTGCGAGGGCCGGCACCTGAAGGAACTGGTCGCCGAACTGGCGGCGGCCGGGCTCGCCGGGATCGAGGCCTGGCATTCGCGGCACACCGCGGTGCAGGTGCGCAGGCTCAGGCGGCTCGCCGCTCTTCACGGGCTCGTGGCGACGGGCGGGTCGGACTACCACGGGGCGATGTCGCCGGGCATCCGCATCGGACGCGGCTTCGGCTCGCTCGCCGTCCCCGACGACGTCGTCGACGCCCTCCTCGCCCTGCGCTGACCGCCCCCCGCCGCCCGCCCAGTGCCCTGGATGGTGTTGCTGGGGGCAAGGGTTGAGCGTACGAGTCGAGTGTCCGGTGTCGAGAGCGTGCCGGGGACATGACGACCGAATCGGGGGCGACCGAAGGGAGCGGAGTGGGGACATCCTCCTTCAGGTCTATCCATAATGCGCTGCATATCAAATTGATCCGGTATGACCGCCGTCCAATACCTGGATATGCGACGCGTCGCATATCCGGGTAATACCGGGCTTTTACGCCGCGGAGCCAGCCAGGACGGGTGCGAAACGGGCCCTGAGCACCGCTGCCCAGCCCGGGCGACTCCGGGATATGCGACGCGTCGCATATCCTCGTAATGGCGGGGTTTTGCGTCACGCCGGGACTCGACACCGCCCCTGCCCGGTCATGATGCGCGAGTTGCTTTCACTTCGAGCCAGTCGCGTAACCCGTTGGCGCATCGGCGTTGAACTTGATCTCGAAACCGCTTGAAACCGCTCGCCGGCAGGCGCAGCATCATCTGCAAAGTGAACGGATGGAGGATCACAAGACAACGTCGGAGCGGCACGGACCCGCGAAAAGCGACTGGTCGTAGAATACACGTTCGACATAAGAAAGAATGAAGAAATCCCTGCTGGAAGGCAGATCAACCTATAGAATCAATGCAAACACAATTAAAGGAGAGGGTATGAAATCACTTATCACAATCGCAATCGCAGTCGCCGCACTCACGGTCATTTCGTTGACTCCACGAACTGATGCTGCCACCGCTCCGTGGACAGCGGAGCGCAAGCACGAGCAGGCTAAGGAGGCATTCCAGCTAGAGGTGACTAAGGTATATCTCGAAGAGACTGCAGGCAATTTCAAGGATGTGCTCATGGAAGCGACGGTTACCAAGGTTGTGCGTAGCGCCTGTGGAGTCAAGAACGGCGACAAGATCGTGATCAAATCACGAAGGCGCTATATGACCAACGAACAACTCAGCAAATCTGAGGAAGGTTTCAAGGAAGCTCCACTGGTCATCAAAAAGGGATGGACGGGCACGGCCTACCTTCAAGCTGAAAACACGACTGATTCAGTCAGGCGCTTTGGTTTGATACTCGAGGGATTTAGCTTTGTTCAGTAATTATTCAAATGCGGAGCAACACTCCAAAGCGGCGTCAAGCTGCCGCAGTCCAAAGACGGGCTGAAACGCCCGTCAAAGGAACCAACAACCTTGACGCTGCCTTTCTGGCGGAACTGAAGAAGGGAATCCCGAACCAAGCGTCGGAGGCTATCGGCGCTGGCGCGCCTCAGCCTCAACGCTGACGTTCGGCGGAATGAAGGGTATCATCTCCATGTTCGTAATCGCGCATCCCGTTGATCGTGGGGAATCGGGCGCAGGGAGTCTCCGATGATGGTGCAGCCGGCCCCTGTCATTCGTAACCCGCCTGCAAAGGTCTGGAACGGGTTGCTCCGGGTCGTGCTTGCGTTGTCAGGTCTTTCGAGTCTTGCGGCGGACCGAGCTCCTGATCCGATCGTCGCGCAACACGGGGCGCTCTTCACGCAGCCGCCGCGGCACGTGCCGACCCGAGGAATGCCGGACGGGCCGTTGCTGGGCAACGGCGACGTAGGCGTCGTGCTGGGCGGTCCGCCGGAGGCGCAGAGCTTCTACATCGGCAAGAACGACTTCTGGACGGGCAACCGCAGCAACGTCTTTGCCCATGCCGTGAACAGGATCCTCACCGTCGGTCGCGTGGAACTGGGGATCCCTCAGCTGCAGGGCGCGAGCTACCGGCAGGAGCAGGACCTGGCTCGCGCCGAGGTGCGCGGAACGTTCAAGAAGGACGGCCTGACGGTGCGCACCCGCTCCTGGGTGCATGCGAACGAGAACCTGCTGCTGACCGAGGTGGGCTGCGAGGGCGGGCCCGTTGACCTCCGAGTGGGGCTGACCTCCGGGGAGACGCCGCGGGCACCGTCGCGGGTGCAGGCGGGCGACGCGCTCAACGCAGGGCGCGAGCAGTACGGCCGGGGCCGCTGGTACTTCGACGGCGAGATCGCGGACCTCGTCGTCACGAACATCCTGCTGTCCGGGAAGCCGGCGGGGCAACCCGCGCGCATCGAGCGGTTCGACGGGAAGAGCACATGGCGCACGATGGCGGAGCCGACGGTGGACTCGACGGTCTCCGTCGAGGCTTGGATCAGGATCAACGCGGCCGGTCCCGAGGCGAACTACATCGTCAGCAAAGGCGAGTGGAACAGGGCCTACAGCCTGGGCCTTTCCGCCGGTTGCCTGCGCTGGGCTGTCAACGGGACGTACGTGCAGAGCAAGGAGGCGCTGCCCAGGGACCGCTGGCTCTACGTGGCCGGGACCCTCGATGGCGGGCAGATGCGCGCCTATGTGGACGGCGAGGTCGTGGCCAGCCTCGGGAGCGACGCGGGGGTGGACGGGCTCTTCTTCACCCGGAAGGCGGATCCGCCCACGGTCGCGGGACGCACGGTGGCCGTGGCGTCGCGGTTCCTCGGCGCGGAAGGCTGCGAGGTCGCGCTGAAGCCCGGCGAGTCGATCACTCTGGCCACGGCGATCCTGTCCGACCTCGATGCGCCGAACTTCGCCGACGCGGCGAAGTCGCGCGTGGCGGCACTGGACGCCGCCCGGGTGGCGGCGCTGGCCGCGGCGCACCGCGCCTGGTGGATGGATTTCTGGTCGCGCTCGTTCATCGAGATTCCGGACAAGGAGATCGAGAAGCGCTGGTATGCGGCGCTCTACGTGATGGGGTCCTGCAGCCGGCCCGGTGAGGTCGCGCCGGGTCTATGGGGCAACTGGATCACGACAGACGCACCCAACTGGCAGGGCGACTTCCACCTCAACTACAACTTCCAGGCGCCATTCTACCTGGTATATGGCTCCAACCATGCGGACGTCTCGCTGCCCTTCTACCAGGCGATCGCGGAAGCCATGGACCATGGGCGCGCCATGTCCAAGCGGCGCGGATGGAAGGGCGTTCACTTCCCGTGCGGCATCGGGCCGTGGGGCCTGTTCGGCTACTCCGCCGAGCTGGATCACGGCCAGCGCTCGAACGCTGCTTATGTCGCGCTGAACTTCATCGGGTACTGGCAGTACGTGCAGGACCCGGCGTGGCTGAGGGCCGCCGGCTATCCCTACCTGATCGAGGTCGCCAACTTCTGGGATGATTACCTGAAGTTCGAGAATGGCCGTTACGTGATCTACAACGACGCCATCCACGAGGGCTCGGGCGACAACATGAACCCGCTCCTGTCGCTCGGCCTGCTGCGCACGCTCTACGCCCACCTGATCCCGATGAGCAAGGAACTGGGTGTGGACGCGGATCGCCGGGCGAAGTGGCGGGACATCCTCGCGAAGCTCAGCGCCTTTCCGCTGCAGGAGCGCGGGGGCAGGACGGTCTTCCGCTACTCCGAGAAGGGGACGGCCTGGTGGGATAGCAACACGCTCGGAATCCAGCACATCTTCCCGGGCGGCGCGATCGGGCTGGACAGCGATCCGAAGCTGCTCGAAGTCAGCCGCAACACGATCGAGGTGCTGAACCGATGGGCCGACTACAACGGCTTCTCGTCGTTCTTCACCGCTGCCGCGCGCGTGGGCTACGACCCGGACGTGATCCTGCAGAAGCTGCGCATCCAGTGCGACACGCACTCGCTTCCGAACGGCCTGCTCTACTACGGTGGCGGCGGCATCGAGAACTGCGGCGGATTCCTGGCCGTCAACGAAATGCTCCTGCAAAGCCATGAAGGCGTGATCCGCTTCTTCCCCTGCTGGCCGAAGGACCAGGACGCGAAGTTCGGCGATCTCCGCGCCGTCGGCGCGTTCCTCGTCAGCGCCGAACGGAAGAGCGGCGTCGTGGCCGGTGTGAAGATCGTCAGCGAGAAAGGCCGCCCCTGCTCCGTGGTGAATCCGTGGCCGGGCAGGAGTGTGCGGCTCGTTCGTGGTGAGGGTGCCGCGGAGACCGTCGCAGGGGACCGGTTCACGTTCAAGACCGGAGTCCATGAAACAGTCCGGCTGGAACCACAGCTGCGGCGGAACTGAGCGAAACTGCGGTTATGGACAACATCACGTTCATAATGACACTCGCCGGACTTCAAATTCACCGTCGGTCATGACAGCATCGGGATTCACGGCAGGAACAAGGAGCCAGACCGAACAACGGCGTGCTGGCTGCCCGGTGCCCGCGGCGGTCACCGGGCGGCAGACGCCGGTTGTTCGCAGCGAATCATGAAGACGACGACAGAGCAGATCATGGCCCGGCACATGCTTGTCCACCGGGGCAAGGGGTACTCCGTCTTGTATGTCCTCCGGCGATCGGGATGGCGCTACGCTCTTCTTGTCGGAATGCTCTTGCTTTCAGTGCTCGTGTTCAAGTCGACCGAAGACTGGACCGCCAAGGGTTTCGCTCTGTGGGCGGGTGGCATGTTCCTCGGGGCGCTGTGTCGTGACATCGGCTGGCTGTGGCGCATCCGGCGGGCATGGCCATTCACGCAGAAGATCACGGACTGGCAGAGGGTGGAGCGGATCGCAGAGGGAACGGAAACCGCGAACCCAGCGGCGGTGGATATGTCGCTTCGCGGCGACCCTCGCCGCTGATGTCGGGTGACCCATGGAGATCTCGATACAAAGAGCAACGCCGGACAAGGCGGACAGCTTCTGGCAGGCGATCGACACGGTCGCACGCGAGCGACGGTACTTGTTGTTTCTGCAGGCTCCGCCCATCGAATCGACTCGACGCTTCGTGGATGAAGTGATCGAGAAGGGCTGGAGTCAGTTCTACGCAATCCACGATGGCCGCGTGGTCGGATGGTGCGACATCGTGCGAAACGAGCGAGAGGGGACGCGGCACTCGGGTCACCTGGGCATGGGTATACTGCCGGAATACCGGGGAATGAAGATCGGCACCCGACTCATTTCGGAGACCCTTGCTGACGCCATCCGCAAGGGAGTCACGAGAGTGGATCTCGAGGTCTTCGCATCCAACACCCATGCCATGGCGCTCTACCGCAAGATGGGCTTTGTCGAGGAGGGCCGGAAGAGACGCGCGCGATTCCTGGACGGAGAATACGGCGACAACGTGGTAATGGCTCTGGTCACATCGGACACCCAGCCGCCGCCTCGACCGTGCGGCTCACCCGCCGCGGGTTCGCCGCCCGGTCAGGCGTGATGTTCTGCCATAGGAGAACAGCGAAAGAGGAAGAATGAAAGCAATCAGCGCCTCAATGATCGTTCTCTCAGCCGCGATCCTCCTTGTCGGCGGCTCCTACATCCAACACGGCGACACCAAGCTGTTCGTTCAGATCGTGGGGTGTGGAGTCGGTCTGATCGGCTTGCGCGGGTGGTTTGTCTGTTTCAAGGAGAAGTAGACCGAAACCGGGAAGCTGAATCGGGTCGCCCCTCCAGCGAACACCGAACATCGAACATCCAACACCGAACATCGAAGTTCGGAAAAAAACGCCAGCAGCCAACCCCCAACAACCAACCGGATAATGGAGGGCCGAGCTATGCGAGGCCGAAGAAGGTGCCGCGGACGCAGCGTGCGGGCTCGCGGTAGCTCGCCTATCCAGCGAACACCGAACATCGAACATCCAACACCGAACATCGAAGTTCGGGCAAAACGCCAGCAGCCAATCCGAACAACCAACCGGGTGATGGAGGGTCGAGCTATGCGAGGCCGAAGGAGGAACCACGGGCGCGGCGAGCGGGCTCGCGGTAGCTCGCCCCTCCAAGAACCAGCGCCCAACACCCAACATCCAACACCCAACGTCCAACATCCAATGATGGAGGGCCGAGCTATGCGAGGCCGAAGAAGGTGCCACGGACGCAGCGTGCGGGCTCGCGGTAGCTCGCCCCTCCAAGGACCAACACGCAACATCCAACAGCCAACGCCCAACAGCCAACACCCAATGATGGAGGGCCGAGCTATGCGAGGCCGAAGGAGGAGCCACGGGCGCAGCGTGCGGGCTCGCGGTAGCTCGCCCCTCCAAGAACCAACACGCAACATCCAACAGCCAACGCCCAACACCCAACACCCAACACCCAATGATGGAGGGCCGAGCTATGCGAGGCCGAGGGGAGGGCATGGTGACGCGGCGTGCGGGCTCGCGGTAGCTCGCCCCTCCAGGCTCGCGAATCTAACGGCTTCGCGCCGCGGTTCCCGGCCTCATTCGTTTGCCCCCATTCGCTTGCCATCCTCCGGGCCGGGATGGCAGCGATCACGAGCACGACTGCGACACTCCGTTCCATCAAACTGGCATCCGGTGGCGTTGACGGGGGACGCGGGCGGGGCGTAGCATCGCGCCCATCCTTATGAGGAGAGTGCCATGAGTCCTGTCGGATCCCGCCGTTTCTTCCTTCG
>Ga0194113_10002440_pt1 | contig 25413 bp, 10 predicted proteins | sample TA2MahC200mmetaG_FD_146193 | JGI IMG/M metagenome (GOLD analysis project Ga0194113, IMG submission 146193) | Freshwater microbial communities from Lake Tanganyika, Tanzania - TA2015017 Mahale Deep Cast 200m | ecosystem: Environmental > Aquatic > Freshwater > Lake | place: Tanzania: Lake... | reverse complement strand
CCGGCCGCCAACCAGAGCTCCGGGGCGCGCCCATCGCGCAACTTGCTCACGGGCCAGCCATGAGGCGGGGGGAGCTTCTTCGGCTCGACCTCGCGCGGGGCGGCGGTGGTGGGCGGGGGGCCGAGGGAGGCGACGAGGGTCTTGGCCAGACGCTCCGCCTGGTGGCGTCTGCCCTCGGGCGTCGTCACGGCGATGCAGGTGAGGGCCTGCGGGGAGCGGAGGTACATGCGTTCGCCGGCGAAGACCGGGCTGACGCGCGTGCCGAGCTCGATGAGGTTCCGCGCGACGAGGAGCAGTTTCTCGTCCGCCGTGGCAATGGCCACCTGGCCGTGGGTCTGGTGCCCGCCGTGTGTTCCGCCGCCCGAATCGAGGCAGAAGACATAGCCGCCGGCCACGACGGGCGCCACGTCGTGCGCCACGGCGTTCTCGATGGCCGGCTTCAGGCGGGCGAGGGGGCGGCCCGTCGCGGCGTCCTGGGCGTGTAGTTCCACCCGCGCGTCGGGGCAGTGCGGGCCGCGCTCCAGGACCGGCATCGCGGAGAAGAGGAACCTCTCCGTGGCGACCGATGGCGCGGCGAGGGTGCCGAAGCCGCCGTGCTCGTAGTTGCTCTCCCAGAGGCGCGCGTAGCTCTCCCGCCCGTCGGGTCGGCGCCGCACGCGGAAGGCGAGGCCCTGGGCCTGGGTGGTCACGAACAGCGTGTCGGCATTGGCGGCCAGCCGCAAGTCCTCGATGCGATAGGACCCGAGCCCGACTTCGCCGTGGAGCCGCTTGAGCAGGGCAAGGCGTTGAGCTGGGTCTTCCACCCGCCGCCAGGCCTCGATGGCTTTGGGGTCAACGAACTCCTCGAGCTTCGCCTCGCGCGACCAGCGGAGCTGGCCCGTGGCCGCGTCCACGCAATGGAGCATGTTGGGCGGGCTGGTGACGTGGAGCGCGTCGCCGACGAGGACAGGCCGCGTCTTGCCGCCAAGTTCGGGCTTCCGCCAGGCGATGTTGATCCCCTTCTCGATGTCCCACGCGAGCGGCGGCGTGGCGTCGGGGAAGACGTAGCCGCAAGCGTCCCGCTTGCGATCGGCCACAAGCGGGACGCTTGTGGCTACGTTGCGAGGCTCGCGGAGCGAGTAGGCGACGCGCAGCCACGATGGCTCCCTGTCCCGGTGGACACGGGCGAGGAGCTTGTTGGCGCCGGCCGCCAGGGCGATGGGCACGACGACCCCGCCTCTGCTGCGATACCGCCAGGGCTTGGGCGTGTCGGCCCACACAAGGCGGCCGTTCACCCACACCTTGGCGAAGTCCCCCGCCTCCAGGCACAGCCACGCTTTCTGCGCGGCTTCACTCTTCAGTTCCGCCGCCCCGTACCACAACTCGCCCCGGAAGCGGTTGTAGACGCTCGGCTGTTCCCAGGGCGGGGCCAGGCGCGGCCCGTCGCACTGGACGGCCTGCCAGGACTGCCTCGGCGCGTCGGCCCTCTTCGCGCCGAAGCGGTCGGTGTCTTGGAAGTGCCTCACGCCGGGGAGCGGGACGACCTCCGGGACGAGGGCGGTGTCGTTTTCCGTGCCCGCCCGCTGCTCGAAGGGGCCGAGGAGCTGCCAGTCGCGGATGGGCGACCAGTCGGCCTCCAGGCCGCTTTCGGGAACAGGGGTCGGCAAGGCCGAGTCGGCGGGGGAAGGGACGCCTGGGAGCATCGCTGCCGCCTCGCGGCAGTAGGCGTCAACCTGCGCCGCGTCCGCGCCCGCCCAGTCGGGCGCCGCGGCATCGGTCTGAGCCAATGCCTCGTCGAGTGGCAGGGGATAGTGCTGAAGCGCCAGATGCAGCGCCCGAATGTGGTGCATCACCGCGTTGACACGCGCCGCGACGGCATTCTCCCCCGTTCGTAGTTCGGCCTTCAGGCGGTCCTCGGTCTTCTCTGGATTGTCGAGCATCATCCCGTCAAGCGCTCCGACCTGCTCGCCCAGGTCACCGTTGGCCTGAAAGCGCCCTGTCACGGCCTTGCCGCCGCGGCCGCGGACCTGACCTTCGTAGGTGCCCATGTCGCCGCTGGCTCTGAACTTGCCGCTCAGCGCGTGATGTCTGAGGCTGGCGTCCACCTCGAACTTGAGCGCCAGTGGCGGCATCTGAGGCGTCTTGCCGCCGCCGGGAATCCAGCCGTCCGAGTGCAGGAAGATGACGAGCGTGCCCGCAAGCCTCTCGCCTTCGAGGCGCAGCCCCGTGGCGTCGCCTTCGTGGAACCCGCCGTTCCAGGTCGGCGTCTGCACGCGGATAGCGGTGAAGCGCGTGCTTGGCACGATCAGGCGCACAAAGATGGGGCGGATGACGGTCGCTGGCTGCTTCTCGCCCTTCTTCTTCGGCTCCCAGCGCACGCCGCCCTCAAGCACCAGGTCGAGGAGCACGGCGTCCTCGTGCACGACCGCGTCCAGCGTGTACGACTGCCTTCGCGGGGTGGAGTGGCCCGTCGGGATGAAGCGGTCCCACCACGACAGCGGCTCGCCGGGCGGCAGCTTCTCGTCGAGGGTCTGGTCGAGCCGGAACTCGATGGCGAGCGAGCCGCCGAGGCTGCCCGCATCGAGCTTCGCCTGCGTCGCGTCCACTGGGAAGCGGAGCGTGTTCCGCCAGGCGATGCCGGCGCCATTGGCCAGGTGGAAGCCGCGCCACTCCTGCATCGTGCCCTGAGCCCAGGCGGGGACCTCGGCGTAGGCAGCGCGCCACGCGCCGCCGGTCTGACGGAGGACGATGTTCAGGTCGTCGCGGTCGGCCCCCTCGTCGAGCCGCAGGTAGAGGTTCCGCGCCGGCCCCTTGGCTCGGTCCGCGGCCTCCCGCCTGCCCAGCTCAGCCAGGAGGCCGTCGCGAAGGGCGGTCAGCTTCCGCAAGTCGGCCCGAAGCGTCTCCTGTCCGCCCCAACCCACGCCCGCGCCGAGCGCCGCGGCCAGCGCCGCTGCCGCACGAAGTTGATGCACGGGGGCGTCTCCTTCCCTGTGTGTCCCTCCCGCGCGATCGGCGCCCATTCTATTGCCGCGCCCCGGCGCGTGCAAGAGCCTCTGGCGTCGTGCACCCCGGCCCCTGCTGGTCCTTGCTGTCGCGGCCACGACCTGCTACACTCCGAGTTGGTGGTCCCAATCCCTTCCGAGGGAGAATCGCTCATGAACGCCCACGAGTGGTCACTTCATCTGGCCGCAGGGATGGTCGCCGCGGCGTTGCTTCTCGCCGCCAGGACGACGGCGGGGGAGACGACACAGGCTCCGGCAACCGATCTGCGCGACATGGCCGGGCAGAAGGTCAGCGGACACGAGCGCCTGGTCTGGAGGTACACCGAGCTGACCGTGGAATGGGGGTTCAAGAAGGGGACGGAGAACCTGCCCTTCGACGGCAGGATCGAGTCCACGCATTCCCTGGGCATGCTCGGCACTGCGAAGCCGCTGTCGGGCGACGGACGGACGACGATGGCCGGCCCGCTCTCGTGGAAGTCGCCCGCGGGAGGCAATGCCCGGCGCGGCATCGTCGTCCCCGTCCTCTACACCTCGGCGGTTCGCGGCCCGGCGCGCACCATTCTGACTGTCCGCACCGGCTCCGGCAGCTTCTCGTTCCAGCCGATTGACCTGGAGACGGGGCCGATTCTGGCGCCGGAGTTCGGCTTCTTCGTCCTCGCCACGCCACAGCCGAAGCCTGAGCCGAAGCCGGTGCCGGCGACGCAGAAGGAGTTTCCCCCGGCAGCGGAGATGCTGACGGGCAAGGTTGATGCGCGCGATGGGACCACAGCCGTGGCGGGCTGGGGGAGCAAGCAGACGCCAAGCGTCTTCGCGTACCCCGGCAAGGAGCCGGGCACGCTCCTCGGCGGCATCATCAAGCTCCCGCCGCGCAGCATCGCCGTCCACCCAGGCCCTGACTGCGACATCGCGGTTGGCTGGAAGAGCCCCATCGCGGGCGCGGTGGTTGTGAAGGGCAGGGTCGCCGATGCGCACCCCTCGGGCGGCAACGGGGTCGAATGGTCCGTCGTCCACGACTCCAAAGCCGGCCGCAAGGTGCTGGCTCGCGGGGCAATAGACCGCGGTGGGGTTTGGAGTGCGGGCTTCAGCCCGTATCCAGCCGGGGGCGAAGGCGAGCAAAGAGACGGCCTGAAGGCCGCACTCCAAACAACGGTCGAGAGGGGTGATCTTCTCTCGATTGTGATTGGCAACCGAGGCGAGTACACGTGCGACACCACGTCCGTCGAGCTGACCATCGCCGAGGCCGGCGGCCAGGGACGCGTGTGGGACCTGGCGAAGGACGTGGTGGACAACATCCAGGCGGGCAACCCACACGCTGATTCGCTGGGGAACGCGGCGGTGTGGCACTTCTACGCGCCGGGCCGCCAGCCCGGGCAAGGCGGCCTCTGGCGCCCGCCCAAGCTGCCATTCGACTCCAAAGCTACCACAGCGCGCGAGTTCATGGCGGAACTGGCAGCGCACAAGCTCAAGACCATCCGCGAGCGGGTCCGCGAGCACCCGGAGCAGACCTGGGAGGGCGCCATGCGGTCGCTCTACGGCGACATGAAGCTCCCGCCCATGCCCGTGCCGCCGTTCGACCCGGCGATGTCGGTGGAAGTGCCCGACAAGAATCTCGCCGGGCTCTGGCGGCTGGGCGCCTGGCGCATCATCCGCCGATGCCCGCGCATAGACAGGGCCGACATGCCGAAGCTCGCCGCCGCAGGCGACGTGACGAAGGACTGCCGCCGCGTGGACGACAAAGACCCGAACGGCGTCTACGTCGTGCGCGACAACCCCTTCCCGCCGCTGGGCTGCGAGACGGACCGCATCCTTTGGGCACTCGACCACATGGGCATGCACCACGTGGCCGCCGACGGCATGTCCATCTGGCTCGAGAACCAGCAGAAGGACGGCTGCCTGTCGCTGAACTCTGGCATCGAGCGCGCCCACAAGGTCGGCGCGCTGCAAATCCTCTGGGTCCTGGCGGAACACTACTGGTTGACGGGCGACAAGGAGTGGCTGAAGGCGCAGTTGCCCCGGCTCAAGGCCGCGGCCGACTGGATTCTCACGCGGCGCCAGGCGACGATGAAGGCTGACCTCACGCCCGCCGAGAAGGCCGGCATCCAGGCCGGGACGTGGTCGCCCTACGGACTACAACCCAAGGTCTCGATGGGCGACGGCGACCCCTCGGGGTCGAGGTACTACTACTGGGCCGATGCCTGCGGTTATCGCTCCGCGAAGCTCTTCTCCGAGGCCATCGCGGACGTTGATCCCAAGCTGGCCGCCGACTACGCCGCGGAGGCCGAGAGGTACCGCAAGGACTTCCTGCCCGTGCTCGAGGAATCCATCGTCCTCTCGCCGGTCATCAGGACGCGGGACGGGACGAGCCGCTCCTTCGTTCCCCAGGGCTTCCAGGACCGCGGGCCACTGGCGATGGCGCTGCCCGAGGGGGCGAACATCTACTCCCACTGCGGCCCGTACCACGCCGACTACTGCGTCACCGCGGCCTCCATCGAGGCCTGGCTGCGGAGCGGCCTGCTCTCGGTGGAAGACGTCCGCGTTGACGGCCACTTCGACATGCTCGAGGACACCTTGCTCCTCGACCATCCCTGGGTCCGCAAGCGGAAGAGGGACTACGATCCCGAGAAGCACTGGTTCGACTTCGGCTGGTCCTACCAATCGGGCTGGGAGCGGCTGCCCGAGTACTACCTGGCGAAGGACGACGTGCCCAACTTCCTCCGCTCCTGGCTCAACCGCTGCGCGGTGGACATGAATCTCGCGGACTACTCGTTCAACGAGCACACAACGTTCGCCCAGAACGACAAGAGCCACGGCTGCGCCGTGTTCCTCTCGAACTTCCGCAACATGCTGGTCATGGAGATCGGCGGCAGCCTGTGGCTGGCCCGCGCCACGCCGCGGGCCTGGCTCGAGCAGGGCAAGAAGATCGCCGTGAGGAACTCCCCGACCCACTTCGGCGAAGTGGCCTACGAGGTCGTTTCCGACGTGGACAACGGCAAGATCAGCGCCACCATCGAGCTACCTTCGCGGAAGCCGCCAAAGGAAGTCATCCTCCGCCTGCGCCATCCCAAGGCCGCACCGATCAAGAGCGTCGCAGTAAACGGCAAGGAGTGGAAGGACTTCGACGCGGCGCGCGAGCTGGTGCGGCTGAGCGGCGTGGCCGACAAGGTTGCCGTGACGGCGAGCTACTGACGCTGTGCGGCCCAGCGGACGCTGCGGATGTCGCGGAGGGGGAACTCGCTGCCCATCACGAGGCGGGACATGCCGTGCCGGGCCGCCACCTGGTCCAGCGCGCCGGGATGGTCGGTGAGCCTGGAGATCTCGAAGCGGAATCGCGCGTCCTTCGGCGCCTCCTCCAGGAAGCGGCATATCTCGGCGGCCATCAGGCCCTGGACGACGTAGGAGTTCGCCGGCGCCTTCTGGGAGAAGCGAATCAGTTCCTCAGGCGGGACCGGCCGCCACGCGAGGCCGGTGTGGTGGAAGCGTTCGTCGCCCAAGCGGCAGTTGATCCAGAGCGGTAGGCGCCGCTCGGCGCAGCGCGTGAAGAACTCCGCGTGGGCGGGGTCGTCGAGCTGCCAGTTGTGCAGATAGGGATAGACGATGCCGCCGGGAGCCGCGGGGCTCAGGTATTGGATCACCCGGCGCCAGTTGTGCGCCCTCGGATTCAGCGTGGCCAGCGCCGCGACGCGCCGGGCCTTGCGGGCCGCCCGCAGGAACTCGGCGGTCGCACGCTCCAGGTCCAAGCGGTACACGCTGCCGAGGTCGCCCGCATATGCCTTGGCGATCCCCTGGGCGGCCAGCAGGGCGTCCAGCTCGCGCGGCGTTTCGCACTCCGTCTCGAAGAACGGCCAGCGCCCGCAGAAGCAGAAGTGGTCGCTGCCGAAGTCCGGCAGGAGCGCGGCGGGCCTCAGCGGCGCGGCTGGGGGCCGCACGCTCGGCGTGATGGCCGGGCCGAAGAGCCTCAGGGCGTTCTTGTAGAGGATCTGCTGCTTCTTGCGCTCCGAGATGTCCGCGAACAGCACCTTGGCGAGTTGTGAGGCCGTGCTCCTCCCCAGGATGTCGCTGCCGAAGAGGATGCGCTCGGCGCCAATGTCCCTCACCAGGGCCTCGACCATCCCCTTCTGTGGGAAGGAGCCGGAGATGTCCACGCAGGCGTTGGGCGCCCGATGGCGGAGGATGCCGAGGCTGTGCCGCCAGTGGCCGCCGGCGTGCGCGCCGATGAGCGTCGCCGCCGGGCACCCCTCGGCGAGTGACGCAACTTCCTCGAGCGTGATCTCCCCTGGGTAGTTCGTTGCCTTGTGGAAGGTGTGGATGAGCGTGGGCAGCTTCCGCTCTGCCGCGTAGCGGATGACAGCGAGGGCGTTGCCCAGGCCGCCACTGGCGTCCTTGAGAGCGACCCAGAGCTTGAGGCCGACCGGCCCGCCCGCCAGGGCGCGCTGGAACTCCCCGCGCCAGCCGCGATTCTGGGGGTTGATGTACAGCAGCCACTTGGCCAGTCCGTTCGAGCGCTCCGCAAGGTCACGGGCCTCGTCGTTCGCCGCCCGCACCTCGTCCGGGGGCGGGTACTGGCTCGAGCGGCCGATGGACGAGAGGAGGACCCGCGACACCCCGTTCTTCCGGCACTCCTCCTGGATGGCCGCGAGTGGGTCCTGGCGCTTGGGGATCGGGTGCGCGTGGATGTCGATGATCATGGCTCTCCAGGCCTCCCTTCTCAAGGCGTTGCGGGCGCCGCCTCACGCAGGTCGTAGCAGTACAGCCCGTCGTGGCCACGGACGAACAGGCGGCCATCCACCAGCGGATAGCCCACCGGGTGGTTGGCGTAGGCCGTGTCGTGGACGTGCGGGGGCACCCACTGCCCGGCACCCGGGTGCTTGAGGTCGCCGCCCCCGCTCGCCGGCAGCACACGGAAGCCCTTCGGGTCGCCGTCGAGCATGTAGAACGACTGGCCGCCGTGCCGCCCCTCAGGCTGGATGAACACGCGGCTGTCCGCGGCGAACATCGTCTGCGTCCGCGCGCCCCCCGCCTTGGCCACCCCCACCCTCTCCCCAGTGTCGAGCTTGAGGCAGAAGGTCTCCTGCGAGCCGGCCACGTAGACGTGGCCGTTGGCGATAGCAAGCGCGAGCTTGTCCACCGCGGGATACGGGGCGGGCGCGGCCCACGCCTTCTCCAGCCCGTCCTCCTTGAGCCGGTAGCAGAGAACTTGCGTTTCCTTGGCGAAGTCCGCCTCGCCGGGTTTCTCGCCCTTGGTGGCCTCGCAGCCGACCAGGAAGCCGCCCTCGATGAGTGGCCCCACGTCGCGCGGGCTCCAGAGCGGCGTCTCGGCCTTCCAGAGCACCTTGCCCGACCCCTCGCCAGCTCCGGGCGCCCGCGGCTCGAAGCACGAGACGAGCAGGCACGCGGCGTTCTTCCCCGCGGCGTCCTTGAATCGGTGCTCCGCGAGCGCGATGACCCGGTCCTTGCCCTCCTTGCGCCAGAGGAGCAGGTTGCCGCCCGGGCCTTTCCACAGCTCCCGGCCCGTCTTCGGGTCGAGGCCGACCATCTCACCCAGGGACGCGACCAGCACGCCATCGGCCAGGAGCGGGCCGGCCGCTGAGGCGGTGAACTGCTTCGACCCCTTGCCATACTCCCACAGGAGCTTGCCCGCCCGCGCGTCGAGGGCGTAGACACGGTTGGCGTAGTCCACGACGTACACGACGCCATCGGCGACGAGCGGCACTGGGTTGAAGCCGCGCCACTTGTGGGTCTGGAGGTTGACCCCGCGCTCCTTCAGAACCGTCCTCCACACGGTCTTGCCCGTCGCGGCGTCGAGGCAGACGACAATGTCGTCGGCCAACGGCCGATGCCACTCGACGTAGGCCTGGTGTCCGAGCGGGCTGGGCGTGTGCTTGGCCGCCTCCTCGCGGAGTTGTGGTTCGTTGGCGAGCGGCCCCGCGGGACGGAAGTAGAAGACGTAGGCCAGGCCGCCGGCCACGACGGGGCTCGACGCCCCGCCGTCCACGCCCACCACGCAGGCGCGCATCTTGTAGCGGCCGTCCGGGCCTTTGCCCCACATGCACGGCAGCGGCTCCTCCGCCTTCCACAAGGGCCGGGCCGCGCCGAGGTCCGCGATCATCCTCGCCCCGCACTCGGGGCCGCGGAAGGCGGAGCCGACGCCATAGTAGCCGGGCCAGTCCTTGCCCGCGGGGAGCGCCTGCTCCTTCCTCAGTTGCTCCTCGCCGGCCAGCGTGCCCATCAAGGTGCCGGTGGCCGTTTGCTCCTTCTGGTCCTTGAGAGCGATGCGGGCGGTGAAGGTGCCGGCCACCTTGCCGCCGCTCACCCTGGCGTCGAGCGCGTAGGCATAGTCGCCCACGTGGGCGATGGGCGCCCAGACCTTGGCCATCCGCCCCTTCACCTCGCCCTTCAGCGAGTCGCCCGCGAGCTTCACCGTCACCTCGTCGGCCCACATCCGATGGCAGTCGCCCCGCGCCGGGGCGCAGAACCACACCGCCGTCGCCTGCCCCCCGCGCAGGCCGAGGAACAGGGCCACGTCCGCCCCCTTCTCCCAGCCCTTCTCGAGCTTCAGCCAGGCGGCCTGGTAGTCGCCTGCGGGCGCTGTCGTCTCGGCCGCGGGCAGGTCGCCGGCCATGGCCGGCCCCGCGCCGCCCAGGAGTGCCAGCACAACAGCAGTCCAAAGCACGTGCTTCATGGCTCTCTCCTCGTCAGGGCCTACTCGCCGTATCGCACGAGGTAGTAAGGCGTCTTGTCGCGCGCGCCGTCAATGGTGAATGCGCCGTTCTCCACGGGCACGGCCGCCTCGGTCGGCTTGCCGTCGTGGTCGAGGGCGATGACTTTCGGCGTGCCCGCCCGCCGAATGGCGATGCGGGCCTTCACAGGCTCCATCACCACCGGCCCCTCCCCCTTCGCCAGCATGCGGTCGCCCGAGGGCGAGAACTTCATCCCAGTGTTCCGGGCGCGGGCGATGGCGACAACGAGCAGCTCAGCCGCCGCCTCAACCGTCTTGTCCTTCTCTCTTGCCGTGACGTAGATGGCGGCGAAGCGGCTCTGCGGCTCGATGGCCACCCCGCCTAGCTCGCACTTCTGCCCCTCGGCGAAGCCCACCACCGCCTTCGTCCCAGCAGTGTCCATCGTGAAGAACCTGCCCCCTTCGTTCCACCGAAGCTGGCCCGTCGTCGAGACCAACGCGCCGTCCTTTGTGTGGGGCGCCAGGTCGAAGACGGGCGTCTCCTTGAACCCCTCGGGGAACGCCACGGCGCAGCGGGCGACGGCCAGGGTGCGGGCCGACACCTTGTCGTTGTCCAGTTCCTTGTCGTCGTAGCCCTGGATCACCTTGTCGCCGAAGCCCAGCCTGCCCTCGAACAGCGACGGCACGTGGACGTTCAGCGCCGCGAGCGTCTCCGATTCCTTCACGTCGCCCCGAAGAATGTGGCGGGCGACGGCGGGGAAGACGCCGAGCACCTGCGGCGCCATCACGTCCCACTGCTGCCGCCCCACCACCTGGCTGAACCCCGCCGTGTCGCGGTTCTGAAACATATACGATACATCCCACCCTTGAAGCCCCATGCCATAGGCACCGATGATCGCCGGCCCCTCGACGCCCATCTCGTTGGGGAAGACGTGAATCCACTCGGAGAACATGAACGGCTGGTTCGCCACCTGCTGCATGCCCGTGCTGAGCAGGCCCGAGCCGGCCCGCGCGAGCATCGTGGCGTTGGCACGCCCCCCGAAGTAGTTGTGGCGGTCAATCGTCCCCACGAGCGAATCGGAGTGGATGTTGGCGAAGTGGCTGAACGCCCGCCCCGCCTGCCAGTTTGTGCTCACGATCTCACCCTGGTAGCCCGCCTCGCGCACGGCCCTCAGATACCTCAGGTAGAACTCACATTGGAGCTCATAGAGGAACTGGAGCGAGTCGAGCAGCCGCCGCTTGCGGAACGCCTGCGAGCCGTCGAGCTGCGTAGGGTCCCAGAACCACGGGTTGCCAATCGGGAGTATGTTGCCCTTGTCGAGTCCCTCGCCCTCGGGCGGCCGGAAGCCCTCGTTGCCGAAGCTGTTGAAGGCCGCCTTGCCCCAGGCCGCGACGAGTCTCTCCTCGGTGCCGTACTTCTTCCGCAGCCACGCGCAGAAGCGTTCGCCCGTCTGCCGCCGAATCGTCTCGCTCGCCTTCAGCGGCGCCATCGTGGTGTAGAAGAGAATGCTCTGCTCGTTGATGATCTCGATGAACGCAATGGCCGGGTCCTCGGCATACGTCAGCCCCGTGTAGGGGTTCTTGTGCTTCAGCAGGTTCGTCGTGTGGAGGATTTGCACGTGCTGAAGTTCGGGCGAGTAGTGGACCGCGCTGTGCGGCGTCTCGATGCGGTTGCCCTTGAACGGCCCCAGCTCGTCGAGGAAGGGCACGTGCTTCTTGTCGCCCGGCCCGAGCTTCTGCGAGCCGAAGTGGGCAGAGAGCTTCACGTAGACCCCCGCCTCCTTCAGCTTCGCAACCTGGTAGTCCATGCGGTCGAGGCCGGCGGGGTCGAACTGCACAAAACTGTCCTTCGACTGGATTCCGCCCCAGCCGGCGTTGTCGGCGTACTTGTGGAGCCGCACGGCGTTGATGCCATACTTAGGGTAGAAGGCGGCGCGCTTGTCCGCCAGTTCCTTCTCAGGGGCGCACGTGCTGTAACAGAGGTTCAGGCCCCAGAGCTTGATCGGCTTGCCGTTGTAGACCAGCTTCTCGCCTTGGCGGGTGATGCGTCCGTGCTTGCCCGCGGGACGCTCGAGCCAGTCCTGCATCCCCAGCGCCCCCGGGGCGGGGTCGTTCGTCGGCCGCCATTCGTACCAGCTCTTGATGCCCGGCTCGTCGGGGACGTCGGCCACGCTCGGAAACCAGTTCATCGCCCCCGGCAGCTCGACGCTGATCTTGAGCTTCTTCGCCTCGCCCCCGGCCAGCTTGCCCTCGGCCAGGACCACCCGCGCCGGGCCATCGGAATGAATGGTGCACGGCGGCTCGAAGCGGAGGACCGTCGCGCGGCCCTCTGAGTCCGTCATCCGCACCGAGGCCACATCGGTTCCCAACCCCCGCCGCTCGAAGGGGCAGCGGACCGGCATCTGCTTCCCGCCGGCCTCGACCATCACGTCGCGCCCCTCGAACGCCTTGCCGGGGGCAAGCTCCACGCAGACCAGCGTGAGAGCCGTATCCTCCTCGGACTGAAGCTCATAGTTCACCTCGAGCCGCTTCGGGTCTGGCGACGCCGCCCGGAACGCAATGCGGAACGGCACCCCCGTCCCCCCCAGCTTCGCCCCCAGCGTGGTAGCTGCTACGCCCTTCTCCTTCTGTCCTCTGTCCTCTGCCGTCTGTCGTCTGTCGTCTGCCCTCCGCCCTCTATCCTCCAGCCCTGTCCACGCCCACCGCGGCCCCCAGGCGATGATCGCGAAGCGCAGATAGTCCCCGCCCGCATGCCCCACGAACAAGTTCCCCCCGCCCGCCGCGAACGCCGTGAACGGCCTCTCCTCCGCCGCACCCGCCGCGGCCGCCACCATTCCCACCACAGTCGCCAATACCCCAAACCCCTTCGACATCGTGAGGTCTCCTGTTCATCACTCGTCGGCGATGGCCCGCCCCGCCGAGCTTGCCCCACCGACGCGAGGCCGCCGGGAGGAGGCTCGCAGCAGTGTGACCGAATCTCTCTGACCCCCCTCTTGTGCTCCGCGACGCTACGCCGGACCTGCCTGCCTGCGTGCAGGCAGGCAGGTGCCCCGTCGCTCCGCTGTCACCCCTTGGAGGGGAATCGCATTCCCCTCCAACCCTCCCCGGCCAGTCTCGGAAACATTGAGTTTCCGAGGCTGGAGTATACGGATTCCCGACCCGGACACAACTCGTCAGGGGGTGAGGGTGATGAACGCAACCGAGTGGGGCGGGAGGGTGAACGACAGGTTGCCGCCGGCGATGGCGACCGACAGGTCGCCGAGCACATCCGCCGCGCGGTCAACGAACGGATGGGCGTCGGGGTCGCTGTGGGACAGGGTGATGCCCAGCGCCTTGTGGGGCAGAAAGCCGCGGAAGGCGATACGGCAGGGATACGAGTTATCCCACGAGCCGTTCGCCACCACTACGTAGACCTCCCTGTTGCCCTCGCTTGCGGTGACAAGCGCGGGCGTCAGCGGGCCCTTGACCTCGGTCTTGCCCACCCGGCCAGTGTGGAATGGCGCCGTGCCCTCGATGGCCAGGACGTCCTGGCCGACGTGGCGGTTGAAGGAGTGGTAGAGCCAGTAGAACATCGAGCGCTTCTGCGGGGCCTCCTGGGCGAGGAAGCCGAACCCGGGGGAGTTGAGGCGGGTGAACATCTCCCAGGAGCTGGCGCCGCGAAGAATGTCCTCGCGGGCGTAGTAGATGAGCCGCACCGCGCGATGTAAAGTGCCGTAGATATTGGCGTTGCGATTGACGTAATCGGCCCTCTCGCCCTTCGAGCCGTGGCTGTGCATGCCCCATTGAGTGTCGAGCTGGACGACCTCGCGGGCAGGATTGAACTGGCGGATGAGGGCATTCAACTTCAGCACTTCCAAGAGCTTATGGTAGTTGGCCGAGAGCACGATGTCCTCGAACCTCCAGCGATTGACGTCGGCGAAGCAGTAATGGTGGCCGACCACGAAGTCGTAGTGGCCCGCGGCCCTCTGGAGCAGGTAGCTGCACCAGGTGGGGCTGTGGGGGTTGACGGGTAGCCCGATCTTACAGTCTGGCTGGACTTTACGTAGCGCGGCTTCGACCGCGAGGAAGTGGTCGAGATAGGCGTCGGGCGTGGTGAAGACCATGCCGGAGCGGCCGAGGTAGGGCTCGTTGGCGACCTCCCAGTGGCGGAAGGCGTAGCCGCGGGCAAGGGAGTGGCGGGCGGCCTGAGCCCAGGTTCCGGGCGGCAGCTTGCTCGTGGCTCCCTGGGTCTCAAGCTCGAGCACAGTGGTCTCTTGCGGAATGCCGACGTTGCCGAGGAGTGCGGCGGCCTTGTCGAGCGCGGCTTCGAGGCCGAACGGCTCGTCGCCGACGGCGTAGAAGCGGGTCATGGGCAGGCGCATCTCCCGGATTGCCTGCTCCAGTTGGGTGTGCAGCACGTACTCGCCCTCCTTCGAGTAGGGCACACGGGACCAGCCGGCGACCCGGTGGAAGGAGACGCCGCCTGCGAGACGGGTGGCGGGGCGGAGGCGCCTTGTGGCGTCCACCGTAAGTTCAACCCGCTCGCCAGGTTGCAGCCTGTGGTCGAGGGGCTGGACCTCGACGCTGTCCAGGGGCACAAGCCGCTCCTTGCGGGGGCTGGGCGATTCCGTGACCACCACATCGTCTATCCAAAGCGTTCGCTCCTCCCGACTTACGCTTGTGGCCTTGAACGTGAGCAGGAGCAGGCGCGAGCGGTCAGCGAAGAAGTCCCAGCCCTCGTGGATCTCGAAGCGGAACTCCTTCCATTCCGGGCCGACCTCAATGGGGTGGAAACCCGGGGAAGGGGCATCCACGTAGGGGGCGATGCTCTCGTAAGCATCGAAGCCAAAAGTACTTCCGCCGAGCTTGTCGGCCCGAGCCCAGAAGCTCACGGCGTAGGCCATCGCCCGCCTCGTGCGGATCGGGTGCTCGGGCGAGGAGACCACGTAGCCAGCGGTGTCGGCCGGGTGGTGGATGCGGAAGCAGGCCCTGCCGCCGTGCGGGTTTGAGCTGTCGAGCGTGAAGTTCTTGGGGTCCTTGTACTTAGACGCGCCCCACATCGTCCATCCCGGGGGCGGGCCTCCCGGAGAAGCGCGCTCGAAGTCGCCGTTCACGATAAGGTTCTCCCCGCCCTCCGCAAGGGCGAGGAGGAGCGCAGCTACAAGCGCCGCGAAGCGCGCACGACCACCAGCGTTCGCCATCGCTTGGTCCCCCACAACTGTCCGGCAGGCCACCCAGAGCATTCCAGCAGCGCGGCAGCGGGCAGTAGCGAGCGTCCGGCGTTGCTGGACCGCCAGTTGCCTGCCCCCCTCGAGCCCATGCCACGGGCTCAGTCTACACGGCAAGCCGGGCCACGTCAAGGCCGACTACAGGGTGATTGGCGCGCCGAGGGGCAAGCCATCGCGCACGTTGAAGCCCGGCAACATGGCGTTGCGGAAGATCAACATCGCTAAACGTCCACAGGGCAAAGGCTTGCAGCGTTCTCCAGGGAATGGCGTTGCCAATCGTCAACATGCGCCTTGCGCGGTGAGAGAGAGTAGCCCCGCGCCAGTGTACATAAGTAGTGAGCCGGCCAGGACTAACGCGGAATCGTCAATGCCCGAGTGCGCGGCACGCCGATTGCCGGTAAAATGAACCTTTCAGGTGTTTGTGGTTGCACGTGTAGAGGAGTGGGCAATGGCCAAGAGGGGTTGTGGAGCGTCGGGGTTGCTGGCCGTGATGGCGGCGACGCTGGTCGCGGCGGGTGCGGCGAGCGCTGGGCCGGTCACTGACCCCAGCGTGGTCGGCTCGGACCTCCTGGCCAACAAGGCTCCGGCGGCCGGGCAAGGCCCGGGTCTGCCGACCTACCATGTGCGCTACGCCTTCGTGCCCAACGACCCTTATTTCCACAGGGACACCCCGGCCGCCGGCTGGCCCGGCCAGTGGCACCTGATCAACGAACACGTCGCCGGCCTCGACGCCGGCCTCCAGGGTGCCTGGAATCGCGATCTCACGGGTGCCGGTGTCATCATAGGCATGGTGGACGACTGCCTCCAGACGACTCACCCCGACCTGGCGCCGAACTATATTCCGGCGCACAGTTGGGACTTCGGGCAGGGCGACGCGAACCCCGACCCCGTCTACAGCAACGACCGGCACGGCGTCTCCACCGCGGGCGTGGCGGCTGCGCGCGGCGGGAACGCCCTCGGTGTCACGGGCGCCGCTCCCTACGCGGGCCTGGCGGGGCTGCGGATCGACTTCCCGAACCAGACAGACGCCATGTTCGTCAACGCCACTCTCTATCACAGCAGCGGCGGCGACACCAGCATTGGCGTGAAGAACCACAGCTACGGCATCCCCGCCCCGTACATCCCGAGCACCAACCAGGTGAACGCTCTGGTGACTTCAGCCACGGCAGGCACGATCCACTGCCTGGCCGCCGGCAACGACCGGGGGACGTCGGGGCAGGATGCCAACAAGAAGGACCTTCAGAACAGCCCGGAAGCCATCGCCGTGGCCGCCTTGGGCAGCGATGGCATGTATGCCTGGTACAGCAACTTCGGCGCAAACGTCTTCGTCACCGCCCCGTCGAGCGGTGTCTCCTACGGCATCACGACCACCGACCGCACCGGCACGTTGGGCTACAATACTGACTCGGGCGACACGTTCCCCGACGTTGACTACACGAGCGTCTTCGGCGGCACCTCGGCCTCGAGCCCGATAGTCGCTGGCATCATGGCCCTCGGCAAGCAGGTTCGCCCCGACATGGACGTGCGCCTGGCCAAGCACCTCCTGACCAGCACGTCGAAGATCGTGCATCCCACCGACGCGAGCGTGGAGAGCGACGGCGGCTGGAAGACCAACGCCGCAGGCTATCAGTTCAACCAGAACTACGGCTTCGGGCTAGTTGACGCGGACGCCTTCACCCTGGCGGCCGCGGACCCGCTCCTCGCGCTCTCCCCCCTCTCCACCGAGAGCACCGGCCGGTTCAGCGTCGGCCTCGGGATACCGGACGCTAGCCCCACCGGCATCACGCAGACCTTCCAAATCGACTCCTCGGTCCCGCTCGAGGAGATGCTGGTCTACCTGAACATCACCCACACGTATCGTGGCGACCTCGAGGCCTACCTCACGTCGCCCAGCGGCACCACCGGCCGCCTGATGATCCGCTCAGGCAGCGATGGTGCTGACAACATTGACTGGTGGTTCACCTCCAACACCTTCTGGGGCGAGGACCCGCAGGGAACCTGGTCCCTCAACGTCCGCGACGTATTCGCTATCGACACCGGCACGTGGAACTCCTTCGAGGCCCTTGCCCGCATGGGCTACACCTACCAGCGCAGCCAGGGGGAAATCCCGGAGCCGTGCACCCTGTCGCTCGTGGGCCTGGGCCTCCTGGCGTTTCTTCGCCGTCGCGCCCGCCGCTGAGGCAAGCTGGAAGAGACAAGCCCTCGACCACTGATTGAGCAGCGCTGAGGAGACGTCTGGGGTGCGCTCCCAGGAGGGGGGTCCGGCCGCGGCAATGGGCGCGGAGGGAGTCAAGCGTGGCAGAGGCGGCGTGGCAGCGGGCTCTCGGTGGCAAGGAGTTCGTGGAGGAGCCGTGCGTGGAGGCCATCGCGTAGCGAGCGGTGGGCAGGCGTGTTCCATAGGTTGTGGAGCTGATCGGGGTCCTCGTGGAGGTCGAACATCTCGCCGTAAGTCTGGCCGGAATAAACGGTTAGCTGATAGCGGTCGGTGATGAGGGTGCGGAGGCGGAGGCCAAGGTAGTCCTCGTCGTTCTCGACAATCAAGGCATCGCGGAGCGAGGGTCGCTCGCCGCGCAGAACGGGCGCGAGGGAGAGGCCGGGCCAGGGAGGGGGCATCTGCGGGCACTCGGGCTTGGCTGGCACGGGGCCTTCAGGGATGGGGACGCCCGCGAGGTCGAGGATGGTCGGGGCGAAGTCGAGGTGGCTGGCCAGGGCATCGGATACCACGCCTGCGGGGAAGCGGCCGGGCCAGGACCAGATGAAGGGGACGCGCAGGAGGCCATCGAAGTGGAACGGCCCCTTGTTGATGAGCCAGTGGTCGCCCATCATATCGCCGTGGTCCGACATGAACATGACGACCGTGTTCTCCCTAAGTCCATTGCTGTCAAGGGCATCGAGTATTCGGCCGATGTGGTGGTCGAAGAGGGACACCATGCCATAGGTGAGGGCGATGATTTCGCGGAGTTGGCCGTCGGCCATGCGGGTGGCGTGGACACGGCCGCTGAGCCAGCGGTCGCGGTCGCGGATTTCGCGGAAGTGGGGCGGTAAATCGTCCAGTTCCCCCTCGCGTCGGGCGGGGAGCGCAACATCTTGCGGGTCATACATTTCGGACCACGGAGCGGGCGGGCAGTAGGGGTGGTGGGGGTCGGGGAAGGAGCACCAGAGGAAGAAGGGCTTGGGCTGTCGGGCGGCATCGTTCAAGAAGGCGATGGTGCGGTCGGCGGCCCAGGCGGAGTGGTGTAACTCCTGCGGCAGGGCGGACTTCCAGGACTGCTCGGCCTTGTGGAGCGTGGGCGTTCCCGCCTTCGCCTGGAGAAGCTCGAAGCCGTCGGACCGCTGGGCGACGAGCCAGGCCCGGTAGTCGCCCCACATCCAGGAGCCGTGGCCGCCGGCGAACTCGACCCCTTCGAGACCGTAGTAGGGCGTGGGGATGGCGGCGAGGCGACCGCTGTCCCACATCGCCCTGCTTTCGGGGAACTCGGCGGGGTCGAGCTCCTCGATGGGCCGGCCGTTCGGCGTGCCGAAGGGGCGGAGGTGGAGCTTGCCGATCGAGTGGGTGCGGTAGCCTGCCTGGCGCAGCGCCTCGGTCATCGTCGGCACGGAACGGTCGAGGGGAATGCCGTTGGTCCGCACGCCGTGTCCGCGCGCGGTCCGCCCAGTGAAGAACGTCGAGCGTGCAGGCATGCAGAGCGGGTTGTTGACGTAGGCGCGCGAGAAGCGCACGCCTGAGTCCGCGAGGCGGTCAATCCCCGGCGTGCGCACGACGGGGTTGCCGGCGCAGCCGAGGTGGTCGGCCCGCTGTTGGTCGGTCACGATGCACAGGAAGTGCGGGCGGTTGGACACGTGTGCCTCCTGCTTGCACGGCCGAGGGCGGCCCCCAGATGGTCCGCGTGGGGGCGACCCCGCTGAGGTGAGGCGCCGGCCCTTGACGCGCCTACTTCCCAAAGCGGACTCGCGCGCTGGCGAGCATGAACCACCTGTGGAACCAGCGGGCGACTGCCTCGGGCGGGGTGACGTTGGCGATGCGGAGCGTGTTGATGCCCTTCTTGAGGGTGCCAGCAGGGATGTCGAAGGACTGCGTTGACCAGTTGCGCTTGACGACGCTCGCCTGGCCCTCGAAGAGCTTCTTCCCGTTGACCTCGATGCGAATGAGGGCGGGCGGCACGTCGTGATCGCAGTCCTGCCCTTCGACCTCGAGCCTGGCCGCGCCGTCACCGGGGAGGGCGTCGAGCTCGAACTCCACCTCTGTGAAGTCGCTTCGGTTGGCGCTGTTGCCTTTGACGTAGACGGCCACGGCGGTCTTCGGCGGGCACTGCTTGTCGTACTTCTCCGGCCCGAAGCCGGCGTAGAGGAAGTCCTCGGCGGGCAGGAGAATGCCGTCGGGCGTCTTGACGCCCTTGGGTGCCACCAGCTTCCTGTCGTGGGCCCAGGCCTGGACGAGCTTCCTCGCCCCGGGCAGCCGCGCTTCGAGGCCGACCGCCGCCAGGTCGGCCATGCGGACGAGTGCCATCTTCTCCGCCGGCGTGTCCTCGGTCAGCGCGAGCAGGCGGTCGAACTGGAACTCCATCGCGGCCTTGGTCGCCGCGTCGAGCTGAGCGGAGACGGGGTGCTCCATCCAGTCGAGGAGGAAGAGCCTCTGCTCGTTGGCCAGCCCCGAGGCGAGGCCGACGGCCCGGCACTTGGCGCAACTGCACCACCGCGACTGCCGGTGGTCCTTCCCGTAGGACAAAGCGTCGGCCTGGCGCCTCGCGGTCTCGTGTGCCTGCGACAGGCAGGCCACGGCCTGTTCCGCGAGCGCCTGGCTGTAGTAGCCGACGGGATAGAGCCGCGCCAGCTCGGGGTTGCTCTTGAGGGTCTCCTCGTAGCGCTGATGGGTTAGCTGGAAGAAAGCGGCGACGGGTTTGGCCGCCGGGCCGTAGTGGTGGGCGATGAACTCCTCGGCGATGGCGTGAGGGTCCTGCTCGGGATTCCACATCAGCCGGGCGAACAGGTATTCCCACACCGGGGTGAAGTTCTTCGGCCGCCCGTAGGTAGCCCAGATTCCCCGCAGGCCCCGCTTCGCGTAGTACCGCAGGCGCGAAGCGGTCGTGTCAACGAGTGCCGGCTGATAGGTGTCGGCCAGGTACTCGCAGACCATGTAGCTCTGGGGCACGATGGCGAGCCAGCCGTTGATCTTCGCCAGGTTCCGCTCCAGCTCGGGCGCCTTCCTGGCCATGGCGTGGTCCCAGAAGGGCACGTTGCCGCAGCCCGTGGAGCCGATGATCCAAACGTTCTTCTCCGGGCGGATGCGGGGCGGAGCCACATCCGAGCCGCCATAGGCGAAGGTGAAGATGATGCGGTCGGCGAACTGCTCGCCGACGGCCTTTGCCACGGGGTTCACCCACGAGAGAAGCCGGGTGGCGTATTGGCCTGGCTCGGGGTCGAGCTTGAGGCACTCGGGGCACTGGCACCAGGTGCCGGTGTCGCCGTAGGTGATGGGGAAGAAGCGCTTGTCGGGCTCGAGCTTCACCCAGGCCAGGGCGCGCTCGGTGGCGATCTTCGTCACGTCGGGGTTCGAGAGGCACAGGGGCGTGCGATGGTCGGTGAAATCGCTCTTGCCGACCCGCTTGCCGTTCTTCAGCATCGCGTAGTATTCGGGGTGCTGGTCGTAGAAGAGCAGCTTGGGCACGAGGTAGCCGGCCGAGTGGTCCACCCACAGGTCCGAGCCGGTCTTCTTCTCATCGAAGAGTTCGGGGTTCAGCCCCTTCTTTCCATCGCCCACCAGGTAGAACATCTGCCGCCACGCCCACTGCCGTCCCGTGCGATAGGCGAAGGCCGGCCGCTCGGCCAGAGAGAGGGGCGCGACCTCGGCCCCGAGGCCCTGCGGCGCCGCCGCGCCCTGGATCGAGGGGGCGTAGAAGCGCACCCCCAGCTTCTCGAAGAAGGCGTACACACCAAAGAGCGTCGCCGCGGGGTCCGGGCCGGCGATCGCGATGCCGTCGGCGGCGCACTTGATCACGTAGCCGCCGGGCGACACGTTGTCCAGCTCCTGCTGCGTCACCTTGCCTGCCGCAATGGCCGCCTTCCCGAGGAGAACGGCCGGCTCGCCCTCCTTCGCCTCGGGCAGTGCGACGCCGAAGAGCTTCTTCATGCCCGCCTGAAGCTCCTTGACGGCCATCTGGTCGAGACCCGTCAAAGGCCCGGCGACCCGGATGCCCTTCAGGCGGGCGACGGCGAGCCCCGGCTCCCCGCCCAACAGCGGCCCGGCCGCCGCAAGCGAAAGGAAAAGGCCCACCGAGAGTGCGCGTGGCATCGTTGGTTCTCCTTCGGCCTCCCCATCGGGCAGTCGGCGCAGCATTCCAGCCTGATCAATGTCACGCCGGGCTGGTGCTCAGAGTCCACCAAGCCAATCGTATCCCTTGCATCCCGCGAGTTCAAACGCCAGAGCCGGCCGTGCGCGTCCACTGGCCCGCGCAAAGCGGCTGCGTGTGGCCGGGGTCAGGCCGCGTGGGAGAACATTGCAGAGTTGTTCAACTCCGTAATGTTCTCCCCAGCGGTCAGGGACCGAGGACCCCTCGATCCCTCGGCGCGCTCCTGGACCCCTCCATTCCCTGCGCACTTCCCCAGCGCGGTGATCTCCGAGCCAGACTCCGCGCGCGCAAGCCGGCCGCGCGACTTGACACGCGCTCCACCTCGTGGTTGATTGGCTCTGTCCCGAACCTGCAAAGGAGTGCGTGATGGCTGGCTGCACGAGGCGAGCGTTTCTCGGCGCGATCGGGGCCGGCACCTCGGCCTTCGCGGCATCCCGCGTGCTGGGCGCCGGGGAGAAGCCGGCCCAGCGCCCTAACATCGTGGTCATCCTGGCCGACGACCTGGGCTACGGCGACGTGGGCTGCTACAACCCGAAGGGAAAGATACCGACGCCCTGCGCCGACCGCCTGGCGGCGGAGGGGGTGTGCTTCACCGATGCGCACACCAGCTCGGGCGTCTGCTCGCCCAGCCGCTACACGCTGCTCACCGGGCGCTACCACTGGCGCACGCGGCTCCAGGCGGGCATCGTCGGCGTGTTCGGCAAGCCGCTGATCGCGCCCGACCGGCTCACACTGGCCGGCCTGCTCAAGGCTCAGGGCTATCGCACGGCGTGTGTCGGCAAATGGCACCTGGGTTGGGACTGGCCGATCCCGCAGGGGAAAGGCGCGGCCTTCCAGGGGAAAGCCCAGGACGCAGCGACCGATGAGCACCGCGCCGTCTGGCGCGAGGCATTCTCGCAGCCCATCGCCGGCGGGCCGACCACGCGCGGCTTCGACGCCTACTTCGGAACCGACGTGCCGAACTGGCCCCCCTACTGCTTCATCGAGAACGAGCGCACGCTCGGGGTCCCATCGGAGTTCCTGCCCGCCGAGCTGCTGCGAGGCAACCTGGCCAGCCTCCAGGGGCCGGCGCTCCCCGGCTGGAAGCTCTCGGAGGTCCTCCCCGCGCTCACGGACCGCGCCTGCCAATTCGTCAGGGACTGCTCGGCGGCGAAGCAGCCTTTCTTCCTCTACCTGCCCCTCACGTCGCCCCACACGCCCCTGGCCGTGAACGAGCCGTGGCGCGGCAAGAGCGGGCTGAACGCCTATGCCGACCTCGTGATGGAGACGGACGCGATGGTCGGCCGTGTGCTCGACGCCCTGGCCCAGAGCGGCGCGGCGGACAACACGCTGGTCGTCTTCACGAGCGACAACGGCTGCGCCCCCTACATCGGCGTGCCCGAGATGGAGGCCAAGGGGCACTTCCCCAGCGGCCCGTTCCGAGGCTACAAAGCCGACGCCTGGGAGGGCGGCCACCGCGTGCCCTTCATCGTCCGCTGGCCCGGCAAAGTGAAGCCGGGCGGCCGCTGCGGCCAAACGGTCATCCAGGGCGACCTGATGGCGACATTCGCTGAGATGCTAGGCACGAAGCTGCCCGAGACCGCCGGCGAGGACAGCGTGTGCCTGCTGCCGCTGCTCAAGGGCGAGGACCGGCCCATTCACGAGGCAGTGGTGCACCATTCCGCCGGCGGCAAGTTCGCCATACGGGCCGGCAAGTGGAAGCTCCTCCTTTGCCCTGGCTCCGGCGGCGGATTCGTCCCAAAGGACACCGATGCGGCGGCGCACAAGGCCGGCCTGCCGCCCCGCCAGTTGTACGACCTGGAGGCCGATCCGGGCGAGCGAACCAACCTCCAGGCCGAGCAGCCCGAGGTCGTCAAGCGCCTCGCGGGCCTCCTCGAGAACCTGGTGGCCGCCGGCCGAAGCACGCCCGGCGCCCCACAGAAGAACGACGTGCCGGTGGACATCTGGAAGGGGAAGAAGCTCTGAGGCGCCTCACACCGAAACCAACGAGGGCTCGCTGCATGCTTCTCACAACGCTGCTCCCCTTGGCTCTCATCCATGCCGCGGGCGAGCATCCGCCCCGCGTGCGCGTGGACCGTGCCCGTCGCGGCTTCGCCGACGCCAGCGGGCGGCCCTTCGTCCCCTTCGGCGTGAACTACTACAGGCCGGGCACCGGCTGGGCGCCGCAACTGTGGAAGCAGTTCGACGCCGAGGCCACGCGCCGCGACTTCGCGCGGCTCAAGGAGCTGGGCGCGAACGCTGTGCGGGTCTTCATCTCCTTCGGCTCGTTCTACAATCAGCTCGACAAGCTCGATCCCGACGGGCTGGCCAAGTTCGACCAGCTCCTCGACCTCGCCGACGAAGCGGGGCTATACGTGCACCCCACGGGTCCCGACCATTGGGAGGGCGCGCCCGCGTGGACCAAGGACATGAGCTTTCACAGTTGCGATGCGAACGAGGCGAGCCTCAAGGCCCTCGACGACTACTGGCGAATGTTCGCCTCGCGCTACCGAGGGCGCACCACGGTCTGGGCCTACGACCTGCGCAACGAGCCCTCCGTCGCCTGGGAGACGCCCCACATGCGAACGCAGTGGGAGGCATGGCGCAAAGACCGCGGGCAGGAGCCAGTCCCGGTCCCCGATCCCAAGGCCAATCCCCCCGTGCCGTACATTGGGGACTACCAGCGCTTCCGCGAGAGCCTGGCCGAGAGGTGGGTCGCACGCCAGGCCACGGCCATCTGCGCCGCCGACCCTGACGCCCTGGTCACGGTCGGCCTCATCCAGTGGTCAATCCCCGCGCAGAGGATCGCACTCAACCAGTATGCCGCCTTCCGGCCCGCGGCGATAGCGAAGCACCTCGACTTCATGGAACTCCACTACTACCCCCTGGTGGGCGGGTGCTACAGGTATGAGGGCGCGGAGGCCGAGGCCACGCAACTGGCCGTGCTCGAGGCGATGGCGCGTGAGGCGGCGAAGCCGGGCCTGCCCCTGGTCATCGCCGAGTTCGGCTGGTACGGCGGCGGGCCGCTCGATGCCGGGACCAAGCCCGCCACCGAGGAACAGCAGGCCGAGTGGTGCCGCCACCTGGTCGAGACCACCGCCCCGCTCGCCTGCGGCTGGCTCAACTGGGGCATGTATGACCACCCCGAGGCCAAGGACGTGAGCCGGCTCACCGGCCTCTTCACGTCCGACGGCAAGGAGAAGGCCTGGGCACGCGCCTTCCGCGACCTGGCGCACCGGTTCCGCGCCAAGCCGCCGACCTTCGCAATGCCCGAGCGCCCCGACCTGCCGTGGGACGCGTGCATCGCCAGCGGCGACGCGATGGAGAAGTTCCGCCAGGCCTATCTCAAGGCGTTCCTCGCCGACCGTCGGGCCAACTGATCGCCCTTCTTCAGGCAAGGAGTCATCCCGATGAGCAAACGTCTTCTGGTCGTCGCTCTGGCGGCGGTGCACTCAATTCTGCTGGCAGGCGAGGCACCCTTTGCCCTCCGGTATGAGCCAGGCGACCGGTATGCGCTGACGATCTCGCACCTGGCGATCCACGACCTCGCCAAGCCCGCCGAAGGCCAGCCAGGCCGACTGGTGCGCACCTGGGATGCCAAGGCGACCCTGACCTTCAAGGAGAAAGACAAGGCGCTGGCGCTCACCCTGGAGGGCCTGGAGCTGACGGGGACCTGGGACGGGGGGCCGCTGCCGAAGGACCTGCACGGGGTTGTGGACCGTGCCATCGGGAAGCTCGAGGTGCTCCTCCCCCGCCAGGAAGATGGCTCCGTGCGCCTGCCGCCAGACATCGAGAAGCAGCACTCGATGGCGACGGCCATCGTCGAGTGCCTCCTCCCCATCCTGCCCGAGGAACCGGTGGCGCCGGGCGGCCTGTGGCGCGTGAACTTCCCCTTGCCCGAGAAGTGGATGCCCGCGGTCCTGGCCCGCTCGGCGGGACGCGGGCTCTACGAGGAGGACGTGGATTACCGGCAGGTGGCCGTGTTGGACGGGGGATGGCGGCCCTGCCGCTTCGGGGATGGGCAACTGGCGAAGCTCACCTACACGGCGGCGCGCCTGGACAGCATCCGCTCGCTCAACGTCTACTTCGCTAGGACCCAAGGGGTTGTGGTGCGAAGCTCCATGTTCACGTGGCGGCGGCCGGAGCATCGTCTCGCCATCCTCCGCGACCAGCAGATCGTCGAGACGCATAGCCTCACGCGCCTCCGCTCCCCAGCGGACGGG
>Ga0194113_10002421_pt1 | contig 25549 bp, 29 predicted proteins | sample TA2MahC200mmetaG_FD_146193 | JGI IMG/M metagenome (GOLD analysis project Ga0194113, IMG submission 146193) | Freshwater microbial communities from Lake Tanganyika, Tanzania - TA2015017 Mahale Deep Cast 200m | ecosystem: Environmental > Aquatic > Freshwater > Lake | place: Tanzania: Lake... | reverse complement strand
TCGAGCAAAAGCTGGAATCGTTCGAGAGCAAGCTGAACAAATAGAATCAAGTTTCTGCCCTATAAAATCGTAGGGGCACAGCGCGCTGTGCCCCTACCTTATTGCCCTCTCCAACTTCTCCAGCGACGTCATCGCTGTGTAGGCCCTGATATGTAGCTCGATTGCGACAATCATTGACTTTCTTCACCATTACCTTGTATACTCCGGCAAGAAGGCGACCTATTCCTTATTAACTTAGGAGGGGGAAACGCAAAGAGATAAGGGTGGCTGGAAAGGTGTGACCCACAAAGGCAAGGATTCCAAAGGTGATGTTAATCGTGCCTTTAACACGATAATGGAATTTGAGCATTTAGACGAGGATTACACTGTTCAGGTTCCTAAGGAGAGCAAGACGACAGAACAAAGCTGTCTGGTTGTTGGCGGATTAGAACCAAAGGCGGATCTTTTACCACGATTCTCATTCCGCTGGGACCAAAAAGCTAACCATCTAAATGTGGACATTCATGGAGTTAACAATACTGAAAAAACGCGCTTCGAGAGAGGAGAAAACGGGTATAGTGGTCATGTCGCCCAAAAGGTTGAACAGCATGGCCGGTTTTTTGATATTAACATACTGATACCTAGCAAGCGTGTTTTCAAAGGACGCATTAGTTTCAACCTTGAATTTACCCAGGAGGCCGTAGTGAGAATAGGCGTGAAGGCGCACGCGAACATTTCCGTCTCTCACTAGCGCTCTCCTGTTAGAAAATACTTTATCTATTCTATGCCTTCTGGAAATAAGGCCATCGTTTTCCTCTTCTACTCACGGATTCAAACATGCGCTGCGATAGTTCTATCTCCGTTTCTTGTTGTGCATGTACTAGATAGCATGACAGCATATTGACATACCGATGTTTGTATGTTACTCTGAATGCAGAGGGGAAAGATTATGGTCACGTCGTTTAAGCGCACCACGATTTTTTTGACAGAAGAGCAGCACGAAAGGCTGAGACGCCTCGCTTTCGAACAGCGCACCTCCATGGCCAAGCTGCTCCGCGATGCCGCCCTGGAGATACTGGAGGATGCGGAGGATGTCCGGGAAGGGCTAAAGGCGCTTGCTGACGATAAGGGCACTGTAACCTGGAAACAGTATCACAAGGGCAGGCAGGGACGCTAAGGGTGAGCTATGAGGTCAGGCTGAGGCGGACATCCCAGGAGGGACTGGATTCCCTGTCTCTAAAAGATTATCGAGTAGTAGCCAGAGTTATCGATTCGCTGGAGAGTAACCCCCGACCCCACAGAGTGAAGAAACTGGCTGACAGCGGTCTCTGGCGGGTCAGAATGGGAAGATTCAGGTTAGTTTATGCCATAGACGATACGAATAAGCTGGTTATAATAGTCAGGGTAGCCAGGCGCAGAGAGGATACCTACAAGGGAATCTAAATTACAGGGTTGAGTCTCCTTCTTTTCAAGTAATTTATCATGCAGGATGCAATCAGCAACACGACGGATGGTTAATATTATCTCATAATATCAAACAGGCTCAGAGGCGAATGTTTAAGGGATATTCTCAAAATAATACTCGTCGAGATTCCCTTCGTTGGAATAGCCCCTCCTCTCCCAGAAGCCTTCGTAATTCTCATCGTCGGACAGCTCGATTTCGGTTATCCATTTGATCCACTTGTAGCCCCATTTGCTCTCAGCCACCAGTTGAAATGGCGCGCCTCTCTCCGGAGGTATTACCACGCCATTCATCTTGTATGCCATCAGGATTTTATTGCCGATTATCTCGTCTACAGGCAGAGAGGTCGTGTATCCGTCGTAGGCATGGAATATGACCACTTTCGCCTCTGAGGAAACTCCGGCTTCTTCCAGCAAATCACCGACCAGAACGCCCTCCCAGAGAATCGTTACGCTCCAGTCCTCGACGCAGTTCAACTCCACTACCTTTTGATATTTCTCATAACTGGCAAGTACTTCGTCATAAGTGTATTCAGCCGGATTCTGCACCAGACCGGTAATCTTGAGCTTATAGGTCTTGAGGTCGATGTACTGAGGTCCTGCTATGGAGTTCTCTCTGAACTCATTGATGGAGGAAAGGTTTACGCCTTCGTACTCTCTGACCTCCACAGATGGCAGACCGTTGGTATCGCCGGTTCCCTCGTTTCCCGTACAGCTCGCCAATGACAGTCCTGTCAGAAGCACCGCAAATATAAGCGCGACGCCAACTGCATATTTCTTCTTCATGAACTCATCCCCTCTATGAGCTTGGAGCAGGCGCTCCAAGCTACCCCAGCATAGCTTAAGATTACCCGAACATAGATAGACTTCAGCTTCTATGTTATCGGTACAGACCTCAGGTGTATGCTACTTTTGTCTCACCGACAGGCTGCACAAACCTTACTTTTGCGAAGGCTTCTGCTATAATCGTATTCAACTAAATGAAACGGGAAATTTCGCTTTACATCCATATCCCCTTTTGCCGGCGCAGGTGTAACTACTGCTCGTTCGTATCGTACGGTGGTCGCGCAGAGGATATACCTGCCTATGTCGACTCGCTGAAGCAGGAACTGGCGTTTCGCGCCGGAGGCGAGCATGTTCGTAGCATCTACTTCGGCGGGGGAACCCCCAGCCTGCTTCCCGAAGAACAGATTGACGATATCCTATGTACCATACGCTTGCTCTTTACAGTAAACGTAGACGCCGAGATAACCATCGAGGCTAATCCGGGCACTGTCGATGCAAGGTATCTTGCCGACATCGGGGCATCGGGTGTCAACCGGCTCAGCATCGGAGTGCAGAGCTTCAACGACAGGGAGCTGGCGCTGCTGGGACGCATCCATACTGCCGCTGAGGCGAAAGAGGCGATACGGCTTGCCCGAGACACCGGCTTCTCCAATCTGAACATCGACCTTATCTACAGCCTGCCCGGACAAAACATAGCAGGCTGGCAGCACACACTGGAGCAAGCTGTAGAGTTAAAACCGGAACATATTTCGCTTTATGCCCTCACGCTTGAAGAGGAGGCCCCTCTGTTTCAGGCAATCGAGCGAGGAGCTTTGCCTCAAACCGACCCCGATCTCGCCGCCGACATGTATGAAACTGCTGAACAGATGCTGGGCAAATACGGCTATTCTCACTACGAGATATCGAACTGGTCGAAGCCGGGATACGAGTGCAGCCACAATCTGGCGTACTGGCACAACCTGCCTTATATCGGCGCGGGGGTTGCCGCCCACTCCTGCATGGACGGGCATCGTTTTGCCAATACTTCAGACCTCGATGTTTATCTAAATTCGTTTTCCTACAACAAACTGCCGCTGCACGAGCTTGACGAGGCGATAGGTCCGGAACTGCACCTCTCGGAAACGGTTATCCTGGGGCTGAGGTTGAGCGAAGGCATCGCCACCGATGCCATTAAAAGTCATTTCGGCATAGACATACTCAAGCGGTACGGTTCGGAGATATCAGAATTGAGCGATTTGGGATTAGTCGAATGTATCAATCGCCGTATCAGGCTCACGCCGCGCGGCAGGCTGCTGGGCAACGAGGTATTCCGGCGGTTTTTACCATGAACCAATCAACTGTAAGAAACTTCTGCATCATCGCTCATATCGACCACGGCAAATCGACGCTTGCCGACCGTCTCATTGAGCTTACCGGCGCCATGCGCAAGGACGAACTGAGGGAGCAGGTGCTCGACAGCATGGACCTGGAACGGGAGCGCGGCATCACCATCAAGGCCAAGGCTATCCGTCTCGACTACAAAGCCAGCGACGGAATAACCTACCGACTGAATCTGATAGATACGCCCGGACATGTTGATTTCTCCTATGAGGTATCACGAACCCTTGCCGCCTGTGAAGGAGCGGTGCTGGTGGTCGATGCCACGCAGGGAATCCAGGCGCAGACGCTGGCGAACGTATATCTGGCTATGGAGCACAATCTGGAAATCATACCCGTGCTGAACAAGATCGACCTTCAGGGCGCCGAAATCGAAAGAGGCTTGGGAGAGATTGAAAGCGTGCTCGGATACACTCCGGAGAGCGTGCTCATGCTGAGCGCCAAGACGGGACAGGGCGTGCCGCAGCTTCTTGAGGAGATAGTGCGCAGAGTGCCACATCCCAAAGGCAATGTCGATTTGCCGCTGCGTGCGCTTATCTTCGACTCCCACTACGACCCCTATAAGGGCGTGATAGCCTATATCCGTGTCATCGACGGCTCCCTCTCCGCAGGCAGCAGCCTGCGCCTGATGGGGCAGGGCACCGAGATGGAGGCACTGGAGGTGGGCTATTTCGATCCGGAACCCCGTCCTGTGAAGAGTCTGTCGGCTGGAGATGTGGGTTATATAGCCACAGGACTCAAGAGCGTGAGCAAGTGCCGCGTGGGCGATACCATCACCTACGCAGCGAACGGCGCTGCCGAGCCGTTGCAGGGATACCGTCCCGCCAAGCCCATGGTATTTGCCGGCGTATATCCTACCGAACCAGACGATTATCAGGAGCTGCGCGAGGCTATAGAGAAGCTCAGCCTCAACGATGCCTCGTTCACATATCAGCCCGAGTCAAGTCCTCTGCTGGGGCACGGCTTCCGCTGCGGCTTCCTCGGGCTGCTGCACCTCGACATTGTGCGCGAGCGACTGGAGCGCGAGTTCAACCTGTCGCTGGTGATAACGGCGCCTGGCGTGAGCTATCTGGTAACCAAGACCAACGAGCAGACGCTGACCGTGGTCAATCCCACCGAACTGCCTTCACACTCGGAGACAATCAAACTGGAGGAGCCCTGGGTAAGCATCATGGTGATAACCCCGTCAAAGTTCATCGGCCCCCTGATGGAGCTTATCATGGGCTGCGGCGGTGTTCACAAACACACTGAATACCTGGGGCAATCTAGGACTCCCGGCGAGCTGGGGCAGCGGGTACAGCTACAGTTCGAGATGCCGCTGCGCTCCATGCTGACCACCTTCTACGACCAGTTGAAGAGCCGCAGCCAGGGCTATGCCTCGCTGGATTACGAGTTCATCGGCTACCGCGAAGCCGAGCTGGTCAAGCTCGATGTGCTGGTAAACAATATCCTGGTGGACGCCTTCAGCCAGATTGTGCCGCCGGATAAGGCTCACGATGTGGGCAAAGCGGTGGTATCCCGGCTCAAGGAACTTATCCCACGCCAGTTGTTTCAGGTGCCCATACAGGCAGCAATCGGGAGCAAAATCGTAGCCAGAGCCGATATCCCGGCGAAGCGCAAGGATGTGCTGGCGAAATGCTACGGCGGCGACATCACCCGCAAGCGCAAGCTGCTGGAGAAGCAAAAAGAGGGCAAGAAAAAGATGAAAAGCATCGGCAAGGTGGAGGTGCCCAAAGAGGCGTTCATGAGCGTGATGAAATTGAACTGGTAGGATAACTAAGCATTCAGCTTTCAGCAGTCAGCTATCAGCCTATTTAATCCTGCCGATAACCTGCTCTAGCTTCTCAGGGTCAAGCCCGCGCTCTGCCGCACGCTCCATCATCCAATCCGCCAGAGACCCCGGGGGAGACTTCACCCGGTCCGCCTGCCTCGGTACGAGGCTGAGCGCTCCATCGGGACATGACGATATGCAGATGCCGCAACCGAAGCAGCGCTGCAAATCTACCTTGCAGATGCCATCTACCATCGACAGTGCCTTGAACTGGCAGCGGTCTATGCAGAGCTCGCAGCCCACGCAGGAATCCCCATTCACAACAAGCTGGAAAGCCGAAGGCTCCACAACGCTCAACATGCCGAACTCAGCAGCACCGCGCAGGATAGCACAGCCGCAGGTGCAGCAATTACAGATGTAATCTATATCGCCCAGATGATTGCCCGTTGTATGAACCAGCCCAGCCTCCTCGGCACGGCGCAGCACATCCAGAGCCTCTTCTTTGGTCAGCGCCTTGATGACCTGAGCTTTATCGAAAGCATTGGGCTTCTTGCTGAACATCATGCATATCTTTACCGGGTGTTCGCATCCCTTTCCGATAAGCTTCTGCTGGACGCGACAGATACAGTCGAGCACACCCCACGACTGCGCCTGGCTCACGATATCGGAGGCGCGTTCATAGGGCAGCACCTCGACGCCCACCTGTACCGCCTGCTCCACAGGTATCACGCGGTGCAGGGCGGGCTTTGCGACCATCACCTTATGATACGCTTCCCTGTAGTAATCCTCGAACAGCCGTGCCATCTCCTCATCCATAGTACCAATCTGATTCTCATATATGCCCACAACGAAGGGTATCAGGCCGAAGAGAGGACCCTTCTCGCCGCGCTTCATCCTTATCAGCCCTTTGTCCTTCATACCCTTCAAACTTTCCTCCAGAGCCTGAGGGTCGCCGCCTGCGGTCTTAGCTACCTGCTCCGCGCTCCGGGGAGTCAGTTTCAAATGTAGCGCCAGTTCTGCCTCTTCAGGAGTGAACAGCTTCGCCAGCAGTTTCAATTCCGCCCCGCTCTTACTGGCTGGAAATCCGTTAGGGATAGTGTCAAGAAGTTGAGCCAGCTTCTTATATACCGGATTAGTATGCTTCTTTGCCAAAGTATCGCTCATTTCTTCACCCCCAGCATTTACCATAAGACTGTTCGAGGACAATTGTCATAATAACATCATCGCAGACCGCAACAGCGTTTGTCAATTCCATAGTTGAAAACAAGTAAACAGAAAGGCACGATTGCTGTCTTAGCATCTATTCGGGGTCTAGTCTGAGGTCTTTAGGGGAGGCTATTAGGGGGCGGCCGCGCACATCACAACCTGAGCGGCCTGTACCGGGGCTATGTTGCTTCCGCTGTACCAGCGCGGAATCTGCACTCTAATGACTGGCGCCCAGCAGGCATGTGATTGCGCTTTGAACATCAGCGCGCGACCTGATGAGACAGGCTAGCCGGGATGATGCAAGCGTATCATGACCATTGTTGTTGAGCTCTCTCCGAATCTCCTCCCGTATCATCCTGTCCACTTCTTCCAGTTTCGTCACCAGTTCATCGCACAGCACCTGCGATTGCCCTCCTTCGTTCGGATGACTGTTATTTTCTGATGCCATATTCAACATTCCTGTCTATTTCTGAGGCTGAGACTTGATAAGCTCAAGCTGCTGTAATGGTCTGGTAGTGAACCTATGGCAGTTCTTGCAGAGGTAGCGCTGCTCAACGCCCCTCTGCCCCCGGTTGTATTTCCCGGCCTTAACCACGCGGTCGCTGCCACAGCCGGGGCATCTTCCGTATTCGCCAGCCATCGCCCGCCTCAGTTAGGTATATGCCCGATAAGATAAATGGTATATACCATTTTGTCAATATTCTCTCAGGATTCATCTGTAGGCTTGAAAATAGAAGGCAGGAGAATTATTCAGTTGATATCCTTTCCTCAGAGAAAATACACCCTTACGGTGCCGGTGAGACAAACTCCGGTACTATAACCAAAGTACTATGTTGTCATCCTAGAATCTCCACGTCTTCAAGTCAAGATATAATAACATTATGTTAGTTCACCACACCTACGAATATGCAATCATATTTGATATTCTCAATGAGATATCGACTCTTTCAAAGGTATGGTGAAATGCGGGTCACCCGGAGCCAGGACTTTATCATTGTCGACTGTTGACAATCGGCATAATCTCGCGTATATTCTTGCCAAGGGATATCCCCAGGCCGATTGACTTCATAACGGCAATCCTGCCGGAACAGCAACCGGAGCAACAGAAAAACACAGGAAAGTAAGCCTTTCAATCTGGATTCGTGAGGAACTCGCGCTATATCATTTCGGGAGGCGGCTATGAAAGGCAAACGGGCGGTAAAAGATAAGCCGGCTATCGAAGCTACTCTGGGGAAGAGGCTTCTGGTCGGGGAAACGATAACACGCAACAGCCACAGATTTCCCGATAAGGAAGCCCTGATTTACGGAGACACGCGCCTCACTTATAAACAGTTCAATTCTCGTATCAACAAGCTGGCGCATGCTCTACTGCGTCTGGGCGTTAAAAAAGGCTCCAAGGTTGCTATTCTGGCATTCAACTGCAATCAGTTCCTCGAAGCCTACTATGCTCTGGGCAAGATTGGAGGAGTAGCCGTCCCCCTCAATTTCCGCCTCCATCCCGAAGAGCTTACCTATATAGTAAACAACTCCGATGCCGAAGCGTTCATAGCGGGAGAAGCCTTCATAGAAACAGTGAAAGGGATGCAGAAAGACCTGCCCAATGTGAAACATTATATCGCCATAACCGAACAACCTGTTGACGGCATGCTTCACTATGAATCATGGATAGCCAAGCACTCAGAGGATGAGCCGTTAATCCTGGTGGACGATGAAGACCCTGCATTCATAATGTACACCGCCGGCACCACAGGAAGACCCAAAGGGGCTGTGATAACGCATAAAAACGAAGTGGTGATGTGGATGCTGCTGGGTCCTCTGGTCTATGCAGAAGTCGGTGAGCCGATGAGCGAGATACTGAAGTACAAATGCTGCTCGCCTCCACCCGTATTCCACCTGGCTGCCTTCGGATTCTGCCAGTTGTGCTTCTTCCTGGGTGTAACAATGATTCTGCCCAAAGAGGTCTTTGACCCGACCGAAATCATTACAATAATTCGGAAGGAGAAGATAAACGCAATCCTTATGATTCCGGCTATGGCGACCTTCATCATGATGCTGCCCGACTTAGATAAGTATGAAACCGGGTCCCTCAGGGTCTGGATATCGGGTGCGGCTATTCTCCCTACGGAGACCAGAAGACAGATAATGAGACAGTTCCCCAATGCGAAGATATTCGATGTCTTCGGACAGACTGAGATGAGTCCGGTTGTCTCGTGCCTTCCCCCCAGCGAATCCAGGGGGCGAGAGACGTCGGTGGGAAGGGTTATCCCGGGCATAGAGATGCGAGTTGTTGACGATAACAACAAGGATGTACCGGTGAACGCCGTGGGCGAGGCAGTGTATCGAGGCCCCACAGTAATGAAGGAGTACTACAAAAATCCCGAGGCTACTACCGAAGCCATGAGAGGAGGCTGGTTCCACGGCGGCGACCTTGTCAGGCAGGATGCAGAGGGGTATATTTACGTCGTCGACCGCAAGAAAGATATGATTATCAGCGGCGGGGAGAACATCTATCCCGCAGAGATAGAGGAAGTTCTCTACGGACACCCCAAGGTACTGGAGTGCGCCGTCATCGGAGTTCACGACAAGGAATGGGGCGAATCCATTAAAGCCTGTGTGGTCTGCAAGCCCGGAGAGGCTATGACCGAGAAAGAGGTTATCGATTATTGCAAACAACATCTCGCCAGCTATAAAAAACCGAGGTCGGTGGATTTCATGGAAGCTCTTCCCCGCACCCCTACGGGCAAGGTGCTCAAAAGGGTGCTCAGGGAGAAATATGGCAAGTCGGTCAAATATTAGGAGGATGACATTATGGTAGGTATCACATCTTACGGCGCTTATATCCCGCTCTACCGCATCGCCCGCATGACCATCTATCAGGCGCTGGGGTGGCTGAATCCTGCCTCTCTGCTCCCCGGCGAGAAGGCGGTGGCAAACTTCGATGAGGACAGCATCACGATGGCTGCAGCCGCCGCGGTGGACTGCCTCCACGGAGTGGAACGCGAGAAGGTCGATGGCCTGTTCTTCGCCACTACCACAACCCCCTACAAGGAGAGGCAAAATGCCGGTATAATCGCCACCGCGCTCGATCTCCGACACGAGGCAAGGACAGCAGATTTTACCACCTCGCTTAAGGCAGGCACGGGCGCGCTTATTTCAGCCTACGATGCCGTGTCGTCAGGCTCAGCCAAAAGCGTAATGGTCTGTGCCGCAGATTGCCGTCTGGGCAAACCCGGAGGCTATCAGGAGGAAATCTACGGCGATGGCGCGGCTGCCCTGCTTCTGGGCAAAGATAAAGTGATAGCCAGCATCGAAGGTACCTTTTCCCTAACCTATGATTTCTCCGATGTCTGGAGAGCACAGGAGGATAAGTTCAATCGCTCCTGGGAGGACAGGTGGATTCGGGATGAGGGCTACGGCAAGTTCATCGGCGAGGCTATCTCAGGTTTGATGAAGAAATACAGCCTTGCCCCCAAGGACATCGCCAAGCTGGTCTTCCCCTGCGTCTACACTGGAGCTCATGCCAGCATCGGCAAGAAACTGGGATTCGGTGCCGGACAGATACAGAATCACATGTTCACCGAGATAGGTCATACCGGCGCTGCTTACCCTCTGATGATACTGGTGGCAGCGCTCGAGGAAGCCAATCCGGGAGATAAAATAATCGTCGCCAGCTACGGCAACGGCAGCGATGCTGTGCTGCTCCAGGTCACCGAGAATATAAAGAAACTGAAAGAACGCAGGGGTATCAAGAAACACCTGGCTTCGAAGAAAGACATCGGACTCTATGAGAAATACGTCACTTTCCGAGAGGTGCTAGGTATAGACACCGGAGGTCGCGGCGATGAGGTTGCCCCCACCCAGATGACAATACTCTGGAGAGAACGGAAGATGCTCCTGGGTCTTTGTGGAACTAAATGCAAAAGCTGCGGCACGCCTCAATATCCCGCCCAGGAGATATGCGCCAACCCCAAATGCGGTGCAGTCAATCAGATGGAAGACTATCGTTTTTCAGATAAGACAGGACACTTGTTTACCTATACGGGAGACATCCTCGCCTTCAGCCCCAGCCCGCCGGCAATCTACGGGATGGTTAACTTCGACGGCGGCGGCAGGTGGCTGTTTGACCTTACAGATTGCGAGCTTGATGCTCTGCAGGTCGGCATGCCTGTGGAGTTGAGCTTACGCAGAAAATTCCACGATGCCAATCGCGGCGTGCACGTATACTTCTGGAAAGCAACGCCTTTTCGTGCCTAGAATTTCAAGAGCGTTCTATTATAAGGGGGAGATATGTCAGAAGGTATAAAAGACAAAGTAGCAATAATCGGAATGGGGTGCACTAGATTCGGTGAGAGATGGGATGCCGGTCCGTCGAAACTTATGGTCGAAGCCTTCACTGAAGCTATTGAAGATGCCGGAATAGAGAAAAAGGACATAAAGGCTGGTTGGTTCGGTACCTGCTACGAAGAGGTCTCCGTAGGAAAATCAGCTATCCCGCTGGCAGTTACATTGAAGCTTCCTTTCGCTCCCGCCACGAGGGTGGAGAATTTCTGCGCCACCGGCTCCGAGGCATTGAGGGGCGCCTGTTATGCTGTCGCATCCGGTGCCTATGATATTTGTCTGGCGCTGGGTGTGGAGAAACTCAAGGATACGGGCTACGGCGGCTTGCCTCAATCGGATACGCAGGTGGGAACAACGCTCAGATTTGCCTTCCCTAACTATACCCCCCCTGGTATGTTCGCCATGATGGGCACAAGGTATTTTGCACAATACGGACTCAGCCCGCAGGAGGGGAAACGCGTCCTGGCTCATATATCGGTGAAGAGCCACCACAACGGAGCTATGAATCCCAAAGCACACCTCCGCCGCGAGACAACGATTGATGAGGTGGTAAACGCCCCGATTATCGCCTGGCCTCTTGGATTGTTCGACTGCTGTGGAGTGAGCGATGGTTCAGCGGCCGCCATTGTCTGCCGTGCCGACATAGCCAAGAAGTACAGGCCTGACCCGGTATATGTCAAATCCCTCCAGATAGCTGCAAGCTCAGGTGAGGAGATGATGTGCACCGATTGGGACTTCACTCATGTGGAGTCTACATTACATGCGGCAGCCAGGGCTTATAAAGAAGCAGGGATTAAGAACCCCAGAAAAGAGATAAGTATGATGGAGGTGCATGACTGCTTCTCCATCACCGAGCTTACCATATACGAAGACCTGGGTATCTCGCCCCGCGGGAAAGCCAAGGATGACATCGAAGCTGGTTTCTTCGACCTGAGCGGCGCAATCCCGTGTCAGCCCGATGGAGGGCTGAAGTGCTTCGGACATCCTATCGGCGCTTCGGGTCTTCGCATGATGTACGAGATGTACAAGCAGCTTCAAGGAAAGGCAGGTCCCCGGCAGATAAAGGACCCCAAAGTGGGACTGACTCACAACATGGGCGGCATCCCGCCGCTAAATGTAGTCAGCATTTGCATAGTCGGGCATTAGGTTCGCTTACAGTCTAGAAATTCCCCCCTGGAATTGTCGAAAGGAGGAGGTATGGATTTCGACTTTACCGAAGAACAACAGATGCTGAAAGCTACCGTGCGTAACTATTTGGAAAAGGAAATAGCCCCTCAGGTCAATGAGCATGAAAAGAAGGGTGCGCTGACCAAAGCGGAGGCCGTCGGCTTCATTAAACAATTGCTGCCCTTCGGCTTTCTATCGGGATTCCTCCCCGAGAAGTACGGCGGCTCTCAACTTGAAGCCAAGACCAACGGCATACTGGTCGAAGAGCTGTCCAGAGTCTGGGGCAGCCTCGCTGGAACGCTTTTCATCTCTGCAGGATTCTTGTGGGTGCTGAACGAGGCAGGCAGCCCGGAGCAGAGGGAGAGGCTGCTGCCGCTGGGCGCTTCAGGCGAATATATCGGCTGCCTGGCGATAACCGAGCCTAACGCAGGCTCCGATGTCTCCAGCCTGGAGACCGTTGCCACTCTAAAAGGCAATCACTACCTCCTCAACGGAACCAAGACCTGGATTTCCAACGGCAGCATCGCCGATGCTGCATTTGTTCTAGCCACGACAGATAAGAGTCTGGGCGCTCTGGGCATGGCTTTTTTCCTCGTAGAAAAGAACAAATCGCACTTCACCGCCAGAGAACTGCATAAGCTAGGCATGCGCAGCTTCCCTACTTCAGAGCTTTCCTTCGACGACTGTAAAGTGCCTAAAGAGAATGCTCTCGACCCCGGTGCAGGGTATAAGAGGACAATGGCTTTCTTCGACATTTCCCGCGCTATGGTGGGGACGATGTGCTCGGGCATTGCCCAGGCTTCCATAGACGCTTCAATCAAATATGCGCAGGAAAGGAATCAGTTCGGGCGACCAATCGGCAGCTTCCAGATGATACAGGAGATGCTGGTGGACATGATAACGGAGACCGAGGCGGGACGGCTGCTCGCCTTCCGCGCCCTCGACCTCCTCGACAAGGGACAGAAGTGCCGCTGGCAATCGTCGCTGGCAAAAGCCTTCGCCACCGAAGCTGCGGTGAGGACGACTTCAAAGGCGATTCAGATTCACGGCGCAATGGGTCTGTCCGACGAATTCGCTGTAGAACGATATTTCAGGGATGCCCGCACGATGACCATACCCGACGGCACAACCCAGATGCAGAAGCTGATTGTGGGCAGGGATATCCTGGGCATAAGAGGCATCGTCTGGCCTTAAAGACAAAGCTTAATAGCAGACTCACCACAAAGGATAAAAATAGGTAGTCATTCTGAGGCGTCCTTGCCGAACGGTAAGTAAGCCCGAAGAATCTCCGATAATAGCTCGGTGGTAAGTACTGAAATTCTTCGCTAAAGCTCAGAATGACAGAGAACACCGAGTATCCTATTCCAAAGGAATATACATATGCGTTTGGCGTTGCAGGGCATAAGAGTGCTGGATATGGCATGGGTGGGCCCCGGGCCCTTCTGCGCCACTATCCTGGGAGACCTCGGCGCTGAGATTATTAAAATTCACGAGCCTGACCCCGAGAAACGCGGCGGTCTGGCCAGATATGCCCTTCCCGACGCACCCGACTTCCCGGGAATACGAAATTGTAAGGTTATGGGGCTCGACCTCAAGTCCGACGCAGGACGCAATATCTTCTTCAAACTGGCAAAGACTGCCGATGTCGTCATGGAGGGGTACCGACCCGGGGTAATGAAGCGGCTGGGTGTAGATTACAAAGCCGTCAAGAAGGCTAACCCGAGGATAGTCTATGCCTCGCTGTCGGGCTACGGGCAGGACGGTCCCTATCGCGACCTCGTGGGACACGATTTGAACTACATCGCCACAGGCGGTCTTCTGGGTCTGACCGGCGTAAAAGGGGGACCGCCGGTGCCTCCGGGAACGCTGGTAGCTGACCTTGCCAGCGGCGGTATGGGTGCTGCCATCGGGATTCTGGCGGCGTTGATGTCCCGGCATGAGACCGGCAAGGGGCAATTCGTAGATGTCTCCGTAACGGACGGCATAGTGGCGATGATGTACATGTGGCTGAATCCTCATCTTACCTATGGCTTCAACTACGAAAGAGGGGACACGATATTCACCGGTCAACACCCCTGGTACAACGTTTACGAGACAAAGGACGGCAAATACATAACTGTCGCATCCTTCGAGCCGTGGTTCTATGCCAACCTGTGCCGGCTTCTGGGACGGGAGGACTTCATCGAACACCAGTATGCCGAGGGCGACAAGAAAGAGGAGATTTTTAAGTACTTAAAGCGAACTTTTTTGACCAAGACACGCGACGAGTGGGTGAAAATCCTGAAGCAGAAAGACACATGCGTTGCACCTGTTTATTCCATTGACGAAGCAGTCTCAGACCCCCATCTGCTTGCCCGCGGCATGATAAGAGAGATGCCCCATCCCGCGCTGGGCAGCGTCAAGCAGGTAGGCTCGATGTTCAAGCTGTCCGGCTCGCCGTTTCAGGTGAGGAACTGGAGCAGGAAATTCGGCGAGCACACAGAGGAAATACTTGGGGAACTCGGCTATAAAAAGAAGGAAATCAACTCGCTACGCAAAGCCGGCGTGATAAGCTAAACCTTCAGCTTGCACATTGCCAGGAGCAGGCCGGCGATGCTCTTGGCATCGCATATCTCCCCCGAGGCAATCAGTTTCAGGGTGTCTTTCAGCGGCGTGGGCACAACTTCGATGTTCTCATCGTCGTCGTGCTTCCTCTTGAGCGGCCTCAGTCCGGTGGCAAGATACAGGTACATCTCCTCGGTGCAGAAGCCGGGGCTGGTATAGAATACGCTCAGCTTCTCCCAGCGCTTCGCTGTGAAACCGGTCTCCTCCTCAAGCTCCCTGCGAGCGCCCTCGAGAGGCTTCTCACCGCGGTCAACGCCACCAGCAGGTATTTCGAGAAGCGTCTTCTCTACGGGCTTGCGGTACTGCCTAACTAAAAGCACCTTGCCCTCTGCATCCAGAGCGACGATTGCCGTGCACGCGTCATGCTCCACAATTTCACGCTTCGTCGTCCTGCCCGAGGGCAGCTCAACGGTATCGACCCGCAGGTTGATTATCTTACCTTCGTAAATACGCTCAGTGCGCAGCGTTCTTTCCTTCATTTCCACCCTCTAGGTGATGCGGGGTCCCCAGGTTCACTACCAGCGGCACCTCATCGCAATCGGGGAACTTCGGGCACGTATAGCACTCGCCCCAGACCTTGCGCGGCAACTGCGATTTTTCGATGTGGGCAAAGCCGCATTTCTGAAAGAAATCAGGCTTGTACGTCAGACAAAAGACAGTGGCAATGCCCAACTCTTTAGCTTCTTCGAGACACTTTTTCACCAGCTCTTTACCGATGCCCTTGTCCTGCCAGCCATCAGCTACAGCCAGCGACTTTATCTCAGCCAAATCAGACCAGCTCACATGCAGCGCCACGCAGGCAACTACTTTTCCCCCTTCCCTGACCACGAAGTAGTCGCGGATATTCTCGTATATCTCGCTCAGGGCGCGAGGCAGCATTTCCTGCCGGGTGGCGAACTGATTTATCAGCTTGTGCATCTGCGCAGCGTCGGTTATCTTGGCTTTTTCTATCTTCATCCTGTATTACTCCTGCTTATCCAGCCTCTTCATTAAAGTGCTATAAAAAGACGAGGGCCATTGCGCTCTGAGCATTCTGGTTACGTAGGGACTGCTTTTCACTCTCACCACGTCACCATCGTTCAAAGGAACCTCAATCTGTCCGTCGATGCTCATCGTAGCCTGATGGGTTGTGCTCACTGCAAGCTCAACTGTTGCCTCGGAAGGCAGCACTAGCGCGGCGGACAGGCTGAGATGGGCTGCGACAGGCTTCAGTATGATATCGCCGGATTGAGGATTGAGTATGGGACCGCCGGCAGCGAGAGCATACCCGGTACTGCCTGTGGCGGTTGCCGCAATCAATCCATCGCATTTATAGGTAGTCAGCAGTTCTCCGTTTATGGTTGCTTTAATCCGAATCAGGCGGCAGCGCCCGCCGCGAGCCACAACCACATCGTTCAAGGCGTGATACTGCTTACCGTCCCCTGAGACGACCTCCGCCTGGAGCATCGCCCTCTCCTCCACCCAGCCCTCGCCATCGATAAATGCGGGCACGCGGGTCAAAGCCTCATCGGGGCTCAGCTCGGTCATAAACCCGACGCGTCCCAGATTCACGCCGAGGATGGGGACGGACTCGGTGCAGGCGATGCGAGCCGCTCTGATGATAGTGCCGTCGCCGCCCAGACAGACTATGAGCCTCGTTTCATTCAGTTGCTGGCATGCCTTCTCCTCATCCCATGCCGAGCAAAGCCATACCGCAGCGCCCGTATCCGCTACAACCTTTTCCAGCTTCTGCGCCAGTTTCATAGCGGCGGAAATCTTGGGCTGAAACAGTATGCCTACTTTTTTCCGCGAGCATCCTTCGTTTTTCATAGTCACAACCTTTATATAAATGGGGTAGGTTGGAGCACACGCTCCAACCCTGCCTGGAGCAGGTGCTCCAGGCTACCCGGTTTTGGTATATGGCTTTCGAAGCAACCCCAGAAACTCCTTATTACCCTCAGCGCCCAGTATTGGCGAAGCTATCAATCCCCGAATTCTAAAATCACGGGCAACAGCCCAATTGATGAAGCGTGCTAGAACGGCAGCATGCACCTGCGGGTCTTTGACCAGCCCGCCTTTGCCTACCTGTCTTTTCCCCGCCTCGAACTGCGGCTTGACCAGCGTTATTATATAACCTCCGCTCCTCACTAACCCAGAGACCGCAGGCACAACCTTTTCCAGCGATATAAACGATACATCGACCGTTGCCAGATCGACAGGCTCGGGCAGAGTGAAAGAGTAACGGGCGTTGACTCGCTCCATTACAACCACTCTGGAATCTTGCCTCAGCCGGTAATCGAGCTGTCCGTAGCCGACATCAACCGCATAGACCTTGCTGGCTCCGCGCTTGAGCAGACAATCCGTGAAACCACCCGTGGAGGCGCCGACATCCACCGCCACCAATCCGTTTACATCAATCTGGAATTGGTCTAAAGCATATTCCAGCTTAAGCCCGCCCCTGCTTACGAAAGCGGGGGGTTGAGTTATCTGTATATCGGCATCTTCGTTGACCAGGGTGCTGGGCTTGACAATCGTCCTGTTGTCAGCCGTAACAGCGCCCTCCATAACCATAACCCTGGCTTTTTCCCGGCTCTCCACCAGCCCCTTCTCCACGAGCAGGATATCTATCCTTCGCTTCGCCACAGTACTTTAGCATAGACTCGAAGGTGATTAAAGTCAATATTAGCTCTCAGCTTTCAGCGGTCAGTGATTCCGTTCGTGGTGAGCCCTTCGGCTTCGCTCAGGACAGGCCTGTCGAACCATGAACGGCTCTTCGACAAGCTCAGGGCGAACGGTCTTTCTGAAAGTTGCTAACGCTGGCAGAAAAGCCTTCGTCGGTGTATTATATCACCAGTTCGATGGGGAGGACTCCGATGACGCTGGCACTGGAAGGAATAAAGGTTATCGACCTGTCCCGCACAGTACCCGGGCCATTTTGCACCATGATGCTCGCCGACATGGGTGCAGAGGTAATCAAGATAGAAGACCCTGGATATGCCCTGGGAATGATTCCCGACCAGGAGAAACACGCCGCTCACGACTACCTGTCACGCAACAAAAAAAGCATCGCGCTTAATCTCAAAGCCCACGAAGCCAAGGAGATTTTCTATAAGCTGGCAGCAAACGCCGATGTCATTATGGAAGCCTTCCGCCCCGGCGTCGCCAAGAGGTTGAAGGTGGACTACGAAACGGTTTCCAAGCTGAACCCGCGGATTATCTACTGCAGCCTGACCGGCTTCGGACAGGACGGCCCCTATCGCGACCTGCCGGGACACGACCCCAATTACACTTCGATAGGCGGAGCAGTGGGGCTGACCGGAGACCATAAAGGAAACCCGGTGATTATCCGTGCCGCCGTGGGCGATATCGGCAGCTCGCTGCACGCTGTAATCGGCATACTCTGCGCCGTCATAGCGAGGGAGAAGACCGGCAAAGGACAGTTTGTGGATATATCCATGACCGACAGCGTATTATCCTTTATGACCGTCAGCCTGCTCAGATACTTCAGGGACGGCTTCATACCCCGGAGAGGCTGGTCCTCGCTGAGCATAAACGTCTGGCAGTGCAAGGACGGCAAGTTCATCACCACGGGATTGATAGAGCCTCACTTCTGGGAGCGCTTCTGCCGCGCTATCGGCAGGGAAGACCTGATTTATCACCACCGCGCCAAAGGCGAGAAGCTGCACGAGGTTTACGGCATTATAAAAGATACCATTCTGACCAAGACCAGAGACGAGTGGACGCAGATCATGAAGGAAGCAGATACCTGCGTCAGCCCGGTACTGGAGCTCGATGAGGTGGTCAACGACCCTCAGTTGCAGTACCGCGAGATGTTCCCCGAGTTCGAACACCCCACTCAGGGCAAGGTTAAACATATGGGCATGCCGATTAAGCTCTCGGACACTCCGGCGAAGTTCAGGCACTTCGCGCCGCTGCTGGGACAGCACACAGACGAGATACTGAAAGGTCTAGGCTACACCGCCCACCAGATAGACGAACTGCGCAAATCGGGGACGGTAAAGTAGGGACACAAAATCTTGTGCCCCTACATGGTATTAATCACAGCCTGTGATACGGGAATACCAGCCGTTTTACACCTGCCACGCTCTCCTCGGCGAAACGGCGGGCTTGCTCTCTGCTGCGGCTATCAATGTGTGGTTTCTCGCTATCCCTGAGCCTCTTTAAGCCATAAAGCTCCTGATAGCTCTGCGGTATCTCGTCGGGCAAATCGCGGTCTATCATTATGCCGTAAGCCAGAGTCCAGCACCGCGCCACCACGCTCACCTCATAGCCCCCGCCTCCTACAGCAACCCATCTCGGAGCCAGCTTGCGGATTCTCTTTATCACCGCTTCATATCCGGCAGTGGTCAGGCTGAGCTGCGTCATCGGGTCGATATGATGAGTATCGCAGCCAAGCTGGGTGAACACTATATCCGGCTTGAAGCTACCAACCAGCGCAGGCACTACCTGGTCGAACGCCTGGAGGTAGATTTCGTCATCGGTATAAGGAGCTAGAGGCACATTCACCGAATATCCCTTACCGGCACCTACGCCAATCTCGGATACCTCGCCTGTGCCTGGAAAAAGTAACCGACCCGTCTCGTGCAGCGAAATAGTCAGCACCTTATCGGTATCATAGAACGCATCCTGCACCCCGTCGGCGTGGTGGGCGTCGATATCGATGTAGGCTACCCGCAGCCCTTTTGCCAGCAGATACTTTATGGCGATGACCACATCGTTGAAAATGCAGAATCCCGAGGCACAGCCCGGCGCAGCGTGGTGCCCCCCGCCCGCGTGATTGAAAGCGACATCCGCCTTGCCCTCAGCCACCAGCTCCGCTGCTTTGAGAGAAGCGCCTACTATCGTAGCAGAAACATCATACATGCCGGGAAAAGTGGGATTATCGCCGTGCTCGCTGCAATTGAACTCACGAGGGTTGAATTTACTTTCGCCCCTGCTGAAGCTCTTGATTGCCGCTACATATTTCTCGGTGTGAAAAGAGAGCAGTGCCGATTCGTCCGCCCTTTCCGGTTTTACCAGTATCGAGGTTGATTCATCGAAGGCATTATATGCCTTGAGCAGCTCATAGGTATATTGCAGGCGGGTGGGATTGAATACCTTGCCCTCTACGATGGTATGCCATCCCAGCTCCTCATCGTAAACAAAGGCTGCTTTTCTCACGCGCTCTCCACTATGTCTTCCAGCTCTCTGCTCATGCGCTCCCAGTGAGTGCCTCGCCAGTAAACACGCCGGCACTCAGGACATTGCATGTACTGGGTCTGAGTCTTAAAAACATAAGGAGGCACCTGCCCCTCGACATCCTCCTTCTTCTTAGCCACAAGCGGCTTGTTACATTCGAGGCAGAGCGTAAATGGCTTCACCTCGTTTGCCAGATTAAACGTCTTTACCACCTGTCTCAATTGCCCTTTGACCTCCTCGCCCTCTACCAGAAGCACCTTCAGTCGACCCGTGGCAGCCACGCGCCTCTTGAGTATCTGCGTGTCCTTGGTGAGCAGCACCCTGCCCTCTTGCAGGGCAATCCTGACCAGCCTGTTATCGTCTAGGTCGTTGATGAATAGGGTATCGAAACCCGCGATTCTGAGCCACCGCGCCAGCCTGCCCACATTGGAGTCAACGATAAATTTCATGCCAGAATTTTAGCACAAAACAACTGCGCAGGTACTATTTAAAGTCCTCTCTTCCCTGGAGGGAGAGAGGAAGAGAGAGGGGGGACAGAGGTTTCACCCTCACCTAGCCTCTCCCGTCAAGGGAGAGGAATTTCTATGTATGATATAATCTGTCCACTGGGGGAGCATCGTGGCTAGATTCGAGGTATTCGACCACACGGCTGACGTTGGCATCATCGCCTATGGCAAAGATCTCAAGGAAGCCTTTGCCAGCGCTGCCTACGGCATGTTCAGCCAGATAGCTGACCTCCAAGGAGTCAAGAAAGAGGTCAAGCGCGATATCGCTATTCAGTCCTCGGACCGAGAGGCTCTGCTGGTAGACTGGCTGAACGAGTTGCTGTATATATTCGATATTGAACATATCATATTCAGCAGGTTCGATATAACCGGGCTGAGTCAGACCAGTCTCAAAGCTAAAATATATGGTGAAAAAATTGACACATCGCGCCATCAACTGAAAACGTCGGTTAAGGCAGCCACATATCACATGCTCAAGGTCGAAAAGAAGAAAAATGGGGCGAAAGTCCAGTTCATTCTGGACATTTAGGGGGAGGATGAGATGACAGAGGGATGGCAGGGCAAGCTGGTCAAAATAGACGATTACCGCTGGGAGATACCCAAATCATATAAACCCGGGATGAGGGTATCCGGTTTGGTCTACGCCGATGAAAAGATGCTGCGTCAGATTAAGGAAGACCAGTCGCTGGAGCAGGTAGCCAACGTCGCCTTCCTGCCCGGCATTGTGGGCAGGTCGATGGCTATGCCCGATATTCACTGGGGCTACGGTTTCCCCATCGGAGGAGTTGCTGCCACCCGCGTCAGCGACGGCGTAATATCGCCCGGCGGTGTTGGTTTCGATATCAACTGCGGCGTGCGCCTGCTGCGCACCAATCTGATAGAGCCAGAGGTCAAACCCAGGATAGACAGGCTGCTGAACGACCTCTTCGCCAATGTGCCTTCAGGTCTGGGTTCCGAGGGTAAGATACGGCTCAAGGGCAAGGAAATCGAGAGACTCCTGATTAAGGGTGCTGCCTGGGCGGTGGAATCGGGATTCGGGGAGAGGGAAGACCTCGAATATACCGAGGAGCACGGCAGTATGGAGGGAGCCGACCCCGATAAAGTGAGCGAAAGAGCGAAGACTCGCGGCATGCCGCAATCAGGGACACTTGGCTCGGGCAACCATTTCCTCGAAGTTCAGGTGGTCGATGAGATTTATGACGCCGGTATCGCGCAGGTCTTCGGCATAAACGATGTCGGACAGATACTGCTTCTGATTCACACAGGCTCGCGAGGGTTCGGCTATCAGGTCTGCGACGACTACCTCAAGACGATGGGACAGGCAGCCAGAAACTACGGCATCGAGCTTCCCGACCGCCAGCTTGCCTGCGCGCCGGTGAAATCGCCCGAAGGGCAAGCCTATTTCGCAGCTATGGCTTGCGCCGCCAATTACGCCTGGGCGAACCGCCAGTGCATCACCCACTGGGCACGGGAGTCTTTTGCCAAGGTCTTCGATAAAAGCCCGCGTGATTTGGGCATGAGAGTGGTCTACGATGTGGCGCACAACATCGCCAAGATTGAGGAACATCAGGTGGAGGGCAAGAAACTCAATGTCTGCGTGCACCGCAAGGGCGCCACGAGGGCATTCCCCGCAGGTCACCCCGACATACCACGTGCCTACAGTAAGGTCGGGCAGCCCGTGCTCATCCCCGGCGATATGGGACGCTGCTCCTATGTGGCATTGGGCACCGAGAGGGCAATGCAGGAGACCTTCGGCTCCACCTGCCACGGAGCAGGACGGGTGCAGAGCCGCTCCGCAGCCAAGCGAAGTGTCCGCGGCTCAGACATCCTGGCTGAACTGGCTTCCCGCGGGATTGCAGTCAAAGTGGCAAGCCTCTCGGGTCTGGCAGAAGAGGCATCGTCAGCCTACAAAGATGTAACCGAGGTTGTGCATGTAGCCCACGCCGCCGGCATATCGTTGAAGGTGGTCAAAGCCAGACCCATCGGCGTGATAAAAGGTTAAACGCTGGCTGTTTTCGCATTTGTAAGGGCGTTCAATTGAACGCCCTTACATTTTTAGGGAAGTTATCAGCCTTCATGCTATAATGTAACTACGTTGGGAGTTCATTGTGAATAGCCGTTCAAACAAACCCTTGGGTGTGACTCGATGTGGTGACACGGAGTTCCGGTGGGGGGAGCGCACCTATGTCATGGGCATTGTCAATGTCGACCCTGATTCCTTTTCCGGCGACGGGCTGCGCGATACGGAGGCTGCCGTCGGGCAGGCGAAGCGAATGGTCGCTGAGGGCGCCGACATCATAGATGTCGGCGGGGAATCCACTCGACCCAGTGCCAGGCCTCTTTCATCTGAGGAGGAATTAAGACGTGTTATACCCGTCATCGAAAAGCTGGCAAACGAGCTTCCTGTGCCCATTAGCATTGATACCTATAAGTCCGGCGTGGCGAGAAGGGCGGTAGCAGCCGGTGCGCGCATGATAAACGATGTCTGGGAGCTGAAGCGGGACCCGAAACTGGCAAGGGTAGCTGCGGAGGCAGGGGTAACTCTGATAATCTCTCAGAACCAGAGGGATTCAGGTTTTCGGAATTTCTTTCCCGAGCTTATCGCCAGCCTTAAAAAAAGCATGCAAACGGCGCTGGGTGCCGGTGTGCCCCGGGAGAACATTATCATCGACCCCGGCGTGGGCTTCGGCAAAACGGTGGAGCAGAATCTGGAGATTGTGCGCCGCCTGTCCGAGCTTAAGGTGCTGGGACGACCTATATTACTGGGAACTTCACGAAAGTCGTTTATCGGGCATGTGCTCGATTTACCCGTTGACCAACGGCTGGAGGGTACGGCGGCAACTGTAGCCATCGGTATCGCCAACGGCGCAGACATTGTGAGAGTGCACGATGTGGCTCAGATGGTGCGCGTGGTCAGGATGAGCGATGCCTTAGTCAGAGGCAAGAGTTCGTGAAAGACGTTGAGATATACCTCGGCCTGGGCTCCAACCTCGGGGACAGGATGGGCAATCTTGAGTCGGCTGTAGAACGCCTGTCGGAGAAAGTAACGATTAATAAGATTTCTTCAGTGTATGAAACTGACCCGCTATATAACACAGAGCAGCCGATGTTTCTCAATGCGGTTTTGAGAGGAGTCACCAGACTTGCTCCTCTGGAGCTTCTCAACTTTGTGAAAGGAATAGAGAGCGCCCTGGGGCGGCAGCCCAGCTTCCGCAATGCCCCACGGCTTATCGACATCGACATACTATTCTACGGAAAACGCGTCATTCAAACCGGAGAACTGACCGTGCCCCACCCCCATATCGCCGAGCGCGCCTTTGTGCTTGTGCCTCTGGCTGAGATTGCGCCGGAGCTGGTGCATCCTCAGTTGAAGAAAAAGGTAAGCGATTTGCTCGCTGATGTTGAGGGTAAGAACGGGGTCAGAAAGACACGTATGTTAGGCCAGAAAGTAAAACTGATAGCTGAAAACTGACGGCTGACAGCCTGCTAATTTGTGGGAGGAGATATGTATCAAGTGTCGGTGAGACAGCATTTCGATGCCGCCCATTATCTGAGGGGCTATGGCGGCAGGTGCGAGGCGTTGCACGGGCATCGCTTTGAGGTCGTGGTTAGTGTGAAGTCGGAGAAGCTGAACAATATCGGGATAGCCTACGATTTTGTGGAGCTTAAAAAGCATGTGGGCGAGGTTTTGAAGCGGTTCGACCACGTTTGCCTGAACGACATTGCACCGTTCGACAAGGTAAACCCGTCATCCGAGAACATTGCGGCGACCATCTATAAGGAGTTGAAAAGGCGGATAAAAGGGGTTGCAGTTTCACAGGTCGAGGTATGGGAATCGCCCGAATCGAGGGTTACCTATAGTCCGTAGAGGCAATCCTATTTCAGCTTCAGGCGGAGGTGCTGGGTGCACTTCCCTGTTTGGCTTTTGACCTGTGGGAAGGAGCTTCCACTGCTGTGGAGGACATCAGCCGTCCGATGGAGAACCCGATTCCCAGAGCGCCGAGGAAGATAACGATTACAGGGGCGGCGATAGCCCAGAAACGCCAGGGCTCACCGGCGACCAATCCCCAGATAAAGAGGCCGGCAAGGATAACACAGACCAGGCAAATCAGCATACCGCCTATTTGAAATCTGTTCATCGACCTGTTCAAACCTCCTCACTTACGACTTAATACTTCGTTCAATATATAATGACGGCGGAACTCTGCTCTTAGTTCCTGAGGTCCGGCGGCAGGAGGTTGGGAATGGCATCTTTAATCGGGTAGGCCTCCGAGCACTTGGTGCATTTCAGTGTCCCGGTGATTACCTCTTTTTCGTCCTCTTCGGTAACCTCGAGTTTGAGGTCGCTTTTGCAGACAGGACAGGCTAGTATTTCCATCAGGTCTTTCTTCATATTGCATCTCCGGCAGACTGTCAGTAGGATTGATTGTAGTTTAAGCAAATTTTTAAGTCAAGTCGAATGGTCGAACAGGTAAAGTCAGGGTAATGCTGCTGCTAATTCCAGCGACTGGTTGGGGGCAAAGCCCCAGTCCCGTATCGGCCAGATGACGACCCACGCCTTGCCTATAATCCTGTCGCGCGGCACCGTCCCGCCCTCCCGCGAATCGTAGCTCACGCTTCGGTTGTCCCCCATCACGAAATATTCCCCTTCGGGTACCGTCCAGACCCCGCTGGTGCCGCTGTGATGTGCCGGCAGGTAAGGTTCATTGAGCAGCTCGCCGTTGACGTACACAGAGCCGTCGGGCTTCACATCAACCGTATCGCCGGGAAGCCCGATAACCCTTTTGACGCGGTCGTACTGGGGCTGGTCGGGTGCGTTGAATATGATAACGTCGCCTCTGCCCGGATTACGCCCGAACCAGTAGGCTGTCTTATTGACTATTACATACTGTCCGTTGTGCAGGTTCGGTTCCATGCTGGTGCCGTCTATTCTGAAGTTCTGTATCATGAAATGGACGGCAAAGAAGATAACCAGTGCGAGGAGGATGACCTGTATAACTTCACGAACCAGAGATTTCATTTTTATCGGACAAGGGGCTTAAGCCCCTTGTCGTGCCTTTACTCTTCCTGAATTAGATTGCACTAGTCAGACGTGTTAAAATGTACAGGTGTGTGCCTAACCACTCTAGTATAATTAGGACATATACCATGAGTCAAGCAAGGTACAGCGCTGAGG
>Ga0194113_10002417_pt1 | contig 25555 bp, 30 predicted proteins | sample TA2MahC200mmetaG_FD_146193 | JGI IMG/M metagenome (GOLD analysis project Ga0194113, IMG submission 146193) | Freshwater microbial communities from Lake Tanganyika, Tanzania - TA2015017 Mahale Deep Cast 200m | ecosystem: Environmental > Aquatic > Freshwater > Lake | place: Tanzania: Lake... | reverse complement strand
ATTCCTGCAAAGGCAGGAATCCAGTAAAAAACTATGAAAGAGTTTTACGTTTATATCCTCTGCAGTAAACGAAATGGTACTTTATACACAGGTGTGACTTCAGATATTGTCAAAAGGGTTTATGAACATAAACATGGTTTGGTTGAAGGCTTCACTAAAAAATACAAAGTTCATCATCTAGTCTAGTATGAAGTACATGAATCTGCGGAAGCCGCTATTGAAAGGGAGAAACAGATAAAGAAATGGAAGAGGGCATGGAAGCTACAACTGATTGAAAAAGAAAATCCACAATGGGATGATTTATATGATAGATACAAAAATAATTCTGGATTCCTGCTCCCTTGACCACTCGAATCCTTGAATCCTCAACTACGGCAACTCTGTTTTAATATAAAGCTCTTTCAGTTGTTTTGGCTCTACTCCTGAAGGAGTGCTACTCAAAAGGCAGAATGCCTTCGATGTTTTTGGAAAGGCAATCACATCTCTGATGGATGTTGCGCCAATCATAATCATAACAAGCCTGTCAAGACCCAGTGCTATTCCTCCATGGGGAGGTGCACCATATTCAAGGGCATCCAGCAGAAAACCAAATTTCATCCTCCCATCTTCCTCAGATATCTCTAGGATCTCGAACATCTTCCTTTGGAGCTTTCGTTTATGAATACGGATGCTCCCGCCCCCTATCTCATAGCCATTTAACACAATATCATATGCCTTTGCCCGAAGCGAAAAGAGGAGTTCTTTATTATTCATATCTCCTGTGAGCATCTTTTCAATATCCTCATCCATCGGCGAGGTGAACGGGTGATGCATTGCCTCAAAACGTCCTTCCTCATCATTCCATTCAAGGAGTGGAAAATCTGTTAACCAGACAAATTTATAGCCAGCCCCAATCATATTCAGCCTTTTTCCGAACTCGAGTCTCATCCTGCTCAACACATCATGAACAACCTTCTCTTTATCAGCAACGAAGAGCATTAAATCCCCTTCCTCTGCCTCAAGTCGCTGAGCCATCTCTTTCAGTATTTCCTCGGGGAAAAACTTTGTAATGGGAGATTCAAAGCCTCCGCCTGAGGCGGATTTCACTTTTATCCAGGCAAGTCCTTTTGCACCAAAAGATATTGCCTCTTCTGTGAGCAGGTCTATTTCTCTCCTTGAGAGATTTGCCATTCCCTTGCTGTTAATAGCTTTAACCCTCCCGCCAGACTGAAGGGCATCAAGGAAAACTTTGAATGAGCCTTTTTCAGAGAGATCAGCCATATCTTTTAATTCAAGGCCGAATCGTAAATCAGGCTTATCATTCCCGAACCGTTCCATAGACTCATGAAAACCCAGTCTTTCAAACGGTGTCTTAAGCTCTACATCGAGGACATCTTTAAAAAGTTTTTTCATCATGCCCTCTATGACCTTTATCACATCTTCTCTGTCTATAAAAGACATCTCGAGGTCGACCTGAGTGAATTCAGGCTGTCTGTCTGCACGTAAATCTTCATCTCTAAAACACCTTACAATCTGGAAATATTTCTCAAATCCTGAAACCATCAATATCTGTTTAAAAAGCTGCGGAGATTGAGGCAGTGCATAGAAAAATCCTGGATTCAGACGACTCGGAACAAGATAGTCTCTTGCACCTTCCGGAGTAGATTTTGTGAGCACAGGTGTTTCTATCTCAAGAAATCCTTTTTCGTCAAGATAGTCTCTGATAATCTTTGTGACCTTATGTCGTATAATTAAATTCTTCTGCATCTCAGGTCTTCTCAGGTCAAGATATCTGTATTTGAGTCTCAATGCCTCGGATGCATCACCTGCATCCTCTATGCTGAAAGGCAGTGGAGAAGATTCATTCAGAACCTCAAGTTTGTTTGCGTACATCTCGAACATACCTGTCGGAATGTTCAGGTTTTCAGTACCCGCAGGTCTCTTTCTGATTTCTCCTGATACAGAAATTACATATTCGCTCCTCAGGTCATGTGCAAGCTCATGTGCTTCTCCTGATGCATCAGGACTGAAGACTACCTGCACGATTCCGCTTCTGTCACGCAAATCTACAAATATAAGCCCACCATGATCCCTCCTCCTGAAGACCCATCCAGACAGTGTAAGATTTGAACCTACATCAGATTCTTTTATCTCTCCACATTCTTTATCACGAATCATGCACCCTCCAATTAGTTGTCTGTTTTTAGTTGTTAGTTGTCAGTTTTCTGTAATCTTACGTTCTTTAAATGAAGTTATCATTGCTTGAATTTGACCCTGTAATATTAATGTCCTATGTCTCCGTATTTTTGTCATTCCGCACTTGATGCGGAATCCAGTATTCCTGAATATCTCTGGATTCCCGTTTTCACGGGAATGACAAAACAAGTCAGTTAATGTCATTTTTCCATCACTGTAACTCCTTTTTTAAAATTTCTCAGTTATTAGTTTTCAGACAAACAACTGACAATTACAAACTAACAACTTCTTTCTTAATTTTTTTTATTTCCTCATATGTCAAATATCTATACTTCCCCGATTCAAGTTTTCCCAGTTCAATTCCATTTATCCTTGTCCTCTTAAGCTTGAGTACAGGGTGCCCAACCTTATCGAGCATGCGCCGTATCTGTCGTTTTTTCCCTTCATGGAGTGTAATCTCGATCCACGAGTTGTGTTCTGTCTTTCTTATCCGCTTTACTTTTGCAGGAGCTGTCACCCCATCTTCGAGTCTTATCCCCTTTCTCAATTTCTCTATCTCATCATCTTCAAGAACTTCTCTCACCTTCACAAGATATGTCTTTGGGATCTTCTTTGATGGGTGTAAAACTGCATGTGCAAAATCACCGTCATTTGTTAATAGAAGTAATCCTTCTGAGTCGTAATCAAGCCTTCCTACAGGAAACACCCTGTATTTTACACCCTTCATGAAATCTTTTATAGTTGGTCTTTCTTCAGGGTCGTGAAGTGATGTGACGACACCTTTTGGCTTATTAACTATTAAATAAACCTTTGGCTCTGGTCTTATGAGGAGTTTTCCGTTAAGCTTTATGTGGTCTCTGTTCAGGTCTGCCTTCATGCCAATGGTCGCAACTTTCCCATTTACTGTCACCCTGCCTTCAATGATCAACTCCTCGGCTTTTCTCCTCGATGCAATGCCTATCTCAGCTAAAATTTTCTGAATCCTTTTTTCCATAGGGATAAATAATACCATAAAATCCAGCCAAAGGTGGGTGGCTTGGAGGAGTATTACTTCTTAAAAATTTTCTTCATTATCTCGGGAAACTGGGTTTTAAACTCAGGGTGTACCCTCACAAAAAATAGTTTTAGACCATCTATCTGACGCTTCAGATCCTCTGTCTCTTTCAGAAGAGCACCCATCTTTTCTATTTTCTCTGTGAGTATTGCGAGTTCCTTCTCGAGTAGTTTGATCTTTTCATTGAGTATTCTTTCTTCCTTCACTATCCCCCTCCTTTTTCTTATCTTTCTTTGAAATCTTTCATAATCTTCACCCCTGTTGATGTCCCTATCCTTGTGGCACCAGCATTAAGCATATCAATGACTAGTCTCAGTGTTCTTATACCTCCTGCAGCCTTAATGCCTGCAGCATCTCCGACAATACCTTTTATAAGCCTTATATCCCTTATTTTTGCACCCTGTGGGCCAAAGCCAGTTGATGTCTTTATGAGCTCTGAGCCTGCACCAAGGGCTGTCTCCACAACCTTCCTTTTTTCGTTATCATCAAGGTAGCATGTCTCGATTATCGTTTTATGGATAAGACCTTTTGTTGCCATTATTACATCAGAGAGATCTTTTCTTACCGTATCCCAGTCGCCTGATTTCAGAGCTCCTATATTCACTACAATGTCAAGCTCATCAGCACCGAGCAAGGAAGAATTTATAGCCTCATAGACCTTTACCTCAGTTGAGGTCATTCCAAGGGGAAATCCTATCACTGTTGTTACCCTGACATTACTGCCATTAAGAAGTTCCTTTGTCATTTCAATGAAACAGGAGTTTATACAGACTGAGTAGAAACCGAACTGAATGGCCTCTTCGCAGAGCCTTTTAATATCTGCATACATGGCATCAGGCCTGAGCAAAGTGTGGTCGATTACAGAAGCGATATCTTCCTGATTCAACACTTTCATAACCGGTTAATAATACCCCATTTATAATTATACCATCAGGAATTTATTTTGACGCAAAACACAAAACCAAATTACTTGCTTTTCATTGGAGATTGGGGTGATAATGAACTTAAAAACAAGTAAAATGCTGAATAGTCCACATCTTAATGCAAACATCCAACAAACTCAAAAAATAGTGGTCTCCATCTTTATACTCGTCCTCATATTTATTACCTTCAGTTGCTCTCCTTCCCGTAAGCTTGATAAAGGTGAATTATCGAAATTGGGAAAGGTTGCTGTAGTCAGCCATAGTGAATATCAGATTGTCTATATACCAAGTCCTTATAAAAAAATAACAGGAGAAGAAGAAAAATTAGTTGAAGATTTGGAAGCCTTCTTAAAAGAATTTTCTTTATCAAAAATAGTAAGACAAAAATTTAGTAAAGCGTTGATAGATAATAATTTAAAGGTGGATTTAGTCCCGGAACCTATCGTAGAAAAAACAGGAGACATGTCTCTCCCAAACTGCCTCTCCTGGGCACAAAAAAATCATATTGATGCTGTTATTCACCTGGAAAGCACAATCGAAGTCTCTCACGCATACCGAACACATGATGTGCCACTGAGATACTACCCCAAAGTCTGGACAGAAGCAAAAATAATCAGGCTTCGGGATAATGCGTTATTATGGTCAAAAAAGGTCTGGACGCATACCATGGATGGAACAACAGCAGGCTTGCCATCATATTCTGCGTTTGACACTGTTTTTGATAGGAACTGTCTTGAAACACTGATAGATAAAAAGCTCGATTTCGTTGTAAATAAATTGATAAAGGATTTGAGCTGAATACCACCACCTCAAACATCTGATAGGCAGGGCAGGGCTTACAGACTGGGAATTGAGAATGCTTCATGGGATATGTTCACAGATTGAGAAGAAGATGAAGGGTAGAAAAGTTGTTGAATAAAGCAGGTTGGTTGTGAGAAAAATAATAAATGAGTACGGTTATCCTGAGAAAGGCAACATATAACTACGATACACTGAAGCCACAAATCTTTGAGATGCTTGATTTTTTTTGTGGAAGTTTGATTAAGAAAAACAGCCGTGTTGTTATAAAACCAAACCTCCTTACCCCGGCTTCACCTGATAGGGCAGTCCTCACGCATCCATTGATAGTAAAGGCATCTGTTGAGTATGTACTACAGAAGGGAGCACATCCTCAGATTTCTGACAGTCCTGGTACAGGTTCGTTTGATATGATTTTAAGAGAAAGCGGGATAAGAGATGCGTTGACAGGACTACACGTCGATCCCAAAGAATTCGAAACTTCATTGTTCATTGATATTGGTGACCCTTTTAAGCATATAGAAATTGCTGAAGATGCGCTTAAGGCAGATGTCCTCATCAACCTTCCAAAACTGAAGACACATACCCAGATGCTTCTTACACTTGGTGTGAAAAACCTCTTTGGATGTATTGTGGGCCTGAGAAAGCCAGAATGGCATTTCAGGACTGGTGTTGACAGAGAGATTTTTGCAAAATTACTTGTGAAGATTTATAAAGCAGTTAATCCAACTGTCACAATCCTGGACGGAATTCTCGCAATGGAAGGGCAGGGTCCTGGGAAAGGTGGGATCCCACGAGAGATCGGAGTGCTTATTGGCAGCAATGATGCCGTATCTATAGACACATTCGTATGCAAGATAATAGGAATAGATCCGGATAAACTTCTCACGAACAAGGTTGCGAAAGAGATGGGGTTTTTTAATGAAGAGATAAATGTGAAAGGTGATCGAATTTTAGAAATAAAGGATTTTAAGCTCCCTCAAATAACTCCTCTGGTCTTTGGTCCGAAAAGACTCCACAGGGTTATGAGAAAACATCTTGTGCAGAGACCTGTATGTGATGACTCTGTCTGCGAATTATGTGAAGAGTGTTTGCAGCATTGTCCTGCAAATGCAATATCACATGGTAGAAAAAAAATCCACTTCAATTATGATGCATGTATCAGATGTTACTGTTGTATCGAAATCTGTCCTTATGGTGCACTCAGGGCTGAAGAAACGTTTCCCGGTAAGGTAGTCAGAAAAGTTTTGAAGGTGAACAAATAAAGATGAGCTTCACAGAATAGCTTGAGGTAATATAGAATTTATCATGCATGTTCAGGAAATAGTGGTTAATAGTTCAGATGCAGGTCAGAGGCTTGATACATTTCTTGCAAGCAAAACCAGCATCACACGTTCGCAGATACAAAAGCTCATAGAAAATGGAAGTATTCTCGTTAATAACAGGATTGTCAGTCAGAATTATAGAGTGAAAACAAATGATGTCATTACTCTGAATGTCCCTGATAAAGAAACCGAGGGGCTTGTACCAGAGCCAGTACCTTTAGAAATACTCTTTAAGGATAATTATCTTGTTGTTGTCAATAAACCTGCAGGAATGGTTATGTATCCTTCTGTGGGTCATAGACATGGTACCCTTATGAACGCTCTTTCTTATCATTGCAAAAATCTTGCTTCAGTGGGAAGGCCATTAAGACCTGGTGTTATACACAGGCTTGATAAAGACACCTCAGGTGTGATTGTTGTTGCCCTGAATGATAAGGCTTACTATAACCTCGTTGAGCAATTCAAACACAGGACAATAACGAGGAGATACATTGCATTAGTTTATGGAAACATCAAAGAAGATAAAGGTGAGATAGTGCTACAGATAGGACGCTCCGAGTCTGATAGAAAGAAGATGTCAACCCGTGTGAAGAAAGGCAAAGAAGCTATTACAAGATGGAGGGTGCTGGAAAGGTTTGGCAACGCGACATTAATTGAGGCAAGACTTGGAACAGGAAGGACACATCAGATAAGGGTCCATTTTGCATCTACTGGACATCCTGTACTTGGAGACAGGACTTATGGGAAAAAAGTTGAGCTTGAGGTAAAAGCGAAGAAAAAGATATTATTTCCGAGACAGATGTTGCATGCAGAATTATTAGGGTTTATACATCCTGCAACTGGTAAGTATCTCGAATTCTCAAGCCCTCTTCCAGAAGATATGACTCAAAAGATAAAAGAGCTAAGAGAATATATTTAATCGCCAAAACTGATACCAAGTAACCGTGCGGTGAGAATGATGTCACTGTCGAGAGGAACTGTCTTCATTTGACCGAGTGCTTCATTAATAGGTACAGCATGGATATTGGAAGAATAAAGTGCCACCATTGTCCCGAATTTACCTTCCTCAATAAACCGTACGGCTGCTGCACCAAATCGTAGTGAAAGGAGTCTATCAAAAGTTGTGGGTGCACCTCCTCTCTGAAGATGACCAAGAATCATGTCCCTTGTCTCTTTCCCCGTTCTGCTTGTGATTTCCTCTGCTACCTTTTTCCCAACCCCACCGAGCCTGACTTCTCCCCCGGGCTTTTTTTCAATGATTGTTATATCTCCACCAACAGGTCTTGATCCCTCAGCCACAACAACGATAGCATAATTCTGCCCGATAAGTTCGAGCTGCCTTATTTTATTACTGACCTTCTCGATATCAAAAGGAATCTCCGGGATAAGAATGACATCAGCTGACCCGGATACTCCTGAATGCAATGCTATCCAGCCCGCATACCTGCCCATAACCTCAACAACCATAACTCTGTCATGCGATTTAGCAGTAGTATGGAGCCGATCTATCGCTTCAGTAGCTGTATTGACCGCAGTGTTGAATCCAAAGGTAACCGATGTTGCACCGATATCATTATCAATGGTCTTAGGAATCCCGATGATGGGAATCCCTTTTTTCATGAACCCACTCGCAATGCGAAGACTCCCATCCCCTCCTATCGCAATGAGTGCATCAAAATTGAGTGCCTTAAAATTTGACACAACTTTGTCTGAAATATCAGTCTCAACAACAGTTCCATCACTATTTCTCACAGGGTATTTGAACGGGTCACCCTTGCTTGCTGTGCCGAGTATAGTACCCCCGATATTTGTGATATCCCAGACAACCTCCGGGGTCAAGCGGACAATCTGTTTTGTATCAATAAGACCTTGATACCCATATTTTATTCCAAAGACTTCCCATCCCTTCTGTGAGGCAGTAAGAACAACACCGCGGATAACTGCGTTCAAACCGGGAGCATCGCCACCACCTGTATTCATCGCTATCTTCATTTAGCAGAACTCCACTACTTCTTCTTTAGACAATCTTGGAGGAGGGTAAGGGATCTTCGATGGATAACCCACAGGAATAATAGCTATAGGCCTTAAGTTCGGAGGCATAGTGAGAATCTTAAAGACTTCATCTTCATAAAATGCTCCAACCCATGTAGACCCAAGCCCATGTTCATGAGCGACAAGCATCATACCCATAATGCTTGCCGCAACATCCTGAATTGAATATAAATAAATCCCACGTTCTCCATATCTGTAAGATATACGGCTACTATCAGTACACCCGATTATAACAAGAGGCGCCTCTGCAATAAAATACTGATTTAATGCTGCCGCAGCAATTTTTTTCTTGAGTTTTTCGTCTTTAACAAAATAGAACTTTCTTGCCTGGAGGTTCCCGGCACTCGGTGCCCATATCAGTGCATCGGTCAGTTTAACGACAATCTCCTCTGGTATCTCCCGTTTCTGAAAGTCGCGAATGCTTCTCCGTTCCATAACTGCTTTTAGGATGTCCATTACGGTTTCCAGTATTCCTCAAACTTTCCACTCTTTGTGATCCAGACCACATAAGGTGCTACAGTCACATCGCCTTTTGAATCGAACGTTATCTTTCCAAGAGAACCATTGAATTCCATTGAATGTAACGTATCAATGATTGCCTTCCCTTCAGTTGAGCGAGCCTCCTTTATTGCACTCAACATGATGTTCGCCGCATCATAGGCATAAATTGAATATGGGCCGACCTCTTTATATTTTGACTGATACTTTTCAATAAAGCCCTTTGCCGATGAAATGTTCTTCGGATCCGGGCTGAATGTAAGGTAAGTGCCCTCTGCTGCTTGAATCCCGGCAATTTCGATAAAGTTTGGATCTATTGTTCCATCGCCGCTCATGAATGTAACTTTCAAGCCGAGCTCCTTCGCTTGTTTTACGAGAAGCCCTGCCTCGGGATAGATACCTCCGAAAAAGATAAGTTCAGGTTTTTTCTCCTTTACTGCAGATAAGACCATCTTGAAGTCTTTATCTCCCTGAATAATCCCTCCATAATACACTACCTTCACCTTCCCGCTGATGAACTTCTTAAATTCATCTGCAAGACCCTGCCCGTAGGTTGTCTTATCATGGAGAATTGCAACGTCGTTGAGTTTAAGATAATTTATTACGAAATCAGATGCAATCTTACCCTGCTGGTCGTCCCTCCCGCATATCCTGAATACCCCTTTGTAGCCTTTTTCTGTGAGCTTGGGATTAGTAGATGCAGGAGTAATCATGGGAATTCCCGCTCTGTTATAGACATCTGATGCGGGGATTGAACAACTTGAATTAAAGTGGCCAATAACACTGATAGCACCCTCATTCACGAGCTTATTTGCGACTGAGACAGCCTGTTTTGGGTCGTGCTGATCATCTGCAATGATTACTTTAATCTTCTTTCCAAGGATACCACCCTTCTCATTCCATTCCTCAACAGCGAGCAAGACACCGTTTTTGAAATCCATGCCCATCTTTGCCTGGTCACCAGTCATAGGACCAGCAATGCCAATCTTTATTACATCTTCTTTCTTCTGACATCCCAGAAATAGTAAGCAAATAGACAGGATAATCAATGTAATATTTCTCATTTATGTATCCCTTTGAAACTATCTATTTGAAATTGCTTCAGGACTTTGTCCTTCGCAATGACAATGTAAAGAACTGTCGAAAAATATCGTAGTAAGCAAAAGCCTGTCCTGCTTATTACTGGATTTGAGTTCATGGTTGATAATGTACATCAAAAAATCTAATAATTTCCATAAACCTGTTTACGTTTCCTTCAATCTCTCCGCTGAGGATTGCTGACGCAACTGCAACAGCATCAGCACCTGCATCTAAAACCAATTGTATATTTTCGAGGTTTATCCCTCCTATTGCAATTACTGGTATATTTACCTGTTTTTTTACCTCTCTGAGAATACTAACACCTTTAGGTCTCCCCGCATCCTTTGTTGTGGTGTGAAATACAGGGCCAAAGCCAATATAATCAGCACCACCTTTTTCTGCTTCTATTGCCTGTTCTAAACTATGGGTAGAAATACCGACTATCCGGTTTTTGCCCATTATCTTACGTGCTTCTCTCAGGGGCAGGTCTTCCTGTCCGAGATGAACTCCTTCTGCATTTACACACATTGCAATATCAGCATGGTCATTCACTATCAATACAGCGTTAAAGTCCTGAGTGAGTTTTCGTAGCCTATCTGCTTCCTCATAAACCTCACGTCTTGACTTTCCTTTCTCCCTGTACTGGACCCACCTCACACCTGACCTGAGCACCTTGAGTGTCATATCTTCGTATGAGAGTTTAGACGCCTTACAGTCAGTTATAAAGCATAACCCGCCGAGATACATATGATTTCTTTAATTTGTTTGTGGTTAAAAGGTTTTAATAACCTTGGAAATTCTTTAAAAATTATTGTGAGCCGTTTATCTTCTCTATAAACGTTGTATTAAATTCTCCCTTTATAAAATCCGGATGATCGAAGACCTTTTTATGGAACGGGAGGGTTGTCTTTACACCATCAATGATAAACTCATCAAGTGCGCGTCTCATCCGTACAATCGCTTCTGATCTGTCTTTTCCGTGTACGATCAGCTTGGCGATAAGGGAATCATACTGTGATGGTATCACATATCCATTATATATTGCGGTATCTATTCTCACACCAGGTCCTCCAGGGAGAAAGAGAAAATTAATCTTTCCCGGAGAGGGAATAAACCTGTCAGAGTCCTCAGCATTAATCCTGCATTCGATGGCATGGCCTGATGGCCGTATCTGGCTTTGTTTAAACTCCAAAGGGAGTCCTGCTGCAAGCTTTATCTGCTCTTTTATTATATCAATGCCTGTGACAGCCTCTGTCACAGGGTGTTCTACCTGGACGCGTGTATTAATTTCCATAAAATAGATATTGCCATCGGGACTGACTATAAACTCTACGGTACCGACGTTTCTGTATTTGATGGCACGTGCGGCTTTTACTCCTAAATCCCCGATCCTCTTCCTGAACTTTTCTGTTGTCGAGACAGGTGATGGAGACTCCTCGATGAGCTTCTGATGCTTTCTCTGTATTGAGCAGTCCCTCTCACCAAGGTGGATGATATTGCCCTTGTTATCTGCTATGATTTGCACTTCTATATGTCTCATCTCTGGTATGTATTCTTCTGCATAGAGCTCGTTATTACCAAATGCGGTGAGTGCTTCTCTTTGTGCTATGTAAAATGCCTGTTCAAGGTCTTTTTCCTCTCTCACAATCCTCATGCCGCGTCCTCCTCCTCCAGCAGATGCCTTGAGGATTATCGGGAACCCTGTCTTTTTTGCAGCTTTCATTGCCATCTCTTCTGTCGCAACAGGGCCATCACTTCCTGGTACAACAGGCACACCTTTTCTTCTCATTATCTGTCTTGCCTTTGCCTTGTCACCACCGAGCCTAATATTTTCAGGAGTTGGACCAATAAATGTTATGCCCGAGGTCATACAGGCTTCGGCAAAATGGTAATTCTCTGAGAGAAAGCCATAACCCGGATGAATCGCATCCGAGTCTGTGATTTCAGCAGCACTCAATATTGCAGGAATATTCAGGTAACTCTGGGTTGGGTTTGCAGGTCCAATGCATACAGATTCATCTGCGAGTCTTACATGGAGAGAATCTTTTTCTATATCTGAGTAAACACTCACAGTTTTTATTCCGAGCTCCTTACATGCCCGGATTATTCTTACTGCAATTTCCCCTCGATTTGCGATTAATATCTTTTTGAATAATTTCAAATTATTTGTCATTTTAAGCCTATCAGTTATTTTCCGTTATATTCACATAGGCTCAATAAGGAATAGTGGCTCGCCATATTCAACAGGCTGTCCGTTTTCCACTAAAGCCTTTACAATGATGCCGTCAGCATCACTCTCTATCTCATTCATAAGCTTCATTGCTTCTATGACGCAGAGAACCTGTCCCTTTTTTACCCTCAGTCCAACTTCCACAAAAGGTGCGGAATCAGGCGCAGGCGATCTGTAAAACGTGCCGACAATCGGTGAAGTTATTGTCACAAGCCTCTGCGTTTCTTCCTCTGTTTCCTGTGTTATCTTCTCATGGAAGACCGGAGATTTTTGCACAGGCATTTCTATCGAAGGTAAGATTCTCTCCCTCTTGATTTTTACCTTTGTGCCGTCTTTTTCTAACTGCAATTCGGTAATATCTGTTTCCTTGAGAAATTCGATAAGCTTTTTTAGATCCTCAAGTTCCATTATTTTACCCTCTCTATATATTCTGATGTCCTTGTGTCTACCTTTATGGTATCACCCTCATTTATATGAAAGGGGACTTTTACTACAGCCCCTGTTTCTAAGGTTGCTGGTTTGCCACCTCCTGAAGCAGTATCTCCTTTAAATCCTGCCGGATCTGTTTTGGTTACTAATAGCTCGACGAAAGTTGGAAGTTCTACGTTTATTGGAGCTCCTTTATAATAGAGGAAAATAACGATCATGTTTTCTTTAAGAAACTTCTTTGCATCTCCGAGCTGATCATCAGTAAGATGAATCTGTTCATACGTCTCTTCATCCATAAAATAATAAAGACCATCCTGCATGTAAAGATAGTGCATTTTCTTTTCCTGAAGCTGGGGAGACTCTAATTTTTCCCCAGACCTGAAAGTCTGTTCAAGGACACTTCCTGTTTTCAAGCTTTTTAACTTTGTCCTGACAATAGCCCCGCTTCTCCCCATCTTCACATGTTGAAAGTCTACTATCTCGCAGGGCTCACCTTTAAATTCTACCTTGAGACCTTTTCTGAAGTCGCTCGTTGAAACCAAATCAGTACCTCCTTACAAAAGTGTACTATTTTATCATTTTCCACAATATTTTCCATCAGACACAGCTTTTTAATAAATCAGGGTCAGAAGTCTCCTACTTTATTATTGCAAGTTTTTTGGAAAGATTAGTGAGGACTTCAGAGCCATCTGGTTTTACTACTACCATATCCTCTATTCTTACTCCTCCAAGTCCCGGAACATAAATGCCCGGCTCGATGGTAAAGACCATGTTTTCTTTGATGCGCTCTTTTTTATTCCATGTGATATGCGGTGATTCATGAACCTGAAGGCCAACCCCATGACCTGTCCCGTGTCCAAATAACTCTCCATAACCTGCCTTCTTAATAAAATTTCTGGCAGAATGGTCAATCTCCTGAGATTTTACCCCTGGAGAAACAAGAGAGATAGCCTTCTCATTGGCTTCTACTACAAGTTGATAGATCTCCCTCTTTTTATTTATTTTATCTCCTTTAATGAGTAATGTCCGGGTCATATCAGATAAATAACCATCAGCTTCTCCACCCCAGTCGATAATGACGAGGTCTCCACTATTTAATTTCTTTTCAGTTGGCCTTGCATGGGGCATTGCAGAATTTGGGCCTGATGCGACGATCACCTCAAATGGAATATGCCTGCAGCCTTTCTTCTTCAATCTTTCCTCAAGTCTCAGTGCAATAGCTCTTTCACGGATTCCCTGCTTTATATATGGTTTTATGTCAAGAAAAGCAGATTCTGCACGCCTTACTGCCTCCTTAAGTGAGTTTATTTCAATAGAATCCTTTACCGCTCTCAATCTCTCTATGAGACCTTTAAAGGCCTTCAGGGTTAAGTCTCCTTTCGATAATCTTCTGAAAAAATTATAGGACACAGAAGACTCAAAACCGAGTTTCTTGATACCAATCTTTTGAGAGAGCCTTTCTATGGTCTTTATCACATCTCTTTTTTCTACAACAATATCCCACCCCTGTGCTTCTCTTCCTGCCTGCTCCTTATATCTAAAGTCAGTGATAAATATGTTTTTTCTCTTTGTGATGAAGAGAAAACCTGATGAGCCCGAAAAGCCAGTGAGATACCGGACATTGTGTATATCGGTTATGAGGAAAGCATTAATTTTTCTTTTCTTTAAGGATTCTTTTAAGTTAGCAAGTCTTGACTGATAAAATAGGTCTGTCATTCCGCACTTGCCTGCCCTGCTTCGCAGAGCGAGGCCAGGGATGCGGAATCCAGATTCATTGTTTTTTCTGGATTCCCGCTGGAGTTTACCCCGTACAGCGATACGGGGCGGGAATGGCAAATTATTGGAGGAAGGATCATTGTTTTGTAAGGATGCTCTTTACAGCCCTGAGTGCGAGAAGATAACTATCAGGGCCAAAACCACTTATCTGCCCAATGGCAACTTCTGCAATAAACGATTTTTTCCTGAATTCTTCTCGACTGTGGATATTTGAAAGGTGAACCTCTATTGCAGGTTTATTTATTGCTGCGATAGCATCCCTTATTGCAATACTCGTATGGGTATATGCAGCAGGATTTATAATCAAGGCATCATAGTTGCTTTTCTGGATAGCATCCAATATCTCTCCCTCACTGTTGATCTGTACTATATTCGCATCAATACCAAGGTCTGCAGCAAGGGAAAGAATAGTGCTGTTTATCTCATCAAGTGACCTGATACCATATATGTCAGTCTCTCTTTTGCCGAGGAGGTTTAAGTTAGGACCATGGATAACTAAGACTTTCATTATTTTCTTAACTTTAGAATTCCACTTCCAGCTTAGGGATTGCAGTCTTAAGGATAAATCGCCCCTTACCATAATTGCCTTCTGGTTTTATGATAAGGGCTAAATAGTACTCGGGATTTATTTTTCTCATAATAATACCGCACCTGTCTGATATTATCGAAAACTCCCTTGCTTCACCAAGGCCCAGATTATCTGCAGCCAGATGGATATCTCTAATCATTGCAGATGCCTCAGCGCTCAGTCCGGTAAGATCAATAAGTTTTTCTGAGATATATTCTTGAACAGATATGCCGTCAGTGCCGATGATCATGGCAGACACCGCACCATCTACTTTTTCTACTGTCTCTTTAAGGATTTCTGAAAAACTCATCTCGTCTCTTTTTAATACCGTCAAGGAATGTGGTCAGCTTTGCAATTAATTCTTCCTTATCTTTTCCGAGGAGTTTCAAAAGCCACTTTATATCTTCAATACGCTGCATTACGTGTATATTACCAGGTTCTGTTGAGAGGAGTTTTTTGTATATATCCATTGCCGTCATGTATTTGCCCTGGGCAATATATTGGTCTGCATCACTAATACTTAAGCTTGGTTGTTCGAATACGCCCTCCTTCAGAGCTTCAGATATTTCCTCATCTGAAACTCCTATCTCTTTAAAGATGTCTTCAAACGGGAATATTTCTTCTTCAGGTAGTCCTTCCTGTTCTGTTACTCCTTCTTTAATTTCTTCTTCTTCAAAAAGGGTTTTACTCGAATACTCTATGTCTTGCTCTGTGATAGGGATTTCAGGTGGCTTTTCCTCCTCAAGAGCAGGTTCTGGTTTACTATAGGTTGTTTCTGCAGATGTTGCTTTTTCCGGGATCTCAGGTTTAACGGTGAGCCCTTTCTCGATCTCTGCAAGGCTATTCGCTGCTTCTTCATCGCCCGGATTCAGTCTTAATACCATCTTAAATTCTTTTGCTGCTTCATCGATTTCAACAAGGTCTTTATGAATCTCAGCAAGCTTCTTATGGGCATAGAGGTTATCAGGTATTGCGCTAATGACCTCTTTGAATTCTTCCTTTGCCTTATCGAGTATACCTTTTTCAAGGTATATCTTCCCTAAGGAAACATGTGCACTCATATATCGGGGGTGTCTTTCCAGTCCCTGAGTAAGGATAGCTATTGCCTCGTCAAGCATCCCTTCCTTTTTATATTCTTCGGCAAGCAATATAAAAAGCTTGGAATTCGGGTCTTTATTTAATTTTTCCTTTAGTCTTTCAATTTCTTCAAGTGACATAATATTCCCAAATTTTTATCAAAATAGCGAAAAAAGTCAAGCCTTTATTTCAGATAACCTCTCTAATATCGCATCTGCAACAGAATCCTTGCTCATAAGTGGAAGACGTATTTCCTTCTCTTTATCTATAATAACAACCCTGTTTGTATCAACATCAAACCCTGAATCGGCTTTTGCAACATCATTGAAAATAATCATGTCCATATTCTTTTCCTTTAATTTCTTTCTTGCCCGGTCAATTTTCCTTCCTGTTTCAGCTGCAAAACCGATAATAAATGGCCTGTTCTTATTCTTACTTATTTCTGAAATAATGTCAGGGGTTTTTTGTAGCTTCACCATGAGTTCTCCTGACTTTTCAATTTTCTCCTTTGCTTTTTCTGCAGGCATAAAATCAGAGACCGCAGCAGACATTATGAGCACTGTTGATGAAGGCAGTTCTTGATTTACTGCATTCAACATGTCTGATGCAGTTTCTACAGAAATAAATTTCACACCTTTGGGTTGACTCAGTAATGAATGGCCACTTATTAAGGTGACTTCCGCCCCTTTTCTTAAAGCGGCTCTTGCGATGGCATAACCCATCTTGCCCGATGATCTGTTTGATATAAATCTGACAGGATCAAGATATTCCCTGGTAGGGCCTGCGGTTACAATGACTTTTTCTTTTGCAAGGGTTTTCTGGCTCAGTGCTGACTTTATTGCTTCGATTATTTCTGAAACATCTGACATCCTTCCTATACCGTCTTCTCCACATGCAAGACTTCCCTTTTCAGGTCCTACCTGAAAGATGCCGCGTGATAAGAGATCGTTTAAGTTTTTTTGAAACACAGGGTTCTCATACATCCGCCAGTTCATTGCAGGAGCAATAACTATCTTACCGCTGAATGAGAGAAGACACGTACTGAGAAGGTTATCAGCAATACCCATAGCGAACTTTCCGATAGTATTTGCTGTTGCAGGTGCAATTACCATTATATCCGCATGAGCAGGTAGCGTGATGTGAGCCATGGGGTCACTGAACAGGTCTGAGTAAACCTTATTTTGGGAAGCAATCTCGAGAGAGAGAGAGGTAATAAATTGCTTGGCTGCCTCGGTCATAATTACCGTAACCGAAGCACCTTCATCTCTAAGTCTTCTTATTACGTCAATTGCTTTGTAAGCGGCGACACTCCCTGTCACGCAAAGGAGTACCGACTTATTCTTTAGCACCTTCCTCTTGTTTTTCACTGAACAGACCTTCTGGAGCCATCTTGTCTATTGCTCCTTTTTCATGGAGATAGACCTTCAGGTCTTTTTCGAGTTCTGTAAGGTCCTCACCAGCGACCTCTCTTTTCTCTGCAAGGAGTTGTCTGTAATCAAACTTTCTGGCCTCTTCCTTTGCCTTTTTGGCCTGTTCCCCTGTCAGGAATTCGATAGTATTGTCTATTGTCTCTTCAATGGCTATGGTGGTAACCTTTTTTGCCTTTGTCTTCACCTTGGGCTTAACACCTAAAGAGAGCTCCTTTGCCCTCTGGGATGCTATTGCAATAATCCTGTATTTTCCATCGATCTTATTCTGATCATATTCAATCGGCAGAGAAATGACTTCCATGCTCTTCCTCCTGTTTTAAAAACTTATTTTTAACCCACATGGGGTCAACTTTTTTGACACCATGTCTATGCGAGATTATTATTGCCTCAAGTTCTCTTAATGCATCATTTACCTTATTATTTATTATAACATAATCATACTTGCTATAGCTTTTTATTTCATCAACCGCCCTCTTCAGTCTTTTTACTATCTCTTCCTTTGAATTAGCCATTCGCTTTTTGAGTCTTTTCCCCAATATCTCCATAGAGGGAGGAAGTACAAAAACATACACGCCTCCTCTGTGTTTCTTTTTTAGTTGCATTGCACCTTGTGTGTCTATATCAAGAATGACGTCGGTACCAGAGCGAATAAGTTTTTCAATCCTCTTTTTTGAGGTACCATAAAGTTCTCCATGAATTGTTGCCCACTCCACAAATTCACCTTTATTAACCATTGACTTGAATTCTTCTCTGCTTATGAATGTGTAGTCCCTGTCATTCACTTCTCCATGCCGTGGAGAACGCGTGGTATAGGAAATAGAATGTGTGATATGAGGAAGGGTAGAGGCCAGTTTTTTGCAGAGTGTCGTTTTCCCAGCACCTGAAGGTGCAGAGACTATGAAAAGACTTCCTTTACCTTTCTTCTTCTGCAAGGGCTCCCTTTCCTTCAAGGAATCTCTGCGTAATCGTTTCTGCCTGAAGAGCTGACAGGATAATATGATCGCTGTCTGTGACAATGATCGAACGGGTGCGCCTGCCCTCAGTCGCGTCAATCAATTTACCCTCTTTTTTGGCCCCCTCACGAAGCCTTTTCATAGGTGCAGAACCAGGCGTCACAATTGCAACAACTTTCGATGCAGCGATGACATTGCCAAATCCTATATTTACTAACACAGGACTTAAATCTCCTTTTTTCATAATTCACTCCTTTAAAAATCTAACTTAAGTTCATGAAATTCTTAACCTTAACCTTAACCTTAACCTTAACCTGATTGAGTAGTTATCAGCTTCATTGTATATTCTGTGCCTGTTCTCTCATTTTCTCAATCTCTGTCTTCATTTCTACTGCGAGGCTGGATATGGTGTAATCGCTCGATTTATAGGAGAGAGTATTTACCTCTCTGCTTATCTCCTGGAGGAGAAAGTCGAGCTTTCTCCCTATCACATTACTTTCACTAAGTGTTTCTATAAACTGTTTTATATGATTTTCTATCCTGCTTATTTCCTCTGATATATCAAGTTTCTCTGCCATTATTGCAGCCTCTTGCATTATCCTTGCACTATCTGTTTCCCCGCCTTGAAGAAGTGACCTCAGCCTTTCAGAAAATTTCTCTGTACACTTTGTCAGCACATGGGGGGAGAGTGAACTTATTTTATCAATCATAACATTCAATGACTTTGCTCTCTCAGCAAGCTCCTCGGAGAGTAGTTTCCCTTCCAACACCCTCATTGCTTCAAGATTTGAAAGAGCTTCATCAAATACGGTATAAAGCGCGTCAATATTATATTTTGGCTCTTCTTCAATAAGGAGTTCTTTGTATCCTACAAGAGTGTCTATATGTATCTGTCCCGGGATTAAAAGTTCTTTTTGTAAGTCCTGGAAGGCGGTGTATATCTTTTTCGCCGTTTCCTTATTTATGGTGAGCTGTGCGAGCTTTTGGCTATTTGTGATGACAGTGACATCAAACTTTCCTCTATGAAATCTCTCTTTAAGGATAGTTCTCAGAGGAATCTCACAATGACTCAGATATGAAGATATTTTTATTGATATGTCAATAAACCTGTGATTAAGGGAACGGATTTCAACTTTTAAACCATTACTTTCTGCTCTCCCAAAGCCTGTCATGCTCTGTACCATAATGATACACTATAAACAAGTTGTTCAATTTAGTCAAATTTTCAAGGAAAATTCAGCAATTAAGCTTTAAGCGGAGTAATCTCACTTTTGATCCGATGCACTAAAAATTTCATTGTCACCGTAACTAATGTTTTGATCATCAGTTGTAATCACTCAGTTATGGGGGGAATACTCTTCTCTGTCATTCTGAACGGAGCGTAGCGAAGTGAAGAATCTAAAGTGTTATAAATATATGTTGAGATTCTTCGCCTTCGGCTCAGAATGACAATATGGAGAATGCTACCCCTATAACTGAGGGATTACTATCAGTTTCAAAAGAGCTTGAAAAATAGGATAATAATTGGCTACAATCAATAGCTGAATTATTGTGGAGGAAAAAATGGCTGATACAGTAGAAATAAGATGGCATGGAAGAGGAGGTCAGGGAACGGTGACTGCGGCTAAGGTGCTCGCAGATGCCTGTTTGAGCGGAGGAAGATACGTACAGGCATTTCCTGAATATGGTCCTGAAAGGGCAGGAGCTCCACTCAGAGCTTACAACAGAGTAAGCTCAAAGGAACTCAGAACACACTGTCCTGTTCTGCGGCCACAGGCTGTCTGTGTTGTTGATGCAACACTTATTGATAGTATCGATGTGGGAGAAGGAGCCACAGAAGATGCGATATTTGTTGTAAACACATCAAAGGATCCTAAGGAGATAAGAGGAAAGCTTAATGCAAAATCCGGGCAGAAGGTTTTTACTGTTGATGCAACAAAGATTGCGATAGACTCTATTGGAAAGGCACTCCCGAATGCTTCTATGCTTGGCGCATTATGCAAAGTGACCCACCTTGTAAGCCTTGAGCATCTTCTTGAAGACATTAAAAAAAGCTTCGGCAAAAAGTTTTCTCAGAAGATCATTGATGGCAACCTCGAAGCGACAAGGCGGGGATACGAGGAGGTAAGGGAAGGGTGAACCCCGTAAGACTCACAGTTTTTTACGAGAGAAGATGGGGTTTAAAATTAGGAATGGGGAATAATTTGTTAGAGAATCCTTTGAAAGGAGGTCTAACGGGGTGAAGCTCAAAGGATGGAAAGAACTCACGCCAGGGGCAGTAATACTTGAAGCAGGAAATGCAGTCGAGTTCAAGACAGGTTCATGGAGGGCTTTCAAACCAATATGGAAACAGGAAAATTGTATACAGTGTCTTTTTTGCTGGCTTTATTGCCCTGATATGGCGGTAAAAGTAAAGGATGGGAAAAGAGCGGATTTTGATTATGATTACTGCAAAGGTTGTGGCATATGTGCACTTGAATGTCCTGGTAAGAAAGGGAAAAAGGCTATTGTTATGGTAGAGGAGGGCAAATAATGTCAAAGGTTGTTGCTGCTACAGGAAATGAAGCTGTTGCCAATGCATTGAGGCAGGTAAATCCTGATGTGTGTGCAGCATATCCCATAACCCCTCAGACAGATATGATGCAAAGATTTTCAAGTTATGTATCAGATGGGCAGGTAAAAACAGAACTTATTCTTGTCGAGAGCGAACACAGTGCAATGAGTGCCTGCATTGGAGCTTCAGCCGCTGGTGGAAGGGTTGCAACAGCCACTTGTGGACCGGGACTTGCACTCATGTGGGAGATGCTCTTTGTTGCCTCTGGCACAAGGCTTCCAATAGTTATGCCTGTTGTAAACAGGGCTCTCTCTGCACCTCTGAATATTCATGGAGACCATTCTGATGCAATGGGTGCGAGGGATTCAGGCTGGATACATCTCTGGTCTGAGAACGCACAGGAGGCGTATGACAACACCATACAGGCATTCAGGATTGCAGAACATATGGATATAAGACTGCCTGTGATGGTCTGCCTTGATGGCTTCATAATAAGCCATTCCATAGAGAGGATGGAGTATCTGGAAGACGATGAGGTCAAAAAATTTGTTGGAGAATATAAGCCTTTAAATCCACTCCTCGATTTAGAACATCCAAAAAGCATGGGGCCATTGATACTGCCTGATCTCTATCATGAGTTCAAAAGGGCTCAGCATGAAGTTATGACAAAGGTAAAAGATGTTGTCCTTAATGTTGCAGAGGAGTTCGAAATATTGAGTGGGAGAAGATATGGTCTCTTTGAGGCATACAGACTTGATGATGCAGAGATAGCCCTTGTGATATTAAACTCTGCTGCTGGAACCTCAAAGGATGTTGTAGATGAATTCAGAAAGGGGGGTATTAAGGCAGGGCTTTTAAAACCGAGGCTATTTAGACCATTCCCATACGAAGAGGTTGCTCAGGCATTAAAGCATCTCAAGGCAATCTGTGTTTTGGACAGGGCAGATTCTTTTGGCGGCTATGGTCCACTATTTATGGAAATCAGTTCTGCACTTTATCCTTTAAAGGAAAGACCGATAATGATAAATAAGATATACGGTCTGGGAGGAAGGGATTTTCTGCCCCAGCATGCAGAACAGGTATTATCAGAACTTGCAGAAATTACTAAGACAGGCAAGTTTAAAATTATTAAAGAATATATAGGAGTGAGAGAGTAAAAAGTTAAGAGTTGGGAGTAAGGAGTTAGAAGTTAGAACTATAAACTATAAACTATAAACTAATTGGGTGAGGGAATAAGATGGCGACAGCACTAAGATTGAAGGAACTCTCGAAAAAAGAAGACCTCTTCACGCATGGTCATAGACTTTGCGCGGGCTGTGGCGCACCGATTATAGTAAAGATGGTCCTTCTTGCATCTGATTATCCGATTGTTGCATGTTCTTCGACAGGATGCCTTGAGGTGTCATCCTGTATTTCATTATCTACAGCATGGAAGATTCCATGGATACACAGTGCTTTTGAAAACGCTGCTGCAACCATTGCAGGCGTTGAAACAATGTACAGGTCACTTAAAAAACAGGGGAAGATCGACAAAGATATTAAGTTTATGACCTTCTGCGGTGACGGCGGAACTTATGACATAGGATTTCAGAGCCTTTCTGGCGCAATGGAACGGGGACATGATATGCTTTATATCTGCTATGATAATGGCGCATATATGAATACTGGTATTCAGCGGTCAAGCGCTACCCCATTCGGGGCAGACACAACAACATCTCCTGCCGGAAGTGTTATTCCTGGAAAGCTCCAACAGAGAAAGGACTTAACAAAAATTATGGCAGCTCATAATATTCCCTATGCAGCACAGGCTTCTCCGAGCCACTGGCTTGATCTCATGAAAAAAGTCAGAAAGGCACTCGAGATAAAAGGCCCGAAGTTTATGAATATTATTTCGCCGTGCAATCGCGGCTGGAGGTCTAAGACCGATGATGCCATACTGCTGAGCAGACTCGCGGTAGCAACCTGTCACTGGCCACTTTATGAAGTCGAGTATGGAGTCACAAAGATAACCTTTAAGCCAAAGGAAAAGAAGCCCGTTGTAGATTTCCTGAAGTCTCAGGGAAGATTCAAACACCTCTTCAGCCCTGAAAATGAATGGTTACTTAAAAAGTTTCAGGAAGATGTAGACATAGAATGGGAAAGGTTACAAAAAGAGGCATCTCTCTATGCCCCATGATAATTCTTGATTACAGGGTAGTAACTATGATGGCATTAAGAAAATGATCGGTTCTGACCTTGTGATGTATGAGGAGGAGTTCCGCAGGATTGATGAGGAGCTCCAGAAACTGCTTCAGCAGTCGAACGCGAAGGTCGTCTTCCTTGTTGACAAAAATGGACAATTTATCGCATCAGCAGGAGATACACATAATTTAGATACTACTTCTCTCGCATCCCTTACCGCGGGAAATATAGCAGCTACAGGCGGTATCGCAAGGCTCTTAGGAGAAAAAGAATTCACTATCCTATTCCATGAAGGAGAGAAAGACAATATTCACATCTCTCTTATTGGTCAGAGAATTATTCTTGTTGTCATATTCGACAGTAGATCGTCATTGGGTCTTGTGCGCCTGCGTGTCAAAAAGGCTTCAGAATTATTCACGAAGATATTTGATGAAATTACTCATAAGGCTGAAAAGGAAAAGAAAGAGGGTAAGTTTGAAGAGTTTCCATTTGCAGAAATTAGCGATGAAGATATTGACAATCTTTTCAGGTAGGTATACCACGCGTGTCCTTTATCAATTATTCCTCACGTGAAATAAACTGTAAGATTGTGTACTATGGTCCGGGGCTTTGTGGGAAGACCACAAACCTCCAGTATATTTATAAGAGGACAAATCCTGAACATAAAGGGAAACTTATATCTCTTGCAACAGAGACAGAGAGAACACTTTTTTTTGACTTCCTGCCTTTAGCTCTTGGAGACATTAAGGGCTTCAAGATAAGATTTCATCTCTACACAGTCCCGGGGCAGGTCTTCTATGCTGCAAGCCGAAAGCTCATCCTCAAAGGTGTTGATGGTTTGGTGTTTGTTGCGGATAGCCAGATAGAGAGGATGGAAGCCAATATGGAAAGCCTCGATGATTTGAAAATAAACCTTACTGAACAGGGTTATGATCTTGAAAAACTTCCATTTACCGTACAATATAACAAGAGAGATCTCCCTCATATTGTACCTGTTGAGGATATGAATAGACTGTTGAATCATCGCAACGTTCAGTGGTTCGAGGCAGTTGCCGTTAGTGGATCCGGGGTATTTGAAACCCTGAAGAATATTGCCAAACAGGTTCTCTTTGAATTAAAGAAGCACTATTAGTACTCCTTTCAGGGGAGAGAGGACTTTTAAATTAAGTAGTTAAATTTATTGTAATTTGCTATACTGATGGTGCATTAAACTAGGCAAATATCGGGAACATGAACAATGGAATTGCAGGCCCAGGAGGGTCATACATTTATATATTTAGGGGAGGGCATCATGAAGCAGGTATTGCCAGCAGCAAAAACAAAAAGGTATGGAAGATTGAAAAAGTATTTCCAGATGTTTTTTCTCCCGTTATTTGTTTCATTGTTCGTAGCCACAACAGGTGGAAATGTATTTGCGACTGAAGGGGGGGGTGGTGCATATCCAAACGGAGCTGAGGATTTTATGGCAGGTGCGGTTCCTCCGCCTGGTACTTACTTTTTAGACTATCTCACCTATTATAAAGCGGATAAATTTAAGGTTGGCAGTAGCATCAGTTCACCTTTTGATTTAAAAGTTACCGCTAATGTATTCCGTTTTTTACATGTTACAAAGCATCAGATTCTCGGTGGGTTCTGGGGTGTGCAAGTGTTTGTTCCCATACTCAATGTTGATGTGACAGTACCAGGTCGTAGTCAAAGCAAAACCGGGGTTGGTGATATTATTGTAGATCCTTTCATTTTGTCGTGGCATTGGAAAAACTTTCATCTTGTAACAGGACTTGATATTTACATTCCTACAGGTAGCTTTGACAAAAATGATCTCGCGAATTTAGGAAGAAATTACTGGACATTTGAACCTGTTATTGGAGCTACATTCATCAGTGATGGTGGATTTGAAGTATCAGGCAAATTCATGTACGACTTTAATACGAAAAACGATGACACCGAATATAAATCTGGACAGGAATTCCATTTTGACTATACCATTGCCCAGAAGTTTGGTGACTGGAGTGTTGGGTTGGGTGGTTATTATTACAAGCAGACGACTGCCGACAAGCTGAATGATATTAAAGTTGCCCCTGATGGATTTAAAGGTCAGGTATTCGCATTTGGACCACAGGTTAAATATAATTACAAAAACATGAGTTTTATTCTCAAGTATCAAACAGAAACCAGTGTAGAGAATAGACCCGAAGGTGATAAGTTCTGGTTTAAGTTTGTGTATGCATTCTAACTAAGTTTTAGTTTTGAACTCGATATTCTCTGTAGTCTTGCTACAGAGTTTTCTTGTTTGTCATTCCGCACTTGATGCGGAATCCAGTTTTTTTTTGTGGGAGCAAGTGTATCACTTGCTCCCGTTTTTATTTATGAAGATTATCCATAAATAATGTATGAAGCAGGCAGGACACAGTATTTTCGCTCATTCTCGGAAGGCATCCCGCCTTCCTCTGAC
>Ga0194113_10002404_pt1 | contig 25628 bp, 18 predicted proteins | sample TA2MahC200mmetaG_FD_146193 | JGI IMG/M metagenome (GOLD analysis project Ga0194113, IMG submission 146193) | Freshwater microbial communities from Lake Tanganyika, Tanzania - TA2015017 Mahale Deep Cast 200m | ecosystem: Environmental > Aquatic > Freshwater > Lake | place: Tanzania: Lake... | reverse complement strand
TTGGCGAGATAGCCGGAGGCCGTCCAGCCCTTCTGCAGCAGCTTCGACACACCCTCGTAGAGAAAGTGCCAGCCGACGGCAACGCGCAGCACGGTGAGGAAGACGGCCTTCAGATCCCGACCCGGTTGCATCTTCATAGCGCGACAAGTTGCCACAGGCCCCGCGCGAACGCAACGGCCGGCATCCGCCGAGCAGGAGTTCCAAGTTTCAACTTGGATGGTCTTCCAGGTGGAACGCGATACGGCCCTCGGGATCTCCGCGTCCGATCGGCTTCCGTCCGACCTCCGCTCCTCGCTCTCCGCTCTTCCCTCTTCCCTCTTCCCTCTCCGCCGCGTTCTTCCAACCCTTGGAAACGCCCGCCCTTCGACCTTCCAAGGTTTGGAAGTCCTGAACGGGAGACGTGGGACGCGGAACCTGAAACCCGCCCGCCCGACTTCTACGACGGGCAGCGGGCGATGATCCAACCGATGCGGTAGGTGGCGGCGACGCCGCCGTCGGGGTGGGGGAAGCGGCGCTCGTACACGGAGGCGAGCGCGGCGAGTTCGCGGCGGTTGAGCGGTGCGGAGGGACGGTAGTGCAGTCCGCCGGTGAGCCCCTGGTCGTGGATGCAGCGGAGGCACTCGACCGCGGTCTCGTGCCGGGTGCAGAGGTCGTAGGCACCGTCGCCGAGGCGCTGGAGGCCGAGCTGGTCGATGGCGAGGGTCAGGTCCGCGAGGGTCGGCATGGCGTGGCGGACCGGCTTGCCGGGGGCGGCGGCCTCGCGGCTGGCGTGGAGTTCGCCGAGGGTTCCGTCGAGCATCAGCGAGATCGCGAGCATGCCCTCCGGCGCCGTGCAGGAGGCGAGGTTCCGCATGGCCTCCTCGAGCGACGCCGCCCAGTGGAGCGACGAGCTGCTGACGACCAGCGGGTAGGGCAGGACCGGCATGAAGTGGACGAAGTCCGCGTGCAGCCAGCGGACCTGTCCCGGTCCCGCGTGACGGCGCGCGGCTTCGAGCATCGCTTCGGAGATGTCGAACGCGTCGATGCGCGACCGCGGGAACCGCTCGACGAGAAGCCGCGTGAGCTGGCCGCTTCCGCACCCGGCCTCGAGGATCCGGAACGGCTCGGGGAGGTCGCCGAGCTGGGCCAGCAGGCGGGCGGCCGCCTCGCGCTGGACCGAGGCGAATCGATCGTAGAAGGCCGCTCCGCGATTGAAGCGGGCGTGCGTGCTCCGAAGATGGCCCAACGCGTCCGTCATCTCTGTCCCCATCCCCGCCGGATGGCGTCGGCCACCAGGACGGGCGATGCAACCGGGACACTATGCCCCCTTTCGGCATGGACTTCCAGAAATCCTGACGTGTGTTTCGCAATCGCCCACGACGCATCACTGGGTATGATGCGGTCCTCGTTGCCGTGGATGCAGATGCACCGCGTCTTCAACCGTCCGATCCGTCCGGTGAGGTCGGTCGACCCAAGGTAATCGAGTCCGTCGAGAAGGTGCGGCAGGCCCATGGACAACGCCGCATCGACCCCGGCGTGAAGGGCGTCCTCCGCCGGCGCGTCGGGCGCGGCGCATTCCCGGAGAAAGCCGGCCAGGGCGGCGCGGGCATCCCGTCGCAGGCCGGTCCGTAGCGCCCGCAGCGCGGATGGTGTCTGTCCCCACGGCCAGTCGGGCGCGGCGCAGAAGCGGACGGTCGATCCGATCAGCGCCAGCGCGGCCGCAGGGGGCGGGGAGTCCGACGTCAGCGCCTCGATCGCGACCATGCCGCCCATCGACCAGCCGACCACCAGCGGAGGAGAACCGGCCGACCGGATCCGTTCAGCCAGCGCGCTGGACCAGGTCGCCTGGTTGTCTCCCAATTCTTTCGTGGATAGGCAGATGGAGTCGAAATCCGGCCGCAGCGCCGCCGCGAGGGGACAGAGAACATCGGCCGGATGCGCCCAGCCCGAGACGAGGATCGCGGGGGTCGGGCTCACATCTCTGTCCCCATCGCCGCGAGGATGGCGTCGGCCGCCGCCGACAGGTCCTCCGGCGCATGCGCGAGGGACAGAGAAAGCCGAAGGCGCGCCGTGCCGGGTGGGACGGTGGGCGGGCGGATGGCGACGGCGAGGATCCCGGCGGTTTCCAGTCGGGCGGCGAGGGCCAGCGCCCGGCCGGGCTCGCCGACGGGGACAGGGACGATGGGGCTGTCGCCGGACCCAACGTCGATCCCGCCGTCCTTCAGTCGCTTACGGAAGTCCGTGGCGCGGCGGCGCAGCTCTGTCCCCATTTCGGGTTCGCGCCCCAGGACGTCGAGGGCGCCCAGCGCGGCCCCGACGGCGGCGGGGGGGAGGCCGGTGGAGTAGATGAAGGACCGGGCGCGGTTGAGGAACCAGTCGCGGAGCATCTCTGTCCCCGCCGCGAAGCCGCCGGCGGAGCCGAGGGCCTTGCTGAGGGTGCCCATCGAGACGGCCACGCGCCCCTGCAGACCGAGTTCGACGGAACGGCCGGCGCCGCCGGGGCCGTAGACGCCGGTCGCGTGGGCCTCGTCGACCATCAGCATCGCCCCGTGCGCGTCGGCCCGGTCCGCGAGGTCGGCGAGGGGGGCGAGGTCGCCGTCCATGCTGAAGACCGACTCGGTGACGATCAGCCGCCGGCCCTTCGCCGGGGCCTTGCGCAGCCGATCGTCGAGGTGGCCGGCGTCGTTGTGGCGGAACCGGTGGAGGGTGGCGCCCGACAGGCGGATGCCGTCGAGCAGGCTGGCGTGGACGAGCCGGTCCGCGAAGACGTGGTCATCGCGTCCGCAGAGGGCCGGCACGATGCCTGTGTTCGCGGCGAAGCCGGAGGCGAAGACGAGGGCGGCGGGACACTGCTTGAGGGCCGCCAGCCGCCGTTCGAGTTCCTCGTGACAGGGCAGGTGGCCGCAGACCAGCCGCGCGGCCGTCGCGCCCGCCCCGTACGTTTCGAGCGCGCGCCGCGCCTCCGCGATCACGTGCGGGTGGGAGGCGAGGCCGAGGTAGTCGTTCGACGCGAGGTTCAGCAGCCGTCGGCCGCCGGACTCGACCCATCCGCCCGCGCCCGGGCGGACGACCAGCCGCCGCCGGAGATGCGCGGCATCCAGGTCCCCCAGGGCCCCGGCGATCCATGGTTCGTGCGCATTCATCGTTTTCGGGTTGCGTCGCCGCGCGCCGTGCTTACCGTAGGCGCCTGCACGATACGGATCGCGGAGTGGGGCGTCAACGGGGTGACTGACATGGACTGGATTTCCCTGGCGGAAGCGGTGCTCGGCGGCAGGAGCGTGACGAGGGACGAGGCCCTGGCGATCGTGAGGTCGCCGGAGGATGACCTCCTCGCGCTGCTCCATGCCGCGTTTCTCATCCGCCGCCGCGCGTTCGGCCGCGACGTGCACCTCCACGTCATCGACAACGCGAAGAGCGGGCTGTGCACCGAGGATTGCGCCTTCTGCAGCCAGTCCGCCGTCGCGACGACCGCGATCCCGGAGTACGACCTGCAGTCCGTCGAGACCATCGTCGAGGGCGCGCGCAAGGCGAAGACCTGCGGCGCGGTTCGCTACTGCATCGTCACCAGCGGCCGCGGGCCCGCCGATGCCGAGCTCGACCGCGTCTGCGACGCCGTCGCGCGGATCCGGGCCGGCACCGACATCCAGATCTGCACCTCGCTCGGCCTTCTCACCGGCGCGCAGGCCGCCCGCCTCGCCGCCGCCGGCGTGAACCGCTACAACCACAACCTCGAGACGTCGCAGGCCCGCTACGCGAGCCTCTGCTCCGCCCATACGTGGCAGGACCGCGTGGAGACCATCCGCCGCGCCAAGGCCGCCGGCCTCGAGGTCTGCTGCGGCGGGCTGATCGGCACGGGCGAGAGCGACGAAGACCGCGTCGACATGGCCCTCGCGATCCGCGACCTCGGCGTCGATTCGATCCCGGTCAACTTCCTCGATCCGCGCCCCGGCACACCGCTGGAAGGGCGCCCCCGCCTGTCGCCGTCCGAATGCCTGCGCGTGCTGGCGATGGTCCGCTTCGTCTGTCCCGACCGCGAGATCCGCGTCGCCGGCGGACGCGAGGCCTGCATCCGCAGCCTCCAGCCGCTCGCGCTCTGGCCCGCGAACTCGATGTTCACCGAGGGCTACCTCACCACGCCCGGGCAGGGCTGGGAGCGCGACCAGGCCATGCTCGCCGACGCCGGCTTCCGCGTCGGCCACTGGGTTTCGGCGTGACCGGACCGGCCCTGTCCGGCCCGAACCGGCGAGGGGCGCCGGCCACGCCCCGGGACCGGCGGGGAGAACGGTTTCAAGGGTCCGCGCACGGCGCCGACGGAGCGGCGCCCTCCAGGATCATCCTCCCGCATGTCCGCGGGATGGCCACGGAGGGCCTTTTCGCCTGCCGACCGGCGCGGCGCGGCGCGCCGGGCGCGGCCGATGACCGGGCCGGCGCGCTCCGGGTTGGCGCGGCGTCGCGGTCCGTATACACTCCGCGCACAAAATGAAGGTCCCGATCCAGCCGTCCGACGTGAAGCGCATCCTGGTCGTCAAGCTCAGCTCGCTGGGCGACCTGTTCCACGCGCTGCCGGCGGTGCACAACCTCAAGGCCGTGTCCGGCGCGGCGGTGGACTGGCTCGTCCAGCCGGAATACGCCGACCTCGTGCGCTGCTTCACCGATGTCGACCGCGTCATCGTCTTCCCGCGCCGCGGGCTGTTGTCGGGCGGCGCGGCCTTTCTCGACGAGCTCCAGCGCGACACCTATGACCTGGTCGTGGATCTGCAGGGGCTCCTCAAGAGCGCGATCCCGGCGCGCCTCGCGCGCGGGGCGCTGCGGATCGGCCCGTCGTTCCACCGCGAGGGCGCGCGCCTGTTCTACGACACCGTCGCCGGACCGCGAAACAAGGAGCGGCACGCGGTCGAGGAGAACGTGGACGTCGTCCGCCGCCTCGGCTGGCCGGAACTGCCGATCGGGTTCCCCGTGCGGTTCCCGCCGCAGCCGGCGCCGGGCGTCTCGCCGCGCGTCGTCGTCGTGCCGGCGTCGCGGTGGGAGACGAAGAACTGGCCGGTCGAGGGGTTCGTCGAGGTCGCGGAGGATCTCCTCCATCGCGGGGCGACGGTCGTGCTTGTCGGCGCAGCGGCGGAGAAACCGGCCTGCGATGCGATCGCGGAGAAGCTCGGCCCGCGGCCGAACCTGCGGAACCTCGCGGGCCGGACCACGCTGCTCGAACTCGGCGGACTTCTCCAGCTCTCGCACCTCGCCATCACCGTCGACTCCGGTCCGATGCACATGGCCGCCGCGCTCGGCGTCCCGGTGCTCGCCCTCTTCGGCCCCACGGATCCCGTCCGCACCGGCCCCTACGGCCCGAAGGCCCGCGTCCTGACGACCCAGCGCATGCCCTGCCAGCCCTGCCTCGCCGCGACGTGCGACCGCCACGACCTCGCCTGCATGCGCCGCATCTTCCCCAGCCAGGTCCTCGCCGCCGCCCTCGAGATGCTGGGGGCGAGACGAGGCGGTGAACGTTGAGGGACGGGCGATGAGGGAGGAGTTCCCCATCCACGGACCCCGCCTTCGGTAGCGCAACCCCTCGGCGTCGCCCTGCGCCCCGTTCGAGGCCCCCCGCACTATTCTCCTTGTCCCGCCGGGCGATGGCGGTAGCATATCGCCCAAGGATCCGCACGGCCGTGCGATACGGGAGGCTGGCATGCACACGAGGACCGGAGGCATCATCGTCATCGCGGCCGTCCTTTCCTCCGCCCGGGGCCCGAGGCCTCCGCATCCGGAAACTGGACCAACACCATCGACGGGATCACGCTGTCCACGAACGGGCCGATCACCGTCGGGAACGGCTTCGTTGCGTCGGACACCAATGCTTGGTTTCGAGTTCTCAACGGCGGCCGGTTCGTGGTGTCGGGCGATACGCGCCTCGGCCTGTGCTACTTGGGGAACTACAACGGCGTCGTGGTCAACGGCCCGGGCTCGTTCTGGACCAACGGCGCACTGATCGTCGGCAACAGCGGGCAGTGGAACCGCGTCATCATCGAGGCCGGCGGCGCCGTGCATTCAACGACCGGCATGATCGGGCAGTGGTCGGTGGCATCCAACAACTCGGTCGTGGTCAGCGGCACGGGGTCCACGTGGACTGTTCCGAAGCTCTATGTCGGCGCCGAGGGCACGGGCAACAGCCTCGTGATCAGCAACGGGGGGGCCGTCCTCAGCGACGGCGCGTACGTGAGTTGGCGCTACAAGGCGAACAGCAACAGCGTGGTCGTCACCGGCCCGGGGTCGTCGTGGATCGACACGGGCACGCTCAGGCTGGGGCAGACGGGGAAGTACACTCGAGTGACGGTCGAGAATGGAGCCGCTTTGTCGGCGGCCGGTATTCAGGTGGGGGTGATGGGAATCAGCGGTACGACCAACTGCGAGGTGCGGGTCGATGGCGGCCGCCTGCTTGTGACCAACGGAAACGGCACGGCTGCGATGACGATGGCTGGCGGGCACGCGATGATCGTTGCCGCCGGGGAAGCCCGAGTCGACACGCTCACCAACCAGAGTGCCACCCTGCGGTTCGATGGCGGAACCTCGCGCGTGGGTGCCATCGTCAGCACGAGAGGGATCCTCTCCATGAACGGCGGTGTTCTTCATGTGGGATCGGTCGCGGACAACAGGTCCTTCCCCCCCCCTGCAGATCAGCCTGCTCATGGGGACGCTGTCCATCGGCTCCACGTCCGCGGTTCGGGGGGCGGTGACGGTCGGCGGGGGTGCGGGTCCTGCGGAACTGGTCCTCGAAGGCGAGGGGGGACAGCACGTCTTCGGCAGCCTGAACTGCTCCAACCACGCCGTGCTCCGCGGCGTCGGCAGCGTGACCGGCCCCGTGGCGGTTGCCACGGGCGCCACGCTGGCCCCCGGCGATTCGGGCTTCACGTTCAGTTCGCTTTCGATCAACGGCGGGACGCTCCGGGCCGATCTGGGCGCGGGGGGACCGGGCAGCCGGGTGACATGCCACATGTTCACCATGTCCTTGGATTCGTACCTCGACGTCGACGCCTCGGCCTGCTTCGCGCCCTCGGGCACCGTTCATGTTCTCATGGACTGCACCAACACCGTGGTGACGGGCAGCTTCCGCCTCCCGGACGAGACCGTGCTTGCGAACGGTGACAAGTTCACCGCCGACGGCCAGGAATTCAGCATCCATTACGACTACGACATCGCCTCCGGCACCTACGGCACCGGCAACGACATCGTCCTCCAGCAACTCCCCGAACCGGGCGCCGCGATCCTGGTCGCGCTCGGCGGACTGCTCGCCGCGGGCGGTCGCCGGATCCTGCGCCGCCGCGCGCCGCCCGACGGTCCCTAGCAGCCTCGGCGCGAGCTCCCTTCGCTATCGACACGCGGGAGCCCCGTCGGGATAATCGCCGCCCAAACGCGGGGGCGACCATGGGCGGAATCCGGCGGAGGACGGCGGGGGCGCTGGCGGCGGCGCTCGGAACGGCGGCCGCGTGCGCGGCGGCGGTGCCGTCGATCGAGGATCGCGTCGACTGGCCCGCCTTCCTCGGCCGCCACGACCTCGTCTGGGAGACGCTCCCCGCGCGGTGGCACGAGGGCGCCTTCACCGGCAACGGGCTGCTGGGCGCCATGGTGTACGCCCGCACGAACGGAACCGTCTGTCTCGACGTCGGCCGCTCGGACGTGACGGACCGCGGAAACCGCCTCGCGATCGGCTTCTTCGAGCTCGTCCCCGCCGGGGCGCCGAAGGCGGGCACCATGCGGCTCGACCTGTGGAACGCCGAGGCGCGCGGCGAACTGGGCACCGACCGCGGCGCCGTCGCCTTCCGTACCTTCACGCACGCGTCGGACCTCGTGCAGACCGTCGAGTGGACGCCCTCCGGCGGCGAAACCTCCGCGCGCTTCGAGTTCCGCCACGAACCGGCGCTCGACGCGCGCAAGGCGCACAAGAAGGAGCCGATCCCGGAGGCCGAGCGCAATCCGGAGCCGGCGTTCGGCGAAACCGACGGCATCCGCCACTGCGTGCAACCGTTCAAGGCCGGCGGCGGCTACGCGGTGGCGTGGGCGGAGAAGGGGGGCGGCCCGGACCGCCGCCTGCTGGCCTGGTCGGTCGAGGCGGCCCCCGAGGCCGCGCCCGCCGTGGCGCGCGTCCGCGCGGCGCTCGCCCGCGGCGCGTCGGCGATGGAGTCGTCGCACCGCGCCTGGTGGCACGCCTGGTGGCCGAAGAGCTTCCTCAGCATCCCCGACACGCGGATGGAGAGCTTCTACTGGATCCAGATGTACAAGCTCGCCTCGGCGACGCGCGCGGACCGTCCCGCGATCGACCTGATGGGGCCGTGGTTCCGGTCCACGCCGTGGCCGAGAATCTGGTGGAACCTGAACATCCAGCTCACCTACTGGCCCGTCACCACCGCCAACCGCCTCGACCTCGGCGCGTCGCTCGTGCGGATGCTCCAGGCGGGCGGGACGAACCTCATCGCCAACGTCCCCGAGGCGCTGCGCGGCGATTCCGCGGGCATCGGGCGGACGTCGAGCTACGATTGCCGCGGCGGCGCGGGCTCGGAGTTCGGCAACCTGACCTGGGCGCTTCACAACGTGTGGATGCAGGCCCGCCACGGCGGCGACGATGCCCTGCTGCGCGACTCGCTCGTGCCGCTGCTGAAGCGCGCGGCGGCGTACATGGTCCACCAGCTCAAGCCCGGCGACGACGGCCGCCTGCACTTCCCGGTGGACACCTCGCCCGAGTACCCCGAGAAGGCGCCGGACACGAACTACAACCTCGCGCTGCTGCGCTGGGCGCTGGAGGCGCTGATCGCCGCGGACGGCCGCTTCGCGTTGAAGGACCCGAAGGCGGCGGAGTGGCGCGCGACGCTGGAGAAGCTCGTGCCGTATCCCGTCGACCCGAAGACCGGCTACATGATCGGCGCGGGCGTGCCGCTCGCCGTGTCGCACCGGCACTTCTCGCACCTGCTGATGGTCTACCCGCTCGCCCTCGTCGACGCGGAGTCGGCGGCGGACCGCCCCCTGATCGAGACGTCCCTCGACCACTGGATCCACTTCGAAGGCGCGCTGCAGGGCTATTCGTTCACCGGCGCCGGGGCGATGTCCGCCTGGCTCGGCCGGCGCGACACCGCGGTATCGCTGATGAACCAGTTCCTCGACCGCTTCGTGAAGGCGAACACGATGTACCTCGAGGCCGGGCCGGTGATCGAGACGCCGCTGGCGGGGGCGGCGACGATTCACGAACTCGTGCTGCAGTCCTGGTGCCCGGAGCCGTTCGGCACCCATATCCGCGTCTTCCCGGCCGTGCCCGACGCCTGGGCCGACGCGTCGTTCCGCGACCTCCTCGCCTCCGGCGGCTTCGAGGTGTCGGCCGCGCGGCGCGGCGGGGCCACGCGCTGGATCCGCATCCGCAGCCTCGCGGGGAACCCCTGCCGCGTCCAGACGGGCTTCCCGGGCGACGCGGCCGCCTCCGGCACGCGCGCCTTCGCGGTGGCGACCGCGCCCGACCGCAACGGGCGGCGCGTGACGACGATCGATCTTCGCAAGGGCGAAACGGTGCTGCTCACGCCCGCCGGCGCGGCGGCCGGCGCCGCGGACCTCGTGCTGGCCCCGGTTGCGCCGGAGCCCGACCGCGCGAACGGGTTCGGTTCGCCGAAGCCCGCGGTCCTCCGGCCGGGCGCGGATGGAACGCTGCGCCTGATGGCGACGAACGCGGCGCTCCTCGGCGACGGGCTGCTGCTCGAGTTCAAGTCGAAGGCCGGCAACATCGGGCACTGGCTCGATCCGGCCGACGCGGTCGGATGGCGGGTCGCGGCCCCCGGGCCGGGCGCCTGGACGATTCGCGCGACGCACGCGGGCGGGGGCGGCGTGCCGATGCGCGTCACGGCGCGGCGCGCGGGCGACGCGGCCGGCGCCGCGGTCGGGGAACCCGAGTTCACGCCGGGGCGGACGTCCGGCTGGGACGACTTCAAATCCACCGATGCGGGAAGGCTTCGCTTCCCGGCCGCGGGCCTGTACGATGTGACGCTGAGGCCGGCGGCCGCGAAGTCGCCGTCGCTGAATTTCGAGGGTCTCGTGATGACGCCGGAGGCAACGCCATGATCTGTCGACCAGTTCTCGCCGTGCTGGGCCTCGCCATCGCCGGCGCCGCGCCGCAGGTTCGCGCCGCCGCGGCGGACCGGGACGCCGCGCGCGCCGCCGCCGAGGCCGCGAAGGCCGAGAAGCGCAAGGCCGGGGAGGCCGAGGCCGCCAGGCGGGCCGCGGCGAAGACGGACGGCGACAAGCGGGCGGCCGCGAAGGCCGAGAAGCAGGCGCGCAAGCTCGCCGAGTGGTCGAAGGGGATCGCCCCGACCGAGCCCGATTTCGACGCGTTGCGGCTGGCGGTCGAGGACCTCGCCGCGACGTTCGGCGACCGCTACCCCGGCGCGCCGGGCTGGAGAACCCGGATCGACGAGATGGAGGCCCGGTACGACGCGGCCGACGATGCGGCGCAGAAGGCGATGGAGCCCGAGTTCCGCGCGCTGCAGTCCGAGGCGCTGCTGGCCAACCCGCTGCTCGCGTTCGGGAAGATCCTGCTGATCCGCCGCGAAGCCGCCCCGTCGGAAGGGCTCAACGGCGGACGCATCGGCCTCCCGCAGAACTGGCAGGGCAACTGCGCGCTGCCCCGGCAGGGCGCGGTCAACGAGATCGCGACCCTCTCGCCGCTCCGGCCCGACGGCACGCTGACGACGGTCTACCGGCCGGAGAAGCCGGTCGTCCTGGCGGACCTCGAGCTGCATCCCGACGGCGGGCGCATGCTCTTCTGCATGCCGGCCGGGTCCAACCACTCGTGGCAGGTCTTCGAGATGCAGGCCGACGGCACGTCGCTGCGGCAGGTGACGCAGGGCCTTCCGCCCGACATCGACAACTACGATCCCTGCTACCTGCCCCACGGCGACATCCTCTTCGCCTCCACCGCCTGCATCGCCGGCGTGCCGTGCGTGGGCGGGAGCTCGCGCGTCGCGAACTTCTTCCGCAGCGCGGCGGACGGCACGGGCATCCGCCAGCTCACGTTCGACCAGGAGCACAACTGGTGTCCGACCGTGATGGAGGACGGCCGCATCCTCTACTCGCGCTGGGAGTACACCGACACGCCGCACTACTTCACGCGCGTCCTCTTCGCGATGAACCCCGACGGCACCGCGCAGCGCGCCGTCTATGGCAGCAACTCGTGGTGGCCCAACTCCACGTTCTACGCGCGCCCGATCCCCGGCCAGCCGAACCGCGTCGTCGCGGTGATCTCCGGCCACCACGGCGTCGCGCGCATGGGCGAGCTGCTCCTCTTCGACCTCAATCGCGGCCAGTACGAGGCCGAGGGCGTCATGCAGCGCATCCCGGGCCGCGGGCGGCCGGTCGAGCCGGTGATCGTCGACGGGCTCGTCAACGCCTCGTGGCCGAAGTTCGTCCACCCGTTCCCGCTGGCGGAGGAGGGGACGAACGCGGGGGCGGGCCGCTACTTCCTCGTGTCGATGAAGCCCGACCCCGCGCGCCCGTGGGGCATCTACCTCGTCGACGTCTTCGACAACCTCGTGCTCGTGCGCGAGGATCCGCAGACCGCGCTCTTCGAGCCGGTCCCGCTGCGCGCGACGCGGCAGGCCCCGGCGATCCCGGACCGCACCGACCCCGCGAGCCGCGAGGGGCTGGTCTACCTCTCGGACGTCTACGCCGGCGACGCGATGCGCGGCGTGCCGCGGGGCGCCGTGAAGTCGCTCCGGATCTTCGCCTACCACTACGCCTACCCCGGCACCGGCGGCCACATCCACATCGGCATCGACGGCCCGTGGGACGCGCGGCGCATCCTCGGCACCGTGCCCGTCGAGCCCGACGGCTCGGCGTCGTTCCGCGTGCCGGCGAACACGCCGATCGCCTGCCAGCCGCTCGACGCGCAGGGGCGCGCCGTGCAGGTGATGCGCTCCTGGTTCACCGCGATGCCCGGCGAGAAGCTGAGCTGCGTCGGCTGCCACGAGAAGAACTACGAGGCGCCGCAGTCCGGGACCGCCGCCGCGTTCCGCCGCGCGCCGTCCGCGATCGAGCCCTGGCGCGGCCCGGAACGCCCGTTCTCGTTCAAGCGCGAGGTCCAGCCGGTCCTCGACCGCCGCTGCGTCGGCTGCCACGACGGGTCGAAGCCCGGCCTGCCGGACTTCCGCGTCGATGGCGGCGACCAGTTCCGGAACTTCACGCCGTCCTACGTCGCGCTGCATCCCTACGTGAACCGGCCCGGCCCGGAAAGCGACTACCGCGTGCGGCCGCCGATGGAGTACCACGCCGAGACCAGCGAGCTCGTGCAGCGCCTTCGCAAGGGCCACCACGGCGTCGAACTGGACGCGGAGGACTGGGACCGCCTGATCACGTGGATCGATCTCAACGTGCCCGACCACGGCACGTGGGCGGAGCAGGGGAGGCTGAACCCGAAGTTCGCCGCGCAGCGCGTCGAGATGCGGAAGGCCTTCGCCAACCGGGCGGAGGACTACGAGGCCTACCCGTCCGCCCCGCCCGCTAAGCCCGCCTTCGTCGCGCCCGCCGGCGTCGCCGCGGCGGCTCCGGCGGAGGTCCGCGCCGAGGGCTGGCCGTTCGATGCCGCCGAGTCGGCCAGGCGGCAGCAGGACGGCGGAACGAAGTCCTTCGCCGTCGACCTCGCGCCCGGCGTGCGGATCGAGATGCTCCGAATCCCCGCCGGTTCGTTCGTGATGGGCGGCGACGACGGCTTCGCCGACGAACGGCCGCGGTCGGCCGTGACGATCGGCCGCGACTTCTGGATGTCGCGCTTCGAGATCTCCAACGCCGTCTTCGAGCAGTTCGATCCCGCCCACGACTCCGGCGCGATCAGCCAGTTCAACAAGGACCACAACACGCCGGGGCAGCCGGCCGACAAGCCGGCACAGCCCGCGATCTTCGTGACGTGGACGCGTGCCGCCGATTTCTGCCGCTGGCTCTCCGCCCGCACCGGCCGCGTCTTCGCCCTGCCGACCGAGGCGCAGTGGGAATACGCCTGCCGCGCCGGCACCGCGACGCCGATGCACTACGGCGCGGTCGAGGCCGACTTCTCCAAGCTCGCCAACCTGGCCGACCGCCGGATCTCCGAGCTGACGTTCCGCGACTCGCCGAAGTGGATCCCGCGGATCGAGGCGGCGGACGACGGCGCGGTCGTGACCGAGAGCCCCGGCCGCTACCCGCCGAACGCGTGGGGCCTGCAGGACATGCACGGCAACGCGGCGGAATGGACGCGCTCGCTCTACCGCCCGCTGCCCTGGCGCGACGACGACGGCCGCAACGACGAGGCCGCCGCCGGCCTGCGCGTCGCCCGCGGCGGCTCCTACTGGGACCGCCCGTTCCTCGCGCGCAGTTCCGCGCGCCTCGCGCTCGAGCCCTGGGGCCGTTACCGCACCGTCGGCTTCCGCGTCGTCTGCGACGCGCCCCCGGCCCCCGCGACCGCCGCGCGGTGATCCGCCGCCCGCCGGGCCAGGCGCCCGGAACGAACCCGTGGAGCGTTGCGTGAACGCCTTGGGCACCCAACGTCACGGGTCAGGCTGGAGGCGCGCGTTGGCTCCGATGGCCCGGAGCCGCTGGTTCGCATCAATTCAGCCGCGAGATTTCAGTAATCTCGATGATGATGCCATACATGTTGATGCTGGCCATGTCGTTTCGCAGGATTGCGCTGACCTGCACGCGCAATCCGTCAACGCTGTATTCCGCCGGCAGGTTGATCGGCTCATACCCTTGTCCGTCGTCCGCGTCGATGGCGTAGAAGCCCGTTTCCAACGCTTTCCAGCTCACGGTGCCGGCAAACGTCACATGGCGATCGCCGGGTGCATCGTCGCCGTCGCAGCCGGCGAAGAAGGCGCACAGGACCAGCATGGAGGCAAGGAGCGCGGGTTTCATACGTCGTGTTTCCGTGGTTTCCGAACGGTACAGGGAAGCGCGTGCGAAGCCGCCCGCTTCATGGGCTGGTTCGGCAGATTACTTGCTGTTGCCCAAGAACCAGTCAGATAACCTTCGTGTCCGGGGGATCGTTGCCTCCACGGATCTAACCCAGGCATCGAGTTCTCGTATTCTGAATGGTTTCTTGAATACCGTTATGCCGCACGATGCGGCTGTTTCGTGCTCTTCTTTCGATACGTTGCCTGACATCAAGGCCAGATTGCGGCACTTGCACCCCTTGGAGATCTGTTTCTCCAGGAACTCGAGACCCTTCACGTGCGGCATCTCCAAATCGGAGATGATGATGTCCGCGCAGCTCTCTTCCAGCGGACAAACGCAGGACTGAACATCGCATATGGGGCAGGCTCTCGGATGCGGGAAGGTGAACACTTCATACCCTCTGCCGTCGAAATACCGCCAGAGCAGTAACCGGATCGCTTCATCGTCGTCGAAAACCAACGCGCGCAAAGTCAGTTTCTCGCTCATGGCTGTCCCCACGCTGTCAACCGGTTGGCGGCATGACATCGTTCCGCTGCGCGTGTCACTGTAATCGCACCCATGGCCCGGTTCAACCTCCGGTGCCCGCCCGAACGTTCATGCGAGCCCTCGCGCCTTGCCCGTCCGCGGGCAAGGCGCAGGCGAGCATCGCGGGGTTGGACGGCCTGCCTTGTCGGTTCAGAACAACCTTACCAGGCCATGCGCTCGCCTTTGTGCCGCAACTGGCCGTGGGGGAACTTCTCACGGGCCATGGTCACAAGGTCGACGACCGTGCCCGCGCCCTCATCAACCTCCATCGGAGCCGCCTGCGTCCCGAGATCGGTCTTCACCCACCCGGGATGGGCGGCGGCGACCGCGATCCCCTTGTTCGCCAGCGTCTTCGACTGGATCAGGGTCAGCATGTTGAGCCCGGCCTTCGAGGTGGAGTACCCCACGGCCATGAAGCCCCCGACGTGCTTCCACATGCTCTCGGCCGTGCCGATCGAGCCGAGCATGGACGAATGGTTGATCACCCGCGCATCGTCACTGCGCGAGAGAAGCGGCACGAGGGCCTCCGTGATCGCGTACGGGGCGATGAGGTTGACCTCAAGGGTCCGCCGGATCTTGTCGGCATCGGTGGGCTTGCCGTCCCACTCGATGGATATCCCGGCGTTGTTCACGAGTACGTCGAGCTTGCCGAACGTTGCTTGGAGATAGCTCACAAGCTTGCCGATGTCGTCGGGGTTGGTGACATCGAGGCGCACCGTGTGGGCGTCGCAGCCCGCAGCCACGAGCTCCGCCGCCGCCGCTCTCCCGGCCTTCTCCTCCCGCGCCGTGAGGACCACGGTATAACCGAGCGAGCCAAGCTGCCGCCCGATCTCCTTGCCCAAGCCCTTGTTCGCCCCCGTGATGAGGACTACCTTGCCGTTCTTCGTAGCCATCGCTTCTGGTTCTCCTGTCTGCCGCCCGGGTTTGTTCACCCCGCGTCCACGAGGGCGCGGCGACCCTCCTGCGCGGGACTGGAATCTCGATTCGAAATGAGTCCGCCTAACGCTCCTGTTCAGCCACGGCAGGCCATCCGGGTGAGCCGGCTGTTACGCTTCGCATACATCCTTGAAAAGCCGGAGAGCATGAGACCACGCGTTCATCATCTCTTCGAAAGCCTCATCGACATGCATGATGACCTCGAGCGTCGTACCGTCCTTTCCGTCTCTCTTGAGGTGGTAGTCTTCCCGCGAGCCGATCCACTTTCGCATCATCTCATCCGTCAGTGGAACCTCGATGTTCTGGGCATTGACCATGGCAACGTGCTTCATCCGGACGGTTTCATTGGGCACGACATGCTCGACCAACGCCTTTGTGCCACCTTGGGTCTTGTCAAAGAAGGCAATGTGCTGCCCCTCCTTCCACTCGCCCTCGTAGGTCATCCCTTCACCCCAGGCTTTCGCCCAGGCTGGAAACACCGATCTGTCCGTGAGTTTCTCGAATACGAAACGGACGGGCTTACGGATCGTGATCGAATAGGTCAGCTTCTTCATGACGTTTCCTCTCTCAGTCTTGTTTGCCTAACGTCGCCCACTGTGGCGGCGGTTGCAACACATGCAGCAGGACATGGCGTGCGCCTGGCATGGGCGCGGTCCTGATGGGGTTCAAATCCCCTGTGTGAAGGTCGGACAGCATGAGATGGGCATCGTGGGCGGCAGCAGCCCAAGTCGAGGTCGGGAGGCCCGTCTGGCCATAACCCTGCGCAAGATCGGCGGTGGCCCTGCATAGTAGTCATCACGCTCCGCGTGATGACGATCCGGATTGCTGAGATGTCCTCACGCGGAGCGTGAGGACTACTTTGACACCCGCCCCCGGCCATAACCCTGCGCAAGATCGATGGTAGTCATCACGCTCCGCGTGATGACCATCCGGATCGCGGAGATATCCTCACGCGGAGCGTGAGGACTACTTTGCGCCCGCCCCCGGCCGTCACCCTGCGTAGGATCGGCGATGGCCCTGCATAGTAGTCATCACGCTCCGCGTGATGACCATCCCGATTGCGGAGATGTCCTCACGCGGAGCGTGAGGACTACGTTGACACCCGCCCCCGGCCGTCACCCTGCGCAGGACCGGAAATGCGCCCGGAGGCCAGGGCGCACGCACGATTCAATCTCCGGGTGACGGCTATTCGGCCGCCTTCATTCCGAGGAGAGCCTCGGCGAGAGCCTTTCCGATGGGGGCCATGATCTTGGCGGCGCCAAGGTAGTGGTAGCCGCCGTTCGACGCACCCGAGAGGCGTTTCCATTCTTCCGGGGTGAAGTTCTTCGCCATGAGCCGCATCTTGTTCTCCCAGGAATCCGCCTCCGGGTTTCTCTTCTTCTCCTTCTCGACCTGCGCGTCGACCTTCGGCCAGAAGCCCTCCATCCGCTCCTGGAGCTTCTCGAGCTCGTCGTCCCAGAACGGGGCCGTCTCGACCGCGATGACATTCCCCCTGAACTCGTCGAGCGTGGACGGTTTCCGCTGGGCCTCGCGGAAGTGCATCATCGGCGGGTTCTTGTCGCCTCTCAGGCCTTCGATGCCCATGACGCCGATGACGAACGGCATCTTCGGCGCGGACAGATCGTTCCGCACGTCGCGGATGAAGCGGCCGAGCAGGTCGGCGTACAGGTCGTACCCGCCGGGGTTGTTCTGTTCGGGGTACACCCCGCCGTCGACAAGATCGTTGAACCCCTGGAACCAGACGAACCCGGCCAACTCGTAGCCCTGCCGCTCGTCGTAGTCGGGCACCACGCGCTGGATGTCCTTGAGCACCCTTCGCACATGCGCGATCATCTCGCGGTAGATGACGCCGGTCGCCGTTGCCTTCTCCGCCTTGATCTTCTTGATGTCCTCGCCCTGCTTCTTCTTCTCCGCCAGTTCGGCCTTGCTCCACACAAACGCTCCGCCGCTCGGCGGACGGAAATCGGTGTGCAGGCTGCGCCCGCCCCACGAGGTCTTGATGATGAGGACCGGCTCCTTCAGCCGCTTCTCCATCGTCAGGCCGAAGGTGAATTCCGGACCGATCTTGTTCTCCGGCGCGCCGAACCCTGCCGTCAGCCTGCCTTTCGCCTCCGTCAGATCGGAATAGGCGTCGCCGAGGCAGCCCACGGACGAAATCCACACGTGGTCGCACACGCGCGGTTTGCCGTCGGGACCGAGCATCTCCTTCAGGAGTGGGGCCGTCTTCGGGTCGTCGGCCATCGAGTCGAACGTCGAGACATCGGCGTGCCCCTGCATGTTCGACTGCCCGGCGAGGATGAACACCTTGAGCCGCTTGGCCGCGGTGCCGGGCTTGCGAGCCGTCGGGGAGACGGGCTTCCCTTCCCTGCCGGTCATCACCAGGCCGCGCTTGGGAATGGTCAGGATGAACGCCGTCACGGACGAAGCGATCGTGCGGGAGTCGGAACCGTAGTTGGAGTTATCGCGGTTCGGTTGATAGTAGAAGCTGCCGTCTCCGCAGTGGGCCATCGTGAACCACCAGCGGTTCGCATCCATGAGCTTGCGGAAGCTGTCGGGATCGAGGTTCGCGGCCAGCGCCGCGTAGGCCATGCCCATCGGCGGCGAGCCGTGGGTGTCGGGGAAGCTCTGCGGGTGCTTCCCGATCACCCGGGCATGAACCAGCGCCCGCTCCCGGCAGGCGTCTCCGTCGTACGGGCTGAGGAAGTTCGCGATTCCTGAGGCGCCGGTTCTCCCCATATCGGCCCAGTTCTCCGGACCGCCTCCCTTCTGGTCGGCGTACCAGACATAGCCGTTCTCCCCCGTTCCCCGCTTGAGGAAGTCGTAGGCGGCGTCGTGACTCTTGCGGTCGATCGTGATCCCGCAGCGGTGCATCAGCGAGTACGCCAGCGCTCCCTGGCCGGTGAGCATGGCGTGCGGACCATACCCTTCGAAACCCGGATTGTGCCCCCATCCGCCGTGCGCGTCGCGTGGCCCCTTGGGGAAGGAATCGGGGTGGGATTTCTTCGCCTTGGGATTGATCTGGGACATGCGCAGGTATTGGGCCTTCGCAATCAGATCGTGGAGCTTCTGGAGGTCCGGCAACACCGCCTGGTCGCCGGTGGCGAGGTGGTACTCGCTGAGGACGATCGCCGCGCTCATGTAGTACCAGTTGGACAGATCCAGGTCTTTCATCTTGGGCACGCCGCAGTGATACTTCACGTTCCGCTCGACGGCCGGCAGGTACTTCGCTTCTCCACTGGCCAGCAGGGCCAGCGGCGCGAACGTGTCATGGACAGGGTCGCCGAACGAGCCGTCCCGCCCCTGATGGGCCACGAGATAGTCGAGCAGTTCGGCGAGAATCAGGTCCGACTTCCGGCACTTGTCCGGAAACGTCGGAGAGAACGTCCCGTACTTGATCCCGACATCGAGGGTGACCGCGACGATGTCCGTGCCGCGACGGAGCGTGAGCGGGAGCTTCCCTTTTCGGTCGGCGCCCTGGCACTCCTCCAACATCTGGGCGAGTTCCGCGATCGGCCCGTCAGCCCCGAACACCTCTTCGCCGTACCCGTCGCGGTGGTTCTCCTTGAACAGGCTCCCGCCCGCGCCGACGACGAGGTCGCCGACCTTGACGTGACCCTCTGCGGGCGACCCCGGAAAGACGTACTTGATCAGCAAGGCCTTCGGTTCGTCGGCTACCAGTTGAGCCCGCAGCCCGGTGATGCCGAGGTTGTAGAACCAGCCGGGCACGTTCGCGTCCGGCCCCGAATCGGCCCGCTGATTCCATGGGCTCTCGTTGTCGTAATCGACCTGCGCGTACGAGGGCGGCGCGAGGCAGAAAGACAGAAGCCAGGCGATTCGCGGCATCCGGAATCGTTTATTCATCGTCTATTCCTTGGTACGGGCGGCGGCTGGCATTCGTCCCTGCTTTGAAGAGCGCGCAGCAGCCCAGGCGCGCAAGAATCATCGATATCATTGCCCATGTCCGTGTCGAGAATCACGGGAACAGGCTCGATCGCGGCGGCGTTCAGGCGCGCCATCATGCGTCGCCCGGAGCGCCTCGTTCGGCGGCCGGGCCTGCGATCAGCAGGGCGCAAGGTGTCCGCTCTCCTTCGCTGCGCCTACTTACCCTCAAGGCCCTGGGAAGCGACGCGGTCGAGTGCATAGCGCAGAATCCATGCCTTCTCAAGTTCCGTCTTCGCGGCTCGCATCTTGACGAGCGCCTGGGCCAGGTCTTTGCGGGAGTCCTCGGATACTCCGGGCATGGTACGGACGGCCTCGCAGGTGACTTCGTAGACCGCCGCGCAGGCCCCGGCGTTTCCGTTGTTGAACAAGGGGACGCCTCTCTCGATCGCCAGTCCGATGAGCTCCACGGGCGTCAGGGGTCGAACCGACTCCTCCGGCGGAAGCAGGACCTGATCCACAACATGGATGATGCCGTTGGACGCCGGAATGTCCGCCTGGATCAGGGCCGCGGGACCGATCCGCACGCGCCCCCCCGAGAACGCCGCCGCAAGCGCTCCTCCCTGGAGTGTGACAAACTCACCCGCCTCGAGCGCCTTCGCGAGGGTTATGCGGCCGGCGATCACATGGTATTGGAGAATGCCTGCGAGCCGCTGCTTGTTCTCCGGCTTGAGCAGATTGTCCACCGTGCCGGCGGGCAGTCGCGAAAAGGCCTCGTCGGTCGGGGCGAAAACCGTGAAAGGCCCCTCTCCCGACAGCGGCCCGGCCAGGCCGGCGGCGACCGCGGCGGCCACCAGGGTCTTGAACGTTCCGGCTTGGGTCGCGACATCCACGATCGTCCCGCCGGGATCGCGCGATGCCGGTTTCGCGTCTTGGAATACGGCCTTGACGTACTCGATCTCCAGTTCGAACGGCCCCGCCTTCTTGTCGGCAATCGTGAAGCCGACGGATGTGATCGATGCCGGATCGACCGGGCCGCTGGGCAACGTTCGGCCGAACGCCTGGAGCTTGAAGTCGGAAAGCGGCAGGAGCGTCTCCGTGAACTCACCTTTCGAAGTCGGCAGGTAGGCGCGGAAGGAACTCGCGTCGAACTGGCCGGCCGTGTGCAGGCCGACCCAGTACGTCCGTCCGTCGCCGCGGGCCTTCACGAGGATGCCCGACGCGCCGGCAAGATCCAGGGCGCTTGGCTTCGTGCGGATGGATGCAAAGCCGCCGTTGTTCTCCAGCGAGAGAGCCCCCGAGAACCGGAGCGTCTTGCGTTCCGTGCGCTCGAATCCGCCCTTGGACACCCCGCCCATGACGCCGTCGTTGACGGAGACCCAGTTCCGAGCCGAATCCGGCTTCTCAAACGAGGCGATGACCTCGGCATCTTTCCCGGCGGCGGCGTGCGCGGCGCACAAGGCAACGAGCAGCCAGGCCACCCGGCGCGCGCGCCTGCCGGACATCGCCCGGACATCGATGAAACACGCCTTCCCGGCCTGTAACCTGGAAGATTCGTTCATGGTCCTCTCCCGTCCCTGGTTCGTCGAACGCTCAGCAGTGGCGGAATGAACATCCGACAGGGCGGCACAAAATCCACTGGGGTTTCAGAACCGGTCCCACATGACGATCTCCGACGGCGGATATCATCGACTTCCATGCGCCTCTCCTTCGGCTTCATGGTTCTCGTGCCGGCATCCTGCGTCCTCCGGCCTTTCGCTGCCGGACGGCTACTTGGGTTGCCCAAGGGTCTTGACCCGCTCCAGGATCTCGACCGCGCGCTTCGCCTCTTCGGCGTGCCGGAACTCGCAGCGTTCGGCCGCTTCGGCTTGCAGCTTCCTGTAGTCGGGCAGGGCGCTTACGGAGAAGTCCTCCTCGTTCGCCGGCAGGTCCCAGGCATCGGTGCGGAAGCTCGGGCAGGGGAAGGCCGGGTGCCCAAGCGCCTTGAGATTGCCCATCGGGCTCGTTGCCCAGGCATAGCGGACCGCGACCGGCTTGGCGACCAGCGGACTCCAGACGTGGAGGATGGTTTGATCCGTCTTCAAGCGGCCCCCGCTGTCCCGAACGGTCCGGTGGCGGGCATGCGCCATGTACAGCTTGCCGTCCTCGCCGGCGATCGAGAAGCCGCGGAGGATGCGATCCTTGTTGTCGGGTTCCACCCGCGTGTCGAAGGTGAGGATCATCTCATCGCCCTCGGGTTGGGCCGAGACCAGCGCGGCGGTATCCCACCCCATACCCTTGCACTGGTAGATCCGCGCGAGGGCCCAGCGGGCGGCGCGCTCGCCGTGCTCCCGCTTCTTGCCCGGGTGCAGGCCGGGAATCTGAATGTCGTAGCCCGGAATGAACGCGGTATGCTTCGGATCCCCTGCGTCCGCCAGCCCCAGTCGCTGCGCTTCGCGGATGTAGGGGCCCGCGGCGAAGGACTCCGCCTCGAAATTCTCCTCGTTCTGCGCGACCCCGCCGGCGCAGAACTCGATCACGCCGACCGGCAATTCCGGGTCGTTGAAGTCTTCGCGCCAGCCTTCGACCATCAGCTTCATGAGCACGCGGTAGAACTTGGGCCGGGAATTGCTGAAGAGCGCGTTGTTGAAGCCCTGGTGGAAGAGCACGCCCTTGATGTTGTAGCCCTTGAAGACGCCGAACATGCCGTGATGCACGCTGCCCATGTCGCCGGCGCTCCTGCCGGGGATGTTCCAGGACGTCAGGTTGTCGCCCTTCACCGGCTTCTTCGGCCATTGGTCCTCCGGGAGCTTCTTGCCTTTCGCCCGGGCGAGCTGGTTGCTCCAAATCGTCAGGGACGTTTCTTCCGCATCGAATTCCGCCACCTTCTTCCGGATGCCGTCCGCGTAGCGCTTGGCCAGTGGATGGGCATCGAACTTGTGGCTGGGGACGATGGCCTCGATCGAGGCGCCGCCGCGGGCGCTCTTGATGACGCCGATCGGAATCCCCAGCGCCCGCTGGAGCCGGGAGGCGAAGACGTATCCTATCGCGGAGAAGTCGCGGGCCGTCTCCGGGGTCGACACGGCCCATCCTTGCGTCGCGATCTTCCCGGCGGGGATATCATCCTGCGGTTCGCCCTGCTCGTTCGGATCGATCGAGAAGAGGCGAAGCAACGGGAGGTCCGCCTGGGCCGCCTCCATGTCGGAATCGAGGATCTTCTCGAGCGGAAAGGCCATGTTGCTTTGGCCGGTCATGACCCACACGTCGCCGATCACGATATTCGTCAGAGCCACCTGCGCCGCGCCCGCGACCACCACCAGGGCCTGCGGCTCCGCGCTGGCCTGCCGCGCCGGGAAGGTCACTTCCCATCGCCCTTTCCCTGCGCCGGCCGTGGCGTCCGCCTTCTCCCTGCCCAACTGAACCGAGACCGACTCTCCGGGTCTCGCCCATCCCCAGACCTTGATCGGCTTGTCGCGCTGGATGACCATGTTGCTGGCGAAGATGCCGTGGACCTTCAGCCCACCCGCCGTCTCCGTCTCCGCCGCGCGACAAGGCATGACCCCCATGGCCATCGCCAGTGCACAGCCCAGTATGTGTCCTTCGACTCTCATGGTATCTCTCCGCTATCCCGCACTCCACGGGGCCGGAGGCCGGCCGGAACGCTAGGCCCAACCGCCCGCCGTACACGCAGCACCTGCACTATAAACGCGACCCCTTCAGCAAAGCGACCTCGCAAAGACTCCAGGCAGTGCTGGGCGGCTTCACCCGGAACTCCTTCGACGAAAGCACCAGTTCCGGGCGCGCGCGGTCTTGTCAAGGTGTGGTATCAGCGGCCCAAGCGCAGCAGCAACCCGTGGCAGCGATGAGGAGCAGGCCGATCATGGATGAGGTCATGGTATCCTGATGTTGGTTTGGAGCGGAAACACGAAGAAGCGCCGAACGTCAGCGTTCAGGTTGAGGCGACCCCGGGTCGCCGATAACCCGAAACGCCTTGTTCGCCCATTTCTCTTTCTTCAAGTCCCGGCCATCTTGTCGTTAGTGACGATGTAGTTCCCTCCCATCGCTTCCTGCACGCGGAATGTGCCGGCGTTCTTCGGGAGTGTGTATCGCGTCGTCGTCACCCATCCATGTCGGTTCCTGTTTCCCTTAGGCGCTCAGCCCCTCAGTGTTGAGTATTCGAGTCTACATGAAACTACACCAACACCATGAGTACCCCTGCAATTGCCAGGTACAGCAGAAATCTAGAGGCCGGATACATTCCGTGTGTGACGTTAACATCGAGTCTGGCACCGGTGAGCCCCATGCGAGAAGGAAGAACGAAAGAAATGGGGTCGGGCTGCCAAATGTCGTCGATCCCGAAACACGGGCGTGAAAGAAGCCGTTGACCATTCGCGGCGCTACAGACTTTGACAAGATCACTCAGCGTGCGACGCGCTTCCATTTCATTCTGGCTGACGAACATCGTCTTGTCCGTCAGTTCCTCGTCAGAAGCAAGGAACCGCAGTTCTGTGAGAAGCCCAGCCCTTGAAAAGGACAGATCCATCACGATCACCTCGGCGCGCTTCATGAACACGCGCACCATGGGTTGCCAGAAATGAGAAGAGGCAATACGGCAACCTTGTCCGACTATCGACCGCAGCGCACACATCACCCATCCCGCTCCGGTTGTTGCGCCCGGGAATAGCGACACAACGTGGCCAGGCAGAATCGCGGTGAGGATTCGGCGCGCGCGGTAGTTGCGTTCATCGAAGCTGTGAAGAAAGAGGATCTGTGGCGGCGTCAGGGCCACCGGGAGCCAGAAGAGGCACCAAGTCAGAAGAAGAGCTTCGTAGAAAGCATGTATGCGCGGTTGTACGTTCTGAGGCGTTGGCAGAGCGACGATAGTGCATGCGATGCATGCCAGAATCCAGACGTGGAGGTTCGGAAGCACATTCCACCGCAAGTGCTCGCGCATCGGCCAGTGGCGCGAGAGAATAATGCATTTAGCGATGAGCGGAGTCTCTATGACGGCAAAGGTGATGAGTAGCGCGCCGAGTGCGCCCGCGAAACACAAACGGGATATATCGCCCTGTGAGGCGGTGAGAGTATCTACGTCTCTTTGAAGTCCTTGAAGAAACTGTGCTGTGCCGCCAGAGGTCTGAACGACAATGATCAGCGACGCGATACCAAGCAGAGTCGCCCAATTCGCCCACCATTGGAATTGCTCGTCAGTACAGCGGTCGAGGACAAAGAAGAGAAAAGTTCCTGTCGCTGCAAACAAGCTGACGATAGTCAGCAGAAGGAGATCTGACGATTTCGCCAGTCCGAGTATTGCCGCAGCGGCAGCGACAAGCGTGCTTATCAACGGTAGAGGACGGCGTAGGATTGAGGCCAGCCTGGGACTTACGATGCACTGGCTCAAGAGTGCGAACGGGCCGATGCACAGCGGCGTGAGCACGAGAATGGTGACGGGCCTAAAGAACTCGGAAGACACGGGTTTGTCCTTTCAGTGGGCGAACGTTCGCCTTGACCGGCAGTGAACCCGCCGCGGGTTCACTGTACGGTCGGAGGCGTGGTTCGGTCGTCATTCTTCTCCATTCCATCATCCAGGTCAATGAACCGCAGCAGAAGTCGTCCCAACCATGTGATGCTGTGGTAGCTGACCTTCATCATTCCCGTCTTGTCGTCGAACTCCGGCAATTCGCCGCGACGTGGCGAGCGAAAGTTCGGCCGAATCAACTCTAGGCGCTCAAGATGCGCCTTTCGTGTCGAATCAAGAGCAGCTTGGTCGAGTTCCTCTTGAGATGACCCGAGGTAGGCGTGTGAGCCCTGAATAATGTCCTTGTGTTTCTCCAAGTACGCATCTCGGTCTGGCGATGTAATTTTCGCGTAGAACTGAAGCACGATGATCTCTGGATCGCTGAGTTCCCCGAGCAGTTGCAGAAGGAGTTTGGCTTGAGCCGCAGCAATCTCCTGATTGGCGAGGCTATTCTTCACCAATGAGGCGATCTGCTGGCGTCTTTCCTCGGTCAAAGCCCTTGCGGCAGCCAGGAAGCTGTCTTCGAGGAGGTCAACGAACGCGGGTTCGAGCATCTTCGTCTCCATGCTCGCCCGGTCGAGATCAGCAACTGCGGCATTGAGGTCTTGCACGTACTTGGTGAGCCGGTCAATTCTCTGATTCGGGATAATGTTCCCGATGATCTCGGCGACGAGCGGCCCGACGATCGGAGCAGCACCGATGATTCCCTTGGCAATGCTAACGGCGTAGTCCGTCTTGTTGGTTTCAGCATTCATAATTGTGACCGAACATAGTATTGGCCGTCACAAATAGCACGGGGTTTCGCCCGCTTCTCCGCCGATTGCTAATATGTTGGACCTGCAAATACGTGAGTTACACGAATCGCTGACGT
>Ga0194113_10002402_pt1 | contig 25641 bp, 24 predicted proteins | sample TA2MahC200mmetaG_FD_146193 | JGI IMG/M metagenome (GOLD analysis project Ga0194113, IMG submission 146193) | Freshwater microbial communities from Lake Tanganyika, Tanzania - TA2015017 Mahale Deep Cast 200m | ecosystem: Environmental > Aquatic > Freshwater > Lake | place: Tanzania: Lake... | reverse complement strand
TTGGAAGTTGGAAGTTGGAAGTTGTAGGGTGGGGCTTGCCCCACCAGGAAGCCGGGAAGGGGCCGGGATGGAGGAATCGAGGAACGCGGTGGGGCAAGCCCCACCCTACAGGAACTTCACACTTCCCAAAGGCCGACCGGTACACACCCAGAATCGCCAGGATGACGAGGATCTCGCAGAGGACCGAGACGAGTCGGCCCACGAGGAGGTAATGGGAGGTGGGCAGGGCCCGGTAGAAGGCGGCGAGAAGCAGCGAATGGTAGGGGGGGTGGGAAATGAACGAGAAATCCCGGTAGAGGAGCTGTCCCCGCGCCAGGAGCACGCCGGCGGTGCAGTACATCTGTTCGTCGCGACCGACGTCTTTGGTCATGCCGTTGGCGAGCACCACGGCGGCGAGCACGACGACCACGATCACAGCCGTCAGCCGCACGAGCCTCGAAAGGTTCCGCTGCCTCGGCACCGCTCGGCCCAGACGGGGCCTGGATTTACCATTCGGCCAACTCACCGAGAAGCTCCTCAACCAGATCTTTCATTGTGACGACTCCCACGGGTATCTCGCGCGGGCCCCGGCGGCGGGTCACCAGAATGATCTTCCCGTGCTCGCGCCGCAACACCTCGATGGCATCCATAACCAGCGTATCGGCACCCAGACGGCGGACCGGACAGAGGAACTTCTCCAGGCTGACGAAGTCCTCCTCGGCGGCCAGCGCCTCATAGACGTCCACAAAGCCGATGATGTTCGTCGGTGTATCCTGCCAGACCAGCAGACGCGTGAAGGCGTGCTTTCTCAACTCGTTCCGGAGCGCCGCCCGGTCGGTTGGCAGGCTCACCGTCCGGACCTGAGAGATCGGCACCATCACCGTGCTGAGCCGCAGGCTGGGGATATCCGCGATGCGATCGATCATGTCGGCCTGGACGTGGCTGAGCAGTCCTTCCTCCCGCGTATCCCGCAGGATCGTCTTGACATGATGAATCTGGCTGGAGACCATCATCTTCTTCGGGGGCACGGGCGCCCCGATCAGGCGGGCGAAGAGCTGCGAGACCAGCCGCAGCAGCGGCACCACGCCCGACCACGTCAGGGCCCGGTGGATGACGAACAGGAAAGGCCCGAGAGAGGCCGTCAACACGTCGGCCCGATAGAGAAAGATATTCTTGGGCAGCGACTCCCCGAAGAGGAACAGCACGGGCGCCGTGATCGAGGTGGCCAGCAGTTCCGCCGTGCTGTCCGAGGCCACGGTCAGCCACAGGTACGTGACGCTGCTGGTGGCCAGGTAGTTCATCAGGTTGTTCGCCACCAGCAGGGTCAGGAGCAGGGCGGAGCCGTCGCCCAGGGCCCGGCTCAGCAGAAGGTAGCGCAGGTCGCCGCGCTCGGCGCCCAACCGCAGCCGCACGCGGCTGAGCCGGTAGAGGCCCGTCTCCAATCCGGAGAACACCCCGGACAGGAGCACCGTCACGACCGTCAATGTCACAGCAGCGGCCATCGCGTTATCCTTGGGACTGGATCGGCTCGAACGAGAGGATCACGGTCTCGATCCGGTGGCGGCGGACCCGTTCCACGGTGAATTTCAGGTTCCCCAGAAACGCGACATCGCCCTTGCGCGGGATGTGGCCCAGCAGGGCGGTTACCAGTCCGCCGATGGTGGACAGACGCGTCTCCTCGAGATCGATGCCGAAGACATCGGCCCAGTCGTGGATGGCCAGATCGCCCGCGAGCCGGTACTGGAAGGGGCCCAGCAGCTTGATCGGCTCGATTCCCGCCACCACCTCCATCCGGCCGAACAATTCCTCGGCAATGTCTTCCAGGCGCACGGAGCCGGCAATGCCGCCGTATTCATCCACGACGACCGCCATATCCGTCCCGGTCTTGCGAAAGAACTCCAGCAGGGACTCGACCGTTTTCTGCTCCGGCACGAACCGGACCGGCTGTACGAGCTTGTCCAACGACGCCTCGGGCCGCAGGAGCAACTGCCGCAGATGCACCATCCCGATGATGCTGTCGGGCTTCTTCACGTAGACGGGCATCTTGGTCAGGTGGTTTCGTTGCATCCGCTCGCGCACCGCGGCCGCCGGCTCCGTGACCTCGCAGACCGCCATATCCACGCGAGGCTGCATGACGTGGCGGACCTTCAGCAGACCCAACTCGACCACCTCGCCCAGCAGCTTGTTCTCGCTGGCGCTGATCAGGCCCCGCTGGCGGCTGAGATTGACCAGTGAGCGGAACTCCGCCAGGGTGATCGTCTCGGGCGCGCGGGCGCCGCCGGAAAGCATTCGCAGGATCGGCTCCAGCAACAGGACGCGAAACACCAGGGCGATCGGTCCGAGCACCTGCACGGCGAGAAAGACCGGCACGGCCACGAGGACGGCCAGCGACCGGGAATCGGAATAGGTCACGGACTTGGGCAGGATCTCCCCGAACAGCACGAGCGCCAGGAAGGTGCCCCCCGCGACGGCGGTCCCTGCCGGCCAGCCCCAGGCCTGGCCGGTGTGCAGCACGAGCACGCTGGAAGAGGCGTAGTACAGGACGTTCACGGTGATGTTGCCCAGGAGCAGGCAGTTGAGCAGGTGTCCGGGATGGCGGAGCAGCCGTGCCACCAGCGCGTGCACCCGGTGGGGGGAAGCCCCCAGTTGCTTGATCTGCCGGCGGGATAGGTTGAACAGGGCCGTCTCCGACCCGGAAAAAAAGGCGGAGGCGGCGAGCAGGGCGGTCAGTCCGAGGACATGGGCGAGGTTTTGGTAGACCTGCGTGCTCATCGGTATTCGGGCACCGCCGTCTGCGGCAGCCGGATTGTGAAGGTGCTCCCCTGGCCGACCTGGGATTGCACGGTGATCTCCCCGCCGTGGGCGTCCACGATCCGCCGGCAGAACGCCAGTCCGACGCCGGAACCGGAGCTCGCGCCGGACGGGCGGGCTCCGGCGGCCTTGGTGGTGAAGAACGGCCGAAAGATGTTCTTCAGATTCTCCGGCGTGATGCCGGCGCCGGTGTCGCTGACGCTCAGGTCGATATGCCCGGCGTTCGCGACGGCCGAGACGCGCAGGATGCCGCCGCCGGGCAGCATCGCGTCGCGGGCGTTCAGCACCAGGTTCATCAGCACCTGTTGCATCTGCACGGGAACGCACCGCACCGGCAGATCGTCGGCCGCCTGCGTCTCCACCGTGATGCCGTCCTTGCGGAAGTCGCGGCACAGGCAGAGAAACACCTCTTCGAAAAGGGTCTTGACGGAGACGGTCTCCCAGTCCTGTTTCTGCCCGTTGGCCAGGGCCAGCATGCTCTGCATGATCTTCGAGGCGCGTTGGCAGTTCCGCACGGTCTTGTCGAGGACTTTTTCCGCCAGCTTCTGATCGGCGGGGTTCTGCACGGCCAAAGCCGCGTAGCTGGCCAGCGGGGTCAGCAGGTTGTTGATCTCGTGCGCGACCATGCACGTGGCCGAGCCCAGGTTGGCGAGGGCTTGCAGTTGCAGGTTCTGGGACTTCAGCGCCCGGTTCTCCTCTTCCTTGCGGGCGAGGCACTGATGCAACGACAGGCGTCTTTCGATGATACTTGTCAACGGTCCACTCCTTGCATAGAATCCATCAACAGGCGTCCATACGGGCGTATTATCCCCTGCCAGGGGCTGTGATTCAAGGGGAAATCTGAATGATGGAGTCGTAACATGGATCAACGCAAGGATGATGCCCAGAAGCTGCCGGTCATTCTGGTCGTGGACGACGACCCACAGAACCTCGAGTTGGTTCAGGCTTACCTGGAGGATATCGAGTGCCGGACCGAGGCCGCCCGGGATGGACTGGAGGCCCTCGAACTTGTGGCCCGCGAAAAGCCCGATCTGATCCTTCTGGACGTCATGATGCCCAAGATGAGCGGCTTCGAGGTGTGCCGCCGGCTCAAGGAGGACCCGCAGACCAGCACGATCCCCATCATCATGGTGACGGCCTTGAATGAATTCGGCGACATCGAGCGCGGCATCGATTCCGGGACGGACGATTTTGTCAGCAAGCCGATCAACAAGCTCGAGTTGTTGACCCGCATCCGCACGATGCTCAAGCTCAAGCACGTGACCGACCGCCTGCACCGGACGATGGCGTATCTCAGCGAGATCGACCGGCACTCCCACCCGTCCACCTCCCCTGCGCCGGACCCTCGGCTGTGACCTCCGGGGGCGGAACCGACCGATAAACGCGGATTCACAACCCCAATAGACCCTACAGCACACACAATCGCCATGCCACCCGAACCAAGTGCGCCCGGGGTCCCGCCGGCGGCCCGGACCGAAGTAAACACCTCCGGTCAATTGGACGATACGTCTGAGGATTGACAAGGGTCGATTGACGGTGCCTCGTCAGTCCCCCAGGGTCCTGTAGCAAGAGTCCTTTGAATACCGGAGTGAGGGATGTGCGGATTGTTGGAGATTCTCGGCAGGGGGATTACGATCGACACGCCCGGCTTGATTTGGCACTGGCTCAACGAATGGCGGGAGGCCCAGGCCAATGCCGAGGAGCCGGACAACCCGCACCTGGACCACGTGATCGCCCTGATGGGCTACGGCAAATTCAGCGAGGCCCGCGACCAGGTCCGGCTCTATCTGTTCGCGAATCCCGGCTGTTGCTACGGCCGCATGGCCGCGGCGGCCTTGCTGTTGCATGACAACAATCTCAAGGAAGCGATCGAAGAGCTCAACTCCGTGTACCTGCGCCAGCCCAGCAACACCCTGGCGCTGTATCTGCTCGGCCACTGTTTCGAGCGTCTGGGCCATCAGGCCCAGGCCCTCGAGTTCTACCAGGATTGCATCAAGTTCAACAGCTACCTCCAACTGCCGGCCCAGCGGATGGGCGCCATCTACTTCAAGGATGGCCGGCTGGACGACGCGATCGCCCAGTACGAGCCGATGAAGGAGCGCTATCCGGGCGACATCTCGACCCTGGTGACCCTGGGCCACCTTTACATCGCCACCGGCCAGCACGCCCGGGCCGTCGAGACGTTCAACACCGCCATTCTGATCCACCCGGACAACTTCGTGATGCAGGATGACTCCATCGAGGAGCTGGTCTGCTCCGGGCAGCTTCAGGAGGCCCTCGACCAGATCGACGTGCATCTGACCGACGAGCCCGACCGGGCCGATCTGATCGCCAAACAGGCCGACATCATCGCCATGATGGGAGGCATCAGCGATGCGATTGCGTTGTACCAGCGGGCCCTGCGACTGTGTCCGGATTTCCTGGAGGCCACGATCCGGCTGGGGACCTGTTTTCTGAAGATGCACGCCGACCAGCTTGCCGCCCAGCAGTTCAACCGGGCGATCGAGATCAACGATAAGATCGTGGAAGCCTATACGGGCCTCGCCGCCGCGCAGCGGCTGGCCGGCCGGCCCGCCGAGGCGATGAACACCCTGTCGCTGGCCGCGGCGATCCAGCCGAACAGCTCCTTTCTGTTCACCGAGACCGCCAAGCTGATTCTCAAGGCCGCGTTGGAAGCCAATCTGCTGCCGGCGCCCCCGGACGGCCAACTCTTCGAACAGAGCGTGGTGGCCGCCCACCAACACCACCTGGCCCAGGCGCCACACAACCCCGACCTCCATTACCGGCTGGGAATCCTGCACGTGAACGGCTGTCGCATGCAGCAGGCCTCGGAATGCTTCGAAGCCGCTCTCGCAATCAACCCGACGTTTGGCCGTGCGACCACCAAGCTGGCGGTCTGCCTGTTCAACTTGGGTCAGAAAGAAGAGGCTCTCGACCTCATCATGCCGCCCCGGGACTATGACGTGACGACGCTGGAGTTGTACTACAGGACGGCCTTGCTGTACAGCAACCGGGTCAAATTCGCCTCCTCGATGATCAACCTCCAGCATCAGATCGAGGCGGATGGCGTCGAAGCGCACGAAGGGCGGCCGCCGACGCCGGAACTCGACCCGGCCACGAACATCTCCATCGTCCTGCAGAATCTCGGCCTGTGCGATACGACGGGACTGATGTGGGAGAATCTCTGCCAGACCGCGACCCACGCTTGAGAATGGGCCAAGATATCGCCAACACACCCCTTGCACGGGGATTCTGGCCCCGGGAGCCCAATGAAACATAACATATCTTATGAGACCTTGGAAATGGGGTTGCTTTTCCGGGGCCCGAGCGTTCAAATCATCACGGGCGTCTGTACAATACGGATTTGCCGGTCCACGCTCGCATAAGGAATTGGTTCAGAGAGGCTTGGATGTCGGAAGGCTCGGTACGGTTTGCGGCCCGGTGGTCGCGTTTTGTCTGGGGTACGACCGTTGGGGTGCTCGCACTCATCGTGGTCGCGCAAGTGTTGCTGATCCGCGCGGCGTCTGAGGATCAGGCGGCTCGCATGCTCGCGCTTGTCGCGGCGCTCGTGTCCGTAAGCATCTTCGGGATGGTCGGCTGGTTTGCGCCACGGGGTTACCTGGTCGGCCCCGATGGGATTGTCGTCCGCCGTCTGGGGCCGCCCTTGGTGATCCCGCACCGGCGCATCCGGGAGGTGCGGCCGACGGATTCAGGCGAGATCGGCTTTGCCTGGCGGGTATTCGGTTCCGGGGGCTTCTTGGGTTGGTTCGGCCGGTTCCGCAGCCGCGGGCTGGGCGAATTCCGGGCCTACGCCACAAATCGTCAGGATCTGGTCCTGATCACCAAGACGAACGGGAGAAAGATCGTGATCTCGCCGCACCCGCTGGACGCATTTCTTACCGCTGTGCAGAGGCACAGAGAACAGACTGCCTGAGCCACCGAGGTATAGTCCTATAACCACGGCCTGGCAGGGCGGTCAGAGGTCGACGTCTGCCGCGGGGATATCCCCCTGCCCGTATCGGCCATGTCATTCCAGCAGCGTCAGAATACCTGTGTCGCGTCGGAAGCCTCGCGGAGGGCCAGAGGCTTGCCCAAGATCTCGTAGTGAAGGATAGCCTTCTTCAGGGCATCCGGATCGCTATAATCGATGAGGGCGTCCGGCTCGAAACCGGCAGATTCGCGCTGGGCCTTCAGTTGCACCCGGCCCGGATCGAGCGTCTCGGTCGGCTCCGCCATGACAGGCGACAGACCGGAAACCATCGGCTCAAACCTCTCGCGACGAACCAACTCGGGCTTGGGCAAGGTCGTGTGCTGTCCGGCGGCGGCCACGGCGCGTCGTGCCGCGCGCTGTTGAGCGGCTTGCTGCTCGCGCTGGGTGGGTGGTTCCGGCTTCGGTCTCTCGTAGACCAAGATCGATTCGCCCCGCCGACCGCGACGGACAGTGACGTTTCCCTCGGGGGCTGGTGAAGGTCGCGTGGCAGGCTCGCGCGTCGGCTGACGCCGCTCCGGCGCTTCCTGACCGGCGGCCTCTTCCTCCAGACGCCGCTGCCATTCCTCGGCTTTGCGCATCAGGCGTTCCTGCCACGTCTCCCCCGGTCGCCGTCGGTCCTGGGCCGCGTCGGCCGGTGCGGGCGGCGTTCGCTGTTGCTTCTTCCCGCCCATCGCCTTGATCAGCCCGCCCACCAGCCAGAAGACCGCCACGATGGCGAGGAACAGGATATTGGCCCAGCCGTCAAAATCCGACCCCCGGGCCAGGGGACCCAACTGTGCCAGAAATTCACTCAACGGATCTGTCTCCATCCCGCCGGCATCATGTCTGATCCGGCTTCTTGGGTTTGGCAATCGACTCGCGCATCTGCGTGTCGGCGCCGATATTCCGCAGCCGGTAGTAATCCATGATCCCCAGATTGCCCGACCGGAAGGCCTCGGAGATCGCCAGCGGCACCTTCGCCTCGTTTTCGACGACCAAGGCCCGCATTTCCTGTTCGCGGGCGACGGCCATCGCGCGGCGTTTCTCGGCCTCGGCCTTGGCCCGCCGCATATCGGCTTCCGCCTGGGCCGCCTGGAGCTGGGCGCCGACGTTCTCGCCCACGTCCACGTCGGCGATGTCGATCGAGAGAATCTCGAACGCCGTGCCCGCGTCCAGACCTTTCTCCAGCACGGCCTTGGAGATCTTGTCCGGATTCTCCAGCACATTCTTATACGTAACCGAGCTGCCGATGGTCGTCACGATTCCCTCGCCGACGCGGGCGATGATCGTCTCTTCCGTGGCGCCTCCGACCAGCCGCTTGATATTCGTGCGGACCGTAACGCGGGCCTTGGCCTTGAGCTGAATGCCGTCCTGGGCCACGGCGTCAATGGTCTCCTTGCCCTTCTTCGGATCGGGGCAGTCAATGACCTTGGGATTGACGCTGGTCTGGATGGCATCGAGAATATCGCGTCCGGCCAGATCAATGGCGGTGGCGGTCTTGAAGGACAGGTCGATATTGGCGCGGTCGGCCGCAATGAGCGCCCGCACGACGTTGGGCACCCGCCCCCCTGCCAGGTAATGGCTTTCGAGATCGTTCGTCGTCAGCTTCAGGCCGGCCTGTACGGCAGTGATCTTGCTCAGGACGATCGTTCGCATGTCCACTTTCCGCAGCCACATCCCGATCAGCTCGGAGAGCCGGACATCCGCCCGTGAAAAATACGCCTGCAGCCACAATCGCGCGAATTTCAGCATGATCAGCGCGAAGACCAGGATGATGATCGCCAGAACGATCAAGATCCCGACAATCACCTGCTGACTGAGCTGCAACAACATCGGTTCCATCTGCCACATCCTTCGATCCTTTCTCTAAGCCTCTTCCACGACCCGCACGGTCACCTGCGTTCCATCAACGTGAATCACCTTGACCCGTCTGTCCCGCGGCACATACCCGCTTTCCGCGACGCATTCCACCTTCCAGCTCCCGAACTCGCACATGCCCACGGGCCGCATCGTTGTCTGGACCCGGCCCACCCGGCCCACCAGGGTACTCAATTCCGGGGCATCGGAAATCGCCTCACCCCGTTGCCGCTCCGGCGGCGCCAGCAGAACCCGCCGGCCGAAGCGCGTCCGCGGCAATAATCGATACGCCAGGACCAGCAGCGCCGGCACCATGATCATGGCGACGATGATGCCGACGACTCCCACCACGGGGCTGTGGAGAAAGAAGAGCACGATACCACCGACCAGGGCGCTCACCGCCCCGATCGTCAGCAGACCCCCGCTGGGAATGAACACCTCCGCCACGATCAGCGCCGCGCACACCACATACAGGAAAACAGCGAACAACAACCACCAATCCATCGGCACTTCCATCGATATTGATTATTGACGATCGATGATGGATGAAGGAAACAGGAGTCCCTCGCTTCCAGTTATCCATTATCCCTTATCCATCATCCATCATCAATTTCCGTACCACGACCCGGCTGCCCTTTATCTCGATTATCTCGACCCGCACCCCCTTGTCAAGGAATTCCCCGGTGGCAACCACGTCCACGACGGCGTCGGCAAAGCGGGCCTTGCCGGCCGGACGCAGCTTGGCGACCACCTCGCCCACGTCGCCGACGCGAATCCCCAGACCGCTCGTCTGCGGCGGCGCCGTCATACTGACCTGCGAGACGCCCCGCTCGGAAGGCGGCACCGCCGGCACCAGCACCAGCCCGCTCGCGAAACGCAGCTTCGGCAGAAAGCGCGACAGGAGCCAGGCCGCAACCAGGAAACCGGTGAACCCCAGCGCCAGCGACACCACGCCGGAGGAGAGCCGCTGCCAGTCCCACGGCGTCTGGGGCCACGGCAGCTCGCCCGGCAGGGTGCGGAGCAACATGCCGAACAGCCCGAGCAGGATTCCGAGGATTCCCAGGATCCCCGCCACGCCGAAGCCGGGCAACACGAAGATCTCGATCAGCAACAGCAGAATTCCGATGAACAGGACCGCGATTTCCATCCAGTTGGCCAGACCGACCAGGTACTTGCTGCCCACGATGATCGCCAGGCAGATCACCGCCACGATTCCCGCCAAACCGAATCCCGGCGTGCTGAACTCGATATAGACCCCCAGCAGGGCCAGCATGACGAGCACCGCCATGACGGCGGGCGAGTTGAGCCAACTGACCATTTGTTCCGACCAGGTGGTTTCGAGCACCAGCGGCTCGTCCGTGAAGGTCACGCCGTCGCGTTTCTCCAGAAAGGCCAGGGCCCCGTTCCGGTCGCTCACCATGGCCCGCGCCACGCCGTATTCCAGGGCCTGTGACGCCGTCAACGTCAGCAACTGGTTGGCGCTGACGACCTGTCTGGCCCCCTGCACGTCGTATTCATTCGCGTCCTGGGGCAGATTCCCGGCTTCGAAGAGCTCGTATTCGCCCGTATCGAGGTTCCGCACGGCGTGGACCTCGGTCTGCATGGTCACCATGGCCCGCAGCAGCAGCGGCGGATACCCGTTGGCCTCGGCCGCCCGCTGAAACGCCGCCCGCACGAAGCTCTCGGCCTTCTCCCGCTCGACCCCCTCCAGCCTGCTCCCCATGGCGATGGGGGCCGCGTCCCCGATCGTCGTGTGCTCCTGCATGATGATGTCCCGGCAGGAGACGCTGAGCAGGGCCCCGGCCGAAATCGCTTCCGTGGTGATGTACGCGACCGTATGCCCGCGCGGACTGACCTGCTGGATCAGGTACTTCGCGATGGCGTCGGCCGCATCGACCAGGCCGCCGTAGGTGCTGATCTCGTAGAGGAGGTAATCCGCCCCGCCGCTCAGCGCGATTTCCGTACGCCGCCGGATCGAATACAACAGCGCATCGTCGATCAAGCCGGTGGTGGGTATGATCGCCGCCTGCGCGTCACGCGGCGCGCGGGCCGGTGCACGCGGTTCGTTCGGTTCTGCCGCCGCGGCCCACCAACTCCACGCCAACACACACACCGCCAGGACAAAGACCGTTCGCCATGTCGTTCTCATACCGGGATTGTACCCCCCTGCCGGATGGTTGACAACCGGCGCCTGAAGGAGAGAAAAAAATTCTCCCCTCGGCTCCCCTTCTTCCCGCTATCTACCCCAAAAAGCGCGTGTTGTCAACGTCCCGGCGGTTTTTTTGGTTGCTGCTTCCAACGCCGATCCCGGCACAGTATAATAGGCACGGCACGGGTCCGGGGACGGTTGAGCTTGTCTGCCGGCTCGCCGGGCCGGGGGCTGTTGTGCTCCCATCGCATGGTGTAAATCGAGAGGTTGGATGGAGTTTACCATATGGCTGAATATCTGCACCCCATCGGCTTTATCAGCATGCCGGGAGGCGGCGAGTGGATCGTCATCCTTTTCATTGCCCTTCTGATCTTCGGCCGGCGTCTGCCCGAGGTTGCCCGCAGCCTGGGCAAGAGCCTGAACGAATTCAAGAGAGGCATGCGCGAATTCCAGGACAGCGCCAACGAAGTCGTCAACGATGTGAACAAGGTCACGAACGACGCCATGTCGGAAACCGACGCGGATACGACCTCCTATGGAGCATCGTCCGAAGCCGATGCCTACTATGGCGGGAGTGAGCCAACCACGGAAGGCCAGTACAGCGCCGACGTGAGCGATCCGGATCCCGGCCAGACCCCCGCGCCGGACTCGTACGGGACGGATTCGCCATCCACAGATTCCGAGCCGTTGGACGCCCAGCGCACGGACACGCCGGATTCGTACGAACCGATGGCATAACGTCCGCGGGAGGTAGCATGGTGATAAAGCACCGCCTCGTCACTATCGCTGTCTCTGCCATTGTGGTCGCTGCCGGCGGGGTCTTGGCACAACCGCCCGGGACCGAGGCCGGCCGCACCGCCACGGAGCATGGCTCCTTGGACGGCTATGTGCTCGTGTGGGCGGATGAGTTCAATAAGGATGGTCCCCCGGATCCCAACAACTGGATCTACGAGCGGGGCTTTGTCCGCAATGAAGAACTCCAGTGGTATCAGTCCGATAATGCCATCTGCCGGGATGGTCTGCTGGTCATCGAAGCCCGCCGCGAGCGCCAACCCAATCCCTCTTACGATCCCAACAGCAACCACTGGAGGCGCAGCCGGCAGTACGCGGAATATACCTCGTCATGCCTCAAGACGACCGGCTTGCACGCCTGGACGTACGGCCGGTTCGAGATGCGCGGCCGGATCGACACGCGTCCGGGCCTGTGGCCGGCCTTCTGGACCCTCGGCTCCGCCCGCCCGTGGCCGGGCTGCGGCGAGATCGACATCATGGAGTACTATCGCGGCATGTTGCTGGCCAACGCCTGCTGGGCCGGCCAAAGACGGGGGGCAACGGTCTGGGACGATCTGCGCAAGCCTCTCACCGAATTCGGCGACCCCGACTGGTCCTCCAAGTTCCACGTCTGGCGCATGGATTGGGACAAGGACAGCATCAAGCTGTATGTGGACGACCAACTCTTGAACACGATCGACCTGAGTCGAACGATCAACGGCACGCCGGACAAGGCCAACCCCTTCCACGAACCCCATTACATCCTGCTCAACCTGGCCATCGGCGGCACCAGCGGCGGCGACCCGAGCCAAACCCCCTTCCCCGCCCGTTTCGAGATCGACTATGTCCGCATCTACCAGAAGGCGCCGCAGCAGTAGGTAGACGGACTCATCACCCAGCCGTGAGTCCTTGCATATCTTCAGGGCATAGAAAATCAACTGACACACCCGCTTTGTTCAATTCATCCCGCAGTTGCCACCACTCCGTGTCGACCGCCTGCCAGATACGGGGATGATCCGGGTGCGCGATGGATACGGCTATGAACTTCCGATCATCGCCATGGAAGCTCTTGAGGGCTGGCGACGTCGGGAACTCAGCAAAATCAGTGAATCCACTGCCGACCGGTGTAATGGAAACCAGCTCACACCTCGCTGGATTGCTGTGGTTGGTCAACACCCACTTCAGGAAAGCATCGCCGTTTCCGGGCTGCCCTGCAGATCTGAGGTTCGCCATATACTCCTTCAGGATCAACCGCTTGTCGTCCATCACGAGCTTCCCCTCCGCCGTCAACTCGCGCAGGCGAATGGCGCACGCCAGCACACATCTCTGCGATGCCTGTGGGGAATTCCCATTCGCTACCACAGGCACATTCGTATCGACGACTGCCCTCACAGGACAGGCCCCGTCTGGCGCTGCATAGCAGCCTCGGTTTTGGCCACCAATTCACCCATTTCGTCCCCGAAGAAGTCTTTCGGCCAGTTCGTGATGTCCCCAAACATGTTGACGTCGAGTCTTTCCGTCCTGGATGCCGAGTTCTCAATACGACAGAAGTAAAGGGCGGTCCTGTTGTTCTCGATCTTCTCCTCCGCAATGCGTCGTTGCAGTCGTCGAAGAAAGTGCTCGCTATGACTCTCGACAATGATCTGCACGTTTCGATTGTTCACCACATCGATGAAGATATCCGCGAGCCAAGCCTGTGCCAATGGATGAAGATGAAGCTCTGGTTGCTCAAGGAGCAGAACTGACCCTTCCTCCACGTAGTAGCACATGACGACGACAGGAAGTACCTGTGACAACCCGAACCCGACATCGGTAATCAGAACTTCCGGTGCTTGCTTGGTCTTGCTGACGAGGACTTCATAGTCCTTTCGGTTTTGGCCAATCTGTTGGATTGAGAAGGATTCAATGATCCCCATTTCCTTGAGCCAGTAGGCAAGCCGCTTCTCAAGAGTCTGGCGATGTCTCTTGTAACCGGGAGAGATGTATCGGCCCTTGGCACGGGCAGCCAGAGTGGCGGGGACTGCAAGTTCACCCTTTCTACCCACGTCCGACGGTTCGTCCCCAGCCCAGGTGTAGATGCGTTTGGGGTAATCGCGTAGTGGTCCGAGATACGCTGTCCGCCTGAACAGACCCTCAAGCTCGAGCACCACCTCGGAGAGGAATCCGACGTTCTGGAAGTATCCACTCACTTCATCGGGAAAACCGTAGAACTTGACTGGCGCGGGAAGAGGCCACGGTCGTCCAACTTGCCTCTTGGGTTGATAGCCTCTTGAGATCAACTCGTATTTCCTGCCTCCCTGTCCTCTCAATGCCATGCCAAATGTCTGCTGCCCAAAGGAATACGAGAAGTCTCTTACGAAGGGCGGGGTCTCAGGAGTACCACTACCATCGATTCGCACCTGGAATTTCAGTTCGTTGACCTCAAAGAGAGTAGTATCCCCTTTCTCCTCTGGATCCTTGATTCTCAATGGACTGCGCAGATCCCAGTCCAGACCAACTTCCAGCGGCAGAGACAGATCGTGTCGATAGATCAAGTTGGAGAAAGTGCCGAGGTCTACGATCGAGACATCATCCCCTGTGTGAAGAACGCGCTTGCGATCCGTGGACTCGACCGTCTGCTTCAGCATGAGCAGCAGTTGGAGAATGCTTGACTTGCCCGAACTGTTTGTCCCGAAAAGACCTGTGAGTGGGGCCAGAGCGAGTGGGCCGGTATCTCTCCACGATTTGAAGCTCTTAAACCGTAGTTCCTTGATCACAGTACCTCTCCTGCCCGCCCTCGCGCAAGATATCGAGTCGACTCGGGCCCATAACGTTTCCGTGTGATGGCTCAAGCACTGAGGCGGTGTTTTTCACCGCCTTCATGTACAGTAACGCAACGTGAGGAACCTGTCAATTCGCCGGTGGCAGGTGAAGTCGCCGGACGGAGAAATAGTCGTTACCGGAAAAGAGCAGGTGGCAGGTCCGGCCGTCCGGGCTCATCCATTTGGGGGGCAGGCTGCTGGTCTCGCCGGGGCCGACGTCCCAGGGATCGGCGTAGAAGACCGTCCGCCAGGGACCCCAGGGTTCCGGGGCCTCGTAGATGCCGAAGCCGCCCTGGAAGCGCGGGCCGCGATTATCCGTGCTTTCCGGGAGGATCTGGCACCAGAGGTAGCGCTGCAGGCCGGCGTTATAACTGATGCCGGAGCGATAGCAGCGGCCGGGATTCACGAAGACGGCCCCCCGGTCGCGGATGTCTTTCGTCCAGAGCGGTTGGCCTTGGGCATCGAGGCCCTTGAAGAACTCGTAGGCGTTGCGGTCGCGAATCGCGTCCTTCGGCACGCGGGCCATGACCATGCGGTCGGCCGCTTCGTAGGCGCTGTCGTGGTCGTTCGAGTAGATGTAGACATAGCGATCCCGTGCGCCGGCGTAGTTCCTGCCGAAGTTCAGGAACGTCGGCGCCCCGAAGCCTGTTTCGAACTTCCACTCGCAGCGCTGCCACGTCACGGCGTGATCGTTCGACCACAGGACCTGAGAGTTGCGGAGATTCCGCACCAGCAGGTACAGGACGCCGTCCACACAGAGCATGCCGCTGGCCTTGGCGCCGCGGGCTCCCTCCCCCGTGGCCTCGCCCGTCGCGCTGCGGATGTTGATGCCTTTGAAGCCCTCCGGGTCCCCGACGATCTTGGCAAACCCCAGGCTGAGTTTTTTCTCGGTCTTCGGCTCGAAGCCCCAGCCGTCGCCATAGGCCGTATAGAGGTTGTCGTCGTCGGCCCAGGTGATCGGCCAGTTGTCGCTGCCGTTGGCCTGGCGGACGATGGTGCCGGCCGGCGCCCATTCGACGCTCCGGATGACCTCGCTGGCAGGATATGGCGCACCGGGCCACCGCCCTCGATCTTGGGCGGACAGGGCTACAGGCTCGATGAAGGGCTCGATCGGTGTATAGTGCGGACTGCGCGGCCCGCGCACCGATTTGCCCGCCCGCGCGATGACAGTATCGAGCGAGGGGATGACCACGATCAGGCTGTCGTAGAGCCCCCAGGACCAATAGGCATCACGCGGCACGTTCTTCATGGTGCCATCAGCGTTGTTCCACCAGAGCAGGCCGTAATGATCGGAGGAGTTGCTGTAGTCTTCCTGTTTCAGAACGGGCAGGCCCCTCAGACCGTAAGGGACGACCCGGACGGCGTCGACAAACCACGAGGGGAGAATCTGCTGATCCCGCCAGACCCCTTGGCGAAGATACAGGTAACCGATCCTCGCCATAGCATCGACGTTGGCGTGAATGCCCGCGCCGAACTCCCGGCGGGCTGTGCCGTCGATCTCCTTCGGCCGATACGAGTTCGCCCGCCAGCGCAGATCGTCCCGCCGGATGCCGATCGGCGCAAAGACCCGCTCGAACATGAGGTCCTGGAGGTCCTGCCCATAGGCCAGGGTGACGCACTCGGCCAGCCAGTTCGGCCCACCATCGCTATACGACCACTTCGTGCCCGGGTCAAAGAGCAGTCCCGTATAGCCGCCGTTCTTGTCGAAGCCGGCGGTCTGTGCCGCCAAGTGGAACAGGGTGATCTGATCCAGTCCCTTGCCGCGGTTCTCCTCGGGCGGGAGGCCCAACTGCGGATGGTACTTGCAGGCCCGGTCGTGGAGACTCTCGAACTTGCCGTCCATCAGTGCCAGGCCTACTGCCGTCATCCCGATCGCCTTGGTGGAAGACTTCAGATCGTAGGTCTGCTTCTGATCGCCCCAGCGCAAGACGACCCTTCCGTGCCGGGTGATCAGGCCCGAACCGTCGCCGGTCAGGGCGCAGTCCTTCGCCTTGTCCAATACCGAGGCGTCCATTCCGACCTGCTCCGGCGCCGCCGTGTCCCACTCTTCACCCGGCCATACTCTTGGCAGGTCGCCCCACCCCGCCGCTGCCAAAGAGGCTACAAGAGCAGCCAGAAGGCTCATCGCACCGCGAATCGATTGGACGCCGATCATGATTGTGCTCCCCAACACCAAAAGAAAACATGCCGGACTCTCGTTCGGCATGTTCCTTGTCTGCAATAAACACGATGCCCACCACCGGTCGTCCAAGCTGCCCTGCCGGTGAGAGGGGCGCCGCTCAGGCTTTTCCAGCACCCTTGGCAGGTGCTTTGGCCGCGCCGGCCGGGGCCTTGGCGCCAGCCGCCGGCGCCGCGGGGGCTTCCGCTGCACCAGGGGCCGCGGCTCCGGGCGTCGCGGCTTCGGCTTCGGCTTTGGCCTTCTTGCCGGCCGCGCTCTTGCGATGCGCCACCTTCGGCAGACCCGTAACGGGATCCCCTTCGTTCCAGCGTTCTTCGTCCTTCAAAACGTCGATCCGCTCGGCCCGGGTCAGCACATTGCGATGCCGGACCAGCGCGTCCTTCAACCTCAGTGAACGATCGATTGACATTCAGCTCTCTCCTGCTATTTCGTGACCTTCATCCCATACGCATCGGCAAAACGCCTCGCGGCGAACGTCTCCCGGCCCGGAGGCGCCTTGTACGTCTTGCCCAACTCGACGATCTTCTGCTTGACCTCGTATCCATCGGTGCCCGGCCGATCCGGATTGCTGTAAAGGTATCGTGTGGCCAACAGATACCCGTCGCCGCTCGGCAGATTGGCGGTATTCAACCCGTTTTCCTGGAACCACTGGCGGGTCGCGCTCAACGAATAGACGCTCAATTCGACGCCGCCCTTGGCAAAATGCTTCACCACCTCGAGCAGATCGGCTTCGCTGGCGTGCCGTGCCAGGACGATCCAGTGATCGGGCTCTCTCGGCGCCGGCTCCGTGCCACGTGCGGCGGCCGTGGCTGCATTGGGCTGCCCGGAGGTCGTCTCCGTCGCAGCGTTTTGGGCCGCCGCCCGCACTGGTGCCTTGGACGCCAAGGCGACCTGCCTGGCGCCGGGATACTTCTGCCCGATCCGAAAGGCAGCCAGAACCACCAGAATCACCGCCAAGGCCACCGCAACACCCACATGGTACGGCACCGAAACCTCGACCCGGCCGTCGTTGAGTTGCAGGGGCTTCAGCCGCCACCACGTCCGGACCGGTCCCGGTTCCGGCGGCGGTGGGTCAACCTTCTCCACCACACGCGACTTGATCGGCGGGGCCGGCTTTTCCTTCTCCGCCGGCGCCTCGGCCTTTTCTACCGTCGCAAACCGCCTCAACCTGGCGCTTTCCCTGACGATCGCCGGCTCCCGCGGTTTCTCCGCGGGCGGTCGCGGCGCCTCGACAGGGGCCTCGACCGGCGGCGGCTCCTCCGGGGGCGCCACCGTTTCCCGGCCGTTCGTCTCCGGCCGTAATCGCTCTAAAATACTGCCACGCTTAGCTTTCGCTCGAGAGCGGCTTATTGCCTCATACAGCGCTTTCTGTCCCGTATAGCGCTTCATAGCCGACGACTCCGTAGCGGCCACCAATCCTTGCGGGTCCGGGGCCCCCAGCGCGAAATCTCACACCGGGGAACCCTGCCCAAACGTGAACCATCGCCGTCTGGGGTCCCCTATCCGGCCGGGATTGCCACAGACCATCTCCGTACCGGGCATCAAACCGCCTCCTTATACCCGATTCCGAGCCCCGGTTCAATAGAAAATTCGGCCCGGTTAAAAACTGGGTACATGACCGTTTCTGCGCGGGCGTCCCGGCACGGCCCAGACCACCGCCGGAAAAGGGGACATTCTACTTTTCCCTTCCGGGGAAGGAAAAGTAGAATGTCCCCTTTTCCTTTCCTGCGCCGGGACCGAGTACTCGTTGTCCCAAAGGCTCGCAAGAACGGTCATGCACCCCGACCGACGCTTCTCGTTGACACCGCGCCGCACCCGGATATCATAACGGGTCGCGTTCAAGGTGTGAAGCGTAGCGTGCGTGTGGCTCGCCGGTCGCTCGGAACCAAGGGTCGGCCTCGACGGGCAGCGGTGTGCCGAGCGTGGGGAGGAATGAGCGACAGTTTGTGGCAAGGAGTCACGCATGAGAAAGACATTGGCGTGGATATGCAGGTGGGGGATGATCGGCGCCATGCTGGCGGCCGGCTGCTCGACCGCGCCGCGGACGGCAGCGGGCCAGGCCCAACTGAGCCAGCGAACCCAGGAGGCGATCCAAGTGGCCCAGAAGGCCGACCCCGGATTGTGGAAGCTCCTGCAGAGCGCCGCCGGTGTCGCGGTTTTTCCGTCGGTGACCAAGAGCGGCCTCGGCCTGGGCGGGTCGTACGGCCGGGGGGAGTTGTTCGAAGGCGGAAGACTGACCGGGTTCTGCACGCTCACGCAAGCGAGTCTCGGGCTCGAGCTGGGCGGCCAGACCTACACCGAGCTGATCTTCTTTGAGACCCAGGCCGCGGTGAACCGCTTCAAGTCCGGCCACTTCGGCCTGGCGGCCCGCACCTGGGCGGTGGCTCTCAAGTCGGGCGCCGTAGCCAGGACCCCGTACACCGACGGCATCGCCGTCTTTTCCATGACGGAAGCCGGCCTGGTGTACGAAGCCGCCATCGGCGGCCAGAAATTCAGCTTTCAGCCGCTCTGACCGCGCACGACGGTAAGCGGAGGGAAACCCTGCAATTTCGCTATGCTTCAACGGCTCGATGTAGTACGATGGATGAGGCGGTGGCAGGCTGAGTGGTCTGCGGGGATGTGCCGCGAACAGCGAACGCATGGGGAAGTGGCAAAGCTATGGGAATCACGTTTCTGAAGGTGAAGGTCATCAACCCCCAGCGCCCGAAGAAATCGCAGATATGTGAGTTTCTCGTGGATTCGGGTGCCGTATATTCTGTCGTGCCCCAGAGCATCCTGAAGAAGTTGGGGATCAAGCCCACTTCCTTCGAGGAGTTCATCCTGGCCAACGGCGAGATCGTCCGAAAGCCCATCGGCAACGCCTATTTCGAGTACAAAGAGAAAACCCGAGCCGCCCCGGTCGTCTTCGGCGACGAAGGGGTATTCCTGCTGGGCGCTACGACGCTGGAGGCCTTGGGCCTGATTCTGGATCCGATCAGGAGACAACTCAAGCCTCTTCCCATGCTCCTGATGTGAGAGCGCCTGACTTCACTTGACGGAGTCGTCTTCGGGCAGGCCGAGTTTTTTGTAGAGGTTGCGGCGGGCGGCTTTGTCGCCTTCCATGATGCCGCGGGCGTACTCGGCCACTTCTCTGGCCTTTTCGCGGGGGACGACGACCACGCCGTCGCCATCGGCGACGATCACGTCACCGGGCCGGACGAGAACGCCGCCGCACTCGATGGGACGGTTCACGGATTCGATCTCGTTGCGGCCGGGACGGATGCCACGGCCCACCTTCCGCAGGTATAGCGGGATCTCCTGGGTAGCGATCTCATCCGTGTCCCGGGCGGTGGCGTTGGTGACCACGCCAACGCAGCCGCGCAGCTTCCAGCCCATGATGTTGTTCGAGCCGATGGTGCCGACGTCGGAGTCGGGGGCCTCGTCGATCACCAGGGCCGTCCCCGGGCGGAGCAGGGGCGCGAAGGGCTCGGGCGACAGCTCGCTGTACCATTTGCCGACCCAGGCGTCAAAAGCCTTCGTCTCCATCGCCGGCGCCGGCGGGCGATTCGTCGGCACGTACCGCGCCGTGACGGCAATGCCGATGAAGCGATGCTTGTAGTTCTTTGTGTCCTTCCAGGAGGGGTGGATCTCCGGCGACATAATGGTCATGTTGGTCAGGCCCACCTTGTCCAACCCGTCCGTGACATCGGTGACCCGGAGTCCCTGGAACAGCTTGAGTGTCTCCCGATCGTCCTGTTCGCTGTAGAGGGTCGTCGCGATGAAGTTCTTGCCGGCCCGCAACTCGTCCGGGCTCGGCTGGGCGCTCTGCTGTGCCGCCGCCGGGTCGGAGACGAGGGCCATCCAGACCACGGTGACCACGATCAGAATGACGGCCATGACCAGACTCAGCACGGTTCCCTGGATGCGATTGCGGCTCATCGTTCTCGTACCTCCCTAATCGATCGAGTTTGCGGTTCGTTCACCTGCAGACGACTTCGACACTATAGGGTCTCGCGGCGCCGGAGTGAAGCAAAAAGCGGGGGAGGGCAGGTCTTCCAGGGAAGGCGGATTTCGTGCTGCGGAAAGCGGGCCTGGGGGATAGGCCAACGGCGCCACGGCTGCACGTAGTACAGGGCGGCGACCCAATGCGCGGTCTGAGGTGGAAAGAAAAAGCCCCTGCCGAGCCAAAGCGAGGACATTCCCGTAAGCCAGTGTGAGCGATTTGTTTGAAATACCCGCTTGTGATTCTCTTCAGGGGCGACCGTCATGCCATGTTTGAGTTATTTCTCCGTCACCTCCCTGATGCAAAAGTCGTTTTTGTCGATCCTGACAGCATCATCTTTTTCGTTGACCCTGATACGACCATCGGCAGGGACCGGCGCCGCTCTTGAGTGATTCTGTGCAGCCCGGTCCGGGCGAAAAGTCGGAAGGAAGATCTGTGCAAGATGCCCGCCGGACGGGCGCACTCCTGGGACTCCCAGCCTGCCTCGTCCCCCAGCGGGCGAGACGATCCATCCGTGGCTGGCTTGGACGACTTGCCCGATTTAACCCCGATAACCTGCGCGGCGCGCGACGCAAATTTTGTCATCCCATTCGACGATAGGGAGCAAATTTCTTGTTCGTCCCGGCCCCAACTGATAGAGTAGACAGGTGGTGGCGCTGCCGCCCATCGTGCCGCGGGCGGGGAGGTTGCAGGGTCCGAGGAGAAAGGGCGATAATCGTGAGACGTACCGGAGCATTCACACTGATCGAGCTGCTGGTGGTGATCGCCGTCATTGCCTTGCTGATGGCGATTCTAATGCCGGCCCTGCAGCGGGCGCGCGAGCAGGCCCGCACGGTCGGTTGTCAATCGAATCTGCACCAGTGGGGCCTCGTTTTCTCCATGTACGTCGGCGATCACGAAGGGCGTTTCTGCCGCGGGTGCAGCAGCAATACCACGAACGACCGGCGGCACTGGGCCACGGCCTTATCCCGCTACTACATGGAGCGGGAAATCCTGCTCTGCCCGACCGCCCGCAAGACCTACGACGAGGGCGCGGTGGCTCCCTTTGGCGCCTACAACGGCCCCGGCGGCATGCTGCTGAGCTACGGCCTCAACGGCTGGGCCTACGACGCCCGGGCCGCCGATGAGGCGTTCGGTCGCGATCTGGAGAACTTCTGGCGGCGCATGGATGTCCGCCAGGGCGTGGAGGTCCCGCTGTTCCTCGACTGCCTGCATTCCGAGGGGCGCCCCCATCAAACCGATGGGCCGCCGGCCTTCGACGGCGAGAAGATCGGGTTCGACATTTCGGACAACATGAAACGCTTCTGCCTGAACCGCCATCGCGGCAGCGTGAACGGATTGTTCCTGGACTTCTCGCTCCGCAAGATCGCACTCAAAGAGCTCTGGACGCTCAAGTGGCACCGTCAATACCTCACGACGGGCCCCTGGACCCGGGCCGGCGGCGTCCGCGCCGAGGATTGGCCGGCCTGGATGCGCGGCCTGAGGGACCTCTGAGTGGATTTTGCAGAACTGCACTTCTGAGCGATAGCGAGACGCGGATTCGGGAAAATGCTCATTCCCGGGCGGCGCTTTGGCGTATACGTTCCGGGAGTGGCCGATCCGAGGGATCGCCGGGCCTTGTCCTTAAGGAGATGACCATGAACGTCTTCGAATACCTGGACCAATCCAACGCGCACTACTCGATCAGTGAGCACGCCCCGACCTACTCGGCGCAGGTGATGGCGGCCCAAGAGCACGAGAAAGGCCAGTACGTGGCCAAGCCCGTGATCGTCAAAACGGGGGACAGCTTCATCATGTGTGTGCTCGCGGCGCCCGACAAGGTCGTCTTTGACAAGCTCCGGGATTACCTGGGCATCGAGGACGTGATGCTGGCATCGGAGGACGAGATCCGGGAGTTGTTCCCCGACTGCGAGGAAGGGGCCGAGCCGCCGTTTGGCCGGCTGTACGGCCTGCGGACACTCATGGATAGCGCCCTGGAGGACGACGATCATGTCCTGTTTCAGGCAGGCTCGCACGACAAGGCCATTCGCATGAGCATGGGCGACTACCTGGCCCTCGCCCAGCCGGAGATCGTCGATTTCGCCTACCACCCGGACCGCAGAATCTAGTACCGCATTTCACAAGTACTGCGACTATGGTGGTAGATTGCCGCGCTCGGCGAGCCTCGCTCGCAATGACATAGGGTGCTCAAGTATGTCATTGCGAGGAGCTTCAGCGACGAAGCAATCTCTACCCTATAGTCTCAGGACTTGCGAAATGCGGTACTAGCCGGTCCGTTGTGTCCCGAGGGGCCGGTCTCATCCGCCCCCAGGGCAATTGCATGCTCGGCGCTGAAGCCGTTCGGAGTACCGCCTTCAGGCGGGTCCAGACGCGCAGCGGCTCAAGACCGCCCCCATGTGGCAGGCAGGACGGTTCCGACCCGCGTAAACGCGGTACTCCGAACAGTTGGGGCCACCGTCCGGGTGTCCTTCGCCGATCGGTCAAAGACAACCGCGGCCACATGCAATTGCCCTGCATCCGCTCTTGGCTGACTTGTCGTCCCGGGCCGTCGTTGGTATGATGGTCGCGCTGGAATCTGCAGGCGAACGTGGTTGGGCCGGTTGATGACGATGGATGCTACCGAAGGGACACTCATTCCGGAAGACGAGTTGGTCTATCGAACTTCGCGCAGCAGCGGGCCGGGCGGACAGAACGTCAACAAGCTCAATACCCGCGTGACGGTGCTGTTCGACGTGGCCGGCTCGCCCAGTCTGTCCGACGAGCAGAAGCTGCAGATCCGCAGCCGGCTCGCCACCCGCTTGGACAAGAACGGGGTCCTGCACGTCGCCTCCCAGAAGCATCGCAGCCAGGAGGCGAACCGCCGGACGGCGGTGGAGCGGTTGCAGCAGTTGGTGGCCGAGGCGCTGCGGCCCGTGCCGGTTCGCAAGAAGACGAAGACACCCGCCGCCGCGCGGGAGCGCCGGTTGAGGGAAAAGAAGCAGCGCAGCGAGCGCAAGCAGCAGAGGACGGGAAACGTCTGGAGAGAGGACCGCCTGTCGTGACGGCATCCGGCCTCACTGTTCTACACCTCTTTGCCTCGTTGCCGAGGGTGGCATCGCCAAAGGCTCTGCCTTTGACGATGGTTGGTGCCCTCAACGGTGTGCCTCGACAGCACGCGAGAGAGAGCCATCGTCAAGGCCTGAGGCCTTGGCGATGCCACCCAGTCGGTTCTACCATGCCGAGATGGGTAGAACAGTGAGGCATCCGGCCCATGAGCAGCACGGGCGTCCCGCCTGTGGATCCAGAATCCGAACAGATCCTTGCGGAAGCGGGGGGGGAGTGCTACTTGTGGATGTTTCGTCCGCGCACGGCGAGCAGGACCACCACCGCCGTGATGATGATCAACACGAAGACTTCGCCTGGACCCAACAAGATCACGCTGAGCACGGGGCCGCATCTCCTTATTTGAAACCGCCCGATAGCATTGGCTCCCCCCAAACGTACCGCCGTCGGCCCCAAAAAGCAAGCACGCCCAAATAATTCTGCCCGGCGCTGTAATAGACCCGTGTTTCGGGCGTCTTACAGGGTGAAGGGAAAACGATATGGAATGGATCACCACACAATTGAATACCGCAGGCGAAACCTTCGTAGGGCTGGCCTTGCCGATGTTGTTCACCTCGACGGTCCTGACCGGCCTGGTCTTGCTGGTCGAGTCCGTCTTGCGTGCCAGGGTTCGTGCCGGCCTGCGCTACTGGCTGGTGCTGTGCGTCCTGGCCTATCTGGTTCTAACGCCCTTGTTCTCACTCAGTCCTCCTTCTACCCATTGGCTGGCTGGCCAGGGGGCTCCGAACGCGCGAACGCATGTTTGGGGGCCCTGCGCTGCCTACGCAGAAGGGGTCCCCCACCCTGTGGCCGAGCCACAGGAGGACCCCGACCTGTCACTCACGCCGGCGAGCCACACACAGGTCCCCGCAGGCGAATCGTCGCCGGCGGGGACCTCTCCCGCTCCCCCGCCCCGGCCTCTCACCCGACCGTCCCAGACCATGATGGCTGGGGCAGGGGAGCAACCCCGCACTCTGACCTGGCAAGGGATGGCGTTCCTGCTGTGGGCGATTGGAGCCACGTTCATGGGCGGCGTGCTGTTGTACCGGGCCTGGACCGCCTGCCGGCGCCTCGACCATACCCGCGCCGCGAATCACCTGATGAATGACATTCTGATCTACTGCCGTCGACGGATGGGGCTTCGGGCGCCGATCCGCCTGCGCGTCGGCGCAGAGGGGACCGCGCCGGTGGTCTGCGGCCTGATCAACCCGGTGATCGTCGTGCCCTGCAATCTGGCCCCGACGCTCGGCTCGCGGCACCTGCGGGATGTGTTGTTCCACGAGCTGGCTCACGTCAAGCGGCACGATCTCTGGATCAATCTCGCGCAGAACGTCGTCCAGGTCCTGTACTTCTACAATCCTCTGCTGCTGATCGTCAACGCGGTCATCCGGCGTCTGCGGGAAGAGGCCGCGGACGAGACGGTCCTCGACACTCTCGGCGACGTGGACCCTGCCTACACCCAGCGCCTCGCCGAAGTCGCAACGCTCGCGGCCAAACCCCCGGCCCCCAGCCTCAACCTCATCGCGGTGGCTTGATTTTGTAGCATCGGAGCGGTGGTTACGGGTTCTCTCCGCGCGAGGATCTTTTCCGCATTTCTGTTGAAAAGCGGCGGGCCGTCTGGTACAAGTTCTCGGACCAAAGGAGTGGAAGGATGGAATCGTGGAACAATGGAATGATGGGTGACCGGCCGTCGCCATACCCAGTATTCCAACCTTCCACTATTCCATCATTCCATTCCCATCGTTGGGGTGCCAGGGAAGGCTATCATGGCGGTACAGTTTGTTCTGGGTCGGAGCGGGACGGGCAAGACGAGCCATTGTGTTCGGTCGATTGCCGATGCGCTGCTGGAGCCGTCGGAGCAGCCGTTGTTGTTCCTGGTGCCGGAGCAGGCCACCTACCAAGCGGAGCGGGCGATCCTTTCCGACCCGCGCATCGAGGGTTACCACCGGCTGCACATCCTCTCCTTCGACCGGCTGCAATTCCTCCTGTTGGGCCGGAATACGGCCCGGCCCGCCATCTCCCGGATCGGCCGACAGATGATCGTTCACAAGGTTCTTCGTG